>Ga0187893_10006558_pt1 | contig 19809 bp, 16 predicted proteins | sample MA1701074metaG_FD_139574 | JGI IMG/M metagenome (GOLD analysis project Ga0187893, IMG submission 139574) | White microbial mat communities from a basaltic lava cave in the Kipuka Kanohina Cave System on the Island of Hawaii, USA - MA170107-4 metaG ...
CCGGCGTGCCGTCGGTCGTGGGCGTGACGCTGCGGGCCAGCTCGGTGGCGCGGAGCGGACCACCGGCCCGGGTGACGTCCACGTCCACGTCGAGGACGGGGATGGGACGGTCCGGCGGCGGCTTGCCGACCACCCGCACCATGCCCGAACCAGTCGGAACCGGGAGCGCTCGCCGGCGCAGCCCGGCGGGCCCACTGGCCCGGGGAAACGCCCGTGACAGCTCTCCGAAGTCCCCGCTCGGCATGGCCCGCCGCACCAGCGCGTCGAACCGGGCGTCCGGCTCGCCGCCGCCGACGGGCCTGGCCAGCCGCCAGGCGACGGTTCCCCGGGTCACCCGCAGTTCGACCCACAACTCGCCGTCGTCCTTCAGGTCCCTGGGGGTCGCCAGGGACGCGGTGACCCAGGCCGGCTGGCCCGGTCCCGGCGCGAGCGTCACCGGCCCGAAGGTCGCGTCGCCGACGAGCGGCCCGACCGCCGGCGCCGTCCCAGACGCCTCGGCGCGCAGGAACCCCAGCAGCTCGGCCCCGGTCGGCCCGGCCGCGACGTAGAGCCGGATGGCGTGCAAGGCGCCGAGCGCGGCCCGCGTGTTTCCCGAGATCCGGACCGCCACCGCCCGGTCGGCGTCGAGCACCAACTCAGCCTCCGATGGCTCCGGTCCCACCGGCGGCAGGACGCGCGCCGGGCCAGGGTCGGGCGCCCGCAGGGAGCTGCGCAGGAGCGCGACCTGCTTGCTGGCGATCACAGCCGGGATCTCCAAGGCCAGCATCGCCGAACCCTCGGCGTCGAAGGGCACGTGGCGGTCTGCTCCCTCGGGAAAGGGCACGCCCGCGATCTGAAGGCGGGGCATGGTGGCCGCGAGCTGGAGGCGGCCCGGCGCGGACGACCGCAGCGAAACCGTGATGGGCGGCGCGCCGCCCGGGTCCGCCAGCGCCGCGTTCAGATCGGCGATCTGGCGGGGCGTCAGCACGACCTCGTGGCGGAACGTGGCGCCGTCCTCCTCTGTCGGCTTGACCGGACCGGGATGGGCCCAGACCTGCATCCCGCCCACGGTCAGCTGGAGGTCGGCGGGCGGGGTGAGCACCACCACCGTCCCGTTGGTCGCCACGTCGGTAGGCTCGAGCTCCTCGTTCAGCGTCAGCCGCAGCCGGTCGGTCTGGACGTCGCCGAACGACGCGGGCGTCGTGGTGACGGGCACGAACTCCGGTGGTTGCCACCGCTCGACGCGGGTCACGCCCTGCGGGTGGCTGACGCCGGCCACCACGCGCAGGGCCTGGAAGTCGACGACGTGGGCCGACGATGCGGCTGAAGGGTCCGATCCCTCGGCCCGCACCAGCGCCACGTCCCCGAGGTAGGTCCTGCCGGCAGGGGCGGCGACGACGGTGATCGTCGCCGCCAGCACGATGGCGCCGGGCAGGAGGCCGCTCTCCACCTCCACGACGGTGGTGGTGCGCTGCGCGCCCAGGGCGAGGGCCAGCACCTCACCGCTCGCGATGGCGTCGAACCGGGCCGATGGAGAGCGGTCCGTCCCCTTGGCGAACCCGTAGTCCTTCCCCCGGTCGAGGGCGACGTCGACGCTGGCGCTAGCCACCGAAGGTGTTGGCGGCCTGGAGGGCGGTGAACAGGTTGCCGAGCGTCGAGCCCGGCTGGGCGCTGATGGAGATGTTGTTCGCCTCGGCGGCCCGGGCGATGACCGCCTGGTCGGTGTCGTTCAGCTTCTCGAAGGTGTCGTTGCGGGCCAGCACGTTGCGCACCGACTCGCTCTGGCGGATGAAGCTCTCGAACACCTCCCCGACCTGCTTGGCGGCCAGCGCCACATGGACGCCGTCGAACACCTCGAGCGGGACGGCGAGCGGTTCGGACAGGGTCAGGTCGATCGCGGTGCCCTGGCGGACGGTCGTCCCCGCCGGGATGCTTTGGGCCAGGACCTTGGCGATCACGTCCCGGCCGCCGCGGATGAGGTCGTCGACCTTGCTGGCGATGGGCTTGACGACGGGGACGGGCGCCCCGTCACGGGCGATGAGGGGGCGCTTCGCCGCCTCGCCCAGTTCGATGAACACGGGCTGCGGCGCGCGGGCCAAGCCCGCGATCTGGCCGATGTCGCCGATGGCGCCGATGTTCCCGGCGGCTTCCCTGCCGCCGACCGGCGCGGCCAGCCGGGGGGAACCTTCCTCCGGATTCCTGGGCATGGAGATCCTCCTAACGCTCCGGCCCGGCCGGGATGGGCCGGACGAGGGTGCGGACCTGGGTCCTTCCCACCTTGAGGCCGAGGCGACTGAGCGCCGCCGCCGCCTCATCCGCGGTGAGGCCGACCAGGCTGGGCATGGTGACGGTGGGCTCGACCTGGATCGCCGCCGCCAAAACCAGGCGCATCCGTTGGGTGGCCGGGTTGACGACCGTCCCGGCGGCCGGGAGCTGGAAGAGCACCGGCGAGTTCTGGTACGTCGGCGGGAGCGAGGTGCGCGACACCTCCTGCCCAGTGCCGTCGAGTATCAGGTCGAGCTCGATCTTGAGCCCCGCCAGCGTCGTCAGGGCCTGCTGGGCGGGGCGGCCGAACAGGTCGGGCACGGCGACACCCGCCGACCGCAAGGTGACCGCGACGGGCGCCGGCGAGGGGACAGCTACGTCGCGCACCTCGGCTTCGAACCCGTCGGCCAGCACGTGAACCCGCCAGTTCCCGTCCGAAACGCCCGCCACCAGATGGTTGGCGCGGCCGGGGAACGGTCCGACGCCGGCGATGGGGTTGCCCGAACCGCTGAGCGGCTCGGCCACGACGCGGGCGCCTGGGACGACCGCGCCCTCGAAGGTCACGCTGACCTCGAGGGCGCCCGTCCCCAGGGCCAGCACCGCGTCGTAGAGGGCGCTGAGCCCGTCCACGAGGGCGTTCCAGCCCTGGGCGGTCACGGGTTCGCCGGGGATGACCGTTACGAGGGGTGGCTTCACGAGGGCCATTTCGAAGCTCCTTGCCAGGCTAGAGATCAGGTGGCCCGAGCGGGGCCGCGGGCGGGTAGGGCCAGAGTCGGGTGCCGGCCACGACGACGCCGTCGGGGGCGGTCGAGTCGGGCGGGCGGATCAGGCCCTCGCCCAGCGTCCAGCGGTCGTCGGCGTAGTCGACGTAGAGGTGGACGCCGGCTGGGCGGTGCCGCTCCAGCAGCAGGCGGACCTGCTCCCGCACGGGGACCTCGTCGGGACGGTCGAGGGCGGCGAACCGCATGGGGATCCACACCCGCGCCGCGAACGGTTCGTGCTCCTGCCACTCGAAGCCGACCTCGCCCGACGGCGGCAGGACGCCGGTGGTGGCGGCCCAGACGGTGGCGTCGAAGCGACCGGCGCGGAAGCGGGGCGCAGCCGGCCACGGCCGGCCGCCCTCCTCCTCGCTCCCGAAGGTCGCTTTGGCCACGAGATACGCCCAGCGGGACTCGCCCGTGCTCATCGCCGGGCTCGTGAGGCGGCCGCCGGAGTGGGGGAACGCCGCGGTCTCGTCGAAGGCGTCGGGGATGGGAGCGGTGACCGCGAATGTCGCGCCGCGCCCGCCCGGCGCCGGCGTCGATCCGGGGCCCGCCCAGACGAAGTCCTTGGAGTGGGACGCGGCCGCATCGGCGAACACGGCGCCGTGGAAGCTGTAGCACCGGCCGGCCACGTCGCCGCCGTCCAGCTGGACCCGCCCGTCCCGCACGAAGCGGAGCTGGCTGCCCGCGGGCACCGTCCCGGTGAACGCCACGCCTGCGCCGGAGTCGAGGTTGACGATCATGGGGCCGACCGTCCGCTCCTCGACGCCAGTGACGGCCACGGTTACGGCGACATCGTCCCACCCCCGGCGGAACACCGAGAACCGCTCACCGTGGCGGCGGGCGGACGGGAAGACCTCGTGGGACCGGAACGGGTTCTCCTCCACCGCGACCAGATCCTCGAGGGGGAGGAGGGTGGCGGCCCCGTCCGGATCCTGCCGCAGGCGCAAGCCGTCGCGGCAGCGGGCCAGGTGCCAGAACCGGTCCGCGGAATGGGTCACCGACCCCTCGATCTCCAGGTGGAGGTAGGCGCTGGTGGCCCGCAGGACGCTGAAGACCGAACCGTTGCCGTCACGGTGGGCGCCGATCACGTCGAGCACCAACCGGCGCGCCAGCTCGATCTGGGAGGAGTAGCCGGCCAGCGCCGCGAGGGCGGGGAGCAGGGCGGCCGCGTCGGGGAAGGCGGCCAACGCGCCCGCCGCCACCCCCAGCAGGTCGCGCAGCGAGGCCTCCGCCTGCTCGGCCTCATCCTCGGTGGTGGCCGGGTCGTCCAAGGTGTTGGCCACCGCCCGCACCGCCGCCAGGCGGCGGTCCAGCAGGCGGAACAGGGTCGCCGACAGGTCGTGCAGGTCCCCCAGCAGGCCCAGGTCGCGCGCCTCGTCCGTCACCAGCAGGCGGTGGGCCCTTCGGACCCGGCCCACCTGCGAGGCCTGGACGTCGAGCCCCCCGGCCAGGGCGTCGACCACCGCGCCGAACGCCTTGCCCCGCCCGTCGGCATCCAGGTGGCGCGGGAAGCGGTCGAGGACGGCCGGGGTGCGGCTGGACATGGACTTCCCTTACTCCGTCACCGCGACGGCCCGCACGACCGGAGCCTGGTTGGCCGACGGCACGATCTCGGGGTCGGCGACCAGCACCCGCAGGCCTTCCTGGACGAACTCGGCCGTGTAGTGCACGCCCGAGCTGTGGACCTCGTAGTCGTCGGCGCCGGTGAGGGTCCCCTGGAAGAGGGCCACGGTGATCGTCTCCGCCTCGCCCAGCGTCGCCAGCCGGTCGGTGAGGCGTCGTTGGATGTCGTCGCGGATCCCGGCCAGCGCGCTGCCGGCGTCGCTGGTGGCGGCCGAACCCTTGCGCTGGACGGAGACGGCGAAGTCGAGGGCCACCTGCTCACCCCGCAGTTCGACGTGGAGCTCGTCGAGCCGGGGCCGGGTGTCCGGCGGATCGGCCAGTAGGTTGCGGCGGTTGCTCGGCCCGGGCACGCCCGGGCGGAACAGCTCCAGCGACACGTCGAAGACGCCCTCGACAGCCATGATGGCCGCGACCACGGCGTTGTACACGACCGCATCCCCGATCCCGCGGTCGCCGACGAAGCCCCGCACGACGTCCTCCACGCCGGTGAGCAGCCGGCGGCGCTGCTCGGCGCCGAGAGCTGACGAAGCGGCGGTGATCACTGCCCGCACTCCGATGGGCGAGAACACGCCGTCGGGGAGCGCTCCCGGCGGCCCGATCCCCTCCTCGCCGCCGTTGCCCGGGCTGGAGGGAGGCGTCACCGCCGACGGCGGCGGCAGGTTGTGCAGCACGCGGATGCCGGCCGGCCGGTAGGCCTCGATCAGCTCGACCGCCCGCGCCGCGCGGGGGTCGTCGCCGGCGAAGTCGGCGGCCACCGTGATCTTGAGGATGCCGGGGAAGGCGTTGTGGTCCTCGACGATGCGGACGTCCTGCTCGCGGATGCCGGCGACCGAGGTGAGGGCGCCGACGATGGAGGCGGGCGTGGCCCGCCCCGACGTCTCCAGCGCCCGGGCGGCCCGCCGGCGGAGGGCGGCGTCGGTCTCGGCGCCGCCGCGGAAGGCCAAGGGCTGGGGGTTGGCGACCCGCTCGATGCCGAGCAACGGCCGGTGCATCACCGTCAGCGTGCCGGCGCCGGCGACGCCGGCCGCGCCCGGGACCATGGCCCGCACGGGCGCGGTGACCGACAGCGTGCCGCTGCGGAGCGTGCGGGCCTCGGTCGTCTCGACCGTGACCGCCGGCACGTCCGCGGTGGAGACGAGCGTCCCTTCGGGGATGGACACGTCGGCCGGGGCCGGTGACGAGCGGGTGAAGTCCAGCTCGCCGGAGGCGACCAGGTCGGTCCGCCGTTCGATCCCGACCAGGGCGGCCACGTTGTCCAAGTCGTCCCCCTCGGCAGTCTCCAGGAAGGCGGCCCGGTAGACGGCCTCCATCTGCAGCGACAGGACGGCGTACTCACGGGCGAAGCTCTCGGCCAGCGTGCGCACCACGCTGCCCGGGTTGCGGTCGGTGAGGAGGGGCGGCGCGCCGGGGTCGGGGGCTCGCTCGTAGCTGGCCCAGAACCGGCTGCCCGCGTCGGGCCAGACGGCGCCGGCCGCAGGGGCGCCGTCGGCGGCGCGCCGCCAGGCGACGACGCCGCCGGCGGCGACGGTGAAGTCGTCTGCCGGGCGAAAGCGGGTGAACGCGCCCCCGGCCAGCCCGTGGGCCCGGACCGTCTCCGCCACCACGTCGGCATGGGCCAGCTTGAACGGTTCCTGCTCGGGGAGGAACCGGAACTGCTCGCGGACGACGGCGCCGGTCAGCCCGCTGACCAGGTCGTCGACGAAGACGCCGTACGGCTCGGCCGCGAACGTCACTACTCCGCCCCCGTCGACAGGGAGAAGGGCACGACCAGGTTGCGGGGCGTGTCCTCGTCGAGGAGCACCAGGTCGACCTCGATGCGGACGATGTCGCGAGGCGGCACGTGGCCGGGCCGCACCTCGCAGCGGGTGATCTCCTTGATGCGGGGTTCGTGGCTAAGGGCCTCCAGGACGTGCAGCTTGATCAGGTTCCGCGTCCGCTGGACGTTGGGCTCGCCGATCAGCTCGTGATGGCGCGAGCCGTACTCGGGGTGGCCGAGCGGCGTCAGCTCGCCCTTGTGCGTCTTCAACCGGTTGGCGAGGAACTGGTCCGCGGCGGGGATGCCCTCGACCAGGGCCAGGTCCCGGCGCCGGGGCCGGCCGCCGCTCGCGCGGGCCAGGTCCGCGTCCTCCCACCAGCCCGACGGGGCGGGGAAGAACAGGGCCAGGTCCCGCCCCAGGCGGCGGCCGAGCAGGTCCAGCTGGGCCGGGCTGCGGCGGGTCACGGCGCGTTCCCGTCGGAGACGTAGGGCACGGCCGGAGGCCCCATGATGGACAGGATGCCCGGCCCCGACGGTATGTGGTCCCCCATGCGGACCAGGGCCTGGCCGTCGATGGTCACGCCCGTCGAGGCCCCGACCGAGCCGATGGGGAGGGGGTAGGGGGCCCCGCTCACCGAGTTGACCATCTGGCACAGCGAGCCGGATGTGGCCAGGGGCATGCCGCCCGCCGTCAGGGTGGCCTGGAGGACGGCCACGATGACGCCGGAGTCGGGCGGGCCGGCGGCGCCCGGGCTCAGCACGACGGCACAGCCGATGGAGACGGGAGGGCCGGACATCAGCTCACGCCGCGCTGAAGCTGGTCATACCGGCGAGGCCGACGGTAGCGCCCTTGAGTTTGGCCTCGGTGTCGGCCTCCACCGCCACCGACAGGCCCTTTGCCGTCAGGTCGGTCTTGGCCTCGATGGCGACCGCCGCGCCGGCCTTGATCGAGACCGAGCCGCCTGCGGACAGGACCAGGTCCCCGGCCGCGTCGAGGGTAATGGCCCCGTCCGCCTCCACCTTCAACGTGGTCTTGCCCATGGTGACGGTGACGGTCTTGTCCTCGACGGTCAGCTTGTTCCCGTTGGGCAACTGCATCTCGGCTCGGCGGGCGCCGCTGGCCGGGTCGTCAGGGACCTCGTAGACGATCTCCTCGGGCTTGGCGTCGACGGGACGGATCTTGTCGTCGTAGACGAACCCCAGCACCACCGCCCCGTTCAGCTCGCCGCCGACGAAACCCAGGACGGCCAGGTCGCCGGCCCGGGGGGCGACAGACAGGCCGAGCCGGCCGACCGCCACGGGAACCTTCTGGAGCTCCAGGGCGCTGCCCCGGATGCGCACGTTGACGGCCAGGCCGTCCGGGCCGGTGAACGGTTCGGTGACGATGCCCAGCTCCATGGTGCGGACTCCGCCCAGCTCGTGGCGTACGACGGCCTGGATGGCGGGCACGATCATGTTCACGCCGCGCCCTCCAGGGTCAGCAGCGACCGGAACCCCGTCGCAGGTGAGAGCTGGTGGCGGACGGCCACTGCCCGGTAGCCGGCGGCGGGAGCGCTGCTGGCGGGCGGGTCCGCCACCGAGACCTGGTCGCCGGGACGGATGGACGCGTCGCCCACCACCGCCAGGCGGGTGGCGGCGCTCCGGCGGGACGCGGCCGCGGCCAGGCCCTTGGCCATGGACTGGGCGGCGGTCCGGTCCCGCACCGCGGCGGGGACGATGGTCGGCTCGCTCGGGGCGCCGCCGTCGGGCTCCTTGACCAGGACGTGCCAGCGGGCCGGCCCGTCGCCGTAGGCGACGACGGCGGGCGCGTCCGGCCCCGGCGAGCGCTCGCCCACGTCCCAGCCCAGGAGCTCGGCGCCGTACCGCAGGCGGGCGCCGGAGCTCACGCCCAGCAGGCTGGCCGCCGCGGCTGTGGCCACGGCGGCCAGGCCGCTTGCGGCGCCGCCGGCGCCGCCCGGGCCGCCCGGGGGCCGGAAGCAGAGCTGTCCCTTGGCGTCGCAGGACGTCTCGCAGCCGGCCAGGCGGGCCAGGTCCTGAAGGTGGTCCCACACCGTCCGGCGCTCGTCGACGTGGTAGGCGGCGAGCCGGGTGGTGGCCTCGACCTGCCCGGTGGGCACGCCCCCCTCGCCGGCGAGGGCCCGGACGATGTCGGCCACCGACTGGGACAGGAAGGCACGGCCGGTGCGGGTCGCGGACAAGGCGCACGTGGCGGCCAAGGCCTCGACAACGGAGCCGAACGGCGCCTGGCGGACAGTCGCCACCGTGCCGGACAGGACGGCGGTCGTCGAGCCGTCGTAGCCGAGGGACAGCGCGAAGCGGGCGCCGGCGGTCGTGCCGGCGAACGCCGACAGGCCCCCGAGGGCGACCACCGCCCGGTCGTGGCCTGCGCCGACGCCCAGGTCGACCCGGGCCGCGAGCAGGGCCGCTTCAGGGGCGCTGAGGGCGCGGCCGCCGATCGACAGCGCGACCTCGGGCCGGAAGGACGTGGTCATGGCCGGATGTCGATGCCGTGGCGCCGCACCTCGCGGGCCAGAGCCTCGCCGATGGCGTCGTCGGCGTCGTCGGCGCAGGTCGCGGGCCCGGGGTCGCGGCCGGCCGCGACGGCCGCGCTGCCGGGGTCCGCCGCGACGAGGGTCCACTCCGCCAGCCGGGCGAGCCCGCGGCCATGGGACGGGGCCGCCGCGGAGGCCGCCCCGCCGGGGGTGACCTGCGGCGACCCGCCCCTAGCCGAGTCCCCGGTGTCCCAGGGCGGCAGGCCGGAAGAGTGCTCGGAGCCGGATCCAACCGCGACACGGCCGGTCCCGACACGGCCGACCGCGACACGGCCGGTCGGGCCGCCGTTCACCGGGCCGGCGGTCGGCCCGCTGCCGTTCACCGGGCCGGCGGTCGGGCCGCTGCCGTTCACCGGGCCGGCGGTCGGGCCGCCGCCGTTCACCGGGCCGGTGGTCGGGCCGGCGTCCGAACCGCCGCCGTGCACCGGGCCGCCCGCGACACCGCCGGCGCGCAGCCGCCGGCCGGTCGGGCCCTTCGGGCCGAAGTCGGGCTCGTGTCCCGGCCGGCCTCTCCCGTCGCCCCCGATCAAGCCGGATGCGGCCAAGCCGGGTTCGGACCATGCCGGGCCGGTCATCTCGAGATCGGGCAGACCCCGGCCGGCCGCGCTGCCGCTTGGGACCTTGCCGCGCCGCGGATCGGCCTCGGTCGCCAGGGGGCCGGCGGGGGCGGAGAACGGCCCGGCCGGGCGGACGGCCCCGCTGGCCCTCGTCGTGGCCGGGACGGCCGGGCGCGATGGCACGGGCGACGCATCGGGCGCGGGGGCCGGCGCGTCGCGCGCCGTGGCGGTGGCGGCCCGTGCCGCGGCCCAGCGCGCCAGGGCCCGTCCCACCCGGTAGTCGCCTCCTCGAGGCAGCAGCGAGGCGGCGGCGGCCGCTCGGGGGGCATCGCCGCCACCCGACCGGCGGCGGGCGCCCGTGCCGCCATCACCGCCGCCATCACCGCCGCCATCACCGCCGCCATCACCGCCGCCGTCACCGCCGCCGGCGGCGAGCGACCTGGTCGCCGCCGATCCGTCCGGCCGGCGGCGGGCGCCCGTGCCGCCCGGGACGGGCCGCGGCCGGCGCGCTCGGGCGGCGGCGCCGGCGCGGGCCGGTCCACCGTTGCGGAGGGCGGGCCCGGCCAGCGCCGCATACACCGGCACGTCACCGGCCAGGGCGCCGATCCCGTCCACGGCCAGGACGGCCAGGGCCCCGCCCGAGGCGATGCCGCCCAGGCGGGCGCCCGCCGCGTCGTGGCGCGACCGGCTCGCGGCCGGCGCGGCGGCCAGGCGGTCGAGGGCCGTGGGCGGGGCCGGGAGGGTGAGCTTCACGCCGCGTCCCCCTGGCCGATCATCTCCAGGTAGAGCAGGACCTGGCCGACCGTCAGCGCCGCGCACTCGTCCGGCGTCCATCCGAACTGGCGCGAGAGGGTGAAGCAGGCGCGGGCCAGGGGGGCCTGCACCGCTTCGCCGATCACCTCGGCGGGCAGGCTCAGCCCGCTCACCCGGTTGATCTCGGCCAGGAGGAACTCGACCAGGCCGGCGTGCATACGTTGCACGTCGTCGACGGTCAGCTTCGGCTCGACCACCGCCTGCTGCACCATGAGGACGCTGGTGAGGGCGCGCCCGTCCTGGGCTGCGGCGGTGATCCGCTGCACGTCGGCCAGCACCAGGGGCCTGATCGTGACCGTCCCCGGGGCCGCTCCGTCGGCGTGGGGCCCGTCCGGCGAGAGGGCGTGGGCCGGCACCTCCACCTGGTAGGTGGCGCTCCCCCCGAGCAACAGGTCGCTGACCGAGAGGCTCACGCGCCGGTGTCCTCCACGCTGATCCAGAGGGCCTTGAACGACACGTCCTCGAGCACGAAGTCGTCCTCTGGCAAGGTGAAGTTCCACCCGTCCAGTTTCACGGTGTGGACGGTGACCGTCGACGAGTTGCCGGGAGTGGCCGCGTTCTCCATGCGCAGGCTGAGGTTGAAGGCGGGACTGACGAAGGCGCCGGCGGGCCGGCTGCCGGCCGCGCCTTCACCCAGCATCAGCTTGAGCAGGGCGCCGTTGACGTGGGCCCGGGCGATGGTGCCGGTGATGTTGACGTTGCCTATCCGCAGTTCGGTGGCGTAGCGCTGGCCCATCTCGTGGAACGGGCGCATCTCCGAGTGGACCCGGACGGTCACGCCGATGGCCCGCCCGATCGGGGTCAGCGAGTACGTGTCGCCGACCGCCTTGGCGGCGTCGCCCTCGACGCCGGATTCCACCGCGACGCTGATGGCGCCGTCCATCCCGGTGAACACGTTGGTGTTGGGCATCGAGTCGCTCCTCTACTGAAGGTTCATGGTGACGCGGACGAAATCGATGGAGAACGTGGGCAGCAGGGTCATGGTCACCGAGCAGATGCCGTTGATCTCCTGGGCCCGGGTGGCGGTCACGCCCAGCTCGTAGCCGACGAGCATCTCGTCGAGGACCATCTGGGACAGGAAGCCGTCCAGCGTCGCCTTGAGGGCGGCGCGCACCCGGGCGTTGTTGAGCTTGCCGATGTAGGGGTCCGATCCGGACCGCACGCCCGCCTTGGCGTAGTCGACGGTGCGCCGGACGCTGACCTGGCGGAACGCGCCCGGGTCGGTGGAAATGGCCTTCACCACCTGGAAGCCGAACTTGCGCCGCACGACCAGCATGCGGTTCTGGAGCAGGTTCTTGGCGGCGGCGCCCGAGTAGGCGACATCGAGGCCGTCGGCGGGCACGGTCTTGTTGGTGAGGCTCACGTGGGGGGCGACGGTGGCCAGCTTCCCTGCGACCATGCAGGCCAGGTAGGACGCCCCGATCGAGGTCGGCTTGCCCGAGGCCCGGTCGGTCACGACCAGCCCGGGGGTCACCAGGACGATCCGGGCGTTGCTGATCCCCGCCACCTCGGCCACCGGCGCGGCCAGGTTCGTGGCGGTGCCCGGGTCGGTGACGCCGAGCACGGCGATCCGCTCACGGGCCTCGTTCTCGGTGCGCTCCAGATGTGCGCCGACGGCGCCCGCCACCGTGCTGGCGCCGAAGCCGGGGACGACGACCAGGTTGACGGGCTGGTCCTCCAGCGCGGCCAGCCCGTCGGCCACATCGGCGGCGGTGGCGTTGGCGCCGTTGGTCCCTCCCGCGAGGTTGGTGGTCGCCATGGCGGCCAGCGTCGGGTTGTTCTGGACGGCGCTGGTGTGGACCAGGCGGGACGACGCCATCGCCGCCACCACTGCGGCCGCGTCGGCGCCGGTGAAGGTCTCCTTGGTCGCGCCCAGCTCGACGGTCACGGTCGGCGTTCCGCCCGCTACATCGACGGTGACCGTGATGGCGTTCCCCCACGTGCCGGCGTCGGGGTCGGGCGTTGTCCCCGGGTCGCGGGGCGGGCCGGCGACGACGGTGAAGGCGCCCGCCAACGCCAGCGACGCCGCCAAGGGGACGCCGTTGGCGATGCGAACGGCGTAGACGCTGCTGGCGCCGCCTGCGAACGCCTGCTCCAAGCCCCGGATCAGCGAGAGCGTCGGGTCCGCCGGCCCGAAGAGGTCAAGGGCGTCGGCCAGGCTGCCGATGGCCCGCACGACGCCCTTGGGGCCTCGCTGAGCGGCGCCGACGATGCCGATGTTGCCGGTGGCGATGGACGCGGCGCCGATCAGGCCTTCGGCCCGCACCTCGATATAGGTACCGGGCAGCACCATCTCGGCGATGGATTCGCTCATGTCGGACTCTCCTCTCTACGGGATGGTGAACTGCTCGCCAAGGCCAGTGAGGCCGACGGCGAGGGTGCGGATGGGGCCGCCGCTGGTGCGGACGGCGGGGACGATGCGCTCGAAGTCGAAGCGGTAGGTGAGGGTGCGGCGGCGCCCGGGGCCGGCGGTGGCGTCGGGCGCGACGACCCGGCCGATGGCGATGGGCTGGAGGTCCTGGAGGCCGGCGACTCCCCGCCAGGCGTGAGGACCGAGGGCGGCCTCGACCTGGCGGGTGAGGGCGTCGACGCCGGCGGCGTCCGCCGCGACCACATCGACGGTGATCTCGCCCGCGAACCGCTCGACCTCGACGTCCCAGCGGCCGACGAAGTACCCGAGGGCGAGCGTGCCGGCGGCGGGAAGCGGGTCCTGGAAGGTCAGCACGCCGGCGAGGGGCTCGAGGCTGGCCTGGCCCGGGCCGGGGGGCGACGGGACGACGGCGACGGGCACGCCGGCCACGACCACGGCCAGGTCGCCGGGCGCGAACGGGAGGTCGGGGAGCCCGTCGGCCCGGACGACGCCGCCGTGGGCCAGTTGGAGCATCCGTCGATCGGCGGACAGGAGCTCGACCGTCTCGGCGCCGTCCCGGATCACCGGGTCGGCCAGGGCGATCTGGGTGTCCACCCGCAGCGCCCCTTCGACCGTGCTGCGGGGCAGGCGGCCGACCCCCGGGTGAGCGACCACCACGTCGGCCACAGCCACGGTGAGAGCCGGCAGGTCGCCGAGCACGACCGGGCTGGCGCCGCCGACGAGGGCGGGCGGCGGCAAGATCGAGGCCGACAGGTGGGCAGCCAGGGCGTCGACGACATGTAGGAGGCCCACATCAAGCTCCGAGGACGTCTTCGAGCGGACGGAGGAGCTGGCCCAGGCCGCCGGTCGCGGCCTTGACCCCGTCGAGGGCGGCCAGCAGCGGGGGGACTGGGTTGGCCACATCCGGGATGGCGCCCAGCAGGTCGGGGAGGGCCAGGCCGTCGAGGCCGAGGGCGGCCAGGTCGGCCAGCTCCAGGTCGAGGCCCACGTCGAGTCCGAGGTCGTCGAGGGGCAGGGCCGGCGAGGGCGGCTCCACGTACTCGCGCAGGGTGATGCGGTAGCGGAAGCCGGCGGCGGCGTCGTTGCGTTCCTCCACGTCGAGCCCGTCGATCAGCACCTGCTCGAACTCGGTGGCGGTGAGGATGTCGGCCACGAAGTCGACCGGGTCGCTGGCCTGGAAGGGCGGCCGCAGGGCGTTGAGGAACGTGTCCCGGGCCGCGTCCCCGTGCAGCGAACCTTCGATCTCGACGGCCAGGCTGTGCGCCCCCAGGTCCTGCTGGAGGTCGCCGGCCAGGCCGGGGACTGGGAGCACCGCGATCCGCCGCTGCTCCACCGTCGCGATCCGTTCGATGCACGGCAGTTCCACGCCCGCCACCATCGGCTTGAGGATCACGTCGTCCGGTTCCCAGCTGGGGCAAGCGCCACGGAGGCCAGCATCGCGGGGGCGCGTCAGCGCGCCGTCAACGCCCCCGCGCCGGTCAGATGCCGGCCAGCTCCTTGCCCAGGAAGACGCTCGCCACGGCCGAGCCGGTTACCCCAACCAGCATTCCGACCACGGCCCCGGCCCGGTCGTCGATGGCGGCGCCGATCCCCGCGGTCGCGCCTGTGAGCAGCGCGCCGGTAAAGAGACCGACCCCGATGGCGGCGAACACGCCGCCCACCGACTTGTCGTCGGAGAACCCGGCGGCCAGGCCCCCCGCCACCCCACCGACCAGCCCGCCGTTGATCAGGCTGTCGAGGACGAAGTCCTTCGTCACCGCCGAGCGGTAGCGGGCCTCGGCCACTGCGACGAGGTCGTTGTACCACTGCTCCAGGTCGACCCGGGCCACCTCGCCGGCCCGAGTGGCGACGTCGCCGGCGGCGACTCGCTGCACGGTGTGCAGCTCGGGTGGGCGCGTGCCCTCGGCCCGGTCCCAGTCCAGGACCGGCTTCCACCATGGCGCGGCCGGGCCGCCGGCCGCCTGCTCGGGGTGGCCGACGAAGTGGCGCAGCAGCTCCGCCCAGTCCAACCCGGAGCCGTCCCCCCCGCCGGCCGCCTTCTCCGCAGCCATGCGGCCGGCCATGTAGGAGACGGTGAACCCGGCCAGGTTGATCGCTTCCTTGCGGAGGGGCTGCTTGCGCACGCTGTCCTTGGCCAGCAGCGAGTGGGTGCCGACGCGCTCGGCCGAGGCGCCGTTGTCCGACTCGTTGTAGCCGGTGCGGCCGCCGGCCGGTCCACCCAGTTCGCCGTCGTTGATCCCGTCCAACTCGGCGCTGCGGGCCTTGGACGCGGCCGAGCGGTCCTTGGCCTCGCCCAGCAGGTCGAGGAGCAGGCCGAGCACACCCTTGCCGACCAGGGAGAACCCGCTGAGCATCCCCCGCTCGATGGTGCAGGCCCGGCCGACGGCCTCGGCCGAGAGGCGATGGATGACGCCCATGGTCGCCAGCCGCGCCGCGAAGGCGTCCATCGCCCCCGACTCGACCAGGCACTTGTAGGCCTCGTACGCCTTCTTCTTGTCCTCTTCGCCGCCGAACAGCGTCACATGGAGCAGGGCGAACGGCACGTCGCCGGCCTGGGCCGCCGGCACGGTGGCGAGGGCGGCCAGCAGGGCGGCCTGGCGGTTCGCCGCGCCGCAGGCCGCGGCCAGGTCGCGGGCGAGGGCGGCGGCGTCGAAGGACGGCTCCACGGCGAGGAAGCCGAGCGCGTCCATGATCGTGTGGAAGATGTCCTCGGAGCCGAACGAGCCGGTGAACACCAGGTCGGCGGCGGTGGACGTGGACGTGCTGAACGTCTCGCCGTCGTCGCCCAGGACGGGGCGGCGGCCCCGGCGGTGGTACAGGCGCGGCCAGCGTGACGAGGTGGGCGGGGGGACGGCGTCGCCCTCGGGGTCGTGGTCGTCCACCGTGTCGGACGGGTCGAACTGCGGCAGCGGCGCGCCGGTCAGGGCGAAGGCCAGCTCGGTGAAGTTGGAGTGGAAGAAGAAGTCGTCGACGGCGTGGCCGGCGTGGCCCAGGCGGACCAGGTTGTCGTGGGCGCGGGCGGCGGCCGGGCCGGCGGCGCCGCGGGCCCAGTCCCGCTCGATGCGGGTCAGCAGGTCGGACACGTACTCGAGGTGGCGTTCGAGGTAGGCGGCGATGCGGCGGGCGCCGCCGCCGCCCGCGGCCGCCAGGGCGGAGGCGCTGAAGTCGTCGAGGCGGCCGGTTCCCCGCCCGGGCGGGAAGTCGAGGTGCTCGTGGGGGTAGTACTGGGTGAAGTGGCTGTCGTACAGGCGGCGCAGCTCGGGCGGGTCGATCAGGTAGTCGAAGGGCGAGGCCTGGCGGCGGAACGTCTTCTCCAGCGAGTAGGCGAAGATCATCTCCCGGAACCAGGCCGCCAACTGGCCGTGGGGGACGCGGGCGCGGCCCTGCGGGTCGTTCCGGTCGGGCATGCCCATGAGGACGTCCAGGTAGCCGTCCAGGTCCGCGACCAGGTCGGCCAGGAAGAAGAAGCGCAGACCCCACAGCTTGGCCCGGCCGGCGTTCCAGACCGCCTTCTTCCCGCTCAGGTGGGCGAACGGGTCGCGGAACTGCGACACATCCGTCAAGTAGTTGCCCAGCTCGACGAAGATGGCCTGTTCGTCGGGCAGACCGAGGCGCGGCTTGACGAAGTCCTCGTACAGCTTGCGGTGCGTGCTGATGTCACCCACGGCGGGGCTCCTCGGGGGTCAGGTCCGGGCGGTTCACGGCAGGGCGTCCTGCAGGCGTTGGAAGGCGGCCCCGGCCTGGTCGAGGCCGGTGTCCAGCTCCTGCTCGATGGCGTGGAGGGCGTCGACGACCGGCCCGGCCAGCCGGTCCACGTCGAGGGCGCCCGCCATGGTCACGATCTGGCCATGGATCTCCACGGCGGGGTGCAGGAGCTTCGTCGGGGCGAACTCCTCCAGCGCGTCCAGGGTGCCCGCCACCGCCGCGACCACCGCGTCGACGGGCGCCAGCACGTTCAGCTCGACCAGGGCGTCGATGGTGGCCTGGGCCGGCCCCAGAACGCCGGCCAGCAGGACCGAGGGGCGGATCTCGTCGATCTTGGCCACCACCGCCTGCTGGATGGCGGCCAGCTCGTCGTTGACGAAACGGATGTCGAGCTGGGCGAGGAGCGCTTCGACCTCGGCCCCGAACTCCTTGAGGGGCGCGACGAGCCCGACCCGCAGGCCGGCCGGGATCCGTTGCAGCAGGCGGACGAGGGCGTCGGCCAGGGGGTCGAACACATCGGACTGGCGAACGCCGGCCACGACCGACCGCACCGCCGCCACGGGGTCGTCGAGGGGCGCGCCGCCGAACCGGCGGAGGAGGAGCCGCAGCCGGGCCAGCGCCTCGCGGACGGGCAGGAGGGCCCGGCGCAGGCCCTGGGCCGCCACCTGCAGCTCGCTGCGGCCGGTCGAGGCCAGCGCCCGGAGCAGTTCAGCCGCCTCGCGCACGGCGGCCGCGGCCCGGTCCCGCTGGTCGGGGAAGGCGAGCAGGAGGGCCGGGTCGACGCGCAACACCAGGGGCGCCAGGCCGGTCTTGAGGGCGCTGGCGGGCAGGGCGTCGACGGCCGACGAGAAGGTCTGGAACGGCGGTTCGACCGCGGCCTGGGCGAGGGCCAGGTTCAGGGCGCCGATGGCCTGCGCGGTAGCCTCCAGCCCGCCGGCGGCCTGGTCCAGCCGCTCGGCCACGGTCTGGATCGGGTCGGCCCGACCCGCCACCCAGTCCGCCGCCTCGACCAGGCCGCTGACAGCGCCGGTGGCGCCGCCGGCCAGCCGGACCAGGGCGTGAATGGTGCGGGCGCTCGGCGTGGCCGCGACGGCGGCCTCCCCGAGAACGTCGAGAAGGCCGTCCACGGCCGCGGTGAGGGTGTCCTTGTCCACGAGGGAGAACGGCCGGGCCACCAGGTCGACGATCCGGTCGATCTCGGTCGAGAGGCTGTCGAGGAGGAGGCGGACGGTCGTGACCGCCATCCCGTTGCGCAAGGCGTCGACGCGGGCGGCCAGCGGCTCGACGAGGGTGGCGGGGTCGAAGGCGGCGACGGCGGCGCTGACCTGGCCCACCGCGTCGTCGAGGCCGGCGAGCGCCTCGGCCGGGTCGAACCCGGCGAGGGCCTGCTTGGCCTGGTCCACCGCCCGGACCACCGGCGCCAGCAGGTGGGCGGGGTCGAGCCGCCCCAGCCGTTCCATGAGCGGGTCGAACGCCTGGCGCTGGAGCGTGTCGATGGCCGCGGTCGGGTCGATCGATTCCAGGAACTCGACGACCCGGGCGTAGGCGGCGCGCAGGGTGTCGAGCACTGAGGTGTCGAGCTGGTCCACGATGTCGTCGAGGGCGGCCTTCAGCGGCCTGGTGACCTCGGCCTCGAAGTTGATGGCCTTGATCGGGGCGACCTTGGACTGCAACTCCTGGCGGGTGTCCGCCGGCAGGAGGTCGAGGGGCGCGGCGTGGACGACGTTCGCGGTCCGGTCGATGACGGTGACGGCGGTGTCGAACACGGGCGCCACCGGCGCGCCGGCCACGGCCTCGGCCATGGCCGCCACCGCCCCCTCCACCTGAGCTTGGACGCCGGCCAGGTCGACGTCGTCCAGGGCCTGCTTCACCCGGACGAAAGCGTCGCCCACGGCCGTGGCCGCGTCGCCCAACGTGGCCTGCGCCTGACCGGCGGCCGCCGCGATGCCGGCCGCCACCTGGTCGAGGACGGCGCCGGCTGCCGCGACGCCGGCCTGGATGGCGGTCAGTGCCTCGGTGACCGGCTCCACCACCGAGCGGATGGCGTCGAACACGGGCTGGAGGTCCACCGCCTCCACCGCCGCCCGTAGGCCCTCGAGGGCCGACTCGACGGCCGTGACCACGTCATGGGCCGCCTCCTCGACCGCCCGGACCGGCTCCAGCACCCCGTTCACCGCGGGCCGGATCACCACCTCCACGCCCGCCAGGTCGATGCCGTCGAGCTGGTTGACCAGGTCGTTGACCCTGCTCCGGAGTTCGTCGACGAACGCGTCGACGTCGGGCGGCCCGGTGGCTACGTCCAGCGCCATCAGGGGTTCGAGCCAGCCCCGCACGGTCCCGGCCATGGCCTCGACGGGCCCAAAGTCGAGGGCGCCCAGGGCGGCCGCGGCCGCGTTCACCCGGGCGATGAGGGCGGGAACGTCGGCCCGCTCCACCGCCGCCAGGCAGGTCTCCAGCCAGTGGCCGGGCAGGGCGGTTGAAGCCGCCAGGTTGGCGGTCACCGCGTCGGCGGCGGCCAGGAGCGGGTCGACCACGGCGGGGTCGTTCAGGCCCGCGAGCGGTGCGTTGGCGACGCTGGCGGCGAGGGCCTGGAGGTCGGCCGCCCGGGTGTTCACCTCCTGAGCCAGGGCGGGGAAGCCGGCGGCCTGGACCAGGCCCGCCAAGCCGGTCGCCAGCCGGGCCGCGGACACCGAGTCGGACGAGATGGCCGCGAACTGCTGCACGGCGGCGACCAGCTCGAGCAGCGGGGCCATGATCGCGCCGGCCGTCCCGAGGGCGGCGGCCGGCTGGAATCCCGGGAAGAGGGCGCCGACCGCGGCAAGGGCGCCCCCGCCGACCGAGGGCAGGGCGGCGACGGCGCCGGCGAACCGGTCGGCGCCGGCCGGCGCCCGGAACGAGCCCGCCAGGCTGCCCACGTCGACGGTCGCCAGCCGTTCGAGGGCTTCCAGCCGCCGGACCAGGGGGGCGACGAGGTCGTCCGCCGCCGGGCGGCCGTCGATCAGGGCTCGGACCTGGCCGGCGGCGTCCGCCGCGGCGACGGCGATGGCCGAGAGGTCCACCCCGCCGATGGCGCCGGCCGCGGACTGAAGCGGTCCCAGGTTCAGCGTCCCCGGCGTGACCGAGATCCCTCCCAAGGCGCCGCCGGTGGACCCGACCGTGGCCCCCAGATCGAACCCGCCCGCGCCCAGCGACCCGGTGAGGTCGTCAAGCAGGGTCATGGCGCCCCCGAGGGCCGGCGTGCGGGCTAGGTCCCAACGCCCCGATCATCGGGGTGGTGCGTCAGCGAGCCGTCAACGGGCGCGCCGTCAACGGACGAGGGCGAGCACGCTGTCGGACGGTTCGGCGCCCAGTTCGGCGCGCAGCTCGTCCCGGTAGCGGTCCAGTTGGCGGGCGGCCTCGGACCGGTTCCCCTCGGCCAGGTGGA
>Ga0187893_10006559_pt1 | contig 19806 bp, 2 predicted proteins | sample MA1701074metaG_FD_139574 | JGI IMG/M metagenome (GOLD analysis project Ga0187893, IMG submission 139574) | White microbial mat communities from a basaltic lava cave in the Kipuka Kanohina Cave System on the Island of Hawaii, USA - MA170107-4 metaG ...
GGCGGTGACAGCACGTTCGATGCGGGATGTCGCCGACCTCGAGACGGTCGTGGTGAGCTTCGAGGAGTGCGTGGAGGCTGTGCGGAAGTGGCTGCAGTCAGAGCTTCGAATGAAAGAATCCGACCCCAAGCGGGCGGATCTCCGACCTCATATTATACCTACAAACGACCCCCAAGCTTGTGAATCAGCTACTGTAAACTGCTCCCCGAAAACAAGTAGCGCCCCGAACGGCGGCGACCTATCGGCAGCAACCCGGTCTGGCATCGGCAGCGAAGCTCAAGAGGACCCCCGCATCGCCCCGAGCGAGCTGTTGCGGCTGGCGCCGAGACTCGCCGACGCTGTTCCAGCGGAGCAGCCAACCTGGGCGGATATCGTCGATGGCGCCGATCGTCTGCGGCATGTCATGGGGATTTCCAAACCGCTCTGGGGCAGAGCCTGTACCACCATCGGTCGACATCGCGCTGCTATCGCCGTCGCCATCGTCTCAACGAAGCCCGAGACCAGCTTCCGATCGAGCCCAGGGGCGTATTTCCATGGGATGATCGCCCGGGCGGAACAGGGGGAGTTCTACCTTGAACGCAGCATCTTCGGCCTCCGGGAGCGGACTTATGGGCCACGCCGGGCACGGCGGAGGTCAGAGCAGGCTGAGCACCCCCATGAGTAGTCGGGTCCCGTATCTTCTTGGCTTCGGCTGCGGATCAGAAGCCACGATGGGCGTCGATGCCCGTGAGAGCCAAGGAATGGAGGGCTACCTATTCGGCGTAACCGAACTCGCGAATGAACGGGCGCAAGACCGGGAGAACAGGCTCCACGTGGCGCTGATAGCGTTTCCAGCGGTAGCGAGCATGCGCGTAGATCGGTTCGGTGACTTGGCCATAGCTCGGCGTCGCGATGAGATTCCGGCTCTTGGCACGGACTGCGTACTGCTGCACGCCATCGTCCCAGGCGACGCCGATGAATTCGAGCAGTGACTTCACCGTTCCATCGAAGTCGGCCACGAGGTCTTCGTAACGCACGTCATGACACGGATACTTCAGGACCGAGCGGTACCTCTGCCAGAGGCCCATGGCCTTGGTATAGTAGGCTGCGGCGAGCTTGAGATTCACGAAATTCATCATGTCCGGATTGAGATCGAAATTCTGCATAAAGCAGCTGAGGCAGGCATCGCAGGGATGTCGCAGCGCCAAGATGAACCTTGCGTTTGGGAATACACGGACCAACGGCCCAACCATCAGGATGTTCAGAGGGAGCTTGTCAATCAACCGTCGGCCCCGCAGGTCACCGACGTATTGCGTTGCAGCGTCGAAGTAAACCTGGTGCAGGTGGGATGCAGTGCCGTTGTCGAGATTGGAAAGTCCCGTCAGAAACCCACCTGGAAGCCGCTCGAGTGCAGCGACGAGCGCGCGCACCGCCGGCCTTTCATCCAGGGTAACGAGTTCGGGATGGCTATCGAGGACCAGCTCGAGCAGGGTCGTACCAGACCGGGGAAATCCCACGAGAAAAACCGGAGCGGTTTCGCTGGCGGCCGGCTGATCGAGCGGCGTCCACGAACCGATCCACTCCGGCGTGAACGCCGAGTGAAGGCGATCGATCATCGCGATGTGCCTGAGGCGATCGTTTTCGGTCGACGGCGCCCGGCGGAGGGCTGCCTCGTTGGCGCCGACAAATGCTCGGAACGCCTTCTCGGTGTCACCCACTTGGTCGAGGAGATGGCCTAGTTCGAACAGAACAGACGCCTGTGCATCACCAGACGAGTCAGCATCGGATAGCGCCTGCAGGTGCGCGACACCTGCTGCGGGAGCTCCTGAACGACCCTCGCACCGAGCGAGAATGATGTTGAGCTCCGCATGGTGAGGCTCGATCTGAAGCGCGCGAACGGCCGCCTCGCGAGCTTGCTCGATCGCGCCGCGGCGTTCGAGAATGCTCGCGACGTGAAACAACGCCCTGACGTTTTCCGGCTCGATCGCCAGCGCGCGGTTGCTGGCATCAAGCGCCTCGCCGATTTGCTCCAGCTCCTTTAAGGCCACGCTGAGATCGAGATAGTCGTCGACGTAAGCTGGGCCCAGGACAACCGTCCGAAAAGCTTCAGCTGCTTCGCTGTAACGGCCTAGATTGAGGAGAGCGCGCCCAAGCCCGCGCCAGGCATTGATGTTCGTTGGTTCCAGAGTAACGGCAGTTCGAAAGCTAGCGGCTGCCCGCGCAAACTGCGTCTGCTCCAGGAGCACGGTCCCAAGTCCGAGGTGACCAACAGCGATTCCCGGCTTGCAGACGGTAACGCGTTCGTACGCCTCGGCCGCGTCTTGCCAGCGTCCTAGCTGTCGCAGGACGTGGCCAAGGTTGGCCAGAGCCTGGAGGTATCCCGGCGCCAGATGGAGGGCTTGGCGATAGGCCGTCACCGCTTCGCCGAGGCGATCAAGGTCTCGCAGCGCATTGCCAAGATTGAATTGGATCTCGGCAACCGCCGGACAGCGAGCGACGGCCCGTTCGAGCAGTTCGACCCCTTCAGCAGGATGGCCAAGCTGGCAGGCAGCGACGCCAGCCAGGTGGAGCGCGTCGGCGTCCTCTGGGTTTGATGTGAGAAGGTCATCATAGATCGCCTTGGCATCAGCGATCCCGCCGGCGTAATGCAGGTTAAGTGCCGTCTCCAGCCGTGGGTCTCCCGCCGTCCGGGTTCTCCGGATTGCCCGCGCCAATCTCGGTCGGGAGTGCTCAGCTTCTGATCGGTTGGAGCTCACTGCGCCGGCGCTTGGTCAGCGTTCCTGCATGCTCTCATCGCGGTACCGCAGGATCGGATCGAATAGAAACTCGAGCACGCGTCGCTGGCCGCTCTTGATCTCCGCAACCAGGCTCATGCCGGGTGCTAGTCGCACTTGGCGGCCGTCAACGTCTATGGTCGCACGATCCGGGCTGATAGATGCGGTATAGACGAGCGCTCCGCGTTCGTCCTGTATCGAATCAGTCGATACGTGGCTGACCGTAGCCGGGATAGTGCCATAACGTGTGAACGGGAAGCTGTCGAGTTTGATCACGGCCTCCTGGCCAGGCCGCACGAATCCGATGTCTTTGTTCAGCACACGTGCCTCGATCTCGAGCTGGCTGTTCTCCGGCACGATGACCATCAGCCGCTGCGCCGGCGTCACAACCCCGCCGAGCGTGTGAATGCTCAATTGCTGGACGATGCCGTCGACCGGCGCGACGAGCCTCTGGAGGTTGGCGCGCTCCGTTGCCTTTACCAGCTCTTGCTCCAGGGCCGTTCGGCGGGTTTCGGCTTCCGCCAGCTCCGAGAGCCGATCGCGCCGAAACTGCGCCTGAACCTGCTCGCGTTGCTCGTCGAGGCCAGCAAGCCCAGCCTTGGCCTCAGCTGCTCTGGCCTTGGCAATGGCTAGGTCCTGCTGTGCGGTCACGAGCTGCTCCTGCAGCAGCAAGTACTCGGTTCTCGGCGCTAATCCCTTTTCCAGCAGCGTCTTCCGCGCGTTGACCCGCTCCTGGATGAGGGGCACGGTCTTCTTCAACTTCTTGATTCCTGCGTCGATCGCCTGGGCGTTCGCCAGCTGCCGTTCCTTCTCCTGGTCCAGCGCTGCCAGCTGCTTGCGGTACTCGGTCAACTGGCTCAGATACAGGCTCTGCTGGGTGTGAACCACCGCTGGATCGAGCCCTACGAGATCCGAGGAGGCCCCTGGAGGTTCGTTATCCCCCAGAAGCGCCTGCAGGCGCATGATCGCGAGCCGGGCCGTCATGAGTTCGCGCGTGAGGCGCTCCCGGTCGGCTTCGACAGCCGTCGGGTCCAGCTCGAGGAGAGTGTCGCCGGCCCTGACGCGATCGCCGTCTTGTACATGAATGGCGCGGACGACACCGGCATCGAGCGGTTGAATCACCTTCGTGTGTCCAGATGGAATGACCCGGCCCTGGGCAACGGCCACAGTATCCACGCGTCCGAACCAAGCCCAGGCGATGGCCACGGCGAAGAACAGGCAGATAACTAGTGCGATCGAACGACCCACTGGCGAGGCAGGTGTCTCCAGGATTTCGAGTGCGGCCGGAAGGAATTCTCGTTCGATCGGCCGTCGGGGCGGACGTCGTACCTGGGTCACTGCTGTCGATGTCATGGTGACTAGATCCCCGTCTGGCTCGATTGATCCTGGGCAATTCTGGTTCGCGCGCGCAGCTCTTCAGGTGCTTCCTCGCGATTACGCGGCCGATTGATGCCAGGTGGCGGCCAGCACCGGGGTCAGCTGATCCCGGACGAACGGGCTGAGTTCGGTGAATCCCTGCGGTGGCGCATCGAACGCCGCCATGGCATCGATGAGCTGCTGAACAGAGCTCGCGAGCAGGACCTGTCCGTCGTCCGTGTGGAACTCGTCGACCTGATTGTCTTCGTTGCGGACATACTGTCCGTTGTCTTCGGTGAACCACTCGTCAACCGTCAATGTATCATTCGTCCCGATGATGCTGATCTCGAGATCAGTGCCGTTGCGAGTGAACCACAGCTGGTCCACATCGATCTCTGATCCGAACAGGACGACGTCCGTCTGGCCCGAACCAGTACCCTTGTTGTCGACGAGATCGGTTTCCGAACCGCGGCCGAACTCGTAAGTGTCGTTGCCAGCACCACCTAATACGGTATCCGTTCCGGCGCCACCGGAGAGGATGTCGTTGCCGGACCCACCATCGAGACTGTTGTTACCGGAGTTGCCGGCGATCCTGTTGTTGAGCACGTTCCCCGTGGCGTTGATCGCACCCGAGCCCGTGATGGTGAGGTGCTCGACCTCGGCGCTGAGCGTGTAGCTTGTGCCATTGAATGCGTCGGTGATCTCTACGGTGTCGGTGCCGGCGCTTGCTGACTCCAGGACAACGTCTCCCGTATTGTCGACGACATACTCGTCATTACCGGCACCGCCCGTCAGAGAGTCGGCGCCACCGCCGCCGTCCAGACGGTTGGCATTGGCGTCACCGGTGATCGTGTCGTTGCCAGATCCACCAATGACGTTTTCGATGCCTGACAGAGTATCTGTACCGTCGCCACTGGATGTGTTCGTCGCCAAACTGACCGTTACAGCGGCGCTGACCGGCGCATAGGAGGCAGTATCAGTGCCAGTCCCGCCGGTCAGCGTATCGTTGCCAGCGCCGCCGATGAGCGTGTCGTCGCCCGTGCTTCCGTTAAGGGAGTTGTTCCCCGTGTTCCCGGTGATCCGGTTATTGAGACCGTTCCCGGTGCCGTTGATGGCACTGCTCCCAAGCAGCGTCAGATGCTCAAGGTTGGTGCCGAGTGTTTCCGTGACCAAGCTGTACTCGGTGTCCACGCCGCCGCCGGCGGACTCCGTGATGCTGTCGCCGGCCACGTCGACATAGTAGCTGTCGTCCCCGGCCCCGCCGACCATGGTGTCGGATCCCGTACCGCCATCGAGTACGTTGTCGCCGGAGTTGCCCGTCAGTGTGTTGGCGAGAGTATTGCCAGTGGCATTGACGTTGCCGCTACCCATGAGGGTAAGCTTCTCGACATTGGCCGAGAGCGTGTACGTCCAGCCTTCCTGCCCATAAAACTCGACCGTATCCGTTCCTGCCGATGCACCTTCCGTGACGACGTCGCCGGTATCGGCGCCTGCCCCGTCGGTGTCGATGTCGTCGACCACGTAAGTGTCGTTGCCGGTGCCGCCCGCGAGGGTGTCCGCACCGGCGCCACCATCGAGGCGGTTTGCGTTCGAATCGCCGGTCAGATTGTCGGCGTAGTTGGAGCCGATTACATTCTCGAAGCCGGAGAGCGTGTCACCCGAGGCTTCGCCCGCGCTCGTCTGCGCACCTGTGACCGTTAGATTGACGGTCACGCCCGCTCCCGAGCCGGCGTAGGACACGGTATCGGTGCCCGTGCTCCCGACGAGTGAGTCGCTCCCTGCGCCGCCGGTGACCGTGTCGTTGCCCGAACTGGCGCTCAGGGTGTCGTTGCCGGCACTTCCAGTCAGTCGATTATCCAGTGTATTGCCGGTCACATTGACCGCTGTCGCTTGCACGACAGTCAGGTTCTCGAGATTGGAGCCCAGCGTGTAACTCGTGAACCCCGAGAGCAGCTCGACGGTATCGATGCCCTGGCTCGCCGATTCTGTGACCGAATCGCCTGTGTTATCGAGCCGGTAAGTATCGTCACCGAGCCCGCCGGACATGGTATCGGCGCCGGCCTGGCCATCGAGGATATTGTTGCCGTCATTGCCCGTCAGTGTGTTGGCGAGCGTGTTTCCGGTGCCATCGATATTGGCGGTCCCCGTCAGCGTCAACTTGTCGAGGTTGGCCCCCAAGGTGAAGCTGATCGCACTCTCAACGGTATCCGTGCCGGTGCCGGTCTCGCTCACCGCGTCGCCGGAGCTATCCACGACGTACGTATCGTTGCCATCGCCACCGGTGAGGGTGTCTGCGCCGGCGCTACCGTCCAGCCGATCGTCGCCGGCGTCTCCGGTCAGGCTGTTGTTGCCGGAGTTGCCGGTGATCGTATTGGCGAGCGCATTGCCGGTGCCGTTGATAGCGGCGGTTCCCGCCAGCGTCAGGTTCTCGACATTGGTGAGCGCCGCCAGGCTGAAGGTCACAGAAGACTCGACGACGTCCGTGCCCTCGCTCGCGTTCTCCGTGATCGTGTCTGTCGTCGTGTCGACGACGAATGTGTCGTTGCCCTTTCCACCGATCAGTGTATCCGTGCCACCACTACCGTCGAGGCGGTCATTGCCATCGGACCCGGAGAGGCTGTTGTTGCCAACATTGCCGATGATGGCGTTGTCGAGCGTATTGCCCGTCCCGTTGATCGCAGAAGTCCCCGTCAGAGTGAGGTTCTCGACGTTGGCGGCGAGCGTAAGCGTTACCGAGCTCTGGACTGTATCGTTTCCGTAGTTGACGCCGGCCGACTCCGTGATCACATCGGTCGTGCTGTCGACGATATAGAGGTCATCGCCGGTGCTGCCTGCCAGCGAGTCGATACCGTCTTTACCTTCCAGCGTGTCATTGCCGGCGGCGCCCGACAGCGAGTTGTTGCCGCTGTTGCCGGTCATGAGGTTATTCACCGCATTACCGGTCGCGTTGATATTGGCGTTGCCGCCGAGGATGACGTTCTCGACCTCGGCATCCATCGTCCAGGTTACACTGGTCGTAGCGGTATCAGTCCCCTCCTCCGCGCTTTCCGTAATGACGTCGGACGCACTATCGAGCGTGTAGCTATCATCTCCCGTGCCCCCGACCATGGTGTCGTTGCCAGCGCCGCCATTGAGCGTGTCGTTGCCGTCACCGCCCTCCAGTTTGTTGGCAGCACTGCTTCCGGTGAGCGTATCGTTGAACGACGATCCCAGGGCATTTTCGAAACTGGAGACGCTGTCCCCCTGGGCATCGCCGCCGCTCACGGTATTCGTGCTCAGATCCACCGTCACGGCCGCCTGCGAGCCCGCATAAGAGAGCGTATCGGTGCCGGTTCCGCCGTTCAGAGAGTCTGCACCAGCGCCGCCTTCAATGATGTTGCCCGTCGTGTCACCCGTTAGAGTGTCATTGTAGGACGAGCCGATCAGGTTATCGATGTAGACGAACGAATCAGTGCCACCGAACCCGTCTGAAGCTGTACCCGACGCACCATTCAGAGTTGCCGAAACAGCGGCTGTGGAGTCCGCATAGGAAGCTGCGTCGTAGTGGTTTCCACCGTTGAGGGTGTCATTACCGGCACCTCCGATCAAAGTGTCGTCACCATCGCCACCGACAAGGCTATTGTTGCCGGTGTTTCCGATGAGCGTGTTCTCAAGATCGTTTCCGGTCGCGTTGATGTTACCCGTGCCGGTAAGGACGGTTTTTTCCACGTAGTCGTACCACGCCGAATATGTCACGGAAGCGAAGACAGTATCGTAGCCGTTGCCGGTATTCTCGGTAATCGCATCGGAGGCGCTATCGACGATGTATGTGTCGTCGCCTTTGCCGCCGACCATCGTGTCGTTGCCTGCGCCACCATCCAGCCGATTGTCGCCGTCGTTGCCGGTGATGGTGTTGGCCAGGCTGTTGCCGGTGCCCCAGATCGAGGCCGTGCCGGTCAGTGTCAGCTTTTCGATATTGTCGCTGAGAACATAGGATGCGCTGCTCTCGACCTCGTCGGTTCCTGCGGCCGACGCTTCGACCACGACGTCCAGCGAATGATCGACGATATATGTATCATTCCCAGCGCCGCCCGTGAGCGAGTCGACGCCTTCACCACCGTCGAGCGTGTTCGCCGTGGAGGTTCCGGTGAGGGTGTCGTTCCAGGCGGAGCCCGTGAGGTTCTCGAAGGTGCCGCTGGCGAGGGTGTCGCCCTCGGCGTCGCCACCCTTGGCCGAGTTGGCTGCCAGATCGATCTCGACACCCGCCGCAGATCCCGCGTATGTGAGTGTGTCCGTACCGGCGCCACCGTCGAGCGAGTCAGCTCCCGTGCCGCCGATCACGGTGTCGTCATTGCCACCGCCAATGAGCGTGTCATTCCCGCCGCGACCCTCCAGGAAGTCATTACCCGTGCTGCCATCAAGCTTGTTGGCAGCCAGGTTGCCGACAATCAGATTGTCTGATGCGTTGCCGGTGCCATCGACCGCCTCGGCGCCCGTAAGGAACAATCCTTCAAGATATGTCGATAGAGTGTAGGTGAAGGAGGTCTCAACGATGTCAAAGCCGTTTCCAGAGGTTTCAGAGACCGAGTCGGCGGTATCGTCCAGCACGTAGAAGTCGTTGCCGGCACTACCAGCCAGCGTGTCGGCTCCCGCTCCACCATCGAGCCGGTTGTCGCTGTTATCACCCTTGAGATTATCGTTGAAGTCCGAACCGATGAGGTCCTCGATGTGCGTGAGCTTGTCGCCATCGGCATCACCGCCGGTACTCGTTCCCCCGATGTCCGCATTCACCGCATCAGCAGACCCTGCATAGGACACCACGTCGAAGCCCGAGCCCCCATCGATCGTGTCCGCGCCATAACCACCGACGATCGTGTCGTTCCCGAAGTCACCCTTGAGCGTGTTGGCAGCTACATTGCCGGTGATCAGGTTATCCGACATGTTGCCGGTGCCGTCGATCGCCGCGTCGCCCAACAGCTTCAGATTTTCGAGCGCAACTGACAGCGTATAGGACGAGGTCGCCTCGACGGTATCCGTGCCGTCCAGCAGCTGCTCGACGATATTGTCCTGGCTGTTGTCGACCACGAACGTGTCGTCACCCGCCCCGCCGATCATCGTGTCGACGCCGGCGCCGCCGTCCAGGCGATTGTTGCCGGAGTTGCCTGTGATGACGTTGGCGAGCGCGTTGCCTGTGCCGGTGAGATGCCCGCTGCCGGCGAGGATCAGGTTCTCCAGATTGGCGCCGAGGGCATAGGAAGACGAGCTGATGACCGTATCAGTCCCTTCGCTGGCGTTTTCCGAGACGCTGTCGCCTGTGCCCTCGACGACGAACACATCATTCCCGGTGCCGCCCGCGAGCGTGTCGTTGCCAGCGCCGCCGTCCAGCCAGTCGTCGCCGACACCGCCGCTCAGCGTGTTGGCGCCCGAGTTGCCGACGAGGACATTATTGGCGCTGTTGCCCGTGATACCGGAGTTTGAAGTTCCCAACAGTGTGGCGTTCTCGACATTGGCGGCCTTAGTTGCCATGTCGTAGGTTCCGGACAGCTCGATTTCGACGCGGTCGGTCCCTTCGCCCGCCGCTTCCGTGATCACGTCGCTTGAATGGTCGACGATGTAGACGTCATCACCCTTCCCGCCAACGAGGGTGTCTGCGCCGCCGACGGCGGTGTCGCCGTCCCCGCTGAGCGTGTCGTTGCCATCATTGCCCGTTAGCACATTGGCGGCACTGTTGCCGATAATCTTGTTATTCAGCGCATTGCCCGTTCCGTTGATCGCGTCGGCGTCTGTCAATGTGAGATGCTCAACTTCCGCACCCAACGTGTAGGTGACCTTGCTCTGTACGAGGTCGACGCCGCCGGCGACGTTCTCCGCCACGACGTCGCCGCTGCTGTCGATGACGTAGGTATCATCGCCGCTGCCGCCAGCCAGCGTGTCGGTCCCCGTGCCACCGTCGAGCGTGTTCTTCCCGGCGTTGCCGGTGAGCGTATTGGCTAGGCTGTTGCCGGTGCCCGCTAGGTCGGCCGTACCCATCAGCACGAGGTTCTCGACATTGCCGGTCAAGGTGTGGGTCACCCAGGCCTGGACCGTGTCCGTGCCCTCACCGGACAGCTCGTTGACCGTGTCGGAGGCATTGTCGACGACATAGGTATCATCGCCCGTGCCGCCGGACATCGAATCCGTCCCGGCGCCGCCATCGAGGCGGTCAGCACCCGCCTGCCCGGCGAGCGTGTCGTTGCCGGTGTTGCCAAACAGCGAGTTGTCGAGCGCGTTGCCAGTGCCGCTCACACCCGTGCCGTTCCGAATAACGAGATTCTCGACATTGCTGCCGAGCGTATGACTCACCGTAGTCTCGACCGTATCGACGCCCTCATTGGCGCTCTCAGCGATCGTGTCGCCGGCATTGTCAATGACGTATGTGTCGTCGCCGGTGCCACCGGAGAGGCTGTCCGCACCAGCGCCGCCGTCGAGGCGGTCGCCACCGGCTCCACTGGTCAGCGTGTTGTTGCCGGTATTGCCGATGATGACGTTGTCAAGGGCGTTGCCCGTGCCTGTGACAGCACCGGTTCCGGTCAAGGTCAGGTTCTCGACCTCTGCGCCGAGCGTGTAGCTTACAGACGTCTGGACCGTGTCACGGCCCTCGCCGGCGTTCTCCGTGATGACATCGCTCGTGGAGTCGACGACATAAGTGTCGTTGCCCGTCCCGCCGGCAAGCGTGTCGGTTCCGGCGTTACCGGTCAGTGTGTCGTTGCCGGCGCCGCCTTCGAGCTTGTTGGCACTGCCGTCGCCCGTGAGCACGTCGGCATTGGCAGACCCCAGCAGGTTCTCGAACCCGGAGAGGCTGTCACCCGTCGCATCGCCGCCGGCATTGTTGGCATTGTTGGAGAGATCGACCGTGACCCCGAAGGCCGAACCTGCGTAGGACGCGGTGTCCGTCCCGGAGCCGCCAGCGAGCGTATCGGCGTCCGCACCACCCTCGATCGTGTTGTTCCCGGTGCTCCCCGTGAGATTGTCCGCCAGGCCCGAGCCGATCAATCCCTCAATAGCGACGAACGTATCGCCGGTCGCATCCCCGCCGCTCGCCGTGCCCGTGCCGAGGTCGACCGTCACTGCGCCGGAAGAACCGGCGTACGAGGCGATGTCCGTTCCGTTGCCACCGTCGAGTTTGTCGGCTCCGAGGCCGCCCTGGAGCGTGTCGTCACCGTCTCCGCCCGCAAGGCTGTTGGCGCCAGTATTGCCAGTAATGAGGTTGGCGAGTGCATTGCCCGTACCGTTAATGGCCGACGAGCCCGTGAGCGTCAGGTTCTCGACGTTGGCGATGGCGGCAAGGTTGTAAGTGGCCGAGGATTCGACCGTGTCGATGCCCTCGTCGGCGTTCTCGGTAATCGCGTCAGTGCCATCGACGACGTAGGTGTCATCGCCGGCTCCACCGATCAGCGTGTCGGCATCGGCGCCACCATCGAGACGATTATTGCCGCTATTGCCGGTTATGGTGTTGGTCAAGCTGTTGCCGGTGCCGCTGAGATCCGCCGTGCCCGTGAGAACCAGCTTCTCCAGGTTGGCGCCAAGGGTCCAGTTGACCGAGCTTTCGACCGTGTCCGTGCCTTCGCTGGCATTCTCCGTCACCACGTCGCCCAGATCCGATCCCGCACCATCGGCATCGGCATCGTCGACGACATACACATCATCGCCGACTCCGCCAGCCAGGCTGTCGGCGTTCCGTCCGCCGTCCAGGCGATTGGCGCCGGAGCTGCCCGTGAGCGTGTCGGAGCCGGCGCCGCCGATGAGGTTCTCGATATTGGAGAAGGTATCGCCCTGCGCGTCGCCGCCACTGGCAGCGCCTGTGTTGAGGTTGACATTGACGGCAGTGGCCGTGTTTGCATAGGAGGCCGTATCGCCCAGGCCGCTCCCACCATCCAGCGTGTCAGCCCCGGCACCGCCCAGCAGAGTGTCGTCTCCCAAACCCCCGTCGAGCGTGTTGGTGCCTGAGTTGCCCGTGATCAGGTTCGCGCCAGCATTACCCGTGCCGTTGATTGCACCCGTGCCGGTCAGAGTCAGATTCTCGATTTCGGCCAATGAGGCTAGGCTGAAGGTAACGGAAGCTTCGACGGTATCCGTGCCTTCGTTCGCTGCCTCCGTCACCACGTCGCCGGCGGCACCCACCACATAGCTGTCATCGCCGTCGCCACCCACCAGCGTGTCCGTCCCTGCACCGCCGTCGAGACGGTTATTGTCGGCCGTGCCGGTCAGCTTGTCGTTCAGACCGGAGCCAATCAGGTTCTCGACGCTCGTCAATGCGTCGCCGCTGGCGTCTCCGGTGCTGGTCTGCGCTCCCGACACCGTCAGATCGACCGTGACGCCCGCACTTGAACCAGCGTAGGAAGCCGTGTCGTTACCAATGCAGCCGTCGAGCGTGTCGGCGCCCGCGCCGCCTTTGAGCGTGTCGTCGCCACCCAGGCCGGAGAGCTTGTTGGCGCCACTGTTGCCCGTGATCGCATTGGCCAGAGTGTTGCCGGTGCCTTCGATCCCGGAAGAGCCGGTAAGCGTCAGGTTCTCCAGATTGGCGCCAAGCGTGTGGGTCACGGCGCTGCTGACCGAATCCGTGCCTTCGTCGGCCAGCTCCACCACGATATCCACTGTGCTGTCGACGTCGTACGAGTCGTCGCCTTTGCCGCCGGTGAGCGTGTCTGCCCCACTGCCGCCTATCAGCGTATCGCTGCCGGTGCCGCCGATCAGCTGGTTCTCGGCGGTATTGCCCGTGATCGCAATGCTGGTCGCGCTCTTGACCGTGACGTTCTCGAGATTGGGTGACAGCGTATAGCTTGTTCCCGTGAAGCCTGCCGCAAACTCGATCGTGTCGATACCCGCGTTGGCATTTTCCGTGACGCTGTCGCCCGCGACGTCTACGACATAGGTGTCGTTGCCGGCGCCGCCAGCCAGAGTGTCATTGCCCGAGCCGCCGTCCAGCCGGTTGTTGGCGCTATCGCCAGTGAGCGAGTCGGCATTCGCCGAGCCGATCAGATTCTCGATCCCGGAAAGGACGTCGCCGGCCGCGTCGCCCCCCGTGTTCGTACCGGTCGTGAGATTGACTGTGACTGCCGCCGATCCTTCGTAGCTCGCAGTGTCGAGTCCCTCCCCGCCCTGCAGTGTATCGACGCCAGCGCCGCCCTTGAGCGTGTCGCTACCGGCATAGCCCACCAGCAGGTTGGCGGCAGTATTGCCGGTAACCGCGTTCGCGAGCGTGTTGCCGTACCCGCTCACGCTATCGGACCCCGTCAGAGTCAGGTTCTCGACGTAGTCGCCCAGCGTCCAGGTCAGGCCTGTGGTTACGGTATCGGTGCCGCCGGCCTGCGACTCGACCACCTTGTCGCCGGCATCATCCACGACGTATGTATCATTGCCGGCGGCGCCCTTGAGTGTATCGACGCCGGTCCCGCCGTCGAGGACGTTGGCACCAGAATTGCCCTTGATCGTGTTGTTGAGCCCGTTGCCGGTGCCGTTGATATTGGCCGTGCCGGTCAGCGTCAGGTTCTCGACATAGTCCGGCAGGGTGTACGTGCTGGTGTCGGTTGTCGACGCGAACTCGACGGTGTCCGTGCCCTCATCGAGTTTCTCAGTGACCACATCACCCGTTGTTTCGACGACGTAGACGTCGTCGCCGAGCCCAGCCGCGAGCGTATCGTTTCCAGCGCCCCCGTCGAGCCTGTTACCGAGGCCACCACTAACGTAGTACGCGTCGTCGCCCGTGAGGGAGTCGTTCTTGCTCGAACCGACCAGGTTTTCGATACCACTGATGCTGTCGCCCTGGGCGTCTCCGCCGCTGGCCGTGTTGTCCTTGAGATTAACAGTGACGCCGGCATTCGACCCGGCGTACGAGGCAGTATCGGTTCCGGCGCCACCGGAGATCTGATCTCCGCCGCCGCCGCCCAGCAGCGTGTCGTCACCCTCGTTGCCCGTCAGCTGGTTGCTGGCGGAGTTGCCGGTGATCCGGTTGTCTAGCGTGTTACCGGTGCCGAAGGCCGCGGCCGCTCCCGTCAGGGTCAGATGCTCGATATCAGTGCCCAGCTTGAATCCGACCGAGCTTTCGACCGAGTCCGTGCCCTCGTTCTTGTTCTCTGTGACGATGTCGCCGGTATTGTCGACGACATAAGTGTCATCGCCGGCGCCGCCCAGCATGGTGTCAGCCCCAACGTCCCCCTTGAGCGAATCGTCGCCTGCACCACCTTCCAGCAGGTTGGCCGCCGTATTGCCACTAAGGGTGTCATCGGAACCCGAGCCGACGAGGTTTTCGATTCCGGAGAGCGAGTCGCCTTCGGCGTCGCCCTCTTTGTTGTTGGCGTTGTTGAGTAGATCTATGCTAACGGCTGCCGCTGATGCCGCGTAAGTTACTGTGTCTGTACCCGTGCCTCCTGCAATCGTATCGGCCCCGGCCCCTGCATCGAACAGGTTGTCGCCGCTCGCTCCACTCGCGGTATTTGCATTGGTGCCAGTCAGCGAATCGGCAAACGCTGAGCCGACAATGTTTTCGATGCTGTCGAACGTCTCGCCTTTGGCATCTCCGCTCGTTCCGACACCAGCAGCAAGATCTACCGCGATGCCAGAGCTACTATAGGCGTAGGAGACAGTGTCGGTTCCATTACCTCCTTTGAAGGCATCGACACCGCCGCCACCGATCAGCGTATCATTGCCATCTGCACCCGAGAGCACGTTGCTGCCCTCGTTGCCGGTAATCAGATTGGCGAGCGTGTTACCCGTGCCATCGATCGACTCCGTGCCCGTCAGCGTGAGGTTATCGACATAGCTGGTGAGCATGTACGTGATGGAGCTCTGTACGAGCTCCGTGCCGCCGGCGTCGCCACCCTTGCCGTCGCCCTCGTCGATCAGGTCGCCCGTGCCGTCGACCGTGTAGGTGTCATTGCCGGCGCCGCCGATCAGTGTGTCGTTGCCGATGCCGCCGTCGATAGTGTCGTCGCCATCGAGGCCTTCGAGCCGGTTGGCGGCGAGATTCCCGGTCAATGTGTTGTTGGCGCTGTTACCCACACCATTGATGGTGCCCGTGCCGGTCAAGGTCAGGTTCTCCAGCGTGGCGCCGAGTGTGTAGGTGACCGAGCTTTCGACCGTGTCGAACCCTTCCAACTCGTTCTCAAGCACGACATCGCTCGCGTCGTCGACGATGAATGTGTCGTTGCCGGTGCCGCCCGTGAGCGTATCCGCACCTACACCGCCATCAAGCCGGTCATTGCCGGCTCGGCCCTCGACCTTGTTGTCGAGGTCGTTGCCCGAGAGTGTGTCCGAGAACGCCGAGCCGATGATGTGTTCGATGCCCTTCAGCTTGTCATTGGCGCTGCCGCCGCTCGCCGAGCCGTAGCCGCTGACCGTATCCTCAAAGATCGTCGCCGTGACTCCAGCCAGCGCATCGCCGTAGTCGACGGCGTCGCTCCCGGATCCACCCTCGAGCGTATCCGAGCCCGTACCACCCTTGAGCGTGTCGTCGCCACTATCGCCCTTGATCGAGTCGTCGCCAGCACCACCCTCCAGAAGGTTTGCGAGCGCACTGCCCGTCAAGACGTCGTTGAATGCCGAGCCGACCAGGTTCTCGATTCCCGACAAGGAGTCGCCCTGAGCATCGGCGCCGGCATTGTTCGCGTTGTTGAGAAGGTCGACCGTCACACCGGTCGACGTGAACTGGTCTCCCCAGTATCTGGCTGTATCGATGCCAGTGCCACCGGCGATCGTATCAGCACCGGTACCGCCCTCGAGGAGGTTGTCGCCAGTCGCCCCGGTCACCGAGTCGGCATCGGCGCCGGTGAGCGAATCCGCCAATGCAGAACCGATGATATTCTCGATCGTGCTGACGGACTTGCCGTTGATGAGGGTGCTGGCGATCACATCGCCCGCGGCGTCGCCGCCACTCGCCGTCAGAGCCTGCAGGTTCACCGTGACGCCGGCACCGGAGCCTGCGTATGAGATGGCATCCGTGCCCGTCCCACCATCGAGCGTGTCCGCGCCGGCCCCGCCCTTCAGAGTGTCGTCGCCGTCATCGCTTTCGAGCTTGTTGGCGCTGCCGTTGCCGGTCAGCGAGTCCGCAAACTCCGATCCGGCCAGGTTCTCGATGCTGCTGAGGCTGTCGCCTTCTGCATCGCCGCCCTTGTTGTTGGCGTTGTTCGAGAGGTCGACCGTGACCCCCGCAGCCGAGGTCGTGTAAGCCGCAGTATCGGTGCCCGAGCCGCCTGCAATCGTATCTGCGCCGGCGCCCCCCTCGATGCGATTGTTGCCACCATCGCCAGTGAGGTTGTCGCTAAACGCAGAGCCCTCAATGTTCTCGAATCCGGATAATGTATCCCCGGTCGCATCGCCACCGGAGTTGCTGCTCGTGTTGAGGACCACAGTGACACCAGCAGCGGAGCTCGCATACGACACTGTGTCCGTGCCGCCGCCCCCTCCAATGCTGTCGGCGCCGAGCCAACCTTCGATCTTGTTGTCACTGGCGTCGCCTGTAAGCGTGTCCGCCCCAGCCGACCCAAGGAGGTTCTCGATCCCATAGAGCTTGTCGCCTTCTGCATCGCCGCCCTTGTTGTTTTCATTGTTGGTGAGATCCACCGTAACTCCAGCGTCCGACGTCACGTATGACGCGGTGTCCACGTCTTTGTTGTCCACCGCTTCGCCACCGACGAGGGTATCGGTACCCGTGCCTCCCCACAGCCAGTCGTTCCCACTGTTACCGATGAGTATATCGCCACTACCCCCACCGCCGATCCAGTCATCGCCGGCGCCGCCGGAGAGCCAGTCGCCCAGATTGCTGCCGACCAATATTTGGTCGCCCCCATCGCCCGAATAGCCGCCGATGAACTGCGACACGTCGATGATTGTGCCGTCGGCAAACTGGAAGAACTCAATCCGATTGTTCGGATCGGACCAGTCGATGACACGAATGCGATCGGTCAACGCCTCGAACTGCTGGTCCGGATTGTTCGGATCGCGGATCGCGATGATCAGATCATCGCCGCGGATCTGGACGGCGATGTCCTCGACCGCAATGCCAGGGCCGAATATGAGTGTGTCGCTGCCGCCGTTGGCCTCCACCCATTCGCTCGTCGTAATCGTCCGATCGCGTGGCGGCGCAACGTCCTTGTATCCCGTCGATGGATTGCCATTGGAGTTGGTGTAGCTGTAGCCGACGAGCACCTCCGGGTCGTGGGTCTCGTAATCGACAGTCGTGACCAGATCTCGGTGCTGATCGAGGATCTCATCCGAGCCGTCGCCTTTCGAGAACTTATAGGTGTCATTGCCTTTGCCACCCTCAAGCCGATCGTAGCCGTCGTCGCCTGTCAGCTCGTCGTTGCCCTCGCTGCCGATAATGCTGTCGCTTCCGATACCGCCAGCCTGGGTGTCGCTGCCGCTCGTTCCCTGTATCGTGGCATAGACCAATGCCACCGGTATGCTGCCGACCAGAGCGGCGATCGAAAGCTCGGTCTCGTCGGCGAATTTGATGGTCTCGACGCGATCCCTCTCGTCGAGCCAGTTGCGCAACCTTATGGTATCGGTCAGTTCTTCGAACGGCTTGTTCGGGTCCGCCGGATCCTTGAGACCAATGATCAAGTCGTTGCCATCGAACTTCCAGACGAGATCCGCCTGGGTGATGCCGTCTCCGAACGCGAGCACATCATCGCCCCCGTCGAGGTGAAGAGATTCCGGCGTTACCGTGACATCGTAGTCGTAAGCCTCAACGCTGTAGTTCTTCGTCCCACTCGTCGGCGACCACTTCCACTGATCGTTGTTCTTGCCGTAGTACTCCTTGTAGTACGTCGTGTAATTGAACGAACCGCTCAGCGTGTAGTAGTAGTCCGCTATTTGTGGGATTTGAGCCTCGATCACATAGCGGTCCCGAACTTCATCATGACGATCACCTCTGTTATACACGAAGATGTCATCGCCGCCTTTTCCTGCCACGACATCATCATCCTCGCCTCCGTGTAATAGATCGGTCGCGTCGCTGCCGCTCAGGAAGTCGTTTCCGGACAACCCAAGGAATGATACGCCTAGTGCTGCACCAGATCGTATTCTGTCGGAGCCAGCCGAGGCGATCACAGATTCGAGATTCCACTCCGCGACGTCGAGCTCTACACTTCCATTGTCAGAGCTGATGACCAAAGTATCGAAACCATCGCCACCATCGATCGCATCGATGCCATCGGAGATGATGACATCATCTCCACCACCTCCTAAAATGAGATCGATGTCCTGGTCACCCTGCAGTACATCATTCCGTGCGCTGCCAATCAGCGTGTCGGCGCCTTCAGCACCCCTCAACGTTGCCCCATCGGCCTCCAATTCGCCTGCGTCAAGCCTATCGGATGAGGGCCCTCCATATGTCTCTTCGACTTGCGCATTGGCTAGATTCAACTCGACGGCAGCATCGCCAACAACGCGGGCGACATCGTGCCCACTCCCACCTGTGAGAGTGTCGGCGTCATCGATGAAAAGCATATCATCGCCGCCACCGCCATCCAGTTGGTCGGCCCCGTCTCCGCCATCAATCCAATCCGTACCGCTTCCACCAACAAGCGTGTCATCACCCTCTGCGCCGCCCATGACGACGCCGGCGTTACTCGCCGCAGTCCCAGCAACTATCTTGTCGTTCGCACTCGATCCCAGTGCGGCGATCAACCCCGCTTGACCTAAGTCGACGTGCAGGCTTTGTGAGCCACCCGACATGAGGAGTCCGCCCAGGCCCTCGATGTGAGCCACGAGCTCTTCCCCATCCCAAGCCATTTTGAAGCCAAGGTCATCCGCCGCAAGCTGCAAGTCAGCAGTAGCTCGTATCGCACCACCTGCGGCGACATAGTACGAGAACCCCGTAATCCTATTCGATCCAACTTCTACCGCTTGCTCGTCACTTACCAGACTCAGGCGAGTAATCCCCGCTGCCGACAGTGACACCAATTCACCAACATCGGAGTAACCATCGCCGTTGACATCACGCCATACTTGAAATTTGTCGTAGTCATTGTCGAGAGCGTCCAAAAACCCGTCTTTGTTCGTGTCGTATAGTGCGGCCACCGCCTGCAGGTCTGTGTCGGCCTCGATCGTTTGCAACCCAATTGCGAGCTCTTCTGGCTTGTCAATTCGGCCACTACTATCAAGGTCAATGACCAGCATTCCGTCATCTTTGTCGACCCACCCAGTCGCCTCAAGGTATCCGTCCCCGTCAAGATCAAATACGGCGCTGCTGTGTTCAAGATCAATCAGCTCTATGCCGTCTCCATCCAAATCGAGCGCTACAGGCGGATATTCTGATCGGTTCGGCCCGATATTGACATTCTGAAGATTCAGATCCCTGATTCCGCCGATGATTTCGTTGACGCGATTAAAGTGGGCATTCGGTACGAAGGTCTCCCCCGGCCCGAATACTGCAGTCGGATCGCTCCAATCATCCTTGTTGTTCCAGGCGTCGTGAATAACGTGTTCCAATTCATGGATAACGGCCTCTATGCCGGTCATTGGAACCCTGACCTTCTCTCCGGCTGCAGTCTTGGCGACCGTCTTTCCTGGCCCGCTTATATAGCCAGGATTCCCTTCATCTAGGTCGATTACGATTCCTCCCGCATACTGGCTTCTATTCATGTAGTCCTTGGCGATAAGAGCCGCCGTGTCCGCTTTAACGGCATACGTGCCCTTGAGTGTGCCTCCCTGTTTTGCGTAGGGATCAGCCTCGGGTGCA
>Ga0187893_10006560_pt1 | contig 19806 bp, 20 predicted proteins | sample MA1701074metaG_FD_139574 | JGI IMG/M metagenome (GOLD analysis project Ga0187893, IMG submission 139574) | White microbial mat communities from a basaltic lava cave in the Kipuka Kanohina Cave System on the Island of Hawaii, USA - MA170107-4 metaG ...
CCCTGAACTGGTCAGTGAATCTCTTGATCAGCGCGTCGTAGTGCTCGATGACGCACGGACCATCCGGCGTAAGCACAAGCGTCGGCTTGCTGCCTCCGGTATCGATAACACGCAGTTGCCCGCTTTTGGTCTGGACATAGCGCATGCCTGATGCATGCGCTCCACGCTTACGCGCTCCCCTGCGTCTGAACGAGGTGATGAAGCTGTCAACTATCGCGCCGTTCATCTTCGTCCTCGGCAAAAAACGTTGCTGAAGCCCACCGACTTGTGCCACGACCTCATGCGCATCGAAGACGCGCTCGGTCGATTGAGAAGACACGCATGATGCCGCGTCGGCGGGTCCGACTTGTCCACCGACCGCTTAAAGCATCGTCGCTCGGGATCTCACGAGGTACCAAGCAAGCGCGCGCCGCACCAGCTCCTTGTCATCGACCGCGATTCCGACATGCCGTTGCCGGTCGGGCTTTCGATCGGTGTGCTTGGTGAAGTGCGTCTGCCTCCGGCAAGAACTGATAAGCGAGCATCAATGGCCCTACCGCATCACAAACGGATTACCCGTCTGCGCGCCGGTGTTGATCCACACGCTTTTCGTTTGCAGGTATTCGTTGATGGCGTAAATGCCGTTCTCGCGGCCGATGCCGGAGTCCTTGTAGCCGCCGAAAGGTGACATGTACGACACCGCGCGGTAGGTGTTGATCCAGACGGTGCCGCACTGAATCCGCTCGGCCATCCGAAACGCGCGGCCGATGTCTTGCGTCCACACGCCGGAGGCGAGTCCGAAGCGCACGTCGTTGGCAATGGCGATCGCTTCGTCCTCGTCCTTGAACTTGATGATCGACAGCACGGGGCCGAATACTTCTTCCTGCGCGATGCGCATCGAGTTGCGTACCCCGGAAAAAATTGTCGGCTCGAAGAACCAGCCGCTGCCGCACTCGGGTCGCGTTGCCGGTTTGCCGCCGAGCAGAAGCTCTGCTCCTTCTTTCTTCGCGATATCGACGTAGGCGGCCACCTTGTCGAACTGCGGCCGCGTTGTCACCGGTCCGACCTGCGTCTGCATCGATTGCGGGTCGCCCATTTTCGCGGTGCGCGCGAGCGCGAGCAGGCGGTCGGTGAGCTCGTCGTGGATTTTCTCCTGCAGCAGCAGGCGCGATCCGGCGATGCACGTCTGTCCGGTAGCGGCAAAGATGCCGGACACAGCGCCGTTGACCGCGTCGTCGAGATTTGCGTCGGCGAACACGATGTTCGGCGACTTGCCGCCGAGTTCGAGGCTCACCGACTTGAAGTGCTTCGCGGCCTGCTGATTGATGATGCGGCCGGTCGCGTCCGATCCGGTGAAACTCACCTTGCGCACCAGAGGATGTTCGACCAGCGGCTGCCCCACCTCGCTGCCGAACCCGGTGACCACATTGACCACGCCCGGCGGAAAACCCGCTTCATCGAAGAGTTTGACGAACTCGAGCGTCGATGCCGACGTGAACTCCGACGGCTTGATCACGATCGTGCAACCCGCCGCCAGCGCCGGCGCGATCTTCCATGTGGCCAGCATCAGCGGTGAATTCCATGGCGTGATGATGGCCACCACGCCGAGCGGCTCGCTGCGCGTGTAGTTGAAGTAGCCCTTCTTGTCGAGCGGAATCGCGCTTCCCTCGATCTTGTCCGCCAGACCGCCGAAGTAGTAGTACCACTGCGGCACATAGGCGAGCTGCGCCTGCATCTCGGCGATCAGTTTGCCGTTGTCGCGCACTTCGAGCTGCGCGAGTTTCACCGCATCGCGCGCGACGAGATTGCCGAGCTTATGCAGCAGCAGTCCGCGCTGGCTTGCGGTCAGTTGCGGCCATGGTCCGCTTGTGAACGCGTTGTGCGCGGCGCGCACCGCGCGATCGACGTCGTCGGCATTGCCGCGCGCGATGCGCGCCCACGGCGCCCCGGTGAACGGATTGAAGCTGTCGAACGACTCGCTGGACGCGGAAGGCTGCGCGCGGCCTTCGATGAACAGTGCGTAGTCCTGCATGGAAACTCCTCGAATCCTGCTGGCGAGACCGGCAGAAACAGTACGCCTCGGCGAAGTGTCATCTCCGCGAAAGCGGGGATTCAGCGTCTTTGGACCGCAACGACACTGGGGCGATCCGAAGGTGAGCGCCTTCGCGGGAACGACACACGCCTTTCGGCATCACGTGCCGAACACGATGTTCAACGCGGATAGCGGCGCGCTCTCAACCTGCACCGTCCATCTTTCTCCGCCCCGCACATACGGCAGCGGCGTCAACGTTCCTGTGGTGATGATCTCGCCGGCGGTCAAGGACGGCGCCCACGACTGCGCGGACAGCGTGTTCGCAAGATGAGCCAGCGCAAGGAGCGGACTGCCGAGCGCGTTTCTTCCTTCGCCTTCGGCCGCAACTTCTGAACCGCGCTTCAACGTCACCTTCAACGCGGGCAGCGTCGCGACCAGACGAGCCCGATCGGCGGCATCGAGTTGCCACGGCGTGCCGATGATCAGCGCCGCATGCACGCCGAAATCCGCCACCGCATCGGCGCCGGAGAAACGCCAATCGGCGAAGCGCGAGTCGACGATCTCGAAGCCGATCGCAACCCACTCGATGCAGTCGGCCATCGCTTCCACTTCGGCTGCCGATGGCGCCGCACGCAGCTTGAGAACGACCTCGGGTTCGATCCGCGGCGCGACCATTCCGCGCAACGACAGCGCGGTTCCGTCGTTCGATGCGAAATGCACTGTCTGTGCGTACACGTGCGCCCACATCGGCGCATCAACTTCGAACTCGCGCCACGTTGCCGGGTTGGTGAAACCGATCTTGCGGCCGGCGCTGCGCCAGTCGCGCGCGAGCAAGCGTTCGTGCAACGCGCGTCCGACCGCGTAGCCTTGCTCGAGATTCAAGCCCTCCGCGAGTCGCGAAGGCAACGGGGCCAGGTGGGCAGCATCGCGCGCCGCGAGCAGGTCGCCGGCCAGCCGGTCGATGTTCATTGCTCAGACGGTACGAAACACGATGAGTGCGAGGACGACGGAGACGATCGCGGCGCCCCATAGCGGCGTGCCGAACAGCGCAAGCCATATCAGATGGATGTAGGCCGCCGACAGCAGGGAAATGAAAAGGCGATCGCCGCGCGTGGTCACGACGCGCAGCACGCCCTTGCGCGGCGCGCCGCCCGGAGAGCGCCATTCCCAGATCATCATCGCCACCAGCAGAGCCGCGATGACGATAAAGAACACCGCGGTTTGCCAGGTCCAGGCCATCCAGCCGAGCAGACTCAATTTCGCGGTGGCGGCGGCCGTAGAGGTCATCGCCTCTCTTTCCTCAAACCCGGCCGAGGGCAAAGCCCTTGGCGATGTAGTTGCGCACAAAGTAGATGACGAAGGCGCCTGGAATGATCGTCAGTGCGCCGGCCGCAGCGAGCAGGCCCAGTTCGTAACCCGACGTACTGGCGGTGCGGGTCATCGTCGCGGCGATCGGCTTGGCGGCAACCGAGGTCAGCGTCTTGGCGAGCAGCAGTTCCACCCACGAGAACATGAAGCAGAAGAATGCGGCCACACCGATGCCGGCGGCAATCGTCGGAATGAAGATGCGGATGAAAAAGCGCCAGAACGGATAGCCGTCGACAAACGCGGTTTCGTCCAGTTCCTTCGGCACACCGGACATGAAACCTTCGAGGATCCACACCGCCAATGGAATGTTGAACAGGCAGTGCGCCAGCGCCACCGCGATGTGGGTGTCGAACAGGCCAATAGCCGAATACAGCTGGAAAAACGGCAATGCGAAAACCGCCGGCGGCGCCATGCGGTTCGTGAGCAGCCAGAAGAACAGATGCTTGTCGCCGACAAAGCGATAACGCGAGAACGCGTACGCCGCGGGCAGCGCAACCGTCACCGAGATCACCGTGTTGATGACCACGTAGGTGATCGAGTTCAGATAGCCCGTGTACCAGGTCGGGTCGGTAAAGATCTTGCGGTAGTTGTCCAGCGTGAAGTTCTGCGGCCACAGCGTGAACGAGCCAAGGATCTCGTTCGTGGTCTTGAACGACATGTTCAGCAGCCAGTAGATCGGCGCCAGCACGAACAGGATGTAGATGAACGGCACCAGCCAGGCGAAGCGTTTCATGGGATCACGTCATTCCCGCGCAGAGCCTGCCCCCAGCGAAGGCGGGGGCGGGAATCCAGCGTCTTTACACGGAAGTCGCTGGATCCCCGCTTTCGCGGGGATGACAAACCTCGCTTCGTGTCGGTCACTGGTTCGCCTCGTCCTTCGTCATCACGGTGTAGAAGATCCACGACAGCAGCAGGATGATCAGGAAGTAGATCAGCGACATCGCGCCCGCCGGGCCGAGGTCGAATTGCCCGAGCGCGATTTTCACAAGATCGATCGACAGCAGCGTCGTCGCGTTGCCCGGCCCGCCGCCGGTGAGGACGATGGCCTCCGTGTAGATCATGAAACTGTCCATGAAGCGCAGCAGGATCGCGATCGTCAGCACGCGCTTCATCTTCGGCAACTGGATATGGCGGAACACGGCCCAGCCCGAAGCGCCGTCGATTTTCGCGGCCTGGTAGTACGCGTCCGGAATCGCGCTCAGGCCGGCGTACGCGAGCAGCACCACCAGCGAGGTCCAGTGCCACACGTCCATCGCGATCAGCGTGCCCCACGCGGCCAACGGCTGGCGCGTGTAGTTGTAATCGAATCCGAGGTTGTTCAGCGTCCAGCCCAGCAGGCCGATATCGGGCAACGCGAGGATGTTCCACATCGCTCCGACGACGTTCCATGGGATCAGCAGCGGCATCGCCATCAGCACCAGGCACACGGACACCCACGGTCCGCTGCGCGGCATCGCCAGCGCGATCGCCACGCCGAGCGGAACTTCGATCGCGAGAATGATTCCGGTGAAGAGTAGTTGCCGCTGCAGCGATTCATGAAACCGCTGCGACTCGACGATCTGCTGAAACCACTTCACGCCTTCAAAGAAGAACTGGTTGTCGCCAAAGGTCTCCTGCACCGAGTAGTTGACCACCGTCATCAGCGGAATGACGGCGTTAAACGCGACCAGCACGACGACCGGCAGCACCAGCCACCATGCTTTTTGATTGGGCGTTCGTGTGTTCACAGCGCCCGCCGGGCCGCCCCAAGGGCGCTGAGCCCCCTCGGGGGGCAGCGAACGAAGTGAGCGTGGGGGAACTTCATTTCAGCTCGCGATCCAGCCATCGGCGTACAGCTGCGTGTACGCCGGATCAAAGCGCAGATGAGCGGCCCCCGAAGGCAGAGGCTCGTGTTCGCCGATCAGCAGCTTGATCGTCACCGCGTCGTGCTGGGTTTCGACGATACGAAAGCGGCCGCTGTCCCTGACTTTGACGATGCGTACCGGGATGCCGGAAGCGGCAAAGTGCACGAACTCGGGGCGCACGCCGATTTCGAGCTTGCTGCCTGCCGGCGGCGTTTTCGGTCGCGACGCGAGTTCGACGGCGTGCCCGGCGCAGCGCACCTGGCCATCGTTGTCGAACGTCGCTGGCATCAGGTTCATTCCGGGCGAACCGATGAAGTGGCCGACAAAAGTGTGGCGCGGCCGTTCGAACAACTCCACCGGCGTGCCGGCCTGCACGACCTGGCCTTCATTCATCACCACCACCTGGTCGGCGAACGTCAGCGCTTCGGTCTGATCGTGCGTGACGTAGATCATCGTCGTGCCCAGCCGCTGGTGCAGTTCCTTCAGCTTGGAGCGCAAACGCCACTTCAGATGCGGGTCGATGACCGTCAACGGCTCGTCAAACAGGATGGCGCTGACATCCTTGCGCACGAGGCCACGGCCGAGCGAGATTTTCTGTTTGCCGTCGGCGGTGAGGCCCGCCGCACGGTTGCCGAGCGTTGTGTCCAGATCGAGCAGCGCGGCGATCTCGCGCACGCGCGTGTCGATCTCGGCCGCCGGCACGCCGCGATTGCGCAGCGGAAAAGCGAGGTTGTCGTAGACGCTCATCGTGTCGTAGACCACCGGAAACTGGAACACCTGTGCGATATTGCGTGCGTCGGGTGTGAGCGCCGTCACGTCGCGCTCATCGAAGCGCACCGCGCCTTCGGTGGGCCGCAGCAGCCCCGAGATGATGTTGAGCAGGGTTGTCTTGCCGCAGCCCGATGGCCCGAGCAAGGCGTTGGCGCTGCCATCGGTCCACTCGAGATCGAGGCGCTGCAACGCCCAGTCGGAATCAGCCCCGGGCTGATCGCGATAACTGTGCCGCAGATTCTTCAGACCGATGCGCGCCACCGCCGACCTAACTCGGATACTTCACGAGGAACGCGGGATTGGCGCGGATGGCTGCGGGATGCGCTAATTTGGCAAATGAGCGCGAGACGGCCGCAGCAAAGGCCCGTAGCCCTTTGCGAGGAGTTGAGCGCGAGCCCGTGCCCGCAGGCGCCGCGGCAACCTGCGTAGCCCCGCCGATCCAAACTGGAATCCGCGCGGCACGCTGCAAGTGCCTGTTGACGCTGGAGAAAGGACACATACGGGGGCGACCTCGTGAAATATCCGGGTTAACTCTCCCTGTGAACGCGGCGGCCGTCGGCACCGAAGTACAGCCCGTGCGCCACATCGAGTACGAACACGGCAGTTTCGCCGACGCGAAATCGTTGCACGCCGTGCGATTGCGAGACCCACGTGCTGCCGTGCATATCGAAGTGCACGACGCTTTCGGAGCCGCTGATCTCGGCAATCGATACGCGTCCTTCCATCCGCACTCCATTAACCAGCGCACTCGCTCCGACTGTTGCCGGTTGCACATGATGCGGCCTCAGTCCGACCGTGTACGGCCCGTCGGCGAGCTGCGTGAGTGCACCCCCGGCGGGCCAACTCACGCTTTCCGTGAGCTCGATCCGGCCGCCGCGTTTGACGACGGGCGCGGTGTTGATCGGCGGATCGGAAAACGCGCGCGCGGTCGCCAGATCGCGCGGCTGGCGGTAGACCGCGCCGGTTTCTCCGAACTGTGTGATGCGTCCCGCATCGACCGTTGCGGTGTGCCCGCCCAGCAGCAGGGCCTCGGCGGGCTCGGTCGTCGCGTACACGACCGTGCAATCGCGGTCGGCGAACAGGCGCGGCAGTTCTTCGCGCAGTCCTTCGCGCAGCTTGTAGTCGAGGTTGGCGAGCGGCTCATCGAGCAGCACGAGGTCCGCCTCTTTTACCAGCGCGCGCGCCAGCGCGGCGCGTTGCTGTTGGCCGCCGGAGAGTTCGCTGGGCCGCCGGCCGAGCATCGGAGTCAGGCGCAGCAGTTCGGCAATCCGGCCCACGCGCGTCGTTACCTGCACCGCGGGCACCCGCGCGACACGCAGCGGCGAAGCGATGTTCTCGAACACCGAAAGGTGCGGATAGTTGATGAACTGCTGATAGACCATCGCCACGCGTCGTTCGCGCACCGGCACGCCGGTCACGTCGCGGCCCGCGAACCACACTTCGCCCGATGTTGGTTTGAGCAGCCCCGCCATCAAACGCATCAACGTGGTCTTGCCCGCGAGCGTGGGGCCAAGCAGGATGTTGAATCCGCCGGTCTTGAAGCCGCCGGCGAGTTCGACGCTCGTCGCGTAGATGTGCGAGTCGCCGTTGACGCGCAATGCGACCTCTTTCAGTGCGAGGCTCATCTTCGGCTTCAGCGATCTAGTGGCCTGTAACAGTCGATTCGTGAGTGAAAGGCGCGCCGGCGCGAGCCGAGTGCGCGAAGCGAGCCGCGTCGCGTAGCCGACGCATACGCGCAAGGCGAGCGACAAAGCAATCGGCCGCGCCGGCGCGCGAGGCACTCGCGAATTGGCTGTTACAGGCCACGTGTTCCCGACCGCGCCGTTACGCGCGGCAAAAAACACGGCGCCGGAGGTGCGGCGCCGTGCGTAAGTATCGCTCTTGCGTGTACGTGCGCGTGCGTCCTACTTCCAGCGCTTGACCAGTTCGTCGTAGTCGACGGTCTGGCCCTTCGGCTTCTCGTTGGCCAGCTTCGCTTTCGGACCGTTCGGTTTGCCGAGCCACTCCTTCGGATCCTTTTTCGCATTCAGTCGAGGTCCGCAACCGCCATAGGTCTTGGCTTTTTCATCGGCCGATTGCATGCGCGCCATAACATCGTCCATTTCGCCGGCGAGGCGATCCATTGCCTGTTGCGGCGTGAAGGCGCCGGAATTCACGTCGCCGATGTTCTGCCACCACAACTGCGCCAGGCGCGGATAGTCGGGCACGTTGATGCCGGTCGGCGTCCAGCGCACGCGGTCGGGCGAGCGGTAGAACTCAACCAGGCCGCCGAGCCTCGGCGCGCGTTCGGTGAAAGACTGGTGCCGAACAGTGCTGTCGCGGATGAACGTCAGACCGACATGGGTCTTCTTCACGTCCACCGTCTTGGAGACGACGAACTGCGCATAGAGCCAAGCGGCCTTGCGACGTTCGAGCGGCGTGGACTTGAACATCGTCCAGGAGCCCGCGTCCTGGTAGCCGAGCTTCATGCCTTCTTCCCAATACGAGCCGTGGGGTGACGGCGCCATCCGCCACAGTGGCATGCCTTTGTCGTCCACCGTGTTGTTGCCGTCCTTCTTGGGTGCGACCATCGACGACGTAAACGCCGTGTACCAGAAGATCTGCTGCGCGACGTTGCCTTGCGAGAGCGCCGGCAGCGACTGGTAGAAGTCGTAGTCCGCTGCGCCGGGCGGCGCGTACTTGCGCAGCCACTCGTCCCACTTCGCAATCGCATACACCGCGGCCGGACCGTTGGTTTCGCCGCCGCGCGACACCGACGCGCCCGCGGGATTGCACGATCCCGGCTCCATGCGAATGCCCCATTCATCGATCGGGCGGCCGTTGGGCAGGCCCTTGGAACTTGCGCCCGCCATCGACAACCACGCGTCGGTCATGCGCCAGCCGAGATCGGGTGCGCGCTTGCCGTAGTCCATGTGGCCGTAGATGCGTTTGCCGTCGATCTGCTTCACGTGGACGCTGAAGAACTCGGCGATGTCTTCGTAGGCGGACCAGTTGACCGGTACGCCAAGCTCGTAGCCATAGCGATCCTTGAACTGCTTGCGCAGGTCCGGCCGCTTGAACCAGTCGTAGCGGAACCAGTAGAGATTGGCGAACTGCTGGTCCGGCAACTGCCAGATCTTGCCGTCCGGACCGGTGGTGAACGAGATGCCGATGAAGTCCTTCACATCCAGCGTCGCCAGCGTGACGTCCTTGCCTTCGCCGGCCATCCAGTCGGTGAGGTTGACCGCCGACTGCAGGCGCGAATGGGTGCCGATCAGGTCCGAGTCGTTGATGTAGGCGTCGTACAGATTGCGGTTGGTCTGCATCTGCGTCTGCACCGCCTGCACCACTTCACCTTCACCGAGCAACTGGTGATTGACCTTGATGCCGGTGATTTCCTCGAACGCCTTGGTGAGCGTTCTGGCTTCGTATTCGTGCGTCGGAATCGTCTCCGACAGCACGTTGATCTCCAGACCCTTGAACGGCTTGGCGGCGTTGATGAACCACTCCATTTCCTTCATCTGCTGATCCTTGGTCAGCGTCGAAGGCTGGAACTCCTTCTCGATCCACCGCTTTGCGGCTTCCGGATTGGCCTGGCTCGCGGAGGCGAACGCCAGCGCCAATGCCATCGCGGCGACTGTCAATGTCAGCCGTTGTCTCCTCATGGGTTCTCCTTAAGTAAGTACTGGGCCGTATGAGCCGGGCCGCATCCTAGAAGCGAAGCAAAACGAATGTCAACCACGCGAGTCCGGACACAATTCGAACGAAAACGAACCGCGCTCACGCAGTGCGGCGTTTGGATGTTTCGGAAGCAGCGCCGAACCAGCCGGCCACCGCCCGCCGCTGCCGTTTGTCGTAGTGCAAACCAAGCTTGGATCGACGCCACAGGACATCTTCGGCGCAAAGCGCCCACTCCTCGCGCTTCAGGTAGCTCAATTCCGCTTCGAACAGGCCGGGCGCGATTTCGGCGCCGAGGGTGGCGAGCGATGCGGCGGCGCCGAGTACCCGTTCGATGCGGCTGCCATATGCGCGCGCCAACCTCTTGGCGACGCCGCGGTCCAGCCACGGGAAACGGCGGCCAACCTCAACGCAGAAATTTTCGAAATCCGCGTCGGGTCGCCGCGTCGGTCTCCTTACCCAGGACGAGAGATCACCGCCCGGCAGGAAAGCGCCTTTGCTCCAATGCGGGCGTCTTTCACCGAGCATCTGCGCGATGGCGTCGCCCGCTTCTTCTGCGAGCTTGCGAAAGGTCGTGATCTTGCCGCCCCAGACGCTCAGCAGCGGCGCCGCTGCGGTGTTGGCCTCCAGCAGATAGTCGCGCGTCACCGCGGACGCGTCGCCGCTTTGATCGTCGAGCAGCGGCCGCACGCCGCAATAGCTCCACACGACCTCGCCCGGCGACACCTGGTGTTTGAAGTAGCGGCTCGCCTGCTCGCACAGATAGCGCAATTCGTCGGCATCGATATGCGCGGTCTCGGGGGCGCCGTCGATTTCGATGTCGGTCGTGCCGATCAGCGTGAAGTTTTCCTCGTAGGGGATCGCGAAAATGATGCGCTTGTCCGGGTTCTGGAAAATGTACGCGCACGCGTGCTCGAACAGGCGCGGTACGACGATGTGGCTTCCCTTCACCAGCCGCAGGCTGCGCGTGGCGAGCGCTTCGCCATGCGCGGAGCGGGCTGCTCCGCGCAGAAAACTTTCCGCCCACGGGCCGGCCGCGTTGACGAGGGCGCGCGCGACTACTGTCGCGCGCGATCCGTCGTCGCCTTGCAAGCTGATCGTCCAATCGGCAGCGGCGCGCTGGGCGCCGGTGCAACGCGTACGGGTAAGAACGGTCGCGCCCTTGTCGCGTGCATCGACCGCATTGAGCACTACCAGCCGCGCATCGTCGACCCAGCCGTCGGAGTAGACGAAGCCCTTCGTGTACTGCGCTTTCAGCGGGGCGCCGGCTTCATGAGCACGCAAATCGACGGCGCGACTTGCCGGCAGCACCTCGCGCCGCGCCAGATGGTCGTACATAAAAATGCCGAGCCGGATCATCCAGGCCGGGCGCATCGAAGGATCGTGCGGCATTACAAATTGCAGCGGCCGCATGATGTGCGGCGCGCTCTTCAGCAGCACTTCGCGCTCGACAAGCGCTTTGCGAACCAGTCCGAACTCGTAGTACTCGAGGTAACGCAGGCCGCCATGGATGAGCTTGGTGCTCGACGAAGACGTGTGCTGGGCGAGGTCGTCTTTTTCCGCGAGCACCACCGAGCAACCGCGGCCCGCAAGGTCGCGCGCAATGCCGGCGCCGTTGATTCCGCCGCCAACGACAAAGATGTCGCAGCGGGCAGGAACGTTCTTCAGTGAAAGTTCTTGGCTTGCCGCACTCATTGCGATTCATGGGAAAGCGGCGCTCCCCGGCCGCGGCGGGTCCGGACTATAGAACTTTTGATGCGCGTTTCAGCGCGTTTTGTTTCGTTTAGACTGCCTCGATGATCCCAAATCCCCGGCAAGCGAGCTTGCTCGAGGAGGTTCGCGAGCGCGGCAGTGTTTCCGTCGAGGCGCTGGCGGCGAAGTTCGGGGTCACGCTGCAAACCATGCGGCGGGATGTGCAGCGGCTGGCCGAAGCCGGCGCGATCGCGCGGTTCCACGGCGGCGTGCGTGTGCCGAGCTCCACCACCGAAAACATCGCGTACCGGCAGCGGCAGACCTTGCGCGCCGATGAAAAGACCCGCATCGCGCGCGCCGTGGCCGCCGCGCTGGCCGCACGTTTTCCGGACGGCTGCTCGCTGATCCTCAACATCGGCACGACGACCGAGGCGATCGCGCGTGAACTCGCGCACGCCCGCAACCTGCGCGTGATCACCAACAACCTGAACGTGGCGACGATCCTCTCGGACAACCCGGAGTGCGAGGTCATCGTCGCCGGCGGTTTGGTGCGATCACGGGACCGCGGCATCATCGGTGAAGCGACCGTCGACTTCATCAAGCAGTTCAAGGTCGATATCGGCCTGATCGGCATCTCAGGAATAGAGGCCGACGGCTCACTGCGCGATTTCGACTACCGCGAAGTCAAGGTGGCGCGCGCGATCCTCGAGCACTCGCGCGAAGTGTGGCTTGCCGCCGATCACTCCAAGTTCAACCGGCCGGCGATGGTGGAACTTGGAAGAATCGATCAGATCGACATGCTGTTCACCGACCTTGCGCCGCCGGCCGAGTTCGCCGAGCGGCTGGAGCAAGCCGGCGTCGAACTGGTTGTCGCTCAGTAGTTGCCGGACTCGGCGAGGCGTCATCCCCGCGAAAGCGGGGATCCAGCGGCCTTGGTCGCAACGACACTCGCGGCAACGACACAATTTGCGAATCACCGGTCGACTACTTCGGGAGGCTCGTCGCAGAATCTCGGCAGTCTCACCGTCCGCTGGGAAGAAAGATTCGATCGCAAGCTCGGCTAGCGTGATCTCCATCGGCGTTCCAAACACCGTCGTCGTGCTGAAGAGCGACAGGTCGCCGGCATCGCTTTGCAGGCGCAGCGGTACGACAACGCCCGCGTAGCTCTGCCCGCGCGCGTCGCCGCCGCCGTTGCGTGAGGAGTGCGCTGGCTCGGCAGGCGCGGGATACGAGCAGAGCTCTTCAAGTAGCTACGCCAGCGTTTGATCCGCGGTGACGCTGATCTGATGCCGCAGTCGCGCCAAGAGGTGCGCTCGCCATTGCGCGAGGTTCGCGATGCGCGACGCCAGTCCATCGGGATGCAGGCTCAGGCGCAGCACGTTGATCGGCGGCCGCATCAATCCGGGGGTAACGCCTGCGAGCAGCGGATTGACCGCACGATTGGCGGACACGAGTGTCCAGTGGCGATCGATCGCAAGCGCGGGGTAAGGCTCGTGTCCGGTCAGCACCAGTTCGATCGCGGCGCGCGCCTCGCGCAGCGCACTGTCATCGAGGCTTCTTTCCGAATAGACGGGGGCGTAGCCGGCGGCGACGAGCAGCGAATTGCGTTCGCGCAACGGAACCTCGAGTCGCTCTGCAAGATGCAGCAACATCTCGCGGCTGGGTTGCGCGCGGCCGGTTTCGAGAAAGCTCACGTGTCGTGCAGACACATCCGCCTCGCACGCGAGCGCCAGCTGGCTGAAGTGACGGCGCTGGCGCCAAGCACGCAGCAGCGTTCCAACTTGATGGTCTGCGTTCATGCGCCTACCTTAACGGGATGCTGGCATGCGGGGCCAGGGCTTGCCCTTCTCGGGGTCCATCGTGTCGTAGCGATAGCCGCTCCGGTCAGTCAACTAGCCGAGCGCACCGCAGTTCGTCATCGCCACAGACATGCGGAAACCACCTGGGGTGACCATGTGGCGCAACGGCGCCTGCGCAATCACGTCGCGCAGATCGGCGAGCAATGCCGCCGCGCGATGCGTGGCAAAGCCGCGCAGTACCACAGCGCCGGGGCCGAGCGCTTCCTTCACGTCGCGTCGTGAAAAATGATGCCGGTCGTATGGCGATGTCCCGACCGCACGCGGCTGACCCCATGGCGCAGATTCACCCGATACGTGCCGCGCGTGCCCTGCACCGGACGGTGGTGAACCGCGAACACCACCGCGTCGCCCCGCCGCAGCGGCACGACCTCCGCCCGCGACTGCATGCGCGGTCGCTGCTCGGTGATGACGAATTCGCCGCCGGTGTAGTCCCGCCCCGGCTCGGACAGCAGGATCGTGAGCTGTAGCGGGAAAACATGCTCGCCGTAGAGATCCTGGTGCAGGCAGTTATGGTCGCCGGCGGCGTATTGCAGCAGCAGTGGCGTCGGCCTGCGCTGGCCCGCGGAGTGGCAGCGCTTGATGAATTCGGCGTGCTTGTTCGGAAACCGCACGTCGATGCCCATCGCCGTGTTCCAGCGATTGGCGACCGCGGCCAACTGCGGGTAGAGCGCCAAGCGCAGCCGGCCGATCAGGTCGGGCAACGGATAGCTGAAATACTTGTATTCGCCGCGCCCGAAGCCATGCTTTCCCATCACCACGCGACTACGAAACAGGTCGTCGATCGGGTACAGCGCGGCCAGCGCTTCGCATTCGTCCGGCGAGATCAGACTCTCGATCACCGCGCTGCCCTGGGCGTCGAGGTCTTGCGAGACTTGTGCCCAATCGATCGCGTTGATTCGTCGCGTCACATCCGTAGCCGGGGAGACGACGACCGCGTTATCACGTGCATTCACGATTGCATCCTCGACGAGATCCGCCATTCCGAGCGTGGCACCTTCCCGCTCGAGCAGCGCGCGCTTGCGCTTGACTCCCAGCGGCAAGCACGAGCGTCGGGGTCTTCCTCAGGCCGCGCCCTACCAGCAATGATGGATCGACGGCGCGCGAGCGACCTGCCGCAACCGCCTCTTGGAGCGACGTCCCGCTTCGCCGATGACGAAGATCTCGCCCGTCACCAGGCGCAACTCGAGCTCGCCGTTCTTCGTTCGATGCCAGTCGGCCAGCTCGTCGTCCACGAGGCATCGCAGGCTTCCATGACGAAAGCCTTGCTAAGGTCGGCGTCCGTCATTCCTTGGCTTCTCGTTGGAGCAGCGCGCGCTTGCGCTGCACGCCCCAGCGATAGCCCGACAGCGCGCCGTCGTTGCGCACGACGCGATGGCAGGGAATCGCGACGGCCAAAGAATTGGCGCCGCACGCCTGGGCCACGGCCCGCACTGACTTCGGCGAACCGATGCGCTTGGCCAGCTCCGTGTAGCTCACCGTCTCGCCGGCCGGGATCTCTTGCAACGCACGCCAGACGCGCTGCTGGAACGCGGTGCCGCGCACGTCGAGCGGCAGGCGCAGCCCAAGGCCGGGGGCCTCCACGAAGCCCACCACCTGCGCGACCAGCTGCTCGAACCCCGCGTCGCCGCCGATCAGACGCGCATGCGGGAACTGATCCTGCAGGTCGCGCGCGAGTTGATCGGGGTCGTCGCCCATGAGAATGGAGCACACGCCGCGATCGCTCTGCGCGACCAGAATCGACCCGAGAGAGCTCTCGCCGACGGCGAAGCGTATTTCCGTGTTCGCGCCGCCGGCGCGATACGTGGTGGGCGTCATGCCGAGCAGTTGATCGGATTTCTCATAGAACCGGCTTTGAGCGTTGTAGCCCGCGCCGTAAATCGCTTCGGTCACCGTATTGCTGCGCTCGAGCTCCTGCCGGATCCGCCTGGCACGATGCGCTGTTGCGTAGGCCTTGGGCGTCAGTCCCGTGACGTCCTTGAAGACGCGATGCAGGTGATAGGCGCTTATCCCGGCGCGCGTCGCCAGTTCATTGAGGGTCGGAATATCGTCCGCGGTCTCGATGTACCGGCACAGCTCGGCCACCTTGGCGGCGTGCTGTTCCACCCTCGACGGTTGGTCCGGCCGGCACCGTTTGCAGGGGCGGAAGCCCGCGTGCTCGGCGGCCCGCGCAGTGTCGTGGAAATCCACGTTCCCAGGCAATGGCGAGCGCGCTCCGCAAGACGGCCGGCAATACACGCCGGTGGTCTTGACCGAGTAGAAAAACTTGCCGTCCGCCGCTTTGTCGCGCGCCGCGACCGCCGCCCAGCGCGGATCACTCACCGTGGCGGCCTCGCGCATTTCAGGTTTGCTGATCATGTTCATCCCGGATCCTTTCGACAGCAGATTGACCGATCGGTGCACTGTAGGCGTCGCGGCCGCGCGGGGCACTCCGGGTCTTGCTCTTGAATTCGATGGGAAGGCGGAACGCGTCGACCGGTCATTGCATCGACACGAACAGACCCCGGATCAACGGCGAGTCCACTTTGGGAAACGGCTTGCCGTTCAACTCGACGTCGATGCCGACAAACACCATGCTTGTGACCGGTGCCCTCGTTTAAGACAGGGGAGTCCTGCACATGCATGTGGATATGAGGGAAGTCGGAGTTGCCGGAGTTGCCGCATTTGCCGAACGGGTCTCCGCGCCTGAGGCGTTGACCGGGCCTCACGACGATCGATCGGTGTTGAAAGTGCGCGAGCAACACATACCGGTCGCCGCCGGCTTTGATGACGACGTGATTGCCGGCGGGATTGCGCTCATGCCTGAGGCCGAGCGGGTTATCGGGAAACTCGTTCATCACGCTGATCACTTCGCCGTCCACCGGCGAGCGAACCGGCGCGCCCCAAGAATAGAAATCCTCGATCATGTCCGGCTTCGGCCGCCTGCTGAGGGCGCGGCCGCTCGGCCCGCCGACCTTCGCAAAGTCAACCCCGTACCACTGCGCTCGCACGCCCATATGGTGATTGACGTTCGGCGTATCGCCGCCTTGCATTACGAACCATCGCCCGTCGACGGCAAGGCGGTAGTCCTGCGCGCAGGCGCCACAGGTTGCCCAGAACAGCAAGGCCGCTGCGAGAGCATTCATGTGGCCCCGCTGGATTTGCATTCGTGCGCTGCCCGGAGGATTTCCTTATGAAGACCCGAACCGCATTAGGGCCTGCGCATATGCCGGTGCGGTCGGCTCGTGCATGAAGTACACACAAATCTCGCGCCACCCCGTAGCGGCAAGCCGGTGCGCCCACTGCTGCAGATCGCCGTCCGAATAGTTTTCGAGTCTCAGCCGGACGTAGCCCCATGACGCCGTTTCCACCAGGGGCGGCGGCGCGTTGTCTTCGCGCTCGGAAAGACACAGCGACGCCCCGGCACCCTTGAGCGCGTCGTAGACATCGTCGTCGAACCAGCTGTCGTTGCGAAACTCGAATGCCGCGTGATGCCCCTCGGGCAGCAGGCGAAGAAATTCGGACAGGCGTGGCAGGTCCTTCTTCATGAACGGTGGCAACTGAAACAGCACTGGGCCGCGCTTGGCACCGAGCGCTGCGAGATTCTTGTAGAGAAAATTAACCGAATCGGCCGCCGAGTCCGCCTTGAGCCGCGCCAGATGGGTGATGCGGCGCGACGCTTTGATCGCGAAGCGGAAGCTCTCCGGCGTCGCGTTTGCCCAGTTTTCGAGCACCGCGGTCTTCGGCATTTGATAAAAGGTGTTGTTGATCTCGACCGTTGGCAGGCGCTCGGCGTACCACGCGAGCATGGCTTCCGGCTTCATCTTCTCCGGATAGAAGTTTCCCTTCCATTCCTTGAAGGAATACCCGCTCGCGCCGGCCAGGAGCCTGGAGGCTGTCATTTCTTCGTTGCGACTCCGATGTCCCGAAAGCGTTCGACCGCCTCGCTGGGACCGAAGTCCTCCAGCTCGAACAGCTGGCGAACCTCGATCTCGGCCTCCTTGCCATCGACGGCGGGATTGGGAAAGCGCTTCGTCCATTCGAGCGCCTCTTCCTTCGACTTCGCCTGGATGATTGTGTAGCCGGCAACCAGCTCTTTCGTCTCGGCAAATGGCCCATCCACCACGGTGCGCTTTGCACCGACGTACTTGATGCGCCAGCCCTTCGCGCTCGGTTGCAGGCCGGAAGCATCGAGCAGTGCGCCGGCTTTCGCCAGCGCTTCGTGGTACGTCGCCATCTCCGCAAAGAGCTTCTCCTCGGGCATGGCGCCCGCTTCCGTGTCCTTGCTCGCCTTTACGATGATCATGAATCGCATCGTCGTATCTCCATCGGGTTTGGGGTTGAGAGCGGCGCAAACATGCGCTTTGTCATCCGCCACTCAGCGCCTGAACGATCAGCACCTCGTCGGTGGGGTGCAACAGCTGTGACAGGTCGAATATCTGCTCGCCGTTGACGAAGAAGCGGATGTGAGTCCGCATCCTGCCTTGCTCGTTGATCATGCGAAAACGAATTCCGGGGTATTGACTATCCAGATCGTCGAGGACCGCGCCCAGTGTCGCGCCGCTCGCCTCGACCTGTCGCCGCTCGGTATAGGAACGCAGCGGCGTGGGTATCAACACGTTCATCGTCTACGCCACCTCGGCCGCTTCCACTGCGTAGATTTCGGGAAGGTGCCGCGCGATGCACACCCATCGGCTGCCTTCGTCGCGGCTCATCCACAGTTCTCCGCTCGTCGTCCCGAAGTACAAGCCCACGGGGTCGCGGGCGTCCGCCGTCATCGCCTGGCGCTTTACCGTCCACCATGCCTGCTGTTGCGGCATGCCGGAGTCGAGACGCTGCCAGCGCTTTCCTCCATTGCGCGTCATATAGACGGAGGGAACGCCGTCCGGGCTCGTGCGCGGCCAGACGGTCGCGCCGTCCATCGGGAATACCCACACGGTATTCGCATCGCGCGGGTGCACCACCATCGGAAAGCCGATGTCACCGACCCGCTTCGGCATGGTCTTTCCAATCCGCACCCACTCACTCGATGGCCGATCGAGCCGGTAGATGCCGCAGTGATTCTGCTGATACAAGCGGTCGGGATTGCTCGCGCACAGACGGACGCAATGCGGGTCGTGGAAGGTGACATTCGCGGCGTCGAAACCCTCGACCACCTCGAGCCCTTTGACGATCGGCGCAAAGGTTTGGCCGCCGTCGACCGATTCGTGCACGCCACCGCCCGACATGGCGAAGTAGAAGTGAGTGGGATCGCGCGGGTCGACGATGATCGAGTGCAGCTTCGGTCCATCGGGCGTGCCGTCCTGCACCGTGCCCATCCATGTCCGGTACTGCGGATCGTCGTTGATGCTGGAGAACGGTTCCCACGTGATGCCGCCGTCGCCGGAGCGGAAGAGTCCCTGCGGCGACGTTCCGGCATACCACACGTCCGGCTCGCTCGCCTGTGCCGGCGTGAGCCAGAACGTGTGATCGACCACGCGGCCCTGCGTTTCCGCATCGGGTCCATCCACCACTTTCGCGAACGCCGGCGGCCGAGCGGCTTCCTTCCAGGTGCGGCCGAGATCCGTCGACCGAAAGACAGTCGGCCCGAGGTGACCGGTTTTCGCCGCCGCCAGCAGAGTTCGCCCGTCGCGCGGGTCGAGCACGAGATGACTGACGATATGGCCGAGGAAGTGCGGTCCGTCGACCCGCCAGCTTCTTCGCGCGGCATCACCGCGATATAGCCATGCACCTTTGCGCGTTGCGACGAGCACCAGCACCCTGCGCGCCGGTCGTGAGGACGGCGCGCGTTTTGTGCGGGTAGTTGTCGCCGGCATTCGCGCTGCCGCTTTCCTGATCTTGTTCGGCATCAATCACTTCTCCGCAAATTTGTGTGCGTCGCTTACTTCTCAGCGATGGCCTTCAAGTTCGCCAGACCGGTTTCGAAGTCCTTGCCGATCATCGTGTCCATGTTGAAGAAGACTTGTATGAGCTTTGAAATGAAGGGAGCCGGGCCGCGCATGTCCCACGTGACGTTGGTGGCGTCGCCTTTCGGCGCCAGCGTGAAGTCAACGATGTTGTGGGCTTCGAACGGCTTGACGAAATCGAGTTTGATCGTGACCTTCGAAGGCGGAGTCGACTCCGCGATCTCCATGCGCCCCGCGCCGACTTCACTATTACCTTCCCACGCATACACGGCGCCTTTGCCGCTTGCTGCGCCGCTGCGGGTTCGCTTCATCGCGGGGTCCTTTTTCTCGTACGGCGACCAGGCGCCCCAGCTGTTGAAGTCGTTGATGAGTGCAAAGATCTTCTCGGGCGGTGCCTTGATGCTCGTCGCGCGCTGGACGCGCAACGTGTCGGGCTTGGTCGCGGCGAAGACGAGGAGAGCGGCGATCAGAACGACGACGACGACGGCAATGGTCTTCAACATGGATCACTCCGGTTCGGTGTTGATAGGTCGCATGCCGCGCACCTACTTCCTGCGGCGATAGTGCACCGTCATGAACGGCGCACTCCACTTTCCGTCGTCGCCAAGCAGGTGCGATGTCAGCACCCGGTGGTCGTCGCTCTTGAACTCGATCACGTCGCGGTACTTCGCCAACTTCCCTTCCACGTTGAAGTCCGGGCCATCGGACTCGAGCGTCAGCAC
>Ga0187893_10006562_pt1 | contig 19789 bp, 17 predicted proteins | sample MA1701074metaG_FD_139574 | JGI IMG/M metagenome (GOLD analysis project Ga0187893, IMG submission 139574) | White microbial mat communities from a basaltic lava cave in the Kipuka Kanohina Cave System on the Island of Hawaii, USA - MA170107-4 metaG ...
AAACACGAAATGCGCTCCCTGCTCGACCGAGGCTTTGCCCGTTTACGAAAGCGACCCGATTTGTTACTCAGCTTCTTTCATGCAGCACAGATCCCTGTTAGGCAACTCAGGTTAAGATGAATATACTCTCCCACCATTCCTCTACCGCTTGGAACTTGACACTCATTTCGCCTCTCCCGAATCTATATCCACTATCAGCCCAGACGTATCCGCCGCTTCGAAATCATTGCCTGTCAGTACGTCAAGCAAGTGAAGCATATCATTATCCCAGCGTTCATCGGGTGCGCCGCTCACATACCAATTCGAGCCATTGTCTGCCAACACAATGCCATACGTTTTGAACGCCTGCAACAAGATTTGCATTTCGGGCGGAAATCCTGAAATATCGTAATCCGCTTTCAAACGGAAACGTGCGCCCAAAGGAGGAATTGAATCATCTGGGTCAGCGGTCAGATGTCTGCCGGGCCAGAGGTAACCCGCTGTTTGTTCTGCAGTAAAACGCAAGGCATGTTTGATTTCACCTGCCTCGATTTCATCATAACGGGTAAGACCAGGCAATATCGGTAAGCCCGCCGCGTCGGCAGAGGTCCATGTTTCAGGGCGCAGGGCGTTCGAGTTCAAATCCCAGATCGCGCCCGAGCCGCCGCTCCACACGCCGTTATCGAAACTCATATCGTAAGTTTCATACAACGTGCAAGTGTCAGTATCCACGACCAGGATGTGGTGATCTGAACCATACTCGATATTTGGATTTTCTGGAATTGGATATGGTCCCGCATCGGATTCATCGGGATAATAAAACTCCGGGTCATACTTCGGGACAGTTGATCCAGCCACCACGTTGAACGGAATCCCGATCGGACCGCCGTCCCATTCACCGGCGCCGAAGTCCATGTGAAAACCTTCATCCGCGCCGATGCTTTCGATCCACGCATCAGATTGAGGGTGGACGGGAAGCGAATCCACGCGCGCGTTCCAAAAGTTATTGGCGGGGAACATCGGGCAGTTCGCAATTGTTGATCCATCAGTGGGCTGACTTGTTGGAAATTCAACGATCTCCGTAATCACGATCACAGTCACTGGTCGCGAGGTGGGATTACCAGCAGGCGGTGTTGCGACTGCAAGGCACGCAAGCAGAATTAACGATATCGAGGCAATGAGCATCTTTGTTTTCACGTTATCACCTTTTGGAAAGCCCGCAGCAATTCGCCGCGTCCTTCAAACCCGCTTTCGCCGAGTTCCGCAATTCCCAAGTAGACGCGTTCGCGGCATCGGCGAAGCAAACCAGAAACGAGCCGCGCCATCGCCTCCTTGCTGTATTGGACATCGTCTGCATCCGTCCACTGTCTGCCGGGTTCCCAGCCTCGGCTCAACACGTATGGATGCGTGAGCGGCTGTGACAGTCGCTCGTACCATCCGCTTGAACCGGCATCGAGCCAAAACTGAATTGTGACGGGGCGGTTCATCATCAAAAAGGTATGTGCAGGCGCGACGAGAACCGCTTCCTTGTCTTCGTTCCGCCAGCCTTCGAGATACGATGCGGCGATCACGCCTTCGCCCAGCATGGCAATATATTCCCTGCCGAAATCGAAATTCGGTGTGTCCTTGCCGACGTTCGACGGCTCCATCGCTAAACGGAACTTCTTGACCGACTCGACCAAACTTGCGGCAACGCGAATCGAGTCGAATTTGCGGTGATAGCCAAACCCTGCCTGCGACAGCACTTCGCCGAACAATTTTCGGAGGAAGTGGTCGAACGGCAGAAGACTGAGCGTGCGGTACTCGTCAATCCACTCGCGAATTCTTGAATATCGGTTTCCAACGGAAAAAGTGATGCGCTCCTGCACATCGGGTTTGATCTGGTCGAAGGTCGAAAGCGCAAGATCGCGATGACGATACACGATATCTGTGAGCAATTGCGCGCGGACGAGGTCAAGCCCGTGAATTGATTGCATCAACGCGTACGCGACGTCGAATTTGGGGGGATGGACATTCCAATGCGGATGCGCCAGCGCGGCAAGAGTAATTAACGTGTGCGAGGCGGGTTCGTCTTTCAACGTGCGCGACGGACGATGCGAACGCCACGGGATATTCTTCGTTTCGAGTCTATGCGTGATGGAGAAGCGCAGAGCGTCTGAAAGATACGGAGCGAGCACAACAATATCAGAAGGCGAAATCCCTGAGACAGAAATCAGGTTTTCGATCTCTGTTACAACGGCGTCCAACAAATCGGGGTAAAAACGAGATTGGAGGATCGAAAGGGTCGAGTCTTCTCTTCTTTCCTCGTTCGTATTTCCTTCACCGGTTGGAACAATTGCCTTAGCCAACCCATCGCTCAAACTTGCCACACCTTCTGACATGACAAAGCTGTCTCGCAATTGCACATGCTCATCGCACATCTCGCGCAACGCCCAGCCAGTCTGGACATCCGCGCCGAGGAAATAGCGGAAGCCCGCGCCTTCGTCGTAGATCAGCAACGCCGAGTCGAAATCAGGCAACCAATCACGCACAATATCATGGGCGCGCGGACCGTCCTCTTCCACGTTATCGTAAATCACGTGACGATAATTCTTGGTGAGATTTTCACGAACGATGTCCTGCTTCCACAAAATATTCGCAAATACTTCGAGTTGCAGAGAAAAATCCAGCAAATTATGGTCGAGGCAATATTGACGAAAACGATTCGCGCTATCCTGCGCATCCGCGTAGACGCGTCGCTGCGCCGGGTCGCCAAAATAAGATTCATCTAGCCGTGAACCGATCTCTGTGTGCGGAAAGCCGATGACCGCCGCTTTGTTAAGATTGTCAATGATCTGGGAGTACAAGCGGTTGCGGTCAATCGTCACCGACTCAAAATAGCCGGTTTCCAACAGCGGACGCACAAGATACGCCATATAGTACTGGGAAGTTTCAAGCGTGAGGAAGACAGGAGGTTGGTCGGGCCGCGCAAAGCCGGCGGCTTCGGCGGCGAGAGGCCAGAACAGGTCACACATGCGCCGTGCCAGACCGCTGATCGTGGCGGGAGTCACATCACCGCCGGCGCGCCATTCAGGACTGTAGAGCAGGTTGAGATAAGGCTCCTGCAGAGTCCGCTGCGGCGTGAGCATCAAGATGGAATTACCCGGCACACCCTGCGCGAGCAGGTGACGCATCCGCTCGACGCCGGCGGTCGTTTTCCCCGCGCCTGCGGGACCGCTGACGAAGAGTTTCGAGTCGAGGGGAGATTCAATTACCTGACGTTGCAGCACACTCAAGTCCGGCATGATGCGAGGGTAAAGTATGGGGGTCGTTTTGTCAATCGGATTGAAATTCAATCGAAACCCATGATATAAATGAAAAATGACTTTTGAAATCGGATTGACGCTTTTCATCATCGCTGGGGCGATTGTCCTGTTCGCGACCGAAAAATTGCGCGTCGATGTAATCGCCTTGCTCGTGTTACTCACGCTGGCGCTGACCGGGTTGATCACACCTGATCAGGCATTTTCAGGGTTCTCGAGTCCTGCTGTGATCACGGTCTGGGCCGTTTACATCGTCTCGGGCGCGTTATTCAAGACCGGTGTGACGGACATCATCGGCGAACGCATCGCGCGATTGGCAGGCAATAGCGAGCCGCGATTGATCGCCATCATCATGCTGGCATGCGGCACCATGTCCGCTTTTATGAACAACATCGGTGCGACCGCAGTCATGCTCCCCGCCGTAGTGGGAATTTCGCGAAAGTCGGGCATACCGCTTTCCCGACTGTTGATACCGCTTTCGTTTTCGTCGCTCATGGGCGGAAATATGACGCAGATCGGCACGCCACCCAACATCCTCGCCTCAAGCATCCTGCTCGAGCGGGGCTTGGAGTCATTTAGATTCTTTGATTTCGCACCGATGGGAATCATTGTCTTCGGCACCGGTATACTTTACATGGTCGTCATCGGGCGGCACTTGCTTCCAGCGCGGAAAAACGTCGAGGAGAAACAGGCAGAGACCCTGCGCGAGTACGTCACGGAGCTACGCGTATTGGAAGACAGCATGCTTGCGGGAAAATCCCTTGCAGAACTGAAACTTTCTGATGAATACGATATCAATATTATTGGAATTATGCGCCGGGGAAGGAAGGTCGCCAGCGTCGAAGGCAGCACAACTCTCGAGCAAGATGATACGTTGATCGCCTCCGGCGATGTTCAATCGTTGATGGGTATTTTGGACAAATTGGGGCTGGCTCTCGAACATGATAGGAAATTCGAGATGGCCGACATCGGCTCAGAATCGGTGGTGGTCTTTGAGGGAACACTGATGCCGCGCTCAAGCATGATCGGTAAGAGCCTGCGTCAACTCAACTTCCGTGACCGGTACAACATGACCGCCCTTGCGATATGGCGACAAGGAGAAGTGTTAGTTAGAAAGCTTGGCGATGTCAAGCTACGGCTTGGCGATTCGCTTCTCATGAAAGGGCCGCGTCAGCGAATTCTTGAGTTTCGCGAGAGTTTTCCATTTGTTTTCTTGGAACATGTCCAATTAGAACGACAGCGGCGTGAAAAGATACCTGTGATGCTGGGAATCATGGTGCTGGTGCTGGCGCTCGCCACGTTCGCCGGAATCCACATCTCGACTGCGCTTGTGATCGGATCCCTGCTCAGCGTTTTAGTCGGTGTTCACAGTATGGAGGAAGCCTACGAAGCCATCGAATGGAGGAGCGTGTTTTTGATCGCGGGTATGTTGCCTCTCGGAATCGCCATGGAAGAAACCGGAACAGCCTCTTTTTTAGCAAATGGAATTGTCAGCTTCGCGGGCTCTTTTGGCATCATTGCGGTTCTGGCAGGAATTTACATTCTTGCCGGCCTGATCACAGAACCCATGTCCAATGCGGCGGCGACGGTGCTGATGGTTCCCATCGGCATAGATATCGCCCTAAGTCTCGGAGTCAACCCACAGACGTTCGTGCTTGCAATTGTCATTGGCGCGTCAACGAGTTTCCTCACTCCTGTGGGTCACCAGGCGAACGTCCTTGTAATGGGGCCTGGCGGCTACCGATTCGGCGATTACACGCGAGTCGGCTGGCTACTAAATGTGTTCATCCTGATCGCTACAATGATCTTTCTTCCTCTGCTCTGGCCCCTTTAAAGTGCTTGGATTGGCGACGAAAAATAATTTAGAATTGTCTCCTGCGCGAAATAAATTCACACCTACAGGAGAATTCCCATGCCAACCCCAATGAGACCCACAGCAAAAGCAGGCGCCGCCGCAACCAAGCCGGTATCGTACGTCAAATTTTCGGACAAACTTACCGACTCGCTGAACGACATCGGCAAGATGATTCAGGACCACAAGAACATGATCGACTCAATTCAGGAGGTCGCGCTCGAGCTAACGAACTCCATCGGGTCGCTTCATACGCTGACGGTGAAGTACGCCGGCATCGCCAACAAGATTCTCGACGGCTTGCTCCCCATCGCCAAGGGCTTGCCGATCATCCCGAAGAATATCTTGCAGCTACTCATTAACCTCGAAAGCATTACGCAGAAAATTATTGACAATCAGGCGCAGACCACGAAGACCATCACCGAGGTGCAATCGGGGCTGAAGACCGGCGACGTGAACAAGATCAAGGGTCACGCCGGCGCACTGCAAAACGTGACGAAGACACTGACAGCGATCCTGCCCAGGGGATAAGCGCTTCCTATGCAGGCGAGGCTGGTTCTGTTTCGGGTGCGCCGCCGCCGTTGACACATCCCCGCCCCACATGTATAATCTGCCCGCTTCTGCCTCAGCAGTAAGAATCGCTGGGGCGGTTGCTTGTATCAAACCAGCTTCCCCGTTCGCAAGCGACGAGTGCACGAACTCCGCAGGCACGCGGCGAAGTGAATGACTGGAGAAAAAATGAGATTTGCGATTGTGGAAAGCGGCGGCAAACAGTATCGCGCCGTCGAAGGGCGAACCATCGAAGTGGATCGCCTGCCCGTGGAAGCGGGCAAGAAATTCGACCTTGAACGCGTCCTGCTCATGGCGGACGGCGAAGAGATCATGGTCGGCACCCCCACCCTGAACGACATCAACGTCAAGGTCACGGTCATGGATCACCTCCGCGGCCCGAAGATTGACCGCTTCAAGTACCGACCCAAGAAACGCATCCGCGTGCGCGGCGGACACCGCCAGCAATATACGCTGCTGATGGTGGACTTCATCGGCAAGCCCGGTGAAAAACGAAAGATCGAAGAGCCAAAGATCGAGAAGAAGGTTGAAGCTGAAGCCGTTGAGGTGGAGAAGAAGCCGAAAGCGGAGAAGCCAGCCAAAAAGGAGAAAGAAGCGACATCGTCCCCGAAGGGCAAAGCCGCTCCGGCAAAGAAGGCTCCGGCGAAGAAAGAATCCACAACGAAGAAGTCATCCGCCACCAAGTCGTCTTCCAAAAAGACGGACTCAAAGAAGAAGTAAGAGGTAACCATGGCACATAAAACAGGTGCGGGCTCAACCCGCAACGGAAGAGATTCGAATGCGCAACGACTGGGCGTGAAACGCTTTGCCGGTCAGTTCGTGCTTTCAGGCAATATCCTTGTGCGCCAGCGCGGCACGAAGATCAAACCCGGCTTGAACGTGAAAGCCGGCAAGGACGATACGCTTTTTGCTACCACCGACGGCGTTGTAATGTACGATATTGTGCGCGGACAAAAGCGCGTGAACATCGTCCCACAAGCGGCGGAGGCGTAACATGAAGCCCGATATTCATCCCACCTATTTCCCAGATGCGAAGGTCACTTGCGCCTCATGCGGCCGCACGTGGACAACAGGCTCGACGAAGAAGGAATTCCGCGTCGACATCTGCAACAACTGTCATCCGTTCTTCACCGGCGAGGCTTCGCGCCTCCTCGACATCGAAGGTCAGGTGGATCGCTTCTACAAGAAGCTTTCCGTGCGCCAGAGCTACGTTGAGCAGCAGAAAGTTAAAGAAGAACTGAAGGGTTCGCCGGATCGTCTTATCGAAGATCTCGGGCTTGCGACTCGCGCCACTGAAGCGCTCAAAGCGGCAGGCATTTTGAACGTAGGTCAATTGCTCGAGAAGTTGAACGGCGGAAACGAAGCGGTGCTCGCCATCGCAGGTTTTGGTCAAGCTTCGCTGACCGCCGCAAAGAAAAAGTTGCGCTCACTCGGTTACGAAATTCCCGCCGCCGCGGCGTAATTCCTTGCGAATTAAATAAACTCAGGTAAACTTACAGGCAGATGTGAAAACGTCTGCCTGTTGTCTTTATTCAATATGTCATTGCGAGGGCGATGCTCTTCGCCCGAAACAATCCCCAAACCAATTGGAGATTGCTTCGTCGCCAAAAATCGGCTCCTCGCAATGACATGAGGTGATATGAAACACACGCAAGGTTCCATTGAAGTGGTGTGCGGTTCGATGTTCAGCGGAAAAACGGATGAGTTGATCCGCCGTCTTGTCCGCGCAACCATAGCGAAGCAAAAAGTACAAGTTTACAAACCCGCGATTGACATCCGCTATGCGGTGGAGAAAGTGACATCGCACGCGGGTTCGAACTTCGATGCCCTCCCGATTGAAAAAGCGACTGAGATCCTCGGCAAGCTTGACGAAGACACCACAGTCGTTGGCATTGACGAGGCGCAGTTCTTTGACCCCGAGATCGTGCCTGTTTCGCGTCAATTGGCAGAACGCGGGATTCGGGTCATCGCCGCAGGACTGGATACGGACTTCCGCGGCGAGCCGTTTGGTCCGATGCCTGTGTTGATGTCAATCGCCGAGGAAGTGGATAAACTCCACGCGATCTGTATGATCTGCGGTGGAGAAGCGTCGCGTACGCAACGGCTGGTCAACGGCAAGCCTGCCAGATATGACGATCCGATCGTCATCGTCGGCGCATCTGAAATGTACGAAGCGCGTTGCCGCGAACATCACGAGGTTCCGCGCTAGATGGATAATTATAAAAACTTCCTCGCGGAAGTCTTAATTGAAGCGGATGCTTTGCAAAGCCGAATCGCCGAACTTGGCGCACAAATCAGTACAGACTACCCTGACGGCAACTTGCTCCTCGTGTGCATTTTGCGCGGCGGCGTGCCGTTCCTCGTAGACCTCAGCCGCAACATCTCTGCCCCGCACATGATGGACTTTATGGCAGTCGCTTCGTATGGAGCGGGCAAGCGCGAGTCAAGCGGAGCGGTGCGCGTCACGATGGACTTACAAATGGACATCCGCGACAAGGATGTTCTTCTCGTCGAAGACATCGTGGATAGCGGCAACACCATCGCGTCGGTGCTCGAACTCTTGCAAGTCCGCCAGCCGCGAACGCTCAAAGTTTGTGCACTTCTCGATAAAGCAGAAAGACGCGAAGCGATGGTTCCCATACATTATCGCGGCTTTGAAATCCCCAACAAATTCGTCTTCGGTTATGGGCTCGACCTCGACGAGTTTTATCGCAACCTTCCCTTTGTCGGCGTTGTAGATCTGGAAAAATACAAACCCGATTCGTGAGTGAACATGTCGGACGAATCGCAAGCCGCTTACGCTGGTCGCTGGGTTGCCCGCATTCGCGGAAAGATCGTCGCACAAGGGGGCACGCCTGAGCAAGCCCTCCACGCCGCGCAAACCAGCCGTCATAAAGAAAGACCCGAAATCATTTTTATGCCTCTCGAATTCGCAACTTCGCCTTTGCTGGATAAAGTCCGTGACGCGTTACCGGATCTGGAGATCTATCTCGTCGGCGGCGCGGTGCGAGATATGTACCTGAACCGCTTCTCGCGGGACTTTGATTTTGCCGTACCTTCAGGCGGCATCTCCCTCGCCCGACGCGTTGCTCGCGCCCTCGACGCAAACTTTATGATCCTCGACGAAGAACGCGACACCGGACGCGTCATCGTCCTTGACGCAGACGGTTCGCGAACATTCCTGGATTTCGCAACGTATCGCGGCGGCTCGAACCTCGAAGACGATCTGCGCGCCCGCGATTTCACCATCAACGCTATTGCCTACGATCTCCGCAACAATTCCATGATTGACCCGCTCAACGGCGCGGAGGACATCCGAGCGCGAGTTGTCCGCGCTGGCTCGCTTACCTCGTTGAGGGACGACCCGATCCGCATTTTGCGAGCGGTGCGGCACGCCGCGGAACTCGACTTCAAAATTGACCTCGTCACGCGCAACGCGATGAAGGAGGCCGCACACCTCCTGCCGAGCGTTTCACCCGAACGTCAGCGGGATGAATTGTTCAAAATCCTGGAAGGACCCAAGCCTGACGCGTCCGTACGCGCGCTGGAAATGCTTGGCATCTTTCCTAATTTCCTCCCTGAACTTTCCGCTATGAAGGGAGTGGAACAATCCTCGCCGCATGTGCACGATGTGTGGGAACACACCCTGAAGGTGCTGGGTTTTCTCGAAGGAATCCTCGACGCGCTCCAAACAGAAACGAGCAAGCCTGATCCGTTCCTATCTTCGATGGTTGCATCACTTGGAAAATATCGCGAGCGTTTCACGGAACATTTCGCCGAATCCCTGAATGCGGATCGCTCCGTGCGCGCCGCGCTGTTCTTCGCCGCGTTGTATCATGATGTGGAGAAGCCAGCCACAAAGTCCAAAGATGAAACGGGTCGTATCCGCTTCTTCGACCACGATGTGAAAGGCGCCGAGGCGGCGTCCACGCGTGCGCACGCCCTTAACCTGAGCAACGACGAACTTGACCGGATAAAAAAGGTCATTCGCAACCACATGCGCTTTCAGTTTTTTGTCAGCCAGCGGGAGAAAAAAAACGAGAAGCCTTCACGCAAAGCCATTTATCGTTTCTTCCGCGATTCAAGCGAGGCTGGCGTGGATTTGATTCTGCTCGGGCTGGCGGATGTGCGCGGCACGCATGACCACGCTCTGACCGAGAAGATCTGGAAGTCGGCGTTGGACATCGCGGAAACATTTCTCGAAAACTACTGGGAAAAGCGTGAAGAGACAGTCGCGCCGCCGCGCTTGCTGGACGGCAACGAATTGATGAAAGAACTTAAGCTGGAGGCAGGGCCAATTATCGGGCAACTGCTTGAGGCAATTCGCGAAGAACAAGCAATTGGGAATATCCGTGCGCGCGAACAGGCAATAGAGTTTGCGCGCGAAGAACTAAAAAAGCGATGAACCTTGTCTATTTCGATCTCGAAAGCCAGAAGCTATTCGAAGAAGTCGGCGGCCGCGACCCATCGAAATTATTGCTCGCCTGCGGTGTGACGTGGTCTACGGCGCGGAACGATTTCGCCGTGTACTGGGAGAAGGACGCGGCGGCGTTGGTCGCGGAATTGAAGTCCGCTGACCGGGTGATCGGGTTCAACATCCTCAAGTTCGATTACGTGGTACTGAAACCGTATGCCCCGAACGAAAACCTGCGCTCCATCCGCTCGACGGATATGTTGCAAGACATCTACCAAACGTTGGGGTTTCGCTTGAGCCTGGATTCGGTTGCCAAAGCAACCCTCGGCATTACGAAATCGGCAAATGGCTTACAATCTGTGGAGTGGTTTCGGCACGGTGAATTGGACAAGGTCGCCGAATACTGTAAGGCGGACGTGGACATCACCCGCCGCGTGTACGAATTCGGGCGCGAGAATGGATTTGTCAATTATCATTCGAGGCTCGGAAGCAAACTGAAAGTAGCAGTGAATTGGAAATAACATTGTAGGGGCGGAGCATGCTCCGCCCCTACACCAAAGGAGACAAAATGAAAAAACTAAAAGTAAACGGTATCGAACTCGCCTATGAGCGCCTCGGCACGGGGACTCCGCTTGTGCTCCTGCACGGATACCCTCTTGACCATCACACGTGGGATTTCATTACACCCTTGCTCGAAGGGATGTTCGATCTCATCCTGCCTGACCTGCGCGGATTCGGCCAATCCACCACGGTGGACACGCAATACACATTAGACGACTTCGCATCGGACATTGCGGGACTGCTCGATCATCTCGGCATCCAAAAAGCCGCAATTGCCGGCCACTCTATGGGAGGCTATACCTCTCTCGCGTTCCTCAGCAAGTATCCGGAACGCGTGCGAGGACTAGGACTGATTTCTACGCAGACACTCGCCGATCCTCCGGATAAAAAAGAGGGGCGCCACAAATCCGCGGCGGAGGTGGCAGAGAAAGGAATCGGAGGAGTTGTAGATGCCATGAAAACCAAGTTCTCTCCGAGCGAGGAGTTTCAAAACGCTGTGACCGCGATCATGCAACGACAACAACCTGCGGCGTTCATCGGCGCGCTCAAAGCGATGGCAGAACGGATGGACACGTCGAAATTGCTGACGAAAGCGAAACTGCCGGTGGTGGTCATCCACGGAGACGCGGATTCGCTCATTTCGGTGGACCGTGCGCGTGAAATGAAAAACGCCCTGCCCTCCACACACTTCGTTGAGTTGAAAGGTGTGGGGCATTTGCCGATGATGGAGGCAGTGAAAGAAACTGCTGAGGCATTGAAACATCTCGCATAAAAAGTCATCCCCGGCAAAAGATGCCGGGGATATTGATTCAAGCGTAAATTGGGGAATGATGCGTCAAGAGGTTGCCATCTGCGGGGATTGTCCCATCGAGTTGTGTCCAAGGGAGCCATTCCTCTTCACGAGCCGGTTGATATGCGCTACGAGCACACGGCTGGGAGTCGGCTTGGTGAGGTAATCATCGGCTCCAGCGTCCAATACGCTGGCGATCATCGAGGGATCGTTCAACGCGGAAAGTATGATGATCGGCACCTGACTGAAGGTGCGGACCTCTCTACATACTTCCCATCCGTCCACATCCGGCATCATTAGGTCTAAGACAACCAGATCGGGAGGGTTTTCGCGGATCATATTCAAACCAGCGCCGCTATTGTTGGTAGCGGCAACCTCGAACCCTTGGGATTTCAACAGCAGGGTAAGCAGGTCGGTGACAGCAACGTCGTCATCGATCACAAGGATTTTTGTTGGCATGTGGTTTTCCAGTTGCGACCATTATAGCGGAGGATGGTAGGATTCCGACTTTGCAATAGCTTATCAATTGTAAAGGTGGAAATAGCGCTTCACTGCGTTACGTTCGTCGGTTCCCTTCATGGTACACTTCGGGCGATTTGAGAATTCTTAGACGGAGGTTTCAATGAAAACTTGGGTATATTTGTTCGATGAAGTGTCAAAAGCAGAAAAATACGCAGGGTCGTGGGAGGATGTCCGTGCCCTGCTTGGCGGAAAAGGCGCAGGATTGTTCGATATGACGCGGGCTGGGGTGCCGGTTCCGCCGGGGTTCACGATCACCACCGAAGCCTGTAACTGGTTCCGCAAATCCGGCAATTTCCCGTCGGGGATGTGGAAGCAAGCGCTGGATGCCATGAAAGTGACCGAAAAACGAGCGGGCAAGAAATTTGGCGACCCGAAGAATCCACTGCTGGTTTCATGTCGTTCCGGCGCGAAGTTTTCGATGCCCGGAATGATGAACACCATCCTTAACATCGGTTTGAACGATGAAGTTGTGGAAGGGATGGTCAAACTCACGAACAACCCGCGCTTCGCGTGGGATTCGTACCGCCGCCTGATCGAAATGTTCGGCGAGACGGTGTTCAACGTGGAGGATGAGGCATTCGAGCATCCTTTGGACGAGTACAAAAAGAAGAAGGGTTACAAGGCTGACACCGAAATGACCGCCGACGACTGGAAGCAGATGACGGTCTCATTCAAGGATGTTTTCAGCAAGAAAGTTGGTTTCGATTTCCCACAGGATGTATACAAACAACTGGAACTAGCGACCAAAGCCGTTTTTGAATCATGGAACGGCAAACGCGCCATCGCCTACCGAAACAAGGAGGGTATCTCCCATGACCTCGGCACGGCGGTCAACATTGTGACGATGGTCTTCGGCAATATGGGCGATGACTCCGGCACGGGCGTAGCGTTCACGCGCAACCCGTCCACGGGCGAGAAGAAGATGATGGGCGAATACCTGCTCAACGCACAGGGCGAGGATGTGGTGGCAGGCATCCGCAACGCAGACGCGATCGAGCATTTGAAAGACCAAATGCCCAAAGCCTATAAGCAGTTCATGGACATCACCGGCAAACTTGAAAAGCACTACAAGGACATGCAGGATGTCGAGTTCACCATCGAGCGCGGCAGGCTATGGATGTTGCAGACGCGCAACGGTAAGCGCACAGCGAAATCGACGGTGAAGATCGCAGTCGATATGGCAAAGGAAGGGTTGATCACCAAGGCGCAGGCAGTCCTGCGCGTTTCACCGGACAATGTGGATGCTTTGCTTCATCCGCAGTTCGATCATGATGCAATGGACTCTGCTGAAAAGACCGGTACATTTTTTGCAAAAGGTGTGAATGCCTCCCCCGGCGCGGCGGTTGGACAGGTCTACTTCGATGCGGATACCGCGGAAGAGATGGCTCATGAAGAAAAACAAGACACGATCATGGTTCGCCCATTCACCAAGCCGGATGATGTGCACGGCATGATCGCCTCCAAGGGAGTGCTCACCAGCGAAGGCGGCGCGACATCGCATGCGGCGGTCGTTGCGCGGCAGTTCGGAATTCCCTGCGTGGTTGGCGCATCTGCGATCAAGATTCACCTCGAAGATAGGAAGATGACCGTTGGGGACAAGGTTGTAAAAGAAGGGGATTGGATTTCCGTAGATGGCACAACCGGCAAAGTGTTCATTGGCAAAATCCCGACAACCTCTCCGACTCTCGAGGAACAGACTGAACTGCTCACCCTGCTCAAATGGGCAGATGAAATTTCCGCACGAAAAGATGTGCGCGAGGCACGCGCTCCGGGTTACCCCACGCGCGGCTTGCAAGTCTGGGCAAACGCGGACTATCCGAAAGATGCGCAGCGCGCCCGTTCGTACGGCGCAGTGGGCATCGGTCTATGCCGCACCGAGCACATGTTCTTCGAACCTGAGCGATTGCCAATCGTGCAGGATATGATCCTCTCCGAGTCAAGCGGTGGACGCACCGCCGCTCTGGACAAACTGCTTCCGTATCAACGTAAAGATTTCGACGGTCTGTTCGAGGCGATGGATGGCTACCCGGTCATTATCCGCTTGATTGACCCGCCGCTGCACGAATTCATGCCCGATGAAGAGAAGCTCCTCGAAGAAGTCATCACGATGCGCGTCAAGAACGAGACGGCTGGCTTGAAAGAAAAGGAAGACCTGCTGGACGCCATCAAGCGACTCCACGAATCGAACCCGATGATGGGTTTGCGCGGCGTGCGGCTGAGCATCTCAATGCCCGAGATCGTCGAGATGCAGGTGCGCGCCATCTTCGAAGCGGCGGCAGATTGCACGAAGCGTGGCATCAAAGTCAAACCCGAGGTGATGATTCCGCTGACCGGAACGGTCAAGGAATTGGAATGGATTCAGCCGCGTCTCGAACGAATCGCGAAGACCGTGATGGAGGAAAAGGACGTTAAGTTCGATTACAAGTTCGGTACGATGATCGAAATCCCGCGCGCGGCGGTTACCGCAGCTGAGGTCGCCAGCCACGCTGAGTTCTTCTCTTTCGGCACCAACGACCTCACACAAATGACTTACGGTTACTCGCGCGACGACGCGGAGCGAAACTTCCTCATCACGTATCAGGAACAGGGAATCCTCGAAACGAACCCGTTCCAATCGCTGGATCGCGGCGGCGTAGGCAAACTTATGGATTGGGCGATTGCCGAAGGGCGAACAACGCGTCCGGGCCTCGAAGTTGGCATTTGTGGCGAGCACGGCGGCGACCCAAGCTCCATTGAGTGGTGCCACATCATCGGCAACGACTATGTTTCGTGTTCTCCGTTCCGCGTGCCGATTGCAAGGCTCGCCGCGGCGCATTCGGCGCTCAAACACAAACCAACCAGGGATGTGCTGGTGAAAGCCAAAAAAGCTTCGAAAAAGAAGGTTGTCAAAAAGATTTCACGCGCAAGGGCAAAATCGCTTGCGAAACGAAAGAAGAAGTAAACAAAAATCCCCTGCAACAATGCAGGGGATTTTCAATTCCTTTGTTATTTGCTGTTCTTGTTGAATTCTTCAAAGTCCGGGAGGAGATGCCAGAGATACTCGGTATCGAAGTGGTCGCTGTTGATGTTCTTCCCGTCGCATTTGCCGGTGATCTTGATCTTATCGGCTTTGCGGTCATATTTCAGGTTGCACTTCCAGCGCCCGGTCGTCGAGACGTCAAGCACGAAGCGGTCATTGTTAATTCTGTAGAAACCTGTGCCGGTCATGATGAAGTTATGCGTAAAGGCGCACTTATCAAGAACAAAATTGATCCGCGTGCCGGCGTTGTTCATCGAGAATCCAAGCGTGCCGCCATAGTTGCAGCCAACGGAAGTCGGCGTGAAGCCATCCCAATAATAGAACTCTGGCAGGTAGTAAATTTCAGTTTCCATGGCGGAGAGCGCGTTGCGCGGACTGCCGAACACAGCGGCAAAACGCGGGGCGAGCGGAACGTGCGAATCGATCAGGTATCCTTCGCAAACAGTCTCGCGTTCAGATGGCACCACATCGTTCACGAGGAAATCTATTACCAACTCATCCGGGCAGGCGTTGCCGCGACCGAAGATTACGTGGGGTCCAAATTCTTGCGTAATAAGATAGGCATCTGCCAGATGTTCGTAGACGCTTACGCCGTTCCCGTACGGAGTGGCGGGATCAGCTGTCGAGCCAAGCACGAGCGTGGGAACGTTTTCAGCAAACAAGTAATCAGGACGCGTCAGATCCGTGGTGGCGTTGGGCCAGTAGGCGCAGGGCAAATCCGCGTAAATGAGCGATGCAAGCCGTGGAATCGAGAATTCGAACGAATCAACGGTCGCGAGATAGTGATTCGCTTTGTCCTCCGACGTGGAACCGGGGTAACCATAATCCTGACACTCCACCCCGTAATACACAGCTTCCGAATAGGTTGGGTCGAGGATCACATCGAGGGTTTGCGAGTCAAGTCCAAGGTCCAAGTAGAGGAGCCGGGCAAGCGGGATGATATCCAACTTGGAGGTGAACGCGGCAAGGGCACGGACGAACATCATGCGGTCGCCCTCGCTATATACCTGGCTTGCCGCGACTAATTCAAGATTCGTGAGGGTGAACGTGCGGTTGACGGTATTGCCATTGGCAAGCGGGAATTTGAACTTGATGGATCCTTTACCCAGAATTTTGGCAAGCGTATCGTAGGCGCGAACGGCGTCGCCCAACATATCTCGGCGGCAGGCTGGGTCGTCGTTGCAGGTTTCGAGAGAATCGGTCAAAACATCGCTGAATGCCTGAGCTTGTTGAGTATAGTAACTAAAACCATCCAGCGTGAGATCCACTGTGCCGTCGAGGATGAGACCCGCAAGGTGATCGCTGTGCGCCGCGGCATAGGTTTGTGCGTACTGCGTCCCGTAACTCTCGCCGTACAACCAGAATTTAGCGTCGCCGACGAGACCACGAAAGATCTCCAGATCTTCCACTGCTTGCTTCGTTCCAAGATACGGCAAGAGACTTGGGTCGCTCACCTCATTGACACAGTCTGTACTGAATGTCTCAGCGGATTGTTTGAGCGCGTCTTCCTGCGCGGGCGTCTTGCCGCGAGCATCCCGTTGATAAAATGCGCTTCCAGCGAACGGGCAATTTTGATCGCCGGAGAATAGCAACCCGCGCTGGTCAAAGAACACGATGTCGAACGAGTTCAATACATCGTCGCCAAAGCCAGGCAAATAGTAGTCGGCTGAGGCAATTCCGGAGTAACCGGGACCGCCGGTGGCAGTGACGAACATCCCCTTGCGCGCGCCGCCTGCAGGGAGCACAGCGAACGTCACGTTTAAGGTGCGCGTATCAGATGGACTGAAATGGTCAAGGGGAACTTCGATGGTAACGCATGTGAAAGCACTGCCATCGAAGCATTCGAACCCGCCCAGCGCGTCGAGCAGGGTTTCCATTGGAGTGAGAAGCTTTTTCTTGAACGGCGCAGCGGCAATGGACGTGAATAGCAGCACAGCGATGAATATTAATCGCAACGGCAGACTCAGATGAGACTTCATACATCCTCCGGAGATCGTCTAATTGAATGGGCAGGCTGTACCCCGATTATATGGAAAATCAATGAGCGGGCAAGTATTCTTTACTCACAAAAAGGTTACAGAGTTAAAAGCAACAAGGACACACTCCCGTGCGTCCTTGTTGCTTCGTTCGACGCTGTTCGACTATCGAACGTTGACGACTTGCCCGACGTAGATCAGGTTGGCGTTCTTGATGTTCGGGTTGAGGGCGAGCAGGGCTTCCACGGTGGTGCCAAACTTCCCTGCGATGATGCGAAGCGTATCTCCTTTTTGGACGATGTACGACGACACGCTCAAGGGGATGTTGATCGCCTGCCCGACGTAGATCAAGTTCGGGTTGGTAATCTTCGGGTTGACCTTGAGGATTTCCTCGACCGTCGTGCTCCATCGAGAGGCGATGTTCCTCAGGGTATCACCGCGCTGAACGTAGTAGACCTGTCCGCTGGAACGAGGCGGCGTTGCGGGCGGAGGCGTGGAGGGAGTGGCGTACACCTTGATCCACTGCCCCTCGTAGATCACGTTGGGATTCTTGATCTCAGGGTTGTCCCGCAGCAATGCATCCATTGTGGTGGAGAAGCGAATCGCGAGGCCTTTGAGGGTGTCGCCGCGCGCCACGATGTAGATGAAGTAGCCGCCGTCGGTTCCGAGAATCGCGCCGGGCAATTGCAGAACTTGACCGGGGAAGATCAGGTCGCTGGAGCCGAGGTGCGGGTTCGCGCGCCGCAAAGCGGAGACGGTTGTTCCACAGCGGTCAGCGATCTTGCGCAGGGTATCTCCTTGCACTACAGTGACGCTCGTGCCGCAGGAAGCCGCAAGCGCGGGGCTCGCCGTGGCAAATGTAGCCAGAACGACCGCCACAAGGATAAAGAGTTGAATAAGTTTTCTGGTGTTCATTGTATTCTCCGTTTCTTTTTCGATGCAGGCAGTAGATGAAAATCGGAGCATAAATGTTCCCGGAGCGTCTTCCCCTACTTTTCTCCTATCGGCAAGGATGGAGGTCAACGATTACCCGGGCAGGACCCTCCACCAGCTTGTGAAATGTCTTGGAACGACAGCGCCTCAACTTCCCCATCCAGAAGGTCAATGCAAACTGGATTATACTTGCGACCATTACAACACTTGGAGAGGCAAATGGACACCATCATCGAAAGCATTTCTGCGCTTGAAATCTTGGATTCACGCGGCAACCCGACTATCGAGGTGGAAGTCTCATTGGCCGATGGCTCATGGGGACGCGCGGCGGTGCCGTCAGGCGCGTCCACAGGCGAACATGAGGCGCTCGAAATGCGCGATGGCGATAAGAAGCGGTATCTTGGCAAGGGCGTTTCAAACGCCGTGGCAAACGTCAACAGCGTGATCGCGGACGCGCTCTTCGGCTGGGACGCGGCGGAACAAAAAGCCATTGACATGGAACTGCTTGCGATGGACGGCACGCCCACCAAATCGAAACTCGGCGCGAACGCGATCTTAGGAGTCAGCCTTGCGGCGGCGAAAGCCGCGGCGAATTCGTTTGGTTTGCCGCTGTATCGTTATCTCGGCGGCGTGTATGCGCACGTCCTGCCGGTGCCGATGTTGAACATCATGAACGGCGGCGCACACACCTCGTGGCAATCCACAGACATGCAAGAGTTTATGGTGATGCCGTTCGGCGCGCCGAGTTTCAGCGAGGGCTTGCGCTGGGGAGCGGAAATCTATCACGCGCTGAAATCGGTATTGAAGGATAAGGGTTACCCAACTCTCGTCGGCGATGAGGGCGGATACGCGCCCGCGTTGAAGGCGAACAACGAAGCGATTGAGTTGATCCTCGCGGCAATCGAAAAAGCGGGGTTCAAAGCCGGGCGCGGACAGGGAGTCGCGATTGCGCTCGACCCCGCCGCTTCTGAATTGTATGATGAGGATTCGAAAACTTACAACCTCCGCAAGGAAGGAAAAAAACTGACCGGCGAGCAAATGGTCGAGTTTTGGGCGAAGTGGGTCAAGGACTATCCCATCGTTTCCATCGAAGACGGACTCGCACAGAACGACTGGACATCGTGGAAGTTGATGGTCGAAAAGGTCGGTGACAAGTGCCAGATCGTAGGCGACGACCTGCTGGTAACGAACCCCGAACGCGTCCGCCAAGCGATCAAGGAGAACGCTGCCAACGCCCTACTCGTGAAGGTGAATCAAATCGGCTCGCTGACCGAAACCATCGAAGCCGTGGAAACCTGTCACCGTGCGGGTTGGCGGGCGGTCACCAGTCACCGCTCGGGCGAGACCGAAGACGCGACCATTGCCGATATCGCCGTGGCGCTCAACACAGGTCAGATCAAGACCGGCGCTCCCGCCCGCTCCGACCGTGTAGCGAAATACAATCAACTGCTCCGCATCGAAGCGGAACTGGGAGATACTGCAAAGTATGCTGGCTGGGGTGCGTTGAAACAACAACCCGTCATTGCGAGCGAAGCGAAGCAATCCCATACTTGAAGGTTAGTTGAGATTGCTTCGTCGCCGCTATAGCGGCTCCTCGCAATGACGGATTTCTTTCTGGGCGAGTCGCCCCTACATAAAAATGAATTCAGCCAATTTTGAATTAAGAACGGAATAGGGTAATGGAAAATTCTTTTGCATATCAATTCCCTGAAATTGCCGAGCAATGGCATCCAACATTGAATGGCAATCTATTCGGGTTAACCCGGATTGGCTTACAATGGTAGGATGACATGGAAGCCAACTGCATGGACACGAGAACAAATGGAAGAACGACGCCTGGCAGGTGGTCGTTTGTTGAAAGCCGGCAAACT
>Ga0187893_10006563_pt1 | contig 19787 bp, 13 predicted proteins | sample MA1701074metaG_FD_139574 | JGI IMG/M metagenome (GOLD analysis project Ga0187893, IMG submission 139574) | White microbial mat communities from a basaltic lava cave in the Kipuka Kanohina Cave System on the Island of Hawaii, USA - MA170107-4 metaG ...
TGCTGCCTGTTTAGTTTTGATGAGCCTGCCGGAAGCCTATTCGGAATTTCATCCGCACACACGCCAAAATCACCGCGCATCGCCGTCTTCCAACGCCGTGGCTTCGGAGCCGTGGCCCCTGCCGATTTGCCGAAGCGACACCTGGAGCAGAATCCGAAAGACCATGGCGCTGGCCCAGTTTTCCAAATCTTCCTCCGTTTTGAGATCGGTCACCGTCTCGTTCGTAACCGCCAGGTTGACCGCCAGCCCGAGTTGTGGGTGTTTAAGGTCCGTGTACAAGACCCGTCCCATGGTCAGTTCCATCCGTTCGATCCCGGCAAACTCGAACCGGAATTTCTCTCCCCGCTTCTTTCGCCGCTGGTGCAACCGCTCGCGGATCCGCTTTTCGACGCCATCGAGATTCAACCTGCCGATCTCGTTTCTCACGACGTTCAATTCGTCGAGGCTCAACTTGAGTTCGCGGAAGTGCAGTTTGCCGTCCGCCGCCTGTGCCGCCGCCAAATCCACCACGAGTTCCGGCACGTCCGCCATCAGCTTTCCGCCAAACTCCGGGGGATTGTAGAGCTTCAAGTCGCGTACCCGGACCGCCCCGGAGCCGAGCGTGGTCGTCAACTCGCCAATGACCGCCCGCAAGCCGGTTTCCTCCTCAATGCTGCGTTCTGCCACCGCCTTGAGCAGGATGTCGCGCAGGAGGACCAAAGCCAGCAACAGGACAACCGTCCCGGTCAACACGCCGATGGCCCAACGGCGAAACTTCTTCATGCCACCATTTCAGATCTCGTGGCCGCTGACGCGAGGAAAACCCCACAGCGGCAACCGAAATTCACAATTCAATGTCCTCCGGCCGCACTTCCAGGCACTCATCCTGGTCTTCCCATACGATGGAAGGATACATCTCGAGAAATCTCGGCGCCAGGTCTCTGCCCGCGATCGCCAGCAATTCCTCCACCTGGTTTGCCGCGTCGTCGAGCGCCCCGTCGTAGTTGCGGCATTTCTTGCGCTGCGCGTCGTCCCAATGCGCCACCGCGTGCAGCGGCGAATATTTCTGCGCCCACGAGCGGACTTCGTCCTGCATCTCCTGCGGAATCTCGTCGAATGGCACACAGGTATCGCCGCAATGCTGGCAGATCAGTCCCGCGTCCAGGACGTCGCGCGTGAACAACGGCAAGAGCGGGGCGCGACAGCAACTCGACTCGGCGTAAGCAGCCGGCGGCGTCGCCAGGCGCTTGAGCCAGATTTGCCGCTCGTGCGCCAGTTGCGCCGCCAAACGATAGGCGCCGAGCAACGGATGCGACAGCCGCCAGGATCGTCCGGCCAGTTGGGAAAGCGTTTGCGAGAGCCAACGGCCCAGTGTCAGATCGTCGAAGTCGCGAAAGGCCGCGCCATATTCCTTCCATAAACGGTCGAGGGGAGAGTCGGAGTTCGTTGACATTCCGAAGCAAGCTTGGGCCGGGCGCAAGGAAGAGTAAAGCGGGCAGTAAGCGAATGCGCAGTGAAGCAGAACGGGATTTTTGCGAGCGATGCCGTTCTTTTGACTTGGCGCCATACTTAAGCCACGTTTTGCGTGGACGATAAACATGGGGTTGCAACGGGACGCGACCGCGTTGTAAAAGTCCGCGCACTGCCATGGGCAAAGCACTAATTATTGCCGAGAAGCCGTCAGTCGCCAGCGACATCGCCAAGGCGCTGGGCGGTTTTCAGAAGCACGACGAGTATTTCGAGAGCGAAAACTACGTGCTCTCCTCCGCCATTGGCCATCTTCTCGAATTGTGCGTGCCGGAACAGTTCGAGGTGAAACGCGGCAAGTGGACTTTCAACGCTCTTCCGATGATCCCGCCGCATTTCGATCTCCGGCCCATCGAGAAAACCGAGAGCCGGTTGAAAGTGCTGGCGAAACTCATCAAGCGCAAGGATGTCAGCGCTCTCATCAACGCCTGTGACGCTGGGCGCGAGGGCGAACTGATTTTCCGCAACATCGTCCAGCACACCAAGGCCAGGCAACCCATCCAACGCCTCTGGCTCCAGTCCATGACGCCCGGCGCCATTCGCGATGGCTTCGCCGCGTTGCGCGACGACGCCGACGTGAAGCCTCTGGCCGATGCCGCCGTGTGCCGTTCCGAGTCCGACTGGCTCGTGGGCATCAACGGCACGCGCGCTATGACCGCCTTCAACTCGAAGCTCGGCGGCTTTCAACTCACCACCGTCGGGCGCGTCCAGACGCCCACGCTGGTCATCCTGGTTGAGCGCGAGGAAAAGATTAAGAAGTTCGTCGCGCGCACCTACTGGGAAATCATCGGTACCTTCCAGGCCAAGGGCGGCGAATACACCGGTCGCTGGTTCGATGAAGCGTTCGCCAAGGACAAAGATAAGAAGGACGCGGACACTGAGTTAAAAGCCGAGCGCCTCTGGGAGGTCGCCCGGGCCGAGGTCATCCGCGACAAGTGCCTTGGCAAGCCGGGCATCGTCACCGAGGAAAGCAAGCCAACCACCTCGCTCTCCGGCGGGCTGTATGACTTGACCACTTTGCAACGTGAGGCGAATGGGCGCTTCGGTTTCTCGGCCAAGAACACGCTCGGTCTCGCCCAGGCTCTCTACGAAAAGCACAAGGTTCTCACCTACCCGCGTACGGATTCACGCGCGCTGCCCGAAGATTACGGCAACACGGTGAAGCAGACGCTCGGTATGTTGCAGGGAACAGGCTACCGGCAATTTGCGGACGAAATCCTGAGCAACGACTGGGTCAAGCCGGGCAACAAGCGCATCTTCAACAACGCGAAAATTTCGGACCACTTCGCCATCATCCCGACGTCGCTCGCGCCCAAAAACCTGAGCGAGCCGGAGCAAAAGCTTTACGACCTCGTCACGAAACGCTTCCTCGCCGTCTTCTATCCCGCCGCGGAATTCCTCGTCACCACGCGCATCACGCGCGTGGAGAACGAGCCGTTCAAAAGCGAGGGCAAGGTGATGGTGAAGGCCGGCTGGATGGCGGTGTATGGCCGCGAAGTCGAAAGCGGCGACACGCCCAACCTTGCGCCGGTCGAGCCGAACGAAACCGTCCAAACGACGAAGATCGACGTCAACCAGAACGAGACCAAGCCGCCGCCGCGCTTCACGGAAGCCACATTGCTCAGCGCGATGGAAGGCGCGGGCAAGCTGGTCGAAGACGAAGAACTGCGCGCCGCGATGAAGGAAAAGGGCCTCGGAACACCAGCGACGCGTGCGTCCATCATCGAAGGGTTGATTCACGAGAAATATATTCACCGGCTGCACAAGGAACTTCAGCCGACGGCCAAGGCCTTCTCGCTCATCACGCTCTTACGCGGTCTCGACATCCCTGAACTGTGCAAGCCCGAGTTAACTGGCGATTGGGAGTTCAAACTGCGCCTCATGTCCCGCGGGCAGATGCAACGCGCGGATTTCATGCGCGAAATTGCCGACATGACCCGCCACATCGTCGAGCGCGCTAAAGGTTACGAGAGCGACACCGTCCCGGGCGACTTTGGCGAACTCAAGACGCCCTGCCCCAAGTGCGGCAGCGTCGTGAAGGAGAATTACCGCAAGTTCCAATGCTCGAACAAGGATTGTGACTTCTCGTTGTGGAAAAGCGCGGCAGGCCGTCTCTTTGAAGCGAACGAGATCGACGAGTTGCTCGAAAAGAAACAAGTGGGACCGCTCCAGGGTTTCCGCAGCAAGAAGGGTTTCCCCTTCGCCGCCATCATCAAGCTCACGCCGGAATTGAAGGCTGAGTTTGATTTCGGCAACAACCAGGACGCGGACGGAGCGCCCACCGAAGTGGATTTCACCGGCAAGGAACCGGTCGGCCAATGTCCCAAGTGCAAGGCGCGCGTGTTCGAGAACGGCATGAGCTACATCTGTGAGAGGTCCGTCGGCGCGGCGCGCGACTGTGACTTCCGTTCCGGCACGATCATTCTCCAGCAGCCCATCGAGCGTGCGCAGATGACGAAACTGCTCTCGACCGGCAAGACGGACCTGCTGACCAAATTTGTCTCGAAGAAGAACGGACGCACGTTCAAGGCGTTCCTCGCCATCGGCAAGGACGGAAAAATCAGTTTCGAGTTCGAACCACGCGCGCCCAAAGGAAAAGGCGCCGCCGCCAAAGATGGCAAACCTGGGGAGCCGGCTCCAAAACTGGACTTCACGGGACAGGAGCCGCTGGGCGTCTGCCCCAAGTGCAAGGGCAAGATTTTCCAGAGCACCGAAGCATACGTCTGTGAAAACGGGCAGCGCGAAACGAAGCGCTGCACTTTCAAGCTGGAGAAGACTAAAAACGGACGGCCTATCGATATAGTGCAGTTGCAGAAGCTCCTCAAAGACGGCCGGACCGACCTTCTGGACAATTTCATTTCCCGCGCCGGAAAGCCCTTCAGCGCGCATCTCATCCTTGAAGGCAAGGGCAAGGTGGCCTTCGAGTTCGCGCCGCGCGATTCGTAGTTCCAACGAGCGGTGGCGTTTCATTCCCTCTGCTTCCGCTCTGGATCGAATGTCCGCCAGGCTTCGTCCGTCTCTATCACGAACCGCTTATCACCTGAAACGCACCAGAACCATGAAACGCTTCTTGTCTCTCCTCGCCGCTCTCTCACTGCTCGTCAGCTCCGCCTTGGCCGCGGATGAATCCGGCTTTGTCCCACTGTTCAATGGCAAGGACACCACTGGCTGGCACCTGCGTCGCAAAGATGGGCACAACAGTTGGTCGGTCGCTAATGGCGTGTTGAAGAACACCGTGAACCAGGGCGAGCACGGCACGGACCTCGTCACCGACAAGAAGTTTTGGAACTTCACCGTGCGCTACGAGTTCGCGGTCCCGGACGGTTCGAACAGCGGCTTTTACCTGCGCGGGCGGCACGAGATTCAAATCCTCGGCGACTTCAAAAGCGGCAAGACGGCCAAAGGCGGTAACGGCGCCATCTACAACCACACCGCGCCGAGCGTCTTCGCCTCCAGGCCCGGCGGCGAATGGCAGACGGTCGAGGCCACCATCATCGGCAACAAGATCAGTGTCACCCTCAACGGAAAAAAGATTCACGACAACGTCGAGTGCAACGTGGCCACGGGGTCCGAGATTGACAAGAAGGTGACCGAACCCGGTCCTGTTTTCCTGCAAGGCGATCACGGCACCGTCTCGTTCCGCAACATGCGGATCAAGGAACTGCCGAAGGAAGTCGCCAACCTTCGCATTGTTCAGTAGCCAGCGGAGCGATTCTGCCGGAAGCTTCCGCGAAAGTTCCTTTCGCGCATCGGGGCCGGGGCCAGGAACGGGGGCTTGGTTTGGAGTCCCGGCTTTAGCCGGCGCTGCGTTCCACCGGCTAAAGCCGGGACTCCAAGCTTGCGGTTCGGGGAAGGTGCAGCACACTGCAAAAATTCAGTAGCCATCCTGCCTCCGCCACGGCAACAATCGGTTCATGAATTCACGTTTGCCGGACACTGCTGATTTGAACCGCCGCGATTTCCTGCGGGGTGGTTCCGTCGCCACGCTGATAACCATGCTCGGTGGAGTCGAACTGCGGGCAGCGGATGCTCCGTCGGGTCCCGAAACCAAGGCGTCGTCCGGTCCGAAGGTCAAATGCGGCATCATCGGTTTGGGGGCGTGGGGCCGTGAAATTCTTGGCACGCTGCAGCGTCAGGCTGAGGCAGACATCGTTTCGCTCTGCGACACTTACGGCGTCATGCTCCGCCGCGCCGCCGGCAATGCCCCGGGCGCCGCCTCCGTGGACGATTACCGGAGGATGCTCGACGACAAATCCGTCCAGGCCGTGTTCGTCGCCACGCCGTCGCACCTGCACAAGGACATCGTCCTTGCCGCGTTGCAGGCGGGTAAACACGTTTATTGCGAGGCGCCGATGGCCACGACCCTCGAGGACGTCAAGACCATCGCGAAAGCGGCGCGCAGCGCGGTCGGCCAGGTCTTCCAGCCGGGCATGGTGCTGCGCTCCGATCCGCAGCGGCACTTCCTTCTCGCGTTCATTCGCACCGGCGCCACCGGCAAGGACGTGATGACCCGCGCTCAATGGCACAAGAAACAAAGCTGGCGCTTCACCTCAGCGAACCCTGACCGCGAAAAGGAAATCAACTGGCGTTTGTCAAAGGACATCTCCCTCGGCCTGGCCGGCGAAGTCGGCATCCACGCGCTCGACAGCATGAGCTGGCTGCTGAAGGATTTGCCCACGGCGGTCACGGGCTTCGGCGGAATCATCCACTGGACCGATGGACGCCAGGTGCCCGACACCATCCAGGCCGTGCTCGAGTTTCCGGGGAACGTGCAAGGCATCTACGACGCCACGCTGGCCAACTCTTTCGACGGCGATTACGAACTGCTCCTCGGCACCGACGCCGCCGTGATGATGCGCGGCAATAAAGCGTGGCTGTTCAAGGAAGTCGATTCGCCGCTGCTGGGCTGGGAGGTGTACGCGCGCAAGGACGTGTTCTACAAGGAAACCGGTATCGCCCTGGTGGCCAACGCCAGCAAGACCACCGAATCGGACGCCAACGTCGAGCCGCCCGCGTTCACCAGCACGCCACTGGCCTTCGCGCTGGCCGCGTTTCTGTCCAACGTCGGCGAAGTGGCCGGCGCGGTGGAGGACTTCACCGCCACCTACGACGCGGCGGACAAGAAAGCCCTGGCGAAACACATCGCCGGTCTGAAGATGCAGCCCGCCGCCACCTGGAAAGAGGGCTTGGAAGCCGCCGTCATCGCCATCAAGACGAATGAAGCTATCCTGGGCAGCAAACGGATCGCGTTCCAGAAGGAGTGGTTTGAGTTGGCGTAGAGCCAGGCTCAATTTCCACGCGCTGGCTCAGTTCTCCTCTGGCCCGGCCATCTTCTCGCCGTCCATGCGGTAGATGCCGGTGAGGTAGCCGTTCTCGCGCATCTCCCCCACGTGGAGTTTCCCCATCAGCGTCACCGGCTGATCCATGAGCGGCTTCACGCCTTTTTCCGTCATCTTGATGCTCACCCACTCATGAATCTTCGGCACGGTGCCGTAGCAGCACATCGACTGGTCCTTCATGATCAACATCTCGGTGACAAGGCCGCCCTCGACTTTCAGCGGAAGCATAAAGCCCTTGAGCGCGACGCGCTTTTTGTCGAGAGCCTTGACCTTCGGCGGGATGAGCGCGTCGGTCCTGGCGGAAATCTCGGCGAGATTGTTCGTCACCGGCCCGAGCAGTTCGTCGGAGATTTCGATGTTGTAGCCGGAGAGGATGTCGAAGCTGGCAGCCGCAAAGGCGGGCTCGGAGTTTCGGGTTTCGGATTTCAGCTTCGCGGAGGCAACGGCCACCGCGGAGGTATTCGAGGAAACGGCGGCGGGATCGGATACCTTCGTAGCCAGCGGAGCGATGGGCTCGCCGCGGATTTCGGCGGCGGGCGTTTCGGAGGATGGCTTGTCGCTGCACCCTGCCAGGAGAACGAGCAGAGCTGCACCAGCCATCAGACCCGTGCCATTTGGCGCAACGTGCGAGGCATTCCACGCTGATTTCATTTTGCGGCTCTCGTCTTTCAAACAGTTCCCATATTGTTCTGTCTCATTTATCAGACTCAAGCATCAGTTTGTCATTCAAGCTGGGCGTTGGGAAAGATCATTCGCGACCTCCTCGAAACCTGGTCGTTACATCAGGGCGCACTGAAATGAAACGGTGGCAGGTTATCAGTTTGTTCGCGCTCGCGACGGGCTGCTGGCCAGCATTATCCTGGCGTTGTACGCTGCCCGCGGTCCGACATGGCAGGGTCGAAATGTGGAATCCTGGGTGGAGGATTTCCGGCTGATTGGAGGGGACGGGCACAAGCGCGCTGTCGAAGCGATTCGCGCGCTGGGCACCAACTCCATTCCGGCCCTGATGGACTTGTTGCGCGCCGAAGACTCACGACTCAAGTCGTCGTTGAATGCGTGGCTGGGACCGACACTGATTCCAAAGTCGGCCGTTCTTCCCGCCTCCGTTCATCATTGGCGGGCCCAAACGGGACTAGAGGCACTAGGCCCGCGGGCGGTGCCAGCTTTGTTGGAACTGTTGCGCGAAACGAACGTCGCTCCGAGAGCGGAGGCGGTATTGATCCAAATCGGCGCCGAAAGCATTCCGGTACTGATGGCCGCATTGACCAATCCAAGCAGCCAGTTTCGCCTCGAGGCGACCAGGGCGCTGGGCTTGATGGAGCATCAAGCCGAGGTGGCGGTTCCATTGCTGTTGGCCGGGCTGAAGGACGAAGACAAAGAAATTCGCGAAGCGTCGGCAATGGCCTTGTGCTTGATCAGTACGAAAGCGGCCCGTGAGGCGGGACTGCACTGGAAAAGGACAGTTTGGAAGAGATGGCCGTCGGGTCGAAAAGAAGTCCAGGTCACCTTCGATTGGCCTGAAACTTCTTCCCCGCCTCCAGAAGTTCGAGAACAGCGGTGACATCATACACGCAGCCACCCCAGGCGCCGCCGCCGGCCTGCTGAAGCGCGGCCCACAGGCGCGTGTCGGCGGGCAGGTTTTGGGCGGGTGCCAAATCTTCACGCGATGTGCGGCGGGCGAGAATTGTCGCGCCTTCCTCTGGGCTGAACTTGCGCCCGGCTTCGCCAACGAAATCGAGCGAGCCTTCGAGTTTGTTCCGATCGATGACAATGCGAACCGTGTCCCCATCACGCATTTTGCCGATCGGCCCGCCCGCCAGCGCCTCCGGCCCGACGTGCCCGATGCACGCGCCCGTGCTCACGCCGCTAAAACGCGCGTCGGTGACCAGCGCGACGTGCTTGCCGAACGGCAGATGCTTGAGCGCGGAGGTAAGTTGATACGTCTCTTCCATGCCGGTGCCGAGCGGCCCGCAACCAGCCAGTACTAGCACGTCGCCCGATTCGATGCGGCCTTTCTTGATCGCAGCGATGGCGTCCTTCTCGCGAATAAACACCTTCGCCGGACCTTCCTTGCGATACACCCCGTCCACATCCACGACGGAAGGATCGATGGCGGTGCTTTTGATGACGGCCCCTTCCGGCGCAAGGTTGCCGCGCGGGAAAGTGATCGTGTTGGTCAGGCCGCGCGCCTTGGCGCGTTCGGGCGACATGATGACATCATCGGGATCAACGCCATCCTGCTCGCGGAGAATTTCGCGGAAGCGTCGCCGTCGTTCGCTCGGTTCCCAGGCGTCCAGGACTTCATCAAGCGTCCCGCCAGTCGCCGTGAGCGCGCGGGTGTCAATTACACCCAGCCGACGCAGATGCAGCATCACCTCCGGCACACCGCCGCCCAGGAAGACGCGCACCGTGGGATGGAACTGCGGGCCGTTTGGCAGCACATCGACCAGGCGCGGCACGCGGCGATTGATAGCGATCCAATCTTCCACCGTCGGGCGGCGCAGGCCGGCCGCGTGCGCAATGGCCGGAATGTGGAGCAGCAAATTTGTCGAGCCACCGAACGCTGCGTGAACCGCCATCGCGTTGCGGATGCTTGCTTCCGTAACAATCTCTTTCAGCTTCAAGCCGCGCTTCTCCAATTCCACGAGCGCGCGCGCCGATCGCACGGCCAGATCGGTCCACACCGGCTGGCCAGACGGCGCGAGTGCGGAATGTGGCAGCGCCATGCCGAGCGCTTCGGCGACGACCTGCGAGGTGGCTGCTGTGCCGAGGAACTGGCACCCGCCGCCCGGTGACGCGCACGCCCTACAGCCGAGGTCGGCGGCCTCCTGGAGTGAAATCATCCCATGCGAGAAACGCGCGCCGATGGTTTGAATCTTCCCGGCGTCCTCACCGTTCTCCGGCGGCAGCGTGACGCCGCCGGGCACGAGCACGCTGGGCAGGTCCTTCATTCCGGCCAGCGCCATCATCATCGCGGGCAAACCCTTGTCACACGTCGCCACGCCAATTATGCCAGCGCGCACAGGCAGTGAGCGGATGAGCCGGCGGAAGACGATGGCGGCATCGTTGCGATACGGCAGGCTGTCGAACATCCCCTCTGTGCCTTGCGTGCGGCCATCGCAAGGGTCCGAGCAATACGCAGCGAACGGCACCACGCCCAGGCGCTTCAACTCTTTCGCGGCCGCTTCGACGAGCAGGCCGATCTCCCAATGGCCCGTGTGGTAGCCGAGCGCGACAGGCTTGCCATCGGGCGCACGGACCCCACCCTGTGTGCTAAGGATAAGAAAAGGCTTGCGCCCTGCCTCACTGGGATCCCAACCCATGCCCGCGTTTTGCGTCAGCCCGAAGATGTCGCCGCTCGGCCGGTCGCGCAGCATCTCCGCAGTGAGCGGCAGGCTGCCAGCCGGACCAGGCGCTTTCGTTAGGATTTGATAAACGTCGCTGCTGGCTGGGGAGAACAGTTCACGGAGCAAACTCATACGGTGCGCCGAGACTGCCACAAAAGACGGCGGGCAACACGGAGAAAGATCGCGGCGGGCCGCATGTTGGCGCACACGGCCCGCCGCTTCGCTCCGGGTTCAGTCTGGTTTTACGGATGCGCGTGATTGCGTCCGTTGTGCGGGGTGCTGGCGTAGGGGAAGACTTTGTTGTAGCCCATGTCATTCTTGCTCACGCCATCGACGCCGTCGGCCACGCGAATGACCAGCGGGCCGCGCAGATCGCTGATGAGCGCACTCACGGCAATGTCCACCACGTCGTCGCCGAAGCGACGCCCGTTGGGCCAGCCGCCGGGGATGGTCCCGCCGCCAAAACCCTCCTGAACGGTACTGGTAAGCACGTCATTGCCGAAGATGCCCAAGCGCGAAAAACCGTCGTCGTCCGGATTCACGGGATGACCCGGACCACTGCCCGCCACCCGGACCGGACCGGTGGAAAGATCCACCTTGATCAAGTCAGGAATAAAAATTCCGGCGATGTCGGTCCGGTTGGTTTCGATGGCGGGACCGTTGCCGCCGAAGACCAGAAGGTTAATCAACTTGGCGAGTTCCGGATTCTCCGCGTATTTGCGGAAGAGAACCTTGTCGAAGATCGGGCTGGTGCGGTTGTAGCGATCCTTGTCCTTGATGGCGACGAGGCCTTCACAGAACAACGGGTTGCCCTGTCGTCCCACCTGGACGTACTGGCCATAACCAAAATCCTGCCTGGGACCGATGACGTTGATCTGCCGCCGGCTGGTCGTGGCATAGACGCCAACGACCTGCTGATCGCCGCCCAGTTCGCTAACCGGGATGGCGAGGGTCATCAGATGCATGTTGAAGCCGCCCTGGGAGTCCTTGCCGGGGCTGCGGAGCTTCAAGAGGTCGAAGATCGACTGAATGTCGCCGTAGAAACCGTCTTCCCGTTGGCCGGCGAAGACTCGATAGCCGTTGGTGAAAACCTTGGTGCCTTGTTGCGTGTAGCGGTCGAACTCGGCGAACGTCGCCCGCCCATCCTTGGCCGGGTTTTCGCCGTTGTCGCCCTCGTTGTAGAATGGCGTGGCATTGCCCTGGTTGTTCGGCGGCACGATGGCGGTGCCGATCACGGTTTTGCGGGGCCGCTTGGAATACTCCCACTTGTCCTTCCCGCCGGGAGCGCGGTGGTCCACCTTGGTGACCGTGTAGCTCTGCACGAGGTTTTGCGCGGCATCGCCGACATCGTTGACGACGCCGAGATACGACTGAAGGATCGTGGCTTTCGTCTTGTACTCGGTCTTGAACTGAAACTGGTAGCTGAACGTCGGCCGGCCCGCGGCGACATCCTTGCCGGTCGCGACGTGGATTTCATACAGCACGTTGTCATCGAAGTTGTACTTGTTGGGGCCGATGCCGGGTTCCTGGTGCGGATAAACGCCGAGCGCGGTGACGAGCACCTTCTGGCCGCCGGCGATGCGCACAAAGGCATAGACATCGGTGGTGTTGGCCGCCGGGTCGAGGGTGATGAGCGGGGCGTCCATGTGGCTGGAAGCCAGCACGGGCGTCACCGCGGGCGCGGCCATGTAGCCGGCCAGCAGGAGCGCGAGGCCGCGCTGGAAGGGCGTGATTGACTTCTTCATGTCGGATCCTTTCTGTGTCTTGGTTCTTTTCGCGTTGTTTGATGTAGCGAACGATTCGCAACACCCTCCTTTACGAACGAACTCGTGGAGCGGATGCAGGCACGGACCCTTTGTTCGCCTGATAGGAGTGTTTTGGCGTTTTCGGCTCTTGCGCTTCGCGCGCGTTTCAATCCCAATTCTGCCCGTGAACCGCATCCGGCTGCTCCCCGAACACGTCGCGAACCAGATCGCGGCGGGTGAGGTGGTGGAGCGCCCGGCCAGCGTGGTGAAGGAACTCGTGGAGAACGCGCTCGACGCGAAAGCCATGCGGATCACGGTCGAGGTTCAGGCGGGCGGACGAAGCCTCATTCGCGTGACCGATGACGGGACCGGCATGAGCCGCGATGATGCGCTGCTCTGCCTCGAACGCCACGCGACGAGCAAGATTCAGCGCGCCGAGGATTTGAGCGCCATTGCCACGATGGGCTTTCGGGGGGAAGCGTTGCCCAGCATCGCCAGCGTCAGCCGCCTGACCCTGACCACACGCGAACGGGACAGCCCGTCGCCCGCCGCCACGCAAATCATCATCCACGGCGGCAAGATGCTCGAAGTGAAGGAAGCCGGCGGGCCGCCCGGCACTTGTGTCGAAGCGCGGCAATTGTTCTACAATCTGCCGGCGCGCCGGAAATTTCTTCGTAGCGAAGAGACGGAATACGCGCACGTTCACCATTACCTCACCCTGGCCGCGCTGGCGCACCCGCACGTCGGATTCACGTTCATCAAGGAGGGCCGGCCAGTGTGGCAACTACCTGCGGTCACCCCCGATCGGAAACCCGACGGCCATCTGGCCGCGCTGCGAGAACGGATGCGTTCGCTCTTCGGCAACGAGCAGAAACTGCTTCCCGTGGAATTCAGCGTCGAGTTGACCGAATCCGCTGCTCATGACGACGCGGAGGCCGATGCGTTGAACGAGTCGCTGGGAGCGGCGTCGGAAAAGCGCTTCATTCGGCTGTGGGGTTTCATTGGCCAACCCGGCGTTTCGCGCTCGACCCGCGAGGATCAGCACCTGTTTGTGAACAAGCGCCCGGTTGAAAACCGCGGTCTGAATTTTGCGCTCATCGAGGGTTACCATACCGCGCTGATGAAGGGGCGCTATCCCGTCTGCTGCCTCTTCCTCGAAATCGATCCGGCCCTAGTGGACGTGAACATCCATCCCGCCAAGCGCGAGGTGAAGTTCCACGACGAACGCACGGTACGGCGGCTCACGGCTCAGGCGGTCCGCGAGGCGTTGTTGAAGTTTCATTCGTCCGCCGTGCCGCCAGCAGCGGCGACCCGGCCGGTCCCGAATCCGGATGTGGACACGGCAGTGGACATTGTTCCGCCTTCACCCCCGACCTCGATCCCGAAGGAATTCCCTGCGTTCACGCCACTCACTGGAACCGCGCTGGCCAGTTGGCCGAAACGCGCGCCGGAGATAATGCCGCCCGTGCCGGCTGGTGTGGGAGTCAATTCGATTGAACCCGCCTCTACGCCGGAAGCCGCGCCTTCCCGGAAAAAGGATCAGAGCCTCCTCACGTCGGCTCCTGCGGACAATGAAGTTCCGCGTTCCGCGTTCCCGGTTCCGCGTTCAGAAAGTCCCACGCCGCTGCTCGACGTCCCGCTGCGTCTGGTTGGCGTGATCGGCCGGCTCTATGTCGTGCTCGAATCAGATCGCGGGCTGGTGCTGATGGACCAGCACGCGGCACATGAACGCATACTCTTCGAGCAAATGCTCAATCGGCTGGAGAGCGGAGATGTCCCCTCGCAACGGCTGCTCCTGCCGGAAACCGTCGAACTGTCCGTGCGCGACGCACAGTTTCTCCGTGAACAACTGACCGTGCTCACACGTCTCGGCGTCGGCCTGAACGAATTCGGAGAGCGCACCTTCCTGCTCGATTCCCTGCCGCCGATGGTCAAGGCGCCGGACGCGCGCCGCTTCGTGCTCGAAATGGTCGATGAACTCAAGGCTGCGGGCCAGCAGGTGAACTCGCAGCGCCTCGGTGAACACACCATTGTCAAAACAGTCTGCCGCCATGCCGTAAAGGCGAACGATCCGCTGGCCGGGGCGGAGCTGGAGAATCTCGTGAACGATCTTCGCCAGTGTGCGATGCCTTATACCTGCCCGCATGGCCGCCCCACGCTAATCGAAATGAACTATCGCGAACTGGAGAAAAAGTTCGGGCGCCTCGTCTGATTGTTCCAGGCTACCCTCCTACGGCCCGGTAAAACCGCGTTGCACTCCGGTCGCCGTTGCTGTCTTCAAACGTGACTACGCCTTGCGCGTTGATCGTGCGCATCCCGAGCGACGTCCTTACGCCGGCGCAGCAGCCGGCACGTCCTCGATCTTCGCGTGTTCATGCAGGAAGTCTAAAACCTTCTCGTGGATGATCTGTTGATAGACCTCCGCCACGCCGTTGCGTTTCTCGAGTTCCTGCAAAAACTTCTGAGGGGCCATCTGGTTGGCCTGCGCCATCAGCGCGATGCGCGCGTTCATCTCGTGTTGCTCGGCGCGGATGCCTTCCTTCTCGGAAATCTTGTGGAAGAGGAAGCTGATCTTCAGCCGTTCCTTCGCGACACCCTGGGCGGCGTTGTAAATCTCGTCCTTCTTTTGCTCCATCAATTCCTTCGGCACGCCGCGCCGCTGGTTCTCGCTCACCATCTCATAGACCACGCTGCGCGTTTCGACCTGGAGCGTCGATTCTGGCAGATCGAATGACACCTTGTCGCTGAGCGCCTTGACCACCTGGTTGCGGATGCTGCGCTTCTGGCGCGAATTGAGTTCGTTCTGCAGGTCCTGCCGCACACCGGCGCGCAGCTTTTCCAAATCGTCCGCGCCATAAGTTTTGGCAAAGGCATCGGTCAACTCCGGCAGCACCTTCTCTTTCACCTCCACGACTTCCACCTCGTACGCCCCCTTTTTCCCGGCAAGCTGCGGCGTCACGAAGTCCGCAGGGAAATCCACGTTCACTGTCCGCTTTTCACCCGCCTTCGCGCCGACGAGTTGCTGTGCGAAACCTGGGATGAATGAATCGGGCTTCACCTCCACCCAGAATCCTTTTTGCTCCGTCAAGCCGCGCGCCGTCGGAGCGATCTCGGTCAGCGGCTTGCCCTCGCTCGTGCCGGTATAATTCACCACGACGTAATCGCCCTCCTTCACCTCGCGTTCCATCTTCTTGAACTCCGCCGCCTGGCCGCGCAACGCGTCGATGGCCTTGGCCACGTCCTCATCCGTGACGATGGTGGCCTCGCGCTTCGCCGGCAAGCCGCGATATTCGGGCAGTTCAAATTCGGGATTGATCTCAATCGTCGCGGCGAATTGCAGCGCTTGACCGCGATTGAACTGAATCTCCTCGATGTCCGGATACCCGACGACACTCAGTTTGTGGTCCTTGATGCCCTGGCGGTAGGCGTCGCCAATGAGCTTGCGTTTGACCTCTTCCTCGATGTCCTTCGCATACTGTTTGGTGACCATTGCTTCAGGCGCCTTGCCGGGCCGGAAGCCGGGCATCTTGGCGTGCTTCACGAAATCCTTCGTCACGGAGCCAAACGCGTCGTCCACAGCCTTGGCATCGACTTCGAAGCGCACCAGCTTCTTGCAGGGCGCCAGATTTTCAACCGTCACATTCACAAGCAAACCTTTCCCTCAGAATTGATCTGAACCGATCAAGGGACGCCGCCGCGCCCAGTTTGATGGGGTTCAATTTCGCGGAGCAGCGAGCGGGTAAGACTAGGAAGGCGCAACCGGAGCGTCAAGCGTCGCGTCGGACAAATGGAACGGACTTTCAGGGAGATGATTCCGCTTTGAGCCGGAAAATCTCATTGCTGCGGACGGAATCAATCGTGACCGACTCCCTTCGGCCCGTGCGCACAGGTATTCCTGGCAGAGCGCGCCAACTTTCCCTTTGGCCCAGTTGTTGGGTGGCTTCCAGGCGGAACGGGCGCAGCGATGTCGGCCAACTGACCGTGGTCTGTCTTCCCGCGCGCTGGACGCTCAAGCTGGGGCGCACATCGTCGGGAGAAACGCCTTTTTCGATGGTGAAGAAGTCCTCCACTTCGCCTTCGTCGGTGACGTATCGGGCATCGAGGCGCAGCCCGTCGATGTCGAAAACCATCGAACCAAAGCCACCGTGATTGATGGCCATCGCAGGATGCAGATCGAACTCGCCCAGGCCGCCCTGCCCGCTGTTGCCACAGACGACATAGACGGCGCCGCGGCCAGCGCCGAGTCCGCCGGCCGGTTTGCGGTAAGTGCTGTAGTCGCTGTCACGGCCCAGGCCGGCGTTCAATGCCATCGTTGGCTGGTGGAACGTGTCGGAAAAACCGTAATGTCCATCAAGCAGGAACGAGCGCTCGTAGTTGTGACTATGGCCGCTCAGCACGATATCCACTCCGTGGCTCTCCAGAAGTGGAACGGCGTTCTCGCGCATCTCGATGAGGTCGCGTTCGAAGTCCGAAGTATGCGTGCCCCAGGAATAGGGCGGCTGGTGCCAGTAGGCGATGATCCAGTCCTTGTCCGTCGCCAGTAAATCCTGCTCCAGCCACACGAGCATCGGAGAACCGGCCGTGCGCGCGCTCGTGTTCGCATCCAGGCAGACGAAGTGAATGTTGCCGTAATCGAATGAGTAATATCTCTCCGTGCCGGAAGCGATGCCGCCCGCCTCGCCGTTCATGGGCAAGGTAAAAATATCAAGGTACGGAAAGCTGCCACCGGGAACTCCGGAAGCGGCATCGTGGTTGCCGATGGTCGGCCACAGCACGCTGCGCTGGAGGAGATGTTGATACATCTCGAAGACCGCGAGCTGGTACTCAGTGTCAGTGCCGGTCTCGTAGGCATTGTCGCCCAGCATCAGCCAGAGATCCGTGTGCCGCTCAGGCGCGGCCTCTTCGGCCAGAACGCGATAGGAGTCGCGCACGGCGCGTTGAGAAGAGTCCGCCGTGCCCGCGTCGCCGATGACCCAGATGCGCGTGGATCTGGCGGCTGGAGGCGCGGTCACGAAAAAACAGTTCGGCCCGTTGGTAAGCGTGTGTTCCGCCGTGCCAACGGAGTAGTAATACTTTGTGTCCGGTCGCAACGCGGAAAGTTTCACTTCGTGTTCGGTGGTTTCGGCGGAATCCATCAGCACGGTGTCGAGGTTGGCCATGTTGGTGCCGAAGGCCACTCTCGTCGCGGCAAACCAATCGGTCCGCCAGCGAACCACGATACTCGTCGTCGAGCCGTTTTGCAGATAAGGTCCGCGGGCCAGTCCCACGCGAGCCACATCCCCAACCTGCAAGTACGCCGTCGGGCTGACCGTGGAACGCCCGCTGTTGTCGACGGCTCGCGCCCACACGGCAAACCGGCCTGTGTTCGTCGGCAACCACGACGTTTGATAAGGAGGGTCCACGGCGCCTCCGGCCAAAAACTCGTTCCCGCCCGCGAGCGAGCGAGCGCGAAATTCCAGAAAAGAAACGTGACCGTCCACGTCGCCCGCGTCGGCCCGGAGATTCACGACCCCAAACGGGACCACTTCGCCATTGGTCGGACTGAGCAGGCTGACGGTCGGCCACGAGAACGGCAGGCCCGTGAGCAATTCCAGATCGAAACTGGCGTCATCGCGTCCGCCCGCGCTTTGGTGCAACTCCACCGCGATGACGTTCGTGCCCGGCGTGACGTAAAAAGCAGCGCGTTGGACGAGCCGGTTCTCAATCGCGCCGCCGCGGTTCGTGACGGCCAGAGTCGAAGGAGTTATCGGGGCAGACGGGAGGTTGAGCCGCGAAATCTCAGTCCCGTTCATGTAAATCCTGACTCCATCGTCCCAGAGCAGGCGCATCGTCAGTGTAGGGAAGCTGGCGTTCGTCGCCAGGAAGGTCTGGCGGAAATAAACGGTGATGGGCCTGGGGTTCGCGCCGACGGCGATAGGGGTGGCTTCGTCGCCGTCGCCCCAGCCGAATTGTGCGCGGCCCGAAGGCCAGGCGCTGTCATCAAAATCGCGCCGGTGCCAGTTCGCTCCTGGCAAGGCGCCACTATCGAAATACTTCCAGACCGATCCGGTGGAGATGAGCGTAGTTTGCGCGTTCAAGGGGTCGAACGTCACGCAACAGCCGAAAACCATCGCGCCCAGTAACCAAAGTCCGTTCCGCGTGGAAGTTGTCCGGCGAACCAGCCTGGAGCCCATGAGTGGCATAATCAAATTGGAACCGGGCAAAACTACGCCAACCGCGGCAAACGGCAAGCATGCAGGATCATCCGAGTCGCGGACGGGCGCATCTTTTAGCGGTGGTAATGGAGCGCGGCTGTGTCGTCCTCGACCAGCCGCAGCTTTCAGCCAGTGGCAAACCGCTGCGGCTGGGCTTCGCCACAGCCGCGCTCCCTCGACATCACCATACCTCCACCGGCCCTTTGGGCACGGGGATGGTGGCACGTTGGGCCGCGCCCGGCTCCTGCATGAAGGAGGCGACGAGCGGCGCGGGACGGTATTGCGGCTTCAACTCTCCGCGCTCATCGAGGAACTGCTCGCGCCAGCGCAGGTAGTTTTCGAGAATCTCGTGGAACTCCGCCTTGCTGGCCATGAGCACGATGCGCTTGTTGAACTCATGGACCGGGCCGAAGCGCTTGGAGTACCACGGCGCGACCTTGCGAAACATCCGGCATCCGTGCGCCTCGCCAAACACCTCCACCATGAAGTCGAGATGCCGGCACATGACGCGGATGCGTTCGGCGAAAGACGGCTCCGGCGGCAAGTCGCCCAGCTCCTGCCCGTTGCACTCGACGGCATTTGGGTCTTTGAACATGAGCACCTCCTCTCCCGCCCTTCGGGCACCCTCTCCTCCGCTCGGAGCGGAGGAGAGGGATGGGGAGAGGAGGTGCTCATGCACTTTTACTTCAGCCACCGAATTATCATCAGGCTCAGTTGTTTTTTCGATCAGAACCTCTTCACCTCGGGTCTCACCGAATGACTGAAGATAACGCAACGTGCGCTTGAAAATCCACGGATCGTAGAACGCCCCGCGCCCGATGCTCACCCCGGCACAGCCCGTGTCGTCGAACATCTTCTTCGCGGCCTGCGGTGTGGTCACGTCGCCATTGCCGATAACAGGAATGTGTTTCACCGCCTGCGCCACGGCGCGGATGCCGGCGAGATTGACCGCGCCGGCGAAGCCTTGCTCGCGCGTGCGGCCATGCACGAAGATCGCGGCCACGCCCACGTCCTCCAACGCGCGGGCGAGATCGGGCGCGGTCAGGTTTTGGTCATCCCAGCCCAGGCGCATCTTGGCGGTGACGGGAATCTTCAGCGCCTCGACCATGCCTTTGACGAGGGCGGCCGTCTTGTCCAACTCTGTCATCATCGCCGAGCCGCCACCCACGCGGCAGACCTTGCGCACGGGACAGCCCATGTTGATGTCGATGGATGAAATGCCGCGCTCCTGCAGCATCACGGCGGCATCGCGCATCTCCTCCGGCACCGATCCGAAGAGTTGGACGGCGAGCGGCCGGTCGGCAGGACAGGTTTCGATAAGCTTGAAGGCCTTGGGATTCTTTTCGAGCAACGAGCGGGCGTTGACGAGATCGGTGGTCGCAAGGTCCAGCCCGCCGAGTTCGCGCAAGGTGAGGCGGAACGGGAGGTTGGTGTAACCCGCCAGCGGCGAGAGAAACAAATTCGACTTCAGGTCCAACGAGCCAATGCGCATCGGGCAGTGAGTTTAACTGAAGCGGTGAAGCAGGGAATGGGAAAAACGCGTTCTCGAATTGCGGAATTCTCTGCACTGGATATTGGAGGGGCTTGCGGCGGATCGCGTCGGGGTCGCCAAGGCGCGGCAGGCGTTGGAAGGCCACGCAAAGATGGTGTTTCCCA
>Ga0187893_10006564_pt1 | contig 19785 bp, 24 predicted proteins | sample MA1701074metaG_FD_139574 | JGI IMG/M metagenome (GOLD analysis project Ga0187893, IMG submission 139574) | White microbial mat communities from a basaltic lava cave in the Kipuka Kanohina Cave System on the Island of Hawaii, USA - MA170107-4 metaG ...
AGATGCGCCCAGGTAAGGGTCGAAGACTGCCGTAGTATCAAGCTCCGACGGTGGAGCGGACCGCAGCCTTGACCTAGAACAAGACCGGCCGCGATCACGACCATTCCGAGGGGAAAGCTCAAGTATGTGCTCCGGTTCATGGTATTCAGCAACCGATTATAGATCGATCCCCGCTCCCAATCGGATCCGGCCGATGGCCTTGACCACGCGAAGAGTCGGGAGGCCCCACCAGTGGGGATTGGCCCTGAAGTGCAGAAGGAAAAGGATTGGCGTACCATCTCCTCTCGTTCGTTCAGCGGATTTGGACATCCTCATTTCGGCTGAGTTCTATAGCAAAGGTCCGATTGCTGGCCCCAGGAATTCATCAGGAGGGATCTTCTTCGGAGTCGGGGGGAGGCGGCGCTCCCGTTCTTGCTCGAACTCACGCTCTCGCCTCTCTTGGCGCATGCGCTCCAACTGCTCCTGAAGCTCCTTTGCCCTCCTTTCTTCTTCCTCTTGCTGCCTTCTTCGAAGCTCCGTGTCCTCGCGCTCATACCGCTCCTTGATCACGTCCCAATCGCGCATCTTATCTTCGAGATCTTCGGGAAGTTTGAGGCGCCAAGCCTCAAGATCTTTTTGAGCCCGCTCTCGTTGGTCCGCGCGCATCCTTCCAATCGCCCTTCGTATCGCACGCTCTGTTCTTAGCAACGCCTGGTTCAATTCATCCCCGCTCTCTGTTACGAGCGCCCTGAATCGATCGGCCAGCGCCCTGTCAAATTCCGCCCGCGGCGGCCGGGTGAACGAGATATCCACAACGCCGAATGGCGTCACGACAGATTCCCCAAGCCCTTGACCTGCTCCAACAGGCTGGCCTCCAACTCGAGATGCATCCACGATACTGGTAATCAACCCAAGTTCTCCCAACGTCCTTCCCTGCGCCTGCTGAATCCACGCCGACTCGCTGGCGTTCTGGATGCGCAGGGAGGCCTCGCTCATGAGGTAGTTGACCGGTTCTGTCGCTGCCGCCATTGCTTCCTCTGAAAACCGACTGACCGCACTTCATCGGAGATTCAATGTCCTCGTTTCCACACCCGAGTGTCCCCGCGGATGGACCTTGACAAGACCAGCCTAGAGTCCCCGCTGATTCCTACAGCTCGGACACATGTCGAGTGAGCGTTGTCCAACGTGGGCACCGCGTGGCTGTTCCCATCCCACACCAACACCCGCCCGTCACTGCAGCCGATCACGATCATCTCGTCCGATGGATTGACGTCCACCCCTGCTCCGCGACCGCCGTAAGGATGGGGAGCACTTCGGGCGCGAACGCTGGGAGCAATCCTTGACCCGCTCCGAGTTCTCCGGAAATCCTCTGATGCCCCGGGCTATCGATCATGGTGAGAAGTCCAAGTTCAGCCATGGATCGGCCCTCGCTTTGCCTGAGGATCGCTGATTCCACGTTCCCGAGGAGCGCATAGCTTGCCTGACACATCTTAAAGGGAGTGGGCTCAACCTGATTCTTCATTACGCGGGTAATGACTGCCTAGTCACTCCAAGGATCGCCTTCGGCGGGTGCCACTCACATCCTACTCGATGCGCCACACCATCACCTCTCCTGGGCTTGCAGCAGCCAAGAGCCTCGATCCCGACCCATAGGTTACTGCGGTAATCGCCTCCCCTTGGCTATCCAAGGTTCGAACGAGTTTGCCATTCTGCGAACTCCATATCCACACGGCGCCCTTTTCCCCGCCCCCAATGAGGTAATTCGGGGCCCACGCTAGCGTCATTGCCGCTTGTGAATCAGGCATGGCCGTTACGGGAAGGCGTTCACCTCGTGAGAGGTTCCACATGCCTACTTGTCCATGCTCGACTGCGGCACAGTAGCAGTCGCCGTCCGACGTAAACTTGACTTCCATCCTTCCCTTCGCTCCTTTGACGGCTCGCACTTTCGCCGCAGCAGCCAGATCCCAGAGGATCCCTTTCTGATCGTAACTGCCTGATGCAAGGAACTCTGATTTGGGGTCGAATGCGATTGAGGTTACATAATCTGAGAATTCGAATAGCTTGGCAGTTTCCTTCCCTTGACTAACATCCCAGACTTGGATGGTTCCGTTTGTTGAGCCAGACGCCAGCAGAGTGCCTTCGGAGTTGAATGCTAGCGCTGTGATTGCGAGATTCCCGTGACGTAGCGGCGGCGATATCTCCTTGCCGTTCTCGACGTCCCAGAATCTGATAAAGGGGTCCCGTCCCCCCGAAGCAAGCCGCTTGGAATCAGGGGAAAAGGCGATGGAGAACGCCCCGCCGGAATGTGCCGATACCTCGCGCAGTCGGTCGCCTGACGATACATCCCAGAGTTGAAGGAAGCCGTCTCCCGTCGCGGACGCCAGCCTCGCACCATCGCTTGAGATCGCGATGGACCAATGTAGGCTGACGCGTGAGCGAAACGAGCGAAGCAAGGACGCGGCGAACTGCTCCCGAGACTGGCGATCCTGCGGCGGCTCGTCGATCGAACCACAAGCTAACTGCGCGAGACAGCAGACGATGCCAGCCGCGAGCTGTGGGATTGTCCGAGCCATCCTCCTACTCGTAATTTACCTGTGGGGGAATTGCCTCAATTTGAACCTCGAACGTCCCGGGTTCACTCTGGGTCACGGTTGCACTGAATGCATGCTGTATGCGTCTACATGCGATCGGCCCTCCCCTAACACCGGAAGCAGTGAACCGAGTTCTCCGATTGAACCCGAAAAAGCGTTCAAGTTCGGCCAGTGAGAATCTCCGTACCTCTCGCCTCACAGGTGCGAAAACCCTTCCTTGAGGACTTCCGGCTCCAGGCCCGGGGAAGCTTAGTAGGTAATCGAAGCCCCAGGTGTCGGCAGGCGCCGGAGGCCCCACCCTGTTGAAGGGCAAGGGTAGATTGGGGGCGACGGACTCGAAGATTTGAAGGTTCATCGCGACCCTTATGATGCTGCGTCGCTCACGAGGCCGCATCTCTGCAACGTTCCGGAGAAGCGCCGGCAAGTCCAATACGTGGTCATCCCCCGCCCGTCCCCCGACACCACCACCAGCGGCTAGGCTCAGCCGAAAGACTTCGTGGTATTCGACCTCCATGTTCGCCACGAGTTGTTCTCTTCCCCCAACAATGTCAAATGTGCCTACTCTAAAAGTAACTCGCTGTGCAAAATAGAAACCCCTTGCCGCGGCTCCTGCCCCCGCAAATGTGTACCGATACGAGAAGATCCCGTTTGCCGCAACGCTGTCGTCACCGAAGAAGAGACCGTCGACAGGGAGGCACGCCGGCTGGATCCGTGGTGCTGGGGGGAACACGGGGAATGGAACCGTGACTCCGGGCTCAGTTTCTCGTTGAACGAAACGCGGTGGAGGGAGCTGAACCCCCGGAGGCGGCTCGCCAAGGGCCGTGCGGCTTGCGAGTCCCTCCTGCTCTGGCGGGCCACCTATGGATTCGTCATTCGGGTTCAGGCGTCCCGGATTATCGATCCTCGTCAAGAGTCCTAATTCCACGAGGGTCCTTCCCTCATTGAGACGGAGAGAAGCCGACTGGACCTTCCCCGCGAGCCGGTAGCTCGCCCCGTGCATCTTGAACGGAATCGGCTCGCTCTGGTTTGCCATCGTACTTCCGGCTCAACAGTTCCCGCACTTGCCTCCGCAACCGCATCCTCCACCAGCACCGACGACGCCCATCCCTTCCTCAGCGGGAATCCCCATCAGCACCGCTCGCAGGATGTCTAGCCCCGCGATGGGCCGGCCCTCGTTCTGCCTCAGCCAATCGGATTCGCTGCCGTTGAGGAGCGCGTACGTCGCCTCCCCCATACGGTAGGCCATGGGAAGCATGCCCCCACCCAATGCCCCCTGTCCACCAGCCATAGGCATGCCGGTCGGCATCCCCATCGGTGGGCAGCCCCGGCTGGGCGGCACGCATCCCGCGCATAGGGGTCCGTGCGTCGGACAGATCGCCATGGCTCAGTCCTCCTCTACATCTCTTCTAGCATAATGAACGGGCTCCTCGGACTACGGGTTCACATCGGTGACCCGCGTCGCCGAGATCACGTCCCCGTTGATGGGGCCCGGCTCCAGCACACTGGGAAGCGGGATAAAGTCCTTGACCACAGCACAGGCGCAGTTCGTGCGCACCGCGAACCCGATGGGAAGGTAGACCTGATTCTCGATGTGGGAACGGCCGTCCCGGACGGTTTCTCGCACCCGGAAGATGCTCCGGCCCTGGTTGGCCTGCGTGAAGAAGAACGAGTTGTTCCAGCCCGGCATCAGCATGATCAGGTTCGCCGACAGGAGGAGCCCCGCGTTCATCGCCTGCGCGATGTCCACCGCGGTCATGATGAACCCGCCGTTGACCTCGACGATGGTCACCTCCTCGCCCTTCTTGTTCTTGAGCTTCGGAGGCGCCTTCATCTTCTGGATCGTCTTTTTCTTCTTCTTGTCGCCGCCGCCGTTGATGATCTCGCAGAAATTGACTGTCATCAGGTCGTTTCGCACGAAGAGCCAGCCGTTGAACTTGGGCCTCTGGACGCACCGGACGGTGTTGTCCGCACAGCACACCTTCACGTGGGCGTAGTCCACGTCGAATCCCTCCTCCCAGAATGCCTTGAGGAGAGCCAACTCCGCCACGAGGTTCCCTACCAGGATCCCGCAGACGCCCTCGTTCGTCGTGATCATCGATTGGGTCAGGAAGAGCTCCTCCTTCGTCAGGGGGCCGCAGTTCAGATCCTTGATCTTGTCCGGGTCGCACTGCTTGAGGACTCCGTCGATGCTTCCGGGCACGAGAGAACTGTCCCCCACTTCGAAATCGGAGGAGACCTTGTACAGGATCTCCCGGATCCCCAGTTGCGTCTCGATCGCCTTGGGATCGCGGCAGCTCGAGAGCGTGTCGGCGGCCACGGCCGTCACGACATGCTTGGAGGCGTATTCGCCGTAGGGGAACGTGCGGAGCTGCTGCTTTGGCAGGATCGTCTTATCCTGCAGTTCGTCGCAGTGCCCGATGGGTTGGCCGAATTTCTCGACGGGTATGTTCACCACCACCCCCTGGATGGGATTGCCTTCCAAGGGAAAGATCGGTAGCTTCCACCAGTGCTGCATGATGAATGGACATTCTTCGACCGCGTCGGCCAGCAACCCCTGCTGCGAGAATCGGGAGAATTCCGGTCCAATGATTCCCACGGCGTCCTCCTACATCAAAATTTCGAGAAGTTTCTCGGTCGCTCCGGCCATGCAATTCACCGGCATGTCCGCCCCCCTGAGTTCCTTTTCGTGCGCGGCTTTTCCGAGGTCGAGCGACGAACAATCCCTTCGCACAAAGACGTCCCCGCTCCCCTCAGCATCAGCCTGATGTTGTCGCGAATTGCCAGGGCAATCTGCAGCTGCCGATTGAGCTTCTTCGTTCTGCATATCGCCTTCGCCTTCTTGCTCATCGCGCGCTCCTCTTCACGACGAAGCTGCGGACGACCACGCAGGGACTTCTGCGCCCGACTTCCGCACACACGTCGTCGAAGAGCATTGCCACGGCTTGGGCCAAGCCAAAGCGAACCATCGCAAGCGAGTCGAGTATCTCTCGCCGCGAAAGCGGCTTGCCCCAAGCCGCCTTGGGCTGTCGACTGGCACGAAGCTTTGCAGGCAGGGATCGACGACACCCCGCGTCTTGGGCCTCGACGCCACTACTTCCCGATCGTCGATGGGTCAATCGCCTTTTCCCACGCGCTTGGATCTCACGAGGAGGGTGGCTGAAGCCACTTCCCTTTCCACAGGCCATCCTCCGCCTCATGCACTGTTCACCTGAAACAACCGGTCCTGCCGAAGGGTAAAGCCCCTGATAACCGCGCACGGCCCAGCACTCCCGATCGAGAACTGCACGTTTATCATGCCCTGCAGACGCAGCGGCCATTTGCCGTCGTCGCGCTGCACCAGGGACCGCCGCTTTGCGATTCGCGTCGTGGGCTGCAGGGCTGCCACCGTCATCGTCGTGCATAGTACCGGGGCCTTTGAAAAAGGTGCCGTCGAAGCGAGGAGGATCTATCGAAAACCGCTAGCAGGTGCTAGCGCCAGCTCCTGACCGCCAAAGCCGCCGCCGGAGCACCGCAGGCGGTGTGGAGCAGCGGTCCTCGGTTGCTCGAGTACGACCGGCCACAGGTTCTGGACATTGGGCGGAAAACGCTTCTTTGTGATCGTGTCACAAAGGCTTGTGCAGATTCGAGACCACCTCTGGGAGCCGTATTCTGATGTCCGGTAACTTCCCTTGGGCAGCGGCGCAAGCCGGTCCGGAGGAGGTGCCTCGGCATGAGGGTTGCAAGGGCCAGCCCGAGAGGGGGTTCCATGCCAGCGGGTGGTAAAGGAGGGACGTCAAGGTGCGCATGAACACGAGCCGGTACGTCAGTCCAATCGTCGCGAACGACGCGAGTCCAGGAACAAGACAGGGAGGCGCGCAACCGCCTCACCGGATAATCCCGGAACATCCGCCGATCAAGGGCAATGAAAACCGCCGGTCCCGTCTCCAGAAGAATCTGCGAATTCGTCCAGCGTACCTGCACAAGCTCCGAATCCTCGCGGAGCGCATGGAGAAAAGCGAGAGGGAGATTGTTGAAATCGGTCTGCAGAAGGTCTACCACGAGGAGATGGAGCGGCGCCAAAAGCCGGTGGAGATGAAGCGCCCGCAGGGAGTTATGGCGGTGACTCGATGGACCGACGGCGATCGAATCTTTTTCTCCGTCGGCGGCCAGGTGGTCCGCAACTGGCTTCGCAGATGTCGTCATGGCGAGCATCTGGACGCCGTCCAGATGAGCGTCGGCGACATCATCCTGGGCGAGCTCCTGCGACGGTTCGAAGCGGCATCCTGAGGCGACCAGCGGAATTACTTACGGCTGCCTGGGTGGATCGGCATCTGTTTGAAGGGAACCAGCATGGTGTGCGAGTCGAACAAGGCCAAACCCAAAGGAAAGCGACCGGCACGCAGCATTTCACTCCTTAATGTCGTGATCGTGGGAAAGGAGCTACGGTTCGAATTCGAGGGCCCGCTGGCGAGGGCGCTCAAGCGATTGACGGCCTACAGTCGGGGTTCGGAGGAACGGCTGGCTAGTCCTACAGCATCGGGAGCCCATTGATACTGCATCACTTTTCTCAGACAGCGATGGCGATGCTGCTGATCGGGCCGGCCCGGATCTCGTCGAACAGTTCCGGATGAGTGCGATTCCCACCGTTGCTACGCCAGTGAGAGATTCGCGCGATTCGGTTTCGGTCCTGCCGGTAGCGGAGCTGTTGCTCGTACTTGGACAAGCCAGCTGAGCCCGTCGGCGATTGGATCGTGGCCTCGGCGATGTAGAGCCGGCGACACTCTTCCACGGTCATCTCGGGGTATTTTTTCCCCCAGCCGGATCCGCTCGCAGACCAGGAAGTGGTGCGCCAGCATCGCCAGCGCTGTGTGGTGGTGCCATCCTCGCCAGGAGCGCGTCTCGTAGTCCGCCAGCCCCGTCTCGTTCTTGCCTTGGCCGTGGCATTGCTCGATGGACCAGCGGGCGTAGGCGGCCGGAAGCATCTGCTCCAGCCGACCGCCGTCGTCATCGGCGTTATCGTTGCTCTTGAAGTACTTGAACTCCTCTTCCTGGCTTACCGTCCGGGTGATCAGCAGCCAGCGCGGGCGCGGGCGCGGGCCCCGTCCCCGCTCTACGCGAGGGCCGAAATGCACGCGCAGCAGTGCCGCCTTGACGACGATCGGCCCCTTGCTGCCCGCGCGGATCGTGTATTCTCGCCACGCGTTGGCAGGCAGGTCCCGGGCCAGTTTCCGAACCTGCACGGAGCGAGGCCGCCCGGCCCGAATCTCCCGAAGCCTTGATTTCAGGCCTCCACGGCCAAATTTCGAGCCCTCGGCGGGCAGGCTTGCCCACACCCGTGTGTTGCTGGCCAGCTCGAACACGTAACGCTCGCCCAGCGCCTCCAGCCTCTTGTGCAGTGGAACCGCGCCCCCGTATTCTTCATCCCCTGTGATCCAACCGTGCGTCAAGCCCACGGTTCGAGCCTGGGCGATCAGCTCGAACGCCAGATCCCCCTTGGTCTGGAATCGAACGTCGTCCGGAACGCCGCACTCCCGGCGACGTTCTTCGTCCTCGCACCACTCTTTCGGAAGGTACAGGCGCCGGTTCACCAGGTGTCAACGCCGGTGTGACCAGACCCACCTGTGGCGGTGGTTCCGGATCTGTGGGATTACGTTGGCTTTGATCCCCAAAAAGGGGCGCCCTGAACGCGCGTCTTTCGGCCGTTCAGTCATTCCTGAGTTGTTGTTCCTCCCACACCAGTTTCCCTCCAAGGTTGATGTATCCCCATCGCCCCCCGCCAAGATCAACCCGGGCCAACCCATTTTTAAAGTCGCTAGCCCCTGCGAACCGAGGCTCGATGACGATCTTACCCATGCGATTCATGAATCCGCTCTTTCCTTCCTGCTCGATGCGGGCCAGTCCCTCGGAGAACGAATAAACACGATCGAAAGCAGCCCCAATCACTATCGCGCCCACCTTGTCGATCACACCGAATTTCGTGCCGATGCGGATCGGAGCAAGTCCTTCTGAAAACTCTCCCGCCCATTCACACCTTGGGCGAAGAATGGTTTGTCCTCTCGCATCGATGAATACAACCTGACCGTCCACCTCTACGGCGGCCAGGCCTTCGGAAAAGCGGGACGGCCACTTGTAGATCGGTGCAATCACCAAATTGCCGATCTGATCTATAAACCCCCAGCGTCCCTGCCTTTCGTCCGGAAGAACGCAAGCCCTGTTTCCAGAGAAACGCTCAGCGCGATCAAACTGGGGTGCGATAACAAACGCCCCACGAGTCGAAATATACCCCCACTTTCCTGTGGCGCCGTCTCGAACTGCCGCTAACCCTTCTGAGAAGTCCTCCGCATCTAGGAAGTGTGGGCCTATTACCCATTGTCCGGATTGATCGAGGAATCCCCATCCATCTCCGGTTCGAATACGGGCTAGACCCTCGGAGAATGGCTTGATCCATTCATCCCTGCCAAGAGGCGGTACAAGCTTAACGCGACCATGCGTATCGACGAACAACCACCTCCCATTCTCACTAACCAGAGCTAGGCCGTCGGTAAAGGGAAAGCCGAGCTCGAAACGAGGCTGAATTGCGATGGCCCCCTTTTCGTCGATGTATCCGATCAGTGAGAGGGGTTGCTTCGGACTCGCGGCTTGGACAATTGGGAATCGCAGAATTGCACCGCTGCAAGCGGAGAGGAGCAGTGGGATACCAAGCAAAAGCCTGCAGCAGGTAAGGGGATTCATACAATTCCCGAAAACCTAGCGACCCAGCGTGATGCGTTCGGTTTTTCCACAGGGGGCGGATCCGCTGGAATCCCGGCCCGTTGCGTCAAGCCGAACAACGATAGTGTCGTCGGGTCTAAGATCTCTGATCTCCACCGTCCTTGTCTGCCTTGAGCTCACATTGTCGTCGGTGAATTTGAGGATTTCTCGTGGACCAGTGCGCAAATCTGCTTCAGCGCGGGCCGTTACCGCAATTGGAGGAGTGCCTGTGCCTGGACGCGGCCCGAAAGAGAGCTCTACGCGGACTCCCGTGTTTCCAATCGGGGTAAGGGTGATATCGCAGTCCATCGCAAGCGGTCCCCCAAGCGGAGCCGGGCCAGGGGCGACTGCGGGGAAGCACGCCACGTACTGGCTGAAAATGCCCTGCTGATCCAGCGTGAGATTCGCAAGCGCGCGGACCTCCTCAGGCGCCGTGCTGCCAGCGATGTTGAGCATCGCCTGGCCCATAAAGAAGAACGGGGGGGTGGCGCCGAAGCCCTGGCCGCCCCCTCCGGCGGCACGCGGAATCCCGCCCTGGCAGCTATTGCATCCGTCCGACATCTCTGCTTCTCCTTGAATCAGAACTGCTTGACCGCGTGGGCGATGACCGGGCCGTTTCCGTTCGGGGGGATGACGATGATGTTGTCGGGCGCCGGAACCAGGTCGCGGATCACCGCGCAGGAGCACTTGGACTGCACGGCCAGGTTGATCGGCAGGAAGACCGTCATCCGGTTGTGCGAACGCTCAGGCTTCTCGGTCTCGCGGTACCGGAAGATCCTGGGCCCGAACTCGGCCGGAGCGATCAGGTTCGCCGCATTCCATCCCGCCGTGAAGACCACGAGGTTGGCCGAGAAGATCACCCCCTGATGCATCTGCTTGATGATCTCTGCGGGCGGAAGCTGGACCGGCTCACCGATCTTCTGAATCTTCCGCGCATCGCCGTCGCCGACGATCTGGCAAGGCTGAACCTTCCACTCGTCCATCCGGACGAACTCGGCGTTCCTGAACTTGGGAACCTGCTTGAGGACCCGCTGGCCCGTCAGGCAGCAGAACTCCCGCTTGGCGAACTCGACGTTGAAGTTCTCGACCCAGTGGGCCTTGAAGAACGCAAGTTCCGCAACGATGTTGCCCGCGAAGAACTGGCAGCCGCCCGAGCCGACGGTGACCATCTGAAGCGCCTGCAGAAGGTCGGTCTTGGTCAGAAAGCCGCAGTCCTTGTTGATGACCTTGTTGGGGTCACATTGCTCCAGAAATCCGCTGACCTCGTTGTTCGCGGCCTGACCGAATTCCAGCTGTCCGGCCAGCGTTTGGAGAATCTTCTGGATGGCGATCTGCGTCTGCACGCCGTTGGGATCGCGGCAGGAGGACAGGGTGTCGTCCGCCTTGTTGGCAATGGTATGGGTCGAGCTGAGTTCCTCGTATCGGAACTTTCTGACGTCCTCCTCGGCCTCGATGGTGTTGTCCTGAAGCGGGTCGCAGAATCCGAGAGTCTGCGCCTTGTGATCCGGGAAGATTTTCACGAACGGCTGGGTCAGCTGGTTGCCGTCAATCGAGAAGATGGGAAGCACGTCGAAGATCTCATGGACCGGCGGACAATCCTCGATCGGGACCGCGTTAACGAGGTCATTGCCGAACCTTCGGAAATCCGCGCCAATCACCGGCATGGTTCCCTCCTACCTGCAATCACCTTCCAGGGAGGGAGCTGAGGATGCTGCGCCCGGTTCCTAAGGACTCTCCTCGGGAAAGGGCCCCCGGCGCATTGACATCAAGTCTGATCCTCCCGGACGATGGGCCGATATATAGCCGGGCGGGGCTCCGGGATCAAGAGCTTTTTTCGACCCGTCGGCCTCCTGGGGCGGATTTCAGGAACGTCGGGCGTCACGTTTGCTGGACCGCATCCGATAGCTCTCTCCCGCAGTCAGGAACACCTTGCAGACGTGGAAGATCCGGTCCAGCGTCGCCGAGGCGAGCGTCGGGTCGCCGAACACGCGCTCCCATTCGGAGAGGTCCCGGTTCGAGCTCATCACGAACGAGGCCTGCGCCTCGTACCGCTTGGAGACGACTTCGAAGAAAAGCGCCGCCCGGTCGCGGTCCCAGAGCAAATGCCCGAACTCGTCGATCAGGAGCAGCGAAGGTACGGTGTACGCTTTCAGCCGCCGCTTGAAGCTGCGGTCGGCGAGCGACGCGTACAGCTCCTGCACCAGGTCGTTCGCGCGGACATACTTGACGCGGTGGCCGCCGCTGATAGCCGCCAGCCCCAGTGCCACCAGAAGATGGGACTTGCCCGTCCCCTGGGGGCCGCAGAAAAGCGCGCCCGAGCCACCGCGGATGAAGCTCAACGTGAAGAGCTCGCGCACTGCGCGCTCTTCGAGTTTGGGCTGGAGCGAGAAATCGTACTGGTCCAGCGTCCGCAGGAACGGAAAGCCCGCGACGCGGATGCGCCGCTCGATGGTCTTCTGGCGGCGCCAGGCGGCTTCGGCCTCGGCCAAGCGCTGCAGGAATTCGGTGTAGGAGATCCTGCGCGCCGCGGCGGTCTCGGCCTCTTGGGCGTAGAGCGCGGCCATCCGCTCCAGCTTCAGCTCGTGCAGGGTCTGCTCCAGCTTTGGCCTTTCACCAGTACCGGCTGCGCCACTCCCCTCATTCTTCGGCCGCTCTCGAATCCCCTCGATCGCTGCCGAGGTCGTCGGCGGCTTGGCCGGCGTCCTGCTTTTCTTCCGAGGATCCCTCGGCTGTCCGCGGGTTCCCCTGGTCTTCTCGGGCGACGCGCTCGCCCCCGTCTTGGCTGGCATTGTCGCTTTCGTCATTCTCCTTCCTTTCCAAAAATTCCCGATAGGCGTCCACCGGCCGCTTTTGGACCTGAACGCCCCGGATCCAGTCCCGGACGCGCTGCACCTCCTCCGCCGTCAGGATGGGCATCCCGGGCTCCGGCGGCCGGCGTGCCGCCTCGCGCCCGAGAATCCCTTCGATGTACGAGGCTCCGAACGCCTCGTAGCCCAGCGCTTTTTCAATCGCGCGGTGGACGTCCTCGATCGAGTATTCGAGCTTGAAGGCCAGGATCTTGGAGGCGTGCGAGAGCGCTCCCTGGCCGAAGCGTTTCTGCAGGCCCTGCAGGTACTCCTCCGCCCTGGGTCCCAGGCGCCGGAATTCCTGCTCCAAAAGCTGCGGCCGGGCGCGTTTTGGGATCGCTAGCACGCCCTCGTAGTGCGCCGGGTCGATTACAGTCCGCCCGCGAGTGCCATCCACGATCCGCTCGTGGCGCGCCACCTCTTTGCCTTCGCATTCGATGATGACCTCCTTATCGGTGGCGCGGACGAGCACCGTCTTTCCGGCATAGGGTTTGGGCGGCATCGAGTAGCGGTTGCCCTGGAAGCTTACGAGACCATCGACGGGGCAGAGGGCCGAGTAGACCTCGCTCGTGTCGAACTCGATCTTCGGAAGCGGCAAGAGGTACGGCCGTTCCTCCTGCAGCGCCTCGAGCGGCACGAGTCCGGTCGTGCCGTGAACGCGGCGGTTGGCCTCCTCGTCCATCCATTTCCGAAGCTGCAGATTCAGGTCCTCCAGGTTCTCGAAGGTCCGACCGCGAAGGAAGGCCTTGTCCAGATACTGAAAAGCCCTTTCGACCCGGCCCTTGGTCTGGGCCCGGCCGACCCGGCACGCGCGAGGCTCGAATCCGTAATAGCGGGCAAAGGCCAGGAACTTTTCGTTGAATTTGACGAACCCGCCCATCCGGGAGATGACGACGCTCTTGAGGTTGTCGTAGAGCACCTCCTTGGGGACGCCGCCTGTGTAGGCGAACGCGCGCACGTGGCCGCGCAGGAAGGAGAAAAAGTCCTCGTGCGGGAAGAACTCGGCGTAAAGCACGCGCGAGCGGCTGAGCACATAACCGAAGCAGCGGACCTTCCGGAGGATGGGATCCGCGCGTGTCGTGGCTTCCGAGCCGAACGCGACCGAGTACACCGACCAGTCCACTTGGGCCTGCCGCCCGGGCGGAACCTCGAATCTGACCACCGCCTCGACCTGCCGCGATCGGCGGATGCCGCGCACGAACTCCTTGAGCTGGGTGTAGCCGCCGTCGTAGCCCTGCTTTTGGATCTCGCGTAGGTCCCTGACGGCCGTGAGCCCCTGGACGTCGGCCATCTCCATGACGGGCCCCTTGAACGGCTCCAGCTTGACGAACCTGGGGCAGACAGCCGCAGGCGGCGGTGACGGCGAGGCCGGGCGGTCTCTGACCGCTTCGCTCTGATCCCGCGGCTTCATTGTTCCGCTTCCGCGCAGAACCTGACGCACCGAGCGGCGCCCCAGCTTCAGGCGCCTGGCGATCTCACGGATCGAGAGCTTCTGCTCGCGGGCCAGATCCAGAATCCGCCCGGCCAGCTCGGGCGTCATCGAGCGCTGCTGCCGTCGGCGGTTGCTTTCGCTCATGGCATGCCTCCTCCAATAGGGCGATGAGTTTCGACAAGAGGCCCTTCAGGCGGCCTGCTTGGACCGCGTCGATAGGCGGCTGTGGGGACGAGCCGCGATCCTCGCCGGACCGCATTTGCATGTCCTGCAGCAGCAGGCGAATCTTGGCCTCCAGGTCCGACCATGGATCCGCGCCGTCATGGCGGCGTCCTTCGGTCCGATTCCCCAGGAGTCCCAGAACCTCTCGGGGATGGTCCAGGATGTACCGTCGGTGGGCCTCGTCGGGCGCCTCGCGGAGCAGCCGCACGAGCGCGCGTAGCTCGGCGACCGAAAGCGGGGGGTGGGTCCGGACTGCCCGCCGCGCGAGGACTACTTGTTTGCCACGTGGCAAAACGGCGATCTCTTCTGCGGCGGCGGGATCGAGCCCACCTCCTCCATCGCGCAGCAGGGTCTGAACCTCCGGCGAAAGCCGCGAGACGAGCTGCTCCCGCCGACACGCCCAACTCGCATCCCGGCCCAGCGAGGCGGCGATCCGTTGCAGCGTCCAGCCGTGGGCGTGGCGCAGCTCATGGACGATCCAGCCTTGCTCCAGCGCCGAAAGCCCGCCCGTCTCGCGGTTGAGCTGCGCCATCAAGGCGAGCGCCTCGGCGCGGTCGGCGCCATCGATGACCGCGATCGGGACCCGCTCCAGCCCCGCACGTCGCGCCGCCTCTATCCGCTTGAACCCGTCCACGACGAGCATCCGCTCTCTTTTCTCCTGGCCCCCTTGGCTTGCGATCGCCACCCTCATCACCTGAACGGGAGCCATCGCGTCGACGCCGCCCAAGCGAATCGCGCCGGCGAGCGCGCTCGCGCGCTTGGCGTCGCCAAGCCGGAACCGTTTCAGGTCCCGGTCCAGCTCGCCGATCTCGACCGTCAGTCTGCTCGCAGCCGGCATCCTGATTGGAAGAAAAGTCACGGGAGCGGTCACGTTCTTCACCCCCTCGCATTCATTTCCCGGGCCATCGGACAGACGGGAACGGGCAGCACCTGCCAGTAGCCGTCCAGTTGTCCCGGCCCGTAAGGTTCGAACGCGACGAGGCCGAACGAGACGAGTCGATCGCGCGCCTCCAGGATCGCTCCGTGGTCCACGCCGAGCTTTCGTTCGATCGACGCCACGCGATAGAACGAGACGCCTTCCCGGTCGGCCGCCAGACACAGGAACGCATAGACCGCGATCTCCTCCAGCCTCAGGTAGGGGAGCCACCCTTCCCGGAAGAGCTGCGCGTCGATCCATCCGAACGCGCGCGCCTCGGAGATCCGGCGCGGCCGGTCCGGTCGCGGGACTCGCCGCGGCCGCTTTTGTCGGCTTTCGGACCCGAACGTTTTTCCTTCCATGGCTTGGCACGATAGGCGCCCATCGGCTTTGGTCCCACTCGAAGCCGGTCCTCGGCATCGGATTGCTGCTCCCGCGAGTCCCGCCTCCAGCGCCGGACCGTGGAAGGACTGGGTTGTCGGTCCGGGTCATGCACCAAGACACACACTTCTTCAGGGCTGAGCCCCTCCCGGTCCACTTGTCGCAGCGCTTCCTCGATGGCCGGGCGACCGTAGTGCTTGAAGGGTTCCACGAACGGCGGCAGCAGGCGAATCACGCTCTTGCAGCCCTTGCACCGGATGCGCCGGACCAGAACCCGGCTGCGATCGGGCAAGAGGCAGATTCTGCTGACCCGCCCCTTGGAAATCAGGCTTCCCCGGGCGCCGCAGCGAGGGCAATCCTTCGGGACGGGCAGCTCGCCGCGGGCGAGCGCCTCGCGGTTCTGTTCGACGTAGCGAGCGGAAAGAGATAGGCTATGGGGCAAACTGTGAAACTCCCCCCGGGAGGCGCACGTCGCAAAAATGCCCTCCCGGGGGGCAACGCCTTACTCCTGGCTGGCGCAGTCACCAAAATGGAGGCAAGCATCGCTCAGCTCGTGCAATCGCTGATCGCAAAACCGGACAGGCTTGGGGGACAATCGTAGCCTCTGCAGGCAACGGGCGTGATCGGAGCCGGTTCCGAGCGCGGCGGCCACTCCGGACCCGGGTCCAGCCTCGCCGCCACGCTGGCTGGGTCCCTACTGGGGGTGGGTCCCGTCAGGCCGCCATGCTGGGTCTAGATCCACCGGCGTTGACACCAGGGTATGCCCTTTCTCCGAGGCGTACTCCAAGTTCACCCACACCTGGCAGTTCTCCTCCTTGCCCAGCTGTCCGCACCACTGCCGCTTGACCCCCACCGAGTGCTCCCCCCGCTTCGGTGCGCTCGTGGAATCCAAGACGAGAACGCCGTGACCCGCTCCGAGCGTCGCCTGAACGTCCTGGCCATGTTGCGTCAATAGCCTCTCGTCATCCCAGGGCGCCTGGCCAATGAATCGCTGCAGCGCCAGGACCGGCACTCCTTGCTCCAAGGCGATCGGCTCGACGGACTTGCGCTCCGCCGGCCCCAGCAACCCCCTCACATAGGCTGCGAAATACTTCCGCTGGACCTTGTTCTCGAACACCATCTGGTAGCGATGGATCAACTCCTCCAACCGCGCCGTGCTCCCTTGAAGAACAGCCGTTCCTACCATCAGTCCCCTCTCTCAATCCACGATCGGGCCATGGGCCCAGAACCCTCTTGGAGCCCCGTCAACCCTCCCTATTGAGCTTATCCCAAAGCGACGTAGTCGCAACCCCCTCTCGATGCTGTAGGACTAGCAGGTTGATGCAAAACCCAACATCTGGGAGTCCACATGTCCTCCTCTGATCGAATTCTGCGGAATTAGGCCGTTTCTCGAGACATCGAGGCCGCCGAAAATAGTTTTTCAGCAGCCTGCTAGGGCGATCGGCCGGTTGACCGAGGCGTTCGCCGCCGCAATCCAAGACCTTTATCCGGACGACATCGAGGCGTAGCATCCTGAATGATTTCATGGCGTGGGGCGGGACTGCCGGAAGCCCGCAGGTTGTGCACCAGGCCTGCCCGGAGGTCCGTTCTTCAGTGCCGTCACCTGCACACGGTAGGTCTAGATTCAACGGCGTTGACACCGCCTCTCCCTCCGTCCGTAGACCCGTCCTCTGCTCTGCTTCGGCTCTGTCCTCTCCGGCCTCCGCTCTATTCCGACTTGCTCTGGCCTTGGCCTTCCCCCAGCAGGCTTCGGCCGCAGACATGTACGGGTTCCTGATCGGATGAATCAAGACGGCCGAGGCCGTCCCATGTCCGCAGTCCCTTTCACTGCCTGGATCGACCGCGGCCGCGGGCTTGGTCCCCGTCCGCCTGGTCGTTGATCCGGGTCTGATCCCAACCGGAGCTCCCCTTTGCCCAAGAGCCCCGGTCACACCTCCCCCATCCCCGCTCCTTCGGAGGGCCGGACGCGCGAACACAGTCGCCCGATCGCGCCACCGAGAGAAGCGGCACGATTGGCGCATTCACGCTCCCGACGCACCCAGGGAATCACAGGAAAATCGTCATGTCGCCCTTCCCGATAGACGGGTCTCGAGCGGATTAGCGAAAAGAGGGGGAAAAGCGGTTTGACCCCTGCACCGAAGGCCGCCTCGCTCGGATAGTCGGGTAGAGGAAGAAAATGCTGAAAAGTTTCAAGTTACCCTTCCCGATAGGGGCGGCTCGAACGGATAGGCGTACATGAGGGGACGATGCGGAACCTCCCGAATCCCAACGCCGAAAAAATGCTGAAAAACTCGATTTTGCCCTTCCCCATAACGCCCCCTCGAGCGGAGGGTCTTAATAGAGGGGAAGAATCGATGAACCGAGAATTCCGCGCCCAGTCCCACGGCGCATCGCCGCCTCCTGCGGATAAAGATATAGGGGCAGACAAGATGAAACCGAACCAAGCCGCCGCCCTTGACCCGGCGCGCCGGGAGGCGACAATGAACCAAGGTCAGTCACCCCCGGATGAGCGCCCCCAAGGGACCGGGAAAGAGGTCCCCATCGTCATCATCGAGGAGCCCCCCCACATGCGCTCAACCGCCAGGCGGCCCAGCGTCCTCATGAGCCCCCGCCAGATCGGCGACCGATTCGGGCTCACCCGCCGCCAGGTCCTCGGCCTCGTCCAGCGCAAAACCCTCCCCGCCATCCAGGACGGCTCCCGATACAAGATCCGCCTCGCCGACGCCGAACGGCTTTTCGGAGGCAGCGACGCCCATGCCGCCTGAAAAGCGCCCCATCCTGTCCGGAAGGCGCTACGGCGCCCGGTGGGAGATCGACACCCGCCGCGGCGGCGGGCGCCGCTACCACCTCTCCTTCGCCGGCGGCGAGCTCGAACGCGAAATCGACGCAGCCATGGAGCTCTGGAAGCGCGGCGTGCGCCTCCAAGACGTCCTGCGCGAGCTCGGCTCCACCGAAGGGGAACGGCTGGTCCCCACCCTCGGCCGCAAGGGCCCTATTACGCTGGCCGATTTCGTCGAAGGGCCCCTCGCCGAGGCCAGGAAATCGAGGGGCGGCTGGCCGTCCGATCTGGAGCGAATCAAGAACTTCCTGCGTCGATCGGAAATGGGCCCGATCGAGCTGCACAGGCTCGACATCGACAAGGTCAAGTCGATCCTCAAGGCATGGAACGACGGCGTCAACTCCGACAACAGCCGAGCCAAGAACATCGGGGCCATCCGCCTGATCTTCGCCGAGGCCGAGGAGCAAAAGTACCTGCGCCGAGTCCCCGACGGCCTGCCCAGTCGGCCCACCATCCCCGCCCCGCGCAAATCGGCCCTGACCGCCGAAATGCTCGCCGACATCTGGGCCGCGGCCGACGACAAGGTCCGCGCCCACATCGCCTTCGGCTATTACGCGGGCCTCTGCCACAAGGAGATCACGAACATCCGCTGCGCAAAGATCGACCCCGGCGCCGACTGGCTCGAGATCGACGGCATCGTCAAACAGCGCCAGCCCAGGACGCTGTGGCTTCACGAAGGGCTGCGGCCCTGGGTCGAGGAGCTGCTCTCGAAATCGCCCGCCGACCCCCTCTTCCGCCCGCCCTGGACCTACGAGTCGCGAGGCGGCCTGATCCACGCGTTCGGATGCGTCGTGAAAAAGGCGGGCCTGGGCGGCCGCGGCGTGACGTTCTATTCGCTTCGGCACACCTTCCGCGGCGCGCTCGAGGACCTTTCGATCAACGACCGCACGATCGAGTACCTCATGGGCCACAAGGTCCCCGGCGGCCGAGGCGCCTACGATTTCGCATCGCGGCCGCGCTCCCGAATGGCGATCGAAAAGCTCCCCGCGATCGCCGAAAAATGTCCCAAGATTTCCGGGCCCGAGGAGGGGGTCGAGGGGGTGGAGCCTAAGGTCTTGAAGTTCAGCGAGTTAGAGCGCCCCCAACGGGAATCGAACCCGTATTCCAGCCTTGAGAGGGCCGTGTCCTAAGCCGTTAGACGATGGGGGCGGTGCGGAGCTACGAGTTTCGAGCCTCTAGCTGCGAGACCTGGCCGCCCTCCCGCGGCTCGCGGCTCGCGACTCGTACCTCCTCGTCGGACGGCTCAAAGTAGCAGTGACCGTTTCGCCTGTCAAGCCCCCCGGCCCGCCCCTCCTCTCGCGTCTCGTAGCTCGCAGCTCGTCGCTCAATTGAGCTTGATCTGGAACTCGACCGCGGCGTCCTTCCAGAGCTCGACCCGCTCCATCGCGTCCGGGTGCGCCGCGGGCCGAAGCACCGCGCGCCAGCTGTCGCGCGTATACGACAGCCCCACCGTCGACGTCGTCGCGATCGTCTGCGTCCCGCGCTCAACCTCGGCCAGAAGGTAGCCCGTCCGGAGGTCCTCAAGGCTCCCCGTCCGATCCGGAACGATCGCGCCCACCGGGCCGCCGACCGTCACCTTGAACGCCTCGCTCCGCTCCCCGCCGTCGTACCGCGTCACCGAAATCGCCGCCGTCCGCGTCTTTTCGTCGTAGTTCAACAGACGCACCATCGCCGCGTTCCGGCGGCTCGACACGTTCAACAGCACCGGCGGCGCATTCACCTCGACGGTGTACGGATCCACGGTTTCACCCGACGTCAGCACCGGCTGGAATCGGTACTGCATCGGCTCGCCCGACTGCGGCTCCGTCAGCTCGTTCCGGGGGCTTGAGAAGGGCAGGGGCCACCCCTCC
>Ga0187893_10006568_pt1 | contig 19784 bp, 17 predicted proteins | sample MA1701074metaG_FD_139574 | JGI IMG/M metagenome (GOLD analysis project Ga0187893, IMG submission 139574) | White microbial mat communities from a basaltic lava cave in the Kipuka Kanohina Cave System on the Island of Hawaii, USA - MA170107-4 metaG ...
AGACCGGGCAGATGCTGACCCTGAACCAGCCGATCAACCCTGATGCTGCATTGCTGATTGCGGATGGGCTAGGGCTGAAGGCCGAGGTTTCGGCTGAAAAAGAGGGTGAAGAGTTGTTGGAAGAGGCTGCCGAGTGGGCCGGGGAAGAACAGCTGGAACCCAGGCCACCGGTGGTCACCATCATGGGGCACGTCGATCACGGTAAGACGTCACTGCTGGACGCCATCAGGCAGACCAAGGTGACTGAACAGGAAGCGGGCGGGATCACTCAGCACATCGGCGCCTATACCGTGCAGGTCCACGGCAAGCAGGTCACGTTCTTGGATACCCCCGGCCACGAGGCGTTCACCGCCATGCGGGCCAGGGGCGCCAAGATCACGGACATCGTCGTGCTTGTGGTAGCAGCGGACGACGGCGTCATGCCGCAAACCGTGGAGGCGATCAACCATGCCGTCGCGGCCAACGTCCCCATTATCGTCGCCATCAATAAGATCGATAAACCTGGGGCGAATCCTGAGCGAGTCAGGCACACGCTGGCGGAGCACAACCTGATTCCGGAAGCCTGGGGTGGACAAACGATCTTCGTGGAAGTCTCGGCGAAGCAGAAACTGGGCCTCGATTCCTTGCTCGAGATGATTCTGCTCCAGGCTGAAGTGCTGGAGCTGAAGGCGGATCCTCATCGACTCGCCAAGGGGGCGGTCGTGGAAGCGAAACTCGACCGAGGCCGCGGTCCGGTCGCAACCGTCCTTGTGCAAAGCGGCACGCTCCGGGTTGGCGACGCCTTTGTCGTGGGAACCTTCAGTGGCCGTGTGCGAGCTCTGATCACGGATACAGGAATCAAAGTATCTGAAGCAGGCCCGTCAATGCCGGTGGAGGTGATCGGTCTTCTCGGGGTGCCCGCCGCCGGCGAACCGTTCGTAGTGGTCAAAGATGAACGCGTCGCACGAGACATTGCCCAGGCTCGCCTGAGTAAGCAGCGCATCGCGGAACTGGCAGCAGGAACGACGCGCGTGACCCTCGATGACCTGTATGCGCGGATCAAGGAAGGTGAGGTCAAAGAACTTGCCCTTATCATCAAGTCTGATGTGCAGGGATCGGCCGAAGCGGTGTCGGAAGCGGTCGAGAAGCTGTCCACCGCAACCGTGAAGCTCCGGGTCATCCACAGTGGAGTGGGCGGCATCACGGAAACCGACGTGCTTTTGGCCTCAGCCTCCGGGGCGATTATCATCGGGTTTAACATCAGACCGGAGCCGAAGGCCGCGGCCTTGGCGGAACACGAAGGCGTGGACATTCGTCTCTACACCATCATCTATGACGCGATCGCCGACATCAAAGCCGCCATGGAAGGCCTGTTGGAGCCGACGCTGAAGGAGCGGGTGCTGGGCCGGGCTGAGGTGCGCAAGGTCTTTACCATTCCAAAGGCCGGCGTGATCGCCGGTTCCTATGTCCTCGACGGAACGATTTCCAGGGCCAGCGCGGGGGTCCGCGTGGTCAGAGATCACGTGATCGTCTATGAAGGCAGGCTCGGCTCGCTCCGCCGGTTCAAGGACGACGTACGTGAGGTCCAGCAGGGGTACGAGTGCGGGATCGGCGTCGAGAACTTCAACGACCTGAAAGCTGGCGATATCCTCGAAGTGTACGTCTTCGACAAGGTGGCGGCTAAGCTGTGACGCGGTTCTCCTGGCTGGTCCGGCCACGCGGCTGCAGGTATGGTCGTAGGGCTCTGCACGGTTGAGCTGTATATCCCGGACGGCCACTCTCTGAAGGCGAAGCGGCAAGTTCTCTTGAGCCTTAAGGATCGTCTGCGAGACAAGTTCAACGTGTCGATCGCGGAAGTGGGCGATCAGGATCTCTGGCAAAAGGCGGTGCTCGGGATCGCGTGCGTGGCCAACGAGGGCGCGTATGTGAACCAGGTGCTGGACCAAGCAATCAATGTGATTCGGTCCATTCCGACGATCGAATTGGTCCAGTTCCGTATCGAAATGCTCTAGCCGCGCTTGCGAGGGGGCATGCCCAAGGCGACATACAAGCGGGCCACGCGCGTGGCAGACCAGATTCGCATGGAAGTGGCCGATATCCTCATGCGCAAAGCCAAGGACCCGCGGGTGGGTTCCGTGACGGTGACGGATGTGGAGCTGAGCAATGATCTTCGATTGGCGAGGATCTATGTCACCACGTTGCAAGAGGATGATGGCGAGTCGGACGTCTTTGCAGGGCTAGCCAAGGCATCCGGGTTCATCCGGGCTGAGCTCGGCCGACGGCTGAGCCTCCGCTATACCCCTGAGCTAGTGTTCGAGAAGGATATGAGCGGGCCTCGAGGGGACCGTGTCCTGTCGCTTCTCGAGGGTCTCGGCGCGGAGAGACCAGGCACTCAGCAGAAGGGAAACAAGGGCTCCGAAGAGGACGCATGTCATGCCGATGACTGAAGGAAGCCGCCTGGCCGTGGAAGGGACCGTCAAAGTGCCGGGAGGAGTCGCCCTCGGTGACGGAATCCTGAACGTCAATAAGGCGAAAGGGTGGACCTCTCATGATGTGGTCGCCAAACTGCGCGGACTCCTTGGGGGCCTTAAAGTCGGTCACGCCGGCACGCTTGATCCAGCTGCCACTGGTGTTCTACCGGTCCTGGTGGGGAGAGGGACGAGAATTGCCGAGTATCTGATGGACTGGGACAAGGAGTACCATGCAGTCTTGCGGTTGGGCGAAACGACCGACACGCAGGATGCCACCGGTGTCGTGTTAACACGATCTTCGACGGACAGCCTGACCGAATCAGCCATCCGTGCCACGATCCAGCAGTTCCAGGGGAAACTCACACAGGTGCCACCGATGTATTCCGCCGTGAAGGTTGGCGGGGTACCTCTGTACAAGGTTGCCCGCGCGGGGCGAACTGTTCAGCGCGGGCCTCGTGACGTGGTGGTGCACGAGATCGAGGTGCTGGGCATCGTCGGTCGCGATGTCTCGCTGCGCGTCGTGTGCTCAAAAGGCACCTACGTGAGAACTCTCTGTGCAGACATCGGGGAGACACTGGGTGTGGGCGGCCACCTGATGGCGTTGGAGCGGAAGCGGGTGGGGCCATTGACCGTCGAGCACGCGCTCAGCGTGGAGGCAATCGGCTCCAGATTCCTGGTCGGCCGACTGGGCGAGGATGTGATGTCGCTTGATGCAGCGTTGGAGAGCTTGCTGGCGTTGGTCCTGGACCAGGCGACGTCTGCCCGGGTCCTGCACGGCGTCCAGGTGCCGTTCGGAGCTCTGAAGTGGGACGAGAGGACGGCCGGCATGGCTTCCGGACGACCGATTCGACTGAAAGATCCCTCCGGGCGTTTGCTGGCCCTAGGGATGATGTCTGCGGGGAACAAACCAGTTATGCGGATCCTGAAGGTATTAGCGGATGGGTAGCGGTAGGAAGTAAACAGAACGAACAGACGGAGGACGGGGACGATGGCCTTGGTAAAGGAAGCGAAGACTGGGTTGATCCAGCAATACCGCCAGCATGAGACCGATACCGGCTCTCCGGAGGTGCAGATCGCGATCCTGACGAATCGCATCACCTATCTGACGGAACACTTTAAGCTCCACAGAAAGGATCACCACTCCAGGAGAGGCTTGCTGCAGTTGGTCGGCCGGCGCCGGCGACTGCTCGATTACCTGCGCCGGATCGATGACGCGCGGTATCACGCAGTGTTGGACAGGCTTGGTATCAGGAAGTAACACAACCACCCGCGAGCGCGAGCTGAGTCGGGACTGTCGCACAGATGAACACGGACATGGGCTCTTTCTCTGAGAAGTTGTGAGTTTTGAGTTATGAGTTCACGGACAATAACTCAGCACTCAACACTCAGAACTCACAACTCGGGGTAAGAGCCTATCTCTGTGGACATCTGTGGGACGGGCATGAAAAGGAGACCGAGAGCATGGTGCATGTCGTTGAAATGGATGTCGCAGGCCGGCGATTGCGACTGGAAACCGGGCGAGTCGCCAAGCAGGCAGACGGAGCGGTGCTGGCGACTTACGCGGATACTGTGGTGCTGGCGACCGCCGTGGCTTCCCAGACCGTCAAGCCAGGCATCGATTTTCTTCCTCTGACCGTCGATTATCAGGAAAAGGCCTACGCAGCCGGCAAGATCCCCGGCGGATACTTCAAGCGCGAGGGTCGTCCATCAGAGAAAGAAGTCCTCACAAGTCGGCTGATTGACCGGCCGATGCGGCCGCTGTTTCCAGAGGGCTATTATTTTGAAACGCAGGTGATTGCCTCGGTGCTCTCGGCGGATCAGACCGGATCGTCGGATGTGGTCGGCATTACGGCTGCCTCGGCGGCGCTGACCTTGTCGGATATCCCCTTTGAAGGGCCCGTTGCGGGCGTGAAGATCGGGCGCGTGAACGGTCAGTTTGTGGTCAACCCGACTCTCGAGGCTCTCGAGGCCAGCGATCTGCACTTGGTCGTGGCCGGAACAGCCGATGCCGTCATGATGGTGGAAGGCGGCGGCAACGAGTTGCCGGAGGCAGTCATGATCGAGGCGATCGAACTGGCCCATGCCGAGATCAAGAAAATCGTAGCCAAGGTGCTCGAGTTGAGGGCTTTGGTCGGGCGACCTAAACGGACGGTCAAGGCCGAGGAGATAGATCCGACCTTAATCAGTGAGGTGCGTCAGTTGGTGGCCGGCTCGATCAGGGAAGCCATCTTGATTCCAAACAAAACCGCTCGACAGGAGCGGTTGGACCAGATCCTCGAGGAGACCGTCGAGAAATTGAAGACGGAGGATACGGATCGTAGCCGCCATGTCAAGCTCGTCTTTCGATCGCTGGAATATAGTGAAGTCCGCAACATGATTCTGGAGCGAGGCATCCGGGCTGACGGTCGGGGGCCGGCCGACATTCGCCCAGTCACCTGCGAAGTGGGGGTGCTGCCGAGGACCCATGGCTCTGCTTTGTTCACCCGCGGGGAAACGCAGAGCCTCGCGGTCGTGACGCTCGGCACGACAGAGGATGAGCAGCGCATTGATGCGCTGGAAGGGGAATACTATCGAACCTTCATGCTGCATTATAACTTCCCCCCGTTCAGTGTCGGCGAAGCGCGGCCGCTTCGCTCGCCTGGTCGCCGGGAAGTCGGGCACGGGGCGCTGGCAGAGCGCGCGCTCAAGCCGGTCATTCCTCCCAAGGAGGGGAAGGACGGATTCCCATACACGCTGCGGCTGGTGTCGGACATCCTGGAGTCGAACGGGTCTTCGTCGATGGCCACGGTCTGCGGTGGGGCGCTGGCGCTGATGGATGCGGGTGTCCCGATCAGAGAGCCGGTGGCGGGGATTGCGATGGGGCTCATCAAGGAAGGCGAGCGTGTCATGGTGCTGTCCGATATCCTGGGGCTGGAAGATCATCTCGGCGATATGGATTTCAAGGTGACCGGCACGAAGCAGGGTGTCACGGCGCTCCAGATGGACATTAAGATCGCTGGGATCACTCCGGATCTTATGCGACAAGCCTTGGAGCAGGCCCGTACAGGCCGCCTCTACATCCTGGGAAAGATGGCGGAAGCCCTGCCGGCGCCGCGGCCGAACCTGTCTCCCTTCGCACCGCGCATCCACACGATGCAAATCAAGCAGGACAGAATCCGCGATGTGATCGGGCCGGGTGGGAAGATGATTCGCAGCATCATCGCGGAATGCGGGGTCAAGATCAATGTGGAGGATACGGGTGTCGTCACGATTGCGGCGGTGGATGAGGCGTCGGCCAATAAGGCGAAAGAGATCATCAGCCGTCTCACAGAGGAAGTCGAGGTCGGCAAGATGTACCTGGGGACCGTGCGCAAGATCATGGATTTTGGCGCGTTCGTTGAAATCCTGCCGGGCACGGACGGGCTCGTGCACATTTCGCAGTTGGCGCATCATCGCGTGAAAGCGGTCTCGGACGAAGTCGCTGAAGGCGATCAAATTCTGGTGAAAGTGCTCGAAATTGACAAGCAAGGCAAGATCCGTCTCAGTCGCAAGGAAGCCATGGCTGCGCCCTCGGCGCCGCCTGTCAAAGAGCCGGCTGCTGGGTAGGGACACGTGTATCGGAAGTTCGTGTTGGGCAACGGGCTGCGGGTGGTGACCGAGCGGATTCCGACCCTCAAGTCGGTCACCGTCGGCGTCTGGGTCAATGTGGGGTCCCGCGACGAGGGCGCCGGAGAGGAGGGCCTGTCCCACTTTATCGAACATATGTTTTTCAAAGGGACCAGGAGTCGCTCGGCCACTCAGATTTCCCGTGAGATAGACGGGCTGGGCGGGGAGATGAACGCCTTCACCAGCCGGGAAACGACGACCTTCTATGCCAAGGTGCTGGACCAGCACTTGCAGCCGGCTGTTGGCTTGCTCGCGGATCTCTTTCATCACTCGAAGTTCGATGCCAAGGAAGTCGAAAAGGAAAAGCAGGTGGTCCTGGAAGAAATTCGGATGGTTGAGGACGATCCTGAGGATCTGGTTCAAGACCTCCATACCGAGCAGACGCTCGCGCGGCACCCGCTTGGTCGGCCTATCCTGGGCAATGTGGTCACGATCAAAGGATTGCGCCGGGGACAACTCCTGCGCTACATCCGTGACCACTATGATCCTTTCCAGACCGTCGTGGCCGTGGCCGGAAATTTCAGTGTGAAGGAATTGCTACCGTTGCTGGAGTCCACCTTCGGCTCCTTCGAACGAGGAAGTCAGCCCAAGCTGGACCGGTGGCCGCCTAAGGTGACTGGAGGGCTGATGGTGCGGCAGAAGCCGCTTGAGCAGGTCCACCTGTGTCTGGGGCTTAAAGGAGTTCCCGCCGGTCATAAAGACCGATACACAACCCATGCTCTGAACGTGCTGCTCGGCGGAAGCGTCAGTTCTCGCCTGTTCCAAGAGGTCCGGGAGAAGCGAGGCCTGACCTATTCCATCTACTCGTACCTATCCACCTTTTCCGACGTGGGGACCCTGACGGTCTATGCAGCGACGAGAGCTCGTGAGGCGCCGCGGGTCGTCGGGTTGATCTGTCGGGAGATCCGGAAATTGCGTGCTGAAGGTGTGGACCGGAAGGAACTGGAGCGAGCCAAGAACCAGATGAAGGGTAGCGTGATGCTTGGCCTTGAGAGTTCGCACAGTCGCATGAGCAAGCTTGCGAAGGATGAGTTATATCAGGGACGACACACGTCTCTTGCGGAGATCATCGCTGAGATCGATCGGGTGTCAGCGGATCATCTTCTATCGCTGAGTCGCGAACTTCTCGATCTGAATTGCTTGTCGGTGACGGCGCTCGGACCAGTCTCGGGTCGTTCCATCTCTTCTGCTCTGCATTGAACGTCAGGTCTTGGCGATTGCGACGCAAGTCCTTGTTCAATAAAATGTTTTCTTGTGGCTCGTGATGTGACGCGGCGTGGGCCGGGGGGAAATATCCCCTTGACAAGCGAGGGGCGTTTGGGTAGGATGACGCCCTGTCTCGCGCACTGCTGTACCTCTAATCGAATCGAGCGGTGAAAATAAATTCATTGTGGGAGGAAAGGGGGTGTAAAGAATTTCTTCCTCACGCGGAATTTTCTTTATATGGTTGATCGTGTTGCTCTTTTAAGCGGGTGTTCATCCAGAGGGCTTGATATTCATGGTAAGGAGGTGCGAGGAATGAATAGGCTTGTTGTCATAGCCGCAGTTACCATCTTTGTTGTTGCCGGCCTCCTGACGGCCGGATTTGTCGCCGCCGCAGATGCGCCAGCCGCTGGAGGTGTCAGCACGCTGGGGAATATTGCTTTGAAGGGCCAGGCCGTGAAAACCCTCAAAGGTCGTGTCTGGGCGCAGTGGGCGGACAATCCAGATCAGGAACTCCTGTTTGGTATCCAGTACTGGAACACCGACGAACCGGCCTCGGGGACTCCGTCCGGCCGGAAGTCCTCCGATCTGGACGTGCGACCTCCGGATCCGCTGTTCGTGTGCTGTGCATGGGGCTTTGTTGGAGGAACCGAAAAGAACAATCCCTACGCCGGATGGTACCATGCTCAGACGACTGTCCGCCTTGCTGTGAAGGACAAGGCGCTCATGGACCAGATCATCAAAGCGTCCCAGGACTTGGTGGCGATGGAAGTGACGCTTGATGGTCGAACGATTACCGGGTTCAAGCCCCTGAAAAAGGATTAGGGTGGTTGACCGATTCTCCCGTAATGTCTTTATAAACTGGTTTGTGAGGGGGGGAGGCGTTTATGAGAGTTCATAGAAAAGGGTGGGTGTTTGTCGTCTCCATGGTCTTGGTCGTGGGGTTGACTTCGACCGCGCTGGCCATCGAGGCGTTCCAGGAGCGGTTCGAGTGGGGTGACATGAGCAAACCGACCACGCTTCAAGGCCGGGTGATCATCCTGGATCCGTATGACGAGGCGGTCTGGATCAACCTTGCGGTGCTGGGTGGCAACGCGGAAAGTGGCTATTTCTGGCAGAAGATTCACCCGGGGAAGAACCTGAAATTCTACGCCGCCGACAAGAAGGTTTGGGAGGAACTGAAATCCATGGCGCGGCCACACGCGGGACCGGCAGCTGCGAAGGAAGTGCCGCCCGCCTCGGCGACCACCTTGATCGAGTTTGTGGCTCAGGAGGTGGAGCAGAATAAGCGCGTGATCACCTCAGTGAAGAAGCTGCCGGAGATCGCGGGAGACCCGAGCAAGCCGCGGAGTATCAGGGCCTTGATGACCAAGGAATGTCAGCAGGCGGCCAGCGATTTCGACAAGGCTTGTTATCAGGCCAAGCGGAACCTCAATACCGCTGGGAAGGGCAGGGAAGCAACCGCCATGCAATATGATGTATTGCTACCAGGCGGAAAGGTCGCCGCCTCCGGCTTGACTCCCTGGAGCGCGAACGACGATACGCTCGGCGGCGGGCACTGAGAACTGAAAAGAAGGGAAATTAAAGGGCGCCATGCTGAAACAGCATGGCGCCCTTTTTTGTTTCTATGGCTTCTCATCTTCCAATCGGCGCTGAAGCTCAGCCAGACGGTTCAATGCTTCTAGCGGGGTCATGGAGAACAGGTCCATCTGTCTCACTTCTTCAATGACCGGGTGCGGCTGTGGCAAAGAGTGATCCGAGCGAGGCGGCTCGTTCTCTAGAACCTGGTCAGGAAGGACACCTGTGGCTGGACGCTCAAGTTGAGCCAAGACCTCCTGTGCGCGAGTGATGACTGGAGCAGGAAGGCCGGCCAGCCTGGCCACATGAATCCCGTAACTTCGGTCTGCTCCTCCCTCCACGATTTTTCTCAGAAACAGGACCTCCCCCCCGCACTCTCGGACTGAGATCGAATAGTTTCTCACGCCCTCCCGCAACTCGGCTAGTTGAGTCATCTCGTGGTAATGGGTGGCAAAGAGCGTTCGCGCGCCCAGGTGGCGTCGATCCTGGATATACTCGGCCACAGCCCAGGCAATGCTGAGTCCATCATAGGTGCTAGTCCCACGTCCGATCTCATCCAGCAGGATCAAGCTGCGTGTGGTCGCGCAGTTCAGGATTTGCGCGGTCTCGGTCATTTCCACCATGAATGTGCTCTGCCCGCCAGCTAGGTTGTCGGACGCACCCACACGAGTGAAGATGCGGTCCACGAGGCCGACGCTGGCCGCCCTGGCCGGAACGAAACTGCCCGTTTGGGCCATCAACACGATCAGTGCGACCTGCCGGAGGTAGGTGCTCTTCCCGGCCATGTTCGGCCCCGTGATGATCAAGAGCCGGTTGGTCTCGAGGTCGAGCAGGATGTCGTTCGGGATGAATCCCCCTGGGAGGGCCAGCCGTTCCACCACCGGATGCCGACCCTCGGTAATTCGGATCGCTCCTCGCTCATCAACGTCGGGGCGGACATACTGGTTGATAGCCGCTGTTTCCGCCAGGGCCGTCAGTACGTCCAGCAACGCGATCACGGATGCCATCGCCTGGAGGCGTGGGGTCTCTTGTGCCAGCTTCGCGCGGATCCCCTCAAAGAGTTCCTGCTCGAGCTGGTTGAGTTTCAGCTCTGCGCTGGTCACCCTGTCTTCCAACTCCTTCAGCTCGGTGGTTGTGAACCGTTCGGCGTTGACGAGCGTCTGTTTCCGGATGTAGTGAGCGGGGACGCGAGACAGGTTCGCCTTCGTCACCTCGATGTAATAGCCGAAGACTTGATTGAATCGCACTTTCAACGACTCGATACCTGTGTGCGCCCGCTCGCGAGCTTCCAGTCCGGCAATCCAGCCTTTCCCTTCGCGGCATGTCTTGCGCAGTTCGTCAAGAGGAGGATGGTAACCGTTTTTGATTAGTCCGCCGTCTCGGGTCGAAGCTGGCGCGTCTGGAAGGATCGCGCGTTCGATCAGTTCGTGAATGTCGGCCAAATCGTCCCATGATCGAGCCAGGTCTCGGAGCAGCGAAGAGCGGAGGGATGCCACGTGCGTCCGAATCTCTGGAAGGGCCGCAGTCGACTGTTTCAACGCCAGCACATCGCGTGGATTCGCTGCTCCCAGGGAAATCCTGCTGCTCAGCCGCGCGACATCCTGAACCGTTCTGAGCGCGGTCCTGATGCCAGTACGGGCCCGGAGCTGTTCGACCAGTTCGGCCACCGCATCGAGACGAGCTTGAATAGGGGCGGGCTTCATCAGCGGCCGGATGATCCAGTCTCGCAGTAGGCGGCTTCCCATGACGGTGACAGTCCGGTTGAGGACCGAAAACAGAGTGGGTGGCTTCTGATCGTTAAGGGCAAGGTTACCCGCCAGCGGTCTGATGAGTTCCAGGTTGCGAATGGTGACGCTGTCGAGATGCATCTCATGGTCGGGATGCCGGACCCGCAGTCGGCGCACATGGTCAAGACAGGCTGTCGGCTGAGTCTCATGGAGGTATCGCATCACTGCCCCGGCTGCCTGCAGGCCGGGACTCAGTCCCCGGCAACCGAATCCGTCAAGAGAGTCAACTCCGAACTGCTTCCGCAAGCTCTGCTCAGCCGACGCAAGCTCGAAGCAGGAAGACTCTTGAGCGCACAGGCGAAGACCCTTCAACCGGTCGAATACTGGCTGCATCTGTGTCTGAAGGGTCATCGGGTACAGCAGTTCCCGCGGCTCCAGCCTGGCCAGCTCATCCTGGAGGTCGGCCTGCGCCTGGTCGCCCTGGAACTCCATGACCCAGAACTCACCGGTGGAGAGGTCCAGAGCAGCGAGCCCCAGTGAGAGGGAACGGTCGGATCGAGGTGAAGGGCGTGAAAAGGCTGCGACTGCTGCGAGAAAATTCGACTCCGTCGCCGGTAGCAGTTCGGTGTCGATCAGCGTCCCAGGCGTGTAGAGGCGGACCACCTCGCGGCGAACCAGCCCCTTGGCGAGCTGAGGGTCTCCCACCTGGTCGCACAGGGCCACTGTCCGTCCGGCCTTAAGCAGCTTGGCAATGTAGCCGGTTGCTGCGTGGTAAGGGACACCGCACAGCGGGACTGGCTCCGCACGGGCTTTGTCTCGAGAAGTCAAGGCAATGCTTAGGAGTTGAGACGCCTCCTCCGCGTCCTTATAAAACATTTCATAAAAATCGCCCACGCGGAAGAACAGAATCGCGTCCTGGTAGGAACCCTTGATGTCCCAATACTGGCGCATCAGAGGCGTCAGATCGGCGTCATTCATCCTGAAGCTCCTCGGCGATCTCGCGCGTCCCCTGCTTGCCGGGCGTGTGCAGCACCTTTCCCACCGACTGCCTGAGCCGTTCAAGGTCAGCTTCCGCCTCCTGCAATGCTCTTGTCTTTCGTCTGAGTTCGATCCGTCCTCGGATCCAGGGCGGAAACAAGAGGATGGAGGCGACGAGCAGGCCGATGGCAAAGGCGCTGAGGATTGGCTTGTAGATGTATGTGGAGGCCGAGCGCAGTCCAAAGAAATAACGGAGGGTGACCTCTTGCTCCTGATTTTGGAGGAAGAAGGTCAGGGAGAGCAACAACAGGATGCCAACCAGGATGAGCCTAATCATGGCTGTGATTTCGTCCTCTTCGGCCCCCGCCCAGAACCCTGTATCAGTTTGCTCTCTTCTTGGTGGATAGCCAGGCGGAATCCGGCACGCAGCTTTCGGTAGGTCGCGCGGAGATGCTCAGGGATGACCCGAGTCTCGGAAAAAAGCGGCATGAAATTAGTGTCTCCGTTCCAGCGAGGGACAATATGCAGGTGCACATGACGCTCGATGCCGGCTCCGCTGACACGTCCGAGGTTCATCCCGACATTAAAGCCTTCTGGTCTGATCTCTGTCCGCAGTACCCGAAGAGAAAGGTTCGTCATCCGGATCAGATCGAGGGCGCTATCGGCGGACAGCCCTTCCAAGCTATTGACGTGCGCATAGGGCGCGACCATGAGATGGCCACTGTTGTAAGGGAAGAGGTTCATCATGACGAATCCATGCCGCCCTCGGTGGAGCAGGAGGTTGTCCGAGTCCCGTCGTTCTCTCACCTTCGAACAGAAGATACATCCTCTCGGTTTCCTGGCGTTCTTGATGTAGGCCATGCGCCAGGGTGCCCATATGATCTTCATCGTATTGGCCGCGCCAGCTGAAGGCTGTTGGCAGCCTTCAAGGCCTCGTATTGCTTCAGCGCGCGAGCCAACAGGCCTCGTATCGCTGTTCCCCTGGCCCTCAGGATAACCTGCCTCGTGCGTGCGCTCCGATGGCTCAGATACACCTCCAAGCGATCATCTGGCAACTCGACGGCGCCCTTGTCGGCCCATTCGATTGCCACAACAATCTGACCGTCTAGGTAGTCCGAGAGGCCGATGTGCTGCAGTTCAAGCCGGGCCTCGATGCGGTACAGATCTACGTGTGCAAGGGGCAAACGACCTTGATACTCGTGGATCAGGACGAATGTGGGGCTGTTCACGATATGAGAAGGCACCCCGAGTCCGGTTGCGATGCCCCGCACAAACGTGGTCTTTCCCGTCCCCAGTGCTCCATACAGCGCCAACACTTCCCCTCCGCGTAATGACTGGCCGATGAAGCGACCGAGCTGTTCGGTGTCGGTCGCCGAGCGAAAAAGACCGCGCCATTCGTAGGGCTCTGACACAGTTCCGTCTCCGACGGACGAGCGTCGGGATCGAGATCGGGGAAGGCCGGGACCGGACACCCCTTGCCCTTTAGACCGTAAGGGGTGAGACCGTCTGAGTGAGGGCATGGGGAATTCGCTCGATCAAGTCTCCCGCAGTCATACCTGCAAATCCCAATGAAGCTGCCGCTAAATCACCCGCTAGGCCGTGGAGATAGGTGCCGGCACGGGCTGCGCCCCACACGTTCAGACCCTGCGCCAGCAGACCGACAATGATCCCGGTGAGGGCATCGCCGGTTCCGGCAGTGGCCATGCCGGGATTGCCAGTCGGACAGATCGCCACCTGTCCGCTTGGATGAGCCACGACCGTACGAGCTCCTTTTAAGACTAGAATGACCCCGCGTTGCTGGGCAAAACGGCTGGCAGTCCCGATGCGATCGGCATTGACCGACTGGGAAGTCGCCTGCTCTTTCAGCCGAGCCATTTCGCCTGGGTGCGGGGTCAGAATGAGCGGGACCTTGCACTCCGCGAGCAAAGCAGGACGTCCAGCGAGCGCATTCAGCGCGTCCGCGTCCAGTACGGAAGGCTTCTCCAGCCTGGTGATTAGCGCGTGGATCAGTTCAACGGTCTCCGGGTGGGTCGTCAAGCCTGGACCGATCGCGACGGCACTTCGGGCATTCGTAAACGTGACGAGACGATCAAGTCCGGACCGCGCCAGGGTCCGTGCCTTCGTTTCGGGCATGGGAACGGTCATCGCTTCCAACAGCTTTGCCTCGAGGGTATCGTTCACGCTCGCTGGCGTAGCAACTGTCACCAGACCAGCCCCCGCCCGAAGCGCCGCTCTCGCGGCGAGGGCGGCTGCGCCGGTTTTCCCCACCGACCCGGCAATGATCCCGACGTGCCCATAGGTGCCCTTATGCGCGGATGGAAGTCTGGCAGGGAGGAGACGGCGGGTTTCCTCTCCGGTGATCAGCGAGATTCGACTGTCGACGGCGTCCGCATACGATGCCGGAATGCCGATGTCGGCGATACGGACTATCCCGGCGTGATCGATACCGGGGCCGACGTACAAGCCAAGCTTAGGGAGCGCAAACGTAACCGTCAGCGTGGCCCGGACGGCTGTGCCAAGCACCGCTCCGGTGTCGGCGTGAATGCCTGAGGGGAGATCAACCGCGGTCACCGGTCGGTCTGCGTCATTGATGCAGTCGATCGCAGTGCGGTACGGTCCAGTGATTGGTGCCGAAAGTCCGGTCCCCAGGAGAGCATCCACGATCAGATCGCTGTGCCCAAGCAACGTCTGAAGTTTGGCGCTGGATGGACAGGCGAGGACGGCTGATGCGCCGCCAGCACTCACGAATCGACGATACATCGTCTTGGCGTCACCGGCCAAATCCGCCACTCGGGTCATGAGCAGCACCTGAACCCTGGCCCGTTTCCGCTTCAACAGGCGTGCGACCACGAACCCGTCCCCTCCGTTATGGCCCTTGCCGCAAAGAACTGCTACTGTCTTGCCGGCCAAGGAGCCGAATGTCTGTTCCATGGCGGCGGCAACACTGGTGCCTGCATGGTCCATCAGGGTGAGGCTTGGGATGCGGGCCTCCGTGATGGCGCGGCGATCGAGGGCTTGCATCTGAGCAGCGGTCACAATCTTCATAAGGAAAGGAATTGACCGTTCGCTATTCGCTGTTAGTGGTCTGCTGTGAGGATTGCCTCAGCGATCGCATAGTCTGCATCATGCGATAAGCTGACGTGGATTCCTGTCACGCCGGCCTCCTCAAGCAGGGCTCCAACGCGGCCGTTCGCGGTGGCCACCGGTCTCCCGGCGGGATCGTTGAGCACTTGGATATCCACCCATCGAATGCCACCGGACCAGCCAGTGCCAAGCGCTTTCAGGACCGCTTCCTTCGCCGCAAAACGTCCGGCGAGAGACGCGTAGGGGGACGCCCGCCCGAAACAATACTCGCGTTCCGCGTCTGTGTAGAGCCGCTGCAGGAAGCGTTGTTGCCACCGCTCCGTGAGACTGCGGATGCGGGCAATCTTGACGAGGTCCAGGCCGATGCCGACGATTTTCATGTCCCGTAAGGCCGATGAGCGGTTCTGGGCTTGCTGGGCGGAACGTCGGTCGTCGTGTGGTTAGCTCACCAGTTGCTTCATCTCCCGCACGGCCCGCTCGAGACCGACTAGAACAGCCCTCGCGATGATGCTGTGCCCGATGTTGAATTCCACGATTTCGGGAATCTTCGTCAAGCGCCGGACATTGCGGTAGGTAAGACCGTGTCCGGCGTTGACCCCCATACCCACTTTGTAGGCCAGCTTGGCGGCCTGTGCGATGGCTTCGAACTCGGTGTCTTCCTCTTTCGAGCGGCGGGCATTCGCGTAGCGACCGGTGTGAAGTTCGACAAAGTCTGCGCGCACCTTATGAGCTGCCTTGATCTGGTTCAAGTCTGGCTCGATGAACAGGCTCACAGGAATACCGCTGTCATGCAGAAGATCCACGATTCGTTGAATCCGTTCCTGCTGACCGGCAACCTCAAGACCTCCCTCGGTTGTCAGCTCCTGGCGACGTTCCGGCACCAGGGTCACGAAGTGTGGTTTGATGCTCAGGGCGATCTTGGCGATTGACTCTTCCGCTGCCATCTCCAAGTCCAGCTTGGTCTGGACAATCTCTCGCAACAGGGCTAGGTCGCGATCCTGAATGTGGCGGCGGTCTTCTCGAAGGTGGACGACTAGGCCATCGGCCCCGGCCAGCTCGACCAGTACGGCAGCAGCCAGCGGATCCGGCTCTTTCCCTCCCCTGGCTTGCCGGAGCGTTGCCACATGATCGATGTTGACACCCAGTCTGGCCACATGTCCTCCCGGGATCCCAAGGCCACAGGCGACCCTGGGCTATGGGGATTCTGCTTGGGTTTGCAAAAGGTTAGCGCATTATTGCAAAAAAGCACGGGGGTAGCAAGTGGTATGGGTTTGCCGAGCACCCACCAGGCGAACCCCTGATCTCGCGTCTGCATACTGGAGAACCATTGCCGACACATGCGGCGTCTCATCTTGGTCACATTGAGTGTGTTCGCCAGCCTCACACGAGGGCCGTTTCAGGAAGCGAAACTCGTCCAACACCCGATTAAAATTGACTGATTTGGACGGCTGCATTACAATGAGGCACATTTCCCCGCGATGAGCGGGAATCCGAGCCGATCAGAGGGGGCAGGTGGGGCGTAAGGTGGGGAAACAGTGGAAGGGTTTTACCGAATAAAACGGCTCCCGCCCTACGTGTTTGCCCAAGTCCAGGCCCTCAAGCTGGAGGCCCGACACCGGGGTGAAGACATCATTGATTTTGGCATGGGGAACCCTGATCAGCCGACCCCAAGCCACATCGTTGATAAGCTCGTCGAAGCTGTCAGAAACAGCAAGAACCATCGCTACTCGGCGTCGCGTGGGATCACCAAGCTCCGTCACGCGATCACCGGCTGGTACAAGCGTCGCTATGATGTGGACTTGGACCCGGAGACTGAAGCGATCGTCACCATCGGGTCGAAGGAAGGAATCGCGCATCTCGCGCTGGCCATGATCGGTCCCGGCGATGTGGTGCTGGCGCCCACGCCGACCTATCCCATTCACATGTATAGCGTGATCATTGCCGGGGGAGAGGTGCGCGGAATCGCGCTGAGCCCTGAGAGTGATTTCTTCGAAGACCTGATGAGGGTCTATCGCCAGACGCTTCCACGTCCGCGGATCTTGGTCATCAACTTTCCGCATAATCCGACCACCGCAGTCGTGGACCTGGAGTTTTTCAAAAAGGTCGTGGCATTCGCCAAGGAGCACAACGTCATCGTGATCCATGACCTCGCGTATGCTGACTTGTGCTTCGACGGCTACCGAGCCCCGAGCCTTTTGCAGGTTCCGGAAGCGAAGGAGATCGGCGTCGAGTTTTACACCCTCTCCAAGAGTTACAATATGCCAGGGTGGCGGGTCGGGTTCTGCGTTGGGAATCGCGAGGTGGTGGGCGCACTGACCAAGATCAAGAGCTACCTCGACTACGGTATCTTCCAGCCGCTCCAGATCGCCAGTATCATCGCGTTGAATGGGCCGCAGGATTGTGTGAAGGAAACGGTGCTCCGCTATCAAAAGCGCCGGAACGAGTTGGTCAACGGCCTCAACCGAATCGGCTGGCCTGTCGAAAAACCGCGTGCGACGATGTTCGTGTGGGCTCGCATCCCGGTGCCGTACCGTGGGATGGGGTCGCTTGAGTTCTCGAAGCTGCTACTCAGGGATGCGAAGGTCGCGGTCTCTCCCGGAATCGGGTTCGGGGACGGTGGGGACGAGCATGTGCGGTTCGCACTGGTTGAAAACGAGCACAGGATCCGGCAGGCCGTTCGGGGAATCAAGAAGATCTTGAAGCTTGAAGGAGCAAAACGATGAAGGCCCGGATCGGAGTGGGCTTGGTCGGATTCGGGACGGTGGGGACGGGAGTCGCCAAAATTTTGCTGGGGAACCGAACCTTGATTCAGCGGCGCGTGGGGGTCCCAGTGGAATTGGTTCGTGTGGCGGATCTCGATATCGCAAGGGACCGTGGGGTTTCGTTGCCACCGGGCATGCTGACGACTGACGTGCGGCAGGTCCTGGACGATCCTTCAGTCGACATCGTCCTAGAGCTCATCGGAGGGTATGACGCCGCCAAGCGGGTGATCCTGGACGCGATGGCAAGAGGCAAGCAGGTGGTGACGGCGAACAAGGCTCTGCTCGCCGTCCATGGGGAGGAAATCTTCGAAGCTGCCGCACGGCACTGCGTGGATCTCGGATTCGAAGCGAGCGTCGGAGGAGGGATCCCTGTCATCCGCGCGTTGACCGAAGGGTTAGCAGCCAACACGATTCTGTCGATCTACGGCATCATCAACGGTACCTCGAACTATATCCTGAGCCGGATGACCAGTGAGGGACAGGGGTTCAAGGAAGTGCTGGCAGAGGCGCAACGGGCTGGGTACGCCGAAGCCGACCCGACGTTTGATGTGGCCGGGATTGACTCAGCCCACAAACTCTCGATCATGGTGAGTCTGGCGTACGGCACGCCGGTTAACTTCAAGGATGTCTATACGGAGGGCATCACCCGCATCACGCCGCTTGATATCACCTACGCCAAGGAATTTGGATACACTATCAAGCTCCTCGGGATTGCCAAGTTTTCTGAGGGTGAGGTGGAAGCGAGGGTCCACCCCACGATGATTCCATCCACCTCGCCGGTCGCGCACGTGGAAGGGGTCTACAATGCCATTCAGCTTGTTGGGGATGCGGTGAACGATATCGTGCTCTATGGCCAGGGCGCTGGCTCGATGCCGACCGGCAGCGCCGTGGTCGGCGATATCATCGACATCGCGCGCAATCTGCGGAGCGGTGCGTCCGGTCGGGTGCCGCCCGCTTCCTTTCAACAGGATCAGCGTCGTCCGCTCCGCATCAGACGGATGGAAGAGATCATCTCTCTGTATTACCTGCGGTTCATGGTGCTGGACCGGCCTGGCGTGCTGTCCCAAATCTCAGGCGTGCTGGGGCGCCACGGCATTAGCATCTCGTCGGTTCTCCAACAGGGACGCAAGGAGGGTCAGACGGTGCCGGTGGTCATTATGACCCACACCTCGACCGAGCGGGATGTTCAGGCCTCGCTCCGGGAAATCGATCGGATGCCCTTTATTTCCGAGCCCACCACGTTAATCCGCGTCGAGGGGCATGACGAGTGACGCATGTGCCCCGTTGGACGTGCCCTCACTATTTACTTGGGGTCTGATCCATGATCCGCTGGCGCGGTGTCATCGAAGAGTATCGCAAGTTTCTGCCGATCACGGAGCAGACGCCTGTCGTGACGTTGGGCGAGGGAAATACCCCGCTCATCCATGCCAGGTGCCTGGCTCGCAAGATTGCTCCCGGGGTCGAGCTGTATCTGAAGTTCGAGGGGGCGAATCCCACTGGCTCCTTCAAGGACCGTGGCATGACCCTGGCCATTTCCAAGGCGCTCGAATCGGGGGCGAGAGCTGTGATCTGTGCGTCAACTGGAAACACGTCAGCGTCCGCTGCTGCCTATGGCGCCCGGGCGGGTTTGGCGGTGTATGTGCTCATCCCGGCTGGAAAGATCGCCATGGGCAAGCTCTCCCAGGCGATGATGCACCAGGCGACTGTCATCCAGATCGAGGGAAACTTCGACCAAGCTCTTGCGATTGTCAAAGACATCGCATCGACCCACAAGATCGAGTTGGTCAACTCGATCAATCCGTTCCGGATCGAAGGGCAGAAGACCGCCGCGATGGAGGTCTGCGACCAGCTTGGGTTCGCTCCCACCCTACATGTGTTGCCGGTCGGCAACGCCGGGAACATCACAGCCTACTGGCGAGGCTACACCGAGTATCGGGCCGCCGGTCAGATTACCCGTTTACCCCGGATGATGGGATTTCAGGCGGCGGGCGCGGCCCCGATCGTGCTGGGTCATGTGGTGGATGATCCACAGACCATCGCGACGGCAATCCGGATCGGTAACCCCGCCAGTTGGAAGTCGGCCATTCAGGTGGTGGAAGAGTCGGCCGGCAAGATCGACATGGTCACGGATGAACAGATCCTGCAGGCGTACGAGCTGGTGGCGGCCGAGGAAGGGGTCTTCTGTGAGCCAGCCTCCGCTGCGTCAGTGGCGGGGGCCATCAAGCTACGCGAGACGGGTATGCTCAAGGAAGGTGAGACGGTGGTCTGCACCTTGACCGGCCATGGGCTGAAGGATGCCGACACAGCCATTAGCGTCTCACGCCAACCGCGCACGGTGAAGGCCAGCCGCGATGACG
>Ga0187893_10006569_pt1 | contig 19781 bp, 19 predicted proteins | sample MA1701074metaG_FD_139574 | JGI IMG/M metagenome (GOLD analysis project Ga0187893, IMG submission 139574) | White microbial mat communities from a basaltic lava cave in the Kipuka Kanohina Cave System on the Island of Hawaii, USA - MA170107-4 metaG ...
ATCGCGAGCGCCTCGTCCACGGTCTTCGCCTGCTCGTCGAGATAGCCCGTCTTCCGGCGCATCTCGATGCGCGAGGGATCGCACTCGATCGCGAGCATCGAGGCGCCCGCCATGGTGGCGGCGAGCGGCTGCGCCCCGCCCATGCCCCCGAGGCCCGCGGTCAGGATCCACTTGCCCGCCCAGTCGCCGCCGCAGTGCTGGCGGCCGGCCTCGGCGAAGGTCTCGTAGGTGCCCTGCACGATCCCCTGGCTGCCGATGTAGATCCAGGAGCCGGCCGTCATCTGGCCGTACATCATGAGGCCCTTGCGGTCGAGCTCGGTGAAGTGCTCCCAGGTCGCCCAGTGCGGCACGAGGTTGGAGTTGGCGATCAGCACGCGCGGCGCATCCGGGTGCGTCCGGAAGACGCCGACCGGCTTGCCGGACTGCACCAGCAGCGACTCGTCGGGCTCGAGGCTCCTGAGGGACGCGACGATGCGCTCGTAGCATTCCCAGTTCCTCGCCGCCTTGCCGATGCCGCCGTAGACCACCAGGTCCTCCGGCCGCTCGGCGACCTCGGGGTCGAGGTTGTTCATGAGCATGCGCAGCGGCGCCTCGGTGAGCCAGCACTTCGCCGAGAGCTCGGTGCCGCGCGCGGCGCGGATCTGTTTCATCGCGGGGCCCTCAGGAACGGTACACCAGCGGGAACTCCGGCACATCGAGCGGCTCGCCGTGCCTGAGCTTGAGGTCCGGGAACGGCGGCGAGGTCCTGCCGCCGCGGTCGGCGAACACCGCGTCGTCGCCGGCCCAGCGCGAGGAAAACGCGCGCCGCCTGCGGCGGGAGACGTTCGCCGGCGCGCCGTGCACGGTGCGGAAGGTGAAGGCGATCGCGTCCCCGGGCTCCATGTCCCAGCCGAGGATCCGGTAGTCGGCCCGATGCGCATCGATGTCGGGCAGCTCCTCGAAGGGGTCGTTCGCATACAGGGGCGTGCCGTCGAAGCGCTTCGGCCGGAAGCCCTTGCCCCAGCGGTGCGAGCCGGCGACGCACTCCATCACGATGTCGCGCGACACCGGGTCGAGCGGCGTCCAGAAGCTCACCGTCTGCGCCCCGTCCACGCAGTAGTAGGGCTGGTCCTGGTGCCACGGCGTCGGCACGCTCGAGCCCGGCTCCTTGACGAGCACGTGGTCGTGGAAGAAGCGCGCGCTGCGCGAGCGCATGAGGCGCGCCGCGATCCGCGCCGCGGGCGACTCGAAGACGAAGGCGCGGAACTCCGGGATCCGCTGCCAGCTGCAGAAATCCTGGAAGAAGGGCGCCGAGCCGTCCGCCGGCCGGTAGGTGCGCTCGAGCGGGCTCGGCTCGGCCAGGTTGCGCTCGACACCCGCGCGCAGCGGCTCGATCCAGTCGCGGAATACGCCGCGCAGCACCACCGCGCCGTCCGCCTGGAAGCGCTCGATGTCGGTTTCGCTCATGGTTCGCCTCCGCAGATGCTGCCGATCAGGTTCACGATCAGCCGCGTGATGCCGAGCGCGGTGATGCCGTTCACGTCGAGCGCGGGGTAATGCTCGGCGAAGCTGATCCCCATCACCTGCCCGCGGCGCGCCAGGCCCGTGACCAGGTCCGCCGCCTCGCAGAACGAGAGCCCTCCGGGGAGCGGCGCGCTGGTTCCGGGCATCACGGCAGGATCGAGGCCGTCGCAATCGAATGCGACGTAGTAGCGCCCGCCCTGCGGGAACTCTCGCAGCACCCGCTCGACGCCTTCGCGCCGCACCTCGCGCGCGGTCACGATCGCGTTGCCGCGCCCGAGCGTGTCGCGCACGTCCTGCGGCCGCGCGCTGCCCACGCCGCGGATGCCGCAATGCACGATCCGCTTCACCCAGGGCATCTCGGCGGCGCGGCGCATCGGGCTCGAGTAGCCGTCCCGGAATCCATCCACCTCGTCGCGGTAGTCGATGTGGGCGTCGATCTGCAGCACGTGCAGCGGCCCGTGCCGCTCGAAGGCGCGCAGCGCGAGCGCGGTGATCGAGTCGTCGCCCCCGAGCACGATCGGCAGCGCGCCCGCGTCGAGGATGCGCCGCACCGCGGCGGTGGCGCGCGCCATGTTGCCGGGATTGTCGCCCGGGGCGGCGGCGACGTCGCCGCAGTCGGCGAGCGGCAGCGGGCCGTTCGCGGCGAGCGCGCCGCCGAGATCGAAGTCGTGGTGGCCGGCCATGCGCCCGAAGCGCGCCGAGCGCTCGCGCACCGCGCGCGGGGCCTGCGATGCGCCCGAGGCGAAGTCCCTCCCCGGGTAGGGCACGCCGTAGGGCATGCCGAGCACGGCGAAGCGGGCCGCGAGCGATTCGAGCGCGACGCGCGGGGCCGAGAAGAAACCCGCTGCGCTCATCGCGCCGTCCCGCCGCCCAGCTCCGCGCGGGCGCGGCGCGCCTCCTTCAGAAGCAGCGCGCCGAAGCGCTCCAGGTCCTGGTCGGAGATGCGGAAGGTCGGCCCGGTGATGCTGAAAGCGGCGACGATCTCGCCGCCGGGGCCGTGGATCGGCGCCGCGATCGCGGTGACGTCGGGCTCGATGGTCTTGCGCCGCGCCGCGTAGCCGCCCTCGCCGACCCGTCCGGTGAGGGCTGCGCCGACCGCGGTGCGCTCGAGCGGCAGCATGCGCCCCACCCAGGAGGCGTGCCGGATCGCGTGCCGGCTCAGTACCTGGCGCAGGTAGATGGCCTGGCGCTCGCCGGCGCGCACCGCGAGGTTGGCGGTCTCGCCGCTCGCGTCGGCGATGCGCCGCAGGTGGGGCGCCGCCAGGTCGTAGAGCGAGAGTCCGCGCAGCGCCGAAAGCCCGATCTGCACCAGCTTCATGCCGGCGGCGTAGCCGCCGTCGTCCTGGCGGCGCGCGAATCCCGCCTGCTCGAGGGTCGCCAGGAGCCGCGCCACCGTGCTCACCGGCAGCCCGGTTTCGCGCGCCAGCTCCGAGAGCGTGGCGCCGGTGCGCTCGCCCCCCAGGCGCCCGAGCAGCTCGAAGGCGCGCTGCACCGAGCGCACCGGGGAAGGGGCTTGCGCCTTTGCCATCTGATGGAATAATATACCGCACCATGGCAAAAAGCAACGCCGACCTGCTGGTGCTCGGCGCCGCGGAGCTGCTCACCTGCCGCGGCCCGGCGGACGGCATCCGCGGCGAGGCGCTGCGCGCGGTCGAGCTGATCCGCGACGGCGGGCTCGCGCTCGCCGCGGGCCGCATCGCCGCGGTCGGGACGAGCGCGGAGATCGCGGCGCGCTTCCAGGCGCCCCGCGTGATCGATGCCGCAGGCAAGCTGGTCACGCCCGGGCTGGTCGATCCGCACTCGCATCTCCTTTACGGCGGCACGCGCCACGAGGAGTACGAGGCCAAGGTGACGCAGCGCAGCCCGGCGGCGCGCCTGGACGGCGGCATCCGCTACACGGTGCGCAAGACGCGCGAGGCGAGCGACGCGGCGCTCGTGCGCCAGGCGCTCGCCGACCTCGACGTGATGCTCGAGCACGGCACCACCACGCTGGAGGCGAAGACCGGATACGGCCTGGAGCGCGAGCAGGAGCTGCGCCTGCTGCGGCTCACCGCGGGCCTCGCGCACGCGGTGGACGTGGTGCCGACCTTCCTCGCGCTGCACGTGCTGCCGGAGGAATACGCGGGCCGGCGCGCCGAATACCTCGAGCTTGCCGCCGGCGCGCTCGCCGAGGCGGCGCAGCTCGCGCCCTATTGCGACGTCTCCTGCGACCCGATCTGCTTCAGCTTCGACGAGTGCCTCGCGGTGGGCGAGGCCGCGCGCAGGCTCGGCATGCAGATCCGGGTGCACGCCGACCAGTTCGGCGACGCACGCGGCGCCCTGCTCGCGGCGCGGCTCGGCGCCTCGGCGGCGGACCACCTCGACTACGCGAGCGACGAGGGCCTGCGCGCGATGGCCGCCGCGGGCACGGTCGCGACGCTGCTGCCGGGTGTGACGCTGCACCTGTGCGAAATGACGCCGCGCTTCGCCGCGGGCCGGCTCGCCGAGGCCGAGAAGCCGTTCATGCCGCTCGTCGCGCGCCGCGCGATCGAGTCCGGCGCGGTGGTCGCGCTCTCGACCGACTACAACCCGGGCAGCTGCCCCACGCCCTCGATGCAGCTCGTGATGCAGCTCGCGGCGCGGCTGTTCCGCCTCGGCTACGCCGAGATCTGGAACATGTGCACGCTCAACGCCGCGCGCGCGCTCGACCGCGCGCACGACCGCGGCAGCCTGGAAGCCGGCAAGCGCGCCGACGTGCTCGTCTGGTCGGTGCCGCACCACGGCCTCGTCATCAACCGCTTCGGCGTCAACCTAGTCGATACCGTCATCGCCGCCGGCAAGGTGGCGGTGAGAAACGGGCGTATCCTGTCCCCATCCGCTGCACACCCGAAAGAGGAGGCACCATGTCATTCCGCATGAGCAGCAGTCTCGTGCTTGCCGCGGCGCTCGGCGCCGCGCTCGCCGCGCCGGCGCAGGCGCAGAGCATCCGGATCGGCTTTCACGCCCCGCTGACGGGGTTCGCCGCCTCCGACGGCAAGTCGGCGCAGAACGGCGCCGAGCTCGCGGTCGAGCAGATCAACGCCAGGGGCGGGATCAACGGGCGCAAGCTGGAACTGGTGATCTACGACGACCAGGCGCGGCCCGACCAGGCGGTGCCGCTCGCCAACAAGTATGTCGGCGAGGGCCTCAAGATCGTGATCTCGGGCAGCTACTCCGGCCCGACGCGCGCCGCGGCGGGCGTGTTCCAGGGCGCCAAGATCCCCTACATCTCGGCCTACGCCATCCACCCGGACATCACGCGCGCCGGCAACTTCGTCTTCCGCACCTCCTTCATGGGCGAGGTGCAGGGGCGCGCGGCGCCGAAGCTGATCGGCGAGATCCTGAAGAAGAAGAAGGTGACGCTGCTCACGCTCAACAACGACTTCGGCCAGGCGCTCGCCGCCGGCTTCAAGGAGGTCGCCGGCAAGTTCGGGGTGCAGATCGCGAGCGAGTACACCTACGCCATGGGCGACCGGCAGTTCGGCTCGATCGTGGCGAGCGTGAAGAAGGACGAGCCGGAAGTGCTCTACGTCTCCGGCTACTTCTTCAACGGCGGGCCGCTGGTGGCGCAGCTGCGCGCGGGCGGCGTCACCGCGCCGATCGTCGGCACCGAGGGCTTCGACACGCACAACTTCATCTCCATCGCCAAGGACGCCGCCGAGGGGGTGATGATCACGACCTCGCTCGACCGGGACACCAAGCTCCCGGAGATGCGGGCGTTCATCGACGACTACGAGAAGAAGTTCAATGCCGGGGCCGACATGGTCGCGGCGAGCACGCACACCGCGGTCAACGTGGCCGCGGCCGCGATGCGCAAGGCCGGCGCGGACGATCCGGCGAAGCTGCGCGACGCGATCGCCGCTACCCGGGACCTGCCGGTGGCGACCGGGCGCATCACGTTCAACGCCGCCGGCGAGGTCTACAAGGCGGCGCAGATCCAGGTCATCAAGGGCGCCAAGTTCCGCTACTTCGCGACCATCGACGACCCGGTGCTGCTCGCGCCGCCGTCGAAGTAGCGCCGCGCCCGGGCCGCCCCTGTACTACGCAGAGCTGCTGCTCGTAGGGCTGGTGTGGGGCTGCATGTACGCCATGATGGCGCTCGGCCTCACCCTGGTCTACGGGCTGCTGCGCATCCTGCACGTGGCGCAGGCGACCGTGTTCACGCTCGGCGCCTACACCGGGCTGCTGGTCGCGAACCACGTCCACAGCCTCGCCGCGGCCTTCGCCGCCGCGGCGCTCGTCGCGGGGGCTCTCGGCCCGGTCATCTACCGGCTCGTCTACCAGCCGATCCTCGACCGGCCGCCGTTCGTCGCGCTGGTCGCCTCGATCGGGGTGCTGATCGCGATGGAGGACGGCTTCCGGCTCGCGTTCGGCCCCTACGGCCTTTCTTTCGCGCAAAACCCGTGGTTCACGACCACGCTCGGCTTCGCCGAGGTCTCGCTCAACCTGGCCCAGATCTGGATCGTGGTCGCGGCGGTGGTGCTGCTCTCGGCGTTCGCGCTCTTTGCCGCGCGCACCCGCGCCGGCGTCGCCTGGCGCGCCACGGTGTCCGATCCGCCGATCGCCGAGAGCTTCGGCGTGAGCGTCGCGCGCGTGCGCTATCTCGCCTTCTTCATCGCCTCGGTGCTCGCGGGGATCGCGGGGGTGCTGGTGGGGCTGCTCAACAACCTGGTCGAGCCCGGCATGGGCGGGGTGATCGCCTACAAGGGGCTGGCGATCATCGTGCTCGGCGGCCTGGGGAACGTCCCGGGCACGCTCCTCGCCAGCCTGCTGCTCGGCGTGGTCGAGAGCTACGGCACCGTGTTCCTCGACAAGCTGCTCGACCGCGACGCGATCGCGTACCTCTTCCTGATCGCGGTGCTGATGGTGCGGCCGCACGGCCTGCTGGGAAAGGGGGCCTGATGGACTACTACCTCTCGGTCGCCACGTTCGCGGCGCTCAACGTGATCCTGGCGCTGGGCCTCAACCTGATCAGCGGCTTCTGCGGCCAGGTGAGCCTCGGCCACGCCGCGTTCTACGGCCTGGGCGCCTACGCTGCTGCGCTTCTCTCGGTCGCGGGCGCGCCCTTCCCGATCGCGATCCTCGCCGGCGTGCTGGTTGCAGGCAGCGCCGGCATCGTGGTCGGCTTCGCGGCGCTGCGCGTGCGCGAGGACTTCCTCGCCATCGTCACCATGGGCGTGGGGTTCCTGTTCCTCGGCGCGGTGCGCAAGAACCCCTGGGTCGGCGCCGAGATGGGGATCTCGAAGATCCCTTCGCCGCTCGACAAGGTCGGGTACGCCGCGCTCGCGATCGGCGCCGCGCTCGCCCTGGTCGCCCTCAGCGTGCACGTGCGCCGCAGCTGGATGGGCCGCGCTTTCGGCGCCGTGGCGCAGGACGAGGACGCGGCGCGCACCATCGGCATCGACGTCGCCGGCTACAAGATCGCGGCCTTCTTCCTCGGCACCGCGGCGGCGGGCCTGGCCGGCGGGATCTACGCGCACATGACGCAGCTGATCGTCCCGGACGCGTTCAACTTCATCCAGTCGATCACCGTGCTCGCCATGGTGGTGGTCGGCGGCATCGGCTCGACCTGGGGCGTGGTCGCCGGCGCGGTGCTGCTGACGCTGATGCCGGAGCTGTTCCGCTTCATCAACGACTACAAGCTGCTGGTCTACGGCGCGCTGCTCCTCGCCGTCATGCGCTTCAGCCCCGAGGGCATCGCCGGGCTGCTCCGGCGCTGGTTGCGGCTGCGGCTCGCATGATGCTCGAAGGCAGGGGCCTTTCGATCGCCTTCGGCGGCGTGCACGCGGTCGAGGACGTCTCGATCGCGGTCGAGCGCGGCGAGCTGGTCGGCCTCATCGGGCCGAACGGCGCCGGCAAGACGACGCTCTTGCGCCTGCTCACCGGGATCCTCGCGCCGCAGGCGGGCACGGTCCGTTTCGAGGGTCGCGACATCACCCGCATGCCGATCCACCGCCGCGCGCAGCTCGGCTTCGCGCTCACCCACCAGGTGGTGCGGCCGTTCCGCGACATGACGCTGGCGGAGAACGTGATGATGGCCGCCGCGACGCACACCACGCTGCGGCCCTGGACCGCGCTCGCCGCGGTGGACGCGAGCGACGCGCGCCGGTGCGCCCTCGCCCTGCTCGAGCGGCTCGGCATCGCGGACGCGGCCGACAAGCCCGCGCGCAGCGTGCCGCTGGGGTACCTGAAGCGCATGCAGGTGGCGCGCGCGCTCGCGCTCGGGCCGCGGCTCCTCATGCTCGACGAGCCGCTCGCGGGCTTGAACCAGGTCGAGGCGAAGCGGCTCGCTGACCTGATCGTGGAGCTGAGCGCCGACGGCATCACGGTGGTGCTGGTCGAGCACAACCTGGGCGAGGTGACGCGCATCGCGCGGCGGCTGCTCGTGCTGCACAACGGCGCCGTGCTCGCCGAGGGCGAGCCGCGCGGCGTGATGGCGCGGCGCGACGTGCGCCTCGCCTACCTCGGCGCGGAGAGCGTGCAAGCTGGAGCTGCGGGGCTTCGGCTGCGGCTACGGCCTGGTGCAGGCGGTCGAGGGGCTCGACCTCGCCGTGCCCGAAGGCGAGATCACCGCGCTGCTGGGGCCGAACGGCGCCGGCAAGACCTCGACCCTGATGGCGATCGCGGGCCACGTCGAGGTGCAGGCCGGCCGGATCGAGTTCCTCGGCGAGGACCTCACGCCCCTGCCCCCGGTCGAGCGCACGCGCCGCGGCATCGCGATCGCGCCCGAGGGTCGGCGCATCTTTCCCGACCTGACGGTGGCCGAGAACCTGCTGGTGGGCGGCTACACGCAGAGCGCCGCCGAGGCGCGCCGGACCCAGGAGCAGGTGGTGTCGCTCTTTCCGCGCCTGAAGGAGAGGCTGCGCCAGCGCGCGGGCTCGCTCTCGGGCGGCGAGCAGCAGATGCTGGCGATCGGCCGCGCCCTGATGGCGCGCCCCAGGCTGCTGCTCGTCGACGAGCTCTCGCTCGGCCTCATGCCCGCGATGGTGGACCTGTGCTTTCGCGCGCTCGGCGAGCTGAAGAGCCGGGGGATCGCGGTGCTGGTGGTCGAGCAGAACACGCACCGCGCGCTCGAGGCGGCGGACCGGGTCGCCGTGCTCGTCTCCGGGCGCAAGGTCTACGAGGCCGACGGCGCGCAGGCGCGGCGCGACCCGCAGCTCGTCGACTCGTTCCTCGGCCTGAAGGAGGTGGCGTGAGCGCGCGCAGGATCACCGCGCAGCGCGGGCCGCAGCTGCGCTGCAGGGGCTGGCGGCAGGAAGCGATCCTGCGGCTGCTCGAGAACAACCTGGAGAACGCCGAGAACCCCGAGGAGCTCGTCGTCTACATGTCGGTCGCCAAGGCGGCGCGCGACTGGCAGAGCTACGAGCGCATCGTCGCCGCGCTCAAGCGCCTCCAGGCGGGCGAGACGCTCGTCATGCAGTCCGGCAAGCCGGTCGGGATCTTCGCCACCGGCGGCGCGGCGCCGCTCGTCCTCATGGCGAGCGGGAATCTGGTGCCGCGCTGGGCGAGCGACTCGCAGGTGGACGAGCTCGCCGCCAAGGGCCTGACGATCGTTCCCGGGTTCACCGCCGCGGCCTGGCAGTACATCGGCAGCCAGGGCATCGTGCAGGGGACCTACGAGACCTTCACGGCGTGCGCGCGCAAGCACTTCGGCGGCACGCTCAAAGGGCGCTGGCTGCTCACCGGCGGCTGCGGCGGCATGGGCGGCGCGCAGCCGCTCGCGGGCTTCCTCGCCGGCGCGGCGACGCTGGTGGTCGAGGCCGACCCGGCGAAGATCCGCCGCCGCATCGAGACCGGCTACTGCCAGCACATGGCCGACGACCTCGAGCGCGCGCTCGAGCTGGTGACGCGGGCGAAGGCGGCGGGCGAGCCGGTCTCGGTGGGGCTGGTCGGCAACTGCGCCACGGTGCTGCCGGAGCTCTTGCGGCGCAACCTGGTCCCCGACGTCGTCACCGACCAGACCTCGACCGAGCTGGTCGGCGGCTACTTCCCGGCCTCGCTGCCGGTGGAGGAGACGCGCCGGCTCTGGTCGAGCGAGCCCGAGAGCGTGCGGCCGCTCGCCTACGAGTCGATGCGCGCCCACGTCGAGGCGATGGCCGAGTTCCAGCGCCGCGGCGCGATCGTGTTCGAATACGGCAACAACCTGCGCGCGCGCGCCACCGACGGCGGCGCCAGGGGCGCGTTCGAAGTGCCCTCGTTCGTCGACCTCTTCCTGCGGCCCTACTTCTGCGAGGGCATCGGGCCGTTCCGCTGGATCGCGGTCTCCGGGGAGCCCGCCGACATCCACGCCATCGACGACCTTGTCCTCGCCGAGTTCGCCGCCAACGAGCAGATCTGCTCCTGGATCCGCAAGGCGCGCGCGCACGTCAAGTTCCAGGGCCTGCCGGCGCGCATCGGCTGGCTCGGGCACACCGAGCGCAGCCGCCTCGCGGTACGCGTGAACGGCATGCTCGGCCGGGGCGAGCTGCAAGGCCCGGTCGCCTTCACGCGCGACCATCTCGACGCGGCCTCGGCCGCGATGCCGTTCCGCGAGACCGAGAACATGAAGGACGGCTCGGATGCGGTCGCCGACTGGCCGATCCTGAACGCGCTGCTCAACGGCGTCGCGGGAGCGGACCTGGTCGCGGTGCACCAGCTCGGCGACTACGGCAAGAGCGCCGGCGTCACCGTGGTCGCCGACGGCACGCCGGAGGCGGCGGTGCGGCTGAAGCGCGTGCTCGACTGCGACACCGGCCTAGGTGTGCTGCGGCTGGCGGATGCCGGGTACGAGACTGCGATTGCGGCGAAAAAGCGTTACAAACTAGGTATATGAGCAGAATGAGTCCAAGCTAGGCGCAACGAGGCGCGCTGCATCGCAGCATCCTTGCTGAGTCTTGTGGGTTTCCACTCCATGGATTTAAACTTCCGTCCAGTGGAAGACAGCAACTCCCTAGCTAAAGACTTTCGCTCAGGGCGCGCGGAAGAGCTCGTTCGGTCGGTCCACCGGGCGCTCTCGATCTTGGCGGTGTTCGGACCGGAGCAACCTCGGGCGAGCCTCTCGCAGCTCGCCCGGGAAAGTCACCTGCCGGTGACCACGGTGTCGCGCCTCCTGGCGACGCTCGAATCGCTCGGGTTCGTGCGCCGGCTGGAGGGGGGAAGCTATGGTCTCGGCGTCCGCCTTCTGCAGCTCGGCTTTGCCGCCCGCCAAACCTTCGACATCATCGATCTGGCCGAACCGCTGCTGACGGAAATCAATCGCGTCACCGGCGAGAACACCAACCTCGCGATTCGGAGCGACGAGCACAGCTTCACCTACATCCGTCAGCTGGCGACGCGCCACGCGGTGCGGCATGCAAGCTGGGTCGGCCGTACGCAGCCAATTCGCGGCACCGCGAACGGCGCTGCGCTCAGAGGAGAAGTGGGCCCGAAGGGCTATGTGGCCACGCGCAAGACCATCGAAGCGGATATTTCGGCCGTGGCTGCCCCGGTACGCGGCCCGGGCGGCGAGGTGGTCGCGGCGATCAGCGTCACCGCGCCCACCTACCGCACGAGCGACGAGCAGCTGGCCGAGTATGGCCGACTCGTTGTCGGTGCGGCGACCCGGCTGTCGCGGCTGATCGGCGCGACCGAGAGCTTGCGGAAGGAAAGTGCCGCGTAACAGCGTTTGTGGGCAAGGCGTTCAGCCTTGCAGTGCCGCTATGCAACGAAAACGGAGGATCTATGTGGAATAGGTCGAGAGGTGAGGTTCAGAACCTGCTTGTGGCGCTGTTCTCCGGGGCGCTTCTCGCGATCCCGGGGCTTTCGCCGGCACAGAACGTGGACAAGCTGCGTCTCGCCGACAGTCGAACCGTCTACAGCGCTCATATCATCGTCGCAGACGAGCTCAAGCTTTTTCAGAAGCACGGCCTGGAAGTGGAGCACAAGCACTTCGCCTCGGGAAAGCTCACCCTGGACGCGGTGATGGCAGGCGCTGCCGACGTGTCGACGAGCAGTGAAACTCCGGTCAGCGCCGCGGTGATGGCGAATCGACCCATCGTCATCGTCGCGAGAATGATCAAGGCAAGACCGGACATTCTGACTCACGAAGATGCCGGAATCAAAAGCACCTCCGATCTGAGGGGCAAGAAGATCGGCATCCTGTCGGGCACGAGCAGCGAGGTGGTGATCCATACCGCCATGAAGAAGGCCGGCCTGAAGGCTTCCGAGGCCTCGTTCGTCAATCTCCTTCCGCAGGACATGCCTGCCGCGATCGCGACGCGGTCCGTCGACGCCATCAGCATCTGGCAGCCGCACATCTACAACGCACAGCGCCTGCTCGGTGCGAAGGCTCGCCTCCTCGACACGAGGGACGTGTATACGGAGTCCTTCAACCTCGTCGCCATGAAGGACTATGCGCAGGCGAACCCGCGAGCGATTGGCAGCCTGCTGGCTGCGCTGCTCGAGGCAGAGAGTTACCTGCACAAGAACAAGTCGCAGGCCCAGGAGATCGTCACCAAGATTGCGGGGCCAAACCGGCCCGCGGTGGAGAGCTCATGGGGAAACTTCGAGTATCGGATCGGCCTCGACCAATCCCTGATCGAGGTTCTCGAAGCGATCTCGCGCTGGCGGCTGGAGACGGGCAACGTGCCGCCAGGCGCAACCAGGGTTCCGGAGTACGTGCCAGTCATCCATTCGCAAATCCTGCGCGGGGTCGACGCCTCGCGGGTACGGGACCTGCGGTAGACCAGGCCGGCCGGGTGTGGTGATCCGCAGGGAAGCGAGGAGGAACCTGTGCTGGTCCGGATGATCGGGTACCTTTCGTTCCCTGCGTTCCTGCTGCTCTGGCATCTCATCAGCACGTCCGGGCTCGTCAATCGCGCGCTCACCCCGGCGCCGACCGATGTGCTCGAAGCGCTCTGGTCCGCGGCTTCGAGCGGAGTGCTGTGGGCGGACATCGGCTGGAGCGTCTCGCGCGTGCTGGTCGGATACTGCGCCGGCGCAGTTCTCGGCATCGCGACCGGCTTGATCACGGCACGATTTCCACTGGCGCGAAGCGTGGTCGCGCCCACGCTTCAGGTACTGCGCCCCATTCCGCCGATCGCGATCGTCCCGCTGGCGATCATCTGGTTCGGACTGAACGAGCCGGAGAAGTATTTTCTCGTGGCTTGGGGGGTATTCTTCGTGGTCTGGATCGCGACCTTCATGGGGGTACAGCGCGTCAATCCGCTGTTGATCCGCGCCGCCGAGATGCTTGGCGTCCCGCAGGGGCGCATGCTCTCCGAAGTGATCTTCCCCGGGGCCCTTCCCTACATCACCGTGGGCTTGCGGACCTCGGTGACGATCGCCTTCTACTCGCTCGTGGCCGCCGAGGTCGCGGGAGCCTTCTCCGGGGTCGCGTACCGCGTCAACATGTCGCATCAGAACATGCAGACCGGCCTCATGATCGGGTCGCTCTTCGCGCTGGGGTTTGTCTCGGCGGTCACCGACGCCGCCTTCAACGCGGTCGCCCGGCGACTCGTGTTCTGGCACTGAGCGTACGGCGCAGCGGTGAGATCCGGCGACGCTCGGAATGCCTGAAGGCCGCGGCAGCATCGCGATTCGAGACGTGACGGTGCGCTTCAGTGGACGGGCCGGAAGCATTACAGCGGTCGACAGGTTCTCGGTCGACATCGGCAGCGGTCAGCTGGTCGCGATCCTGGGTCCTTCGGGCTGCGGCAAATCGACGCTGCTGAACGCGATCGCCGGGTTCATCATCCCGCAGCCGGGAGAGGTTCGGGTGGACGGGGTGACGATCCGTGGTCCGGGTGCCGATCGGGGGGTCGTGTTTCAACAGCCCGCCCTGTTTCCCTGGAAGAACGTCTACGAGAATATCGCCCTGGGTCCGCGCATGGCTGGCCTCGACCGGGCCGCAGTGGACGAGCGCACCAAGCACTTCATGGAACTGGTCGGTCTGGCGCAATTCGCCCGGTACTACCCCGAGCAGCTCTCGGGCGGCATGCAGCAGCGTGTAGGCATAGCGCGCGCACTCGCCAACAACCCCAGCGTGCTGCTCATGGACGAGCCGTTCGGCGCGCTGGACGCGCAGACTCGGGAGCTGATGCAGGAGAGCCTGCTGAAGATCTGGGAGGAGAACCGGACGACGCTGCTGTTCGTCACGCACGACATCGAGGAGGCGGTGTTCCTGGCGGATCGAGTCGTGCTCATGAGCGCCCGTCCGGGCAGGCTGATCGCGGACATTCCGGTCGACCTGCGCCGGCCGCGCAGCGCCGAAATCCTGGTCTCGGGCGAGTTCGTGCGCCTGAAAAAGACCTGCCGCGACCTGATACGCACGGAGAGCATCAAGGCGTTCGAGGAGCAGAACCGTGTCGAGGCGGGCAACCCATGAAGCTCTCCGAGGAGGACGTCCAGAAGATCCTGAGAATCGTCGACGAGCTGGACTACGGGGAGATCCGTCTCGAGATCGGCGATCTCAGGATTCATGTGCAAAAGTCGGGCCATGGTGCGCCGTCCCCTGCTACGCGCCCGGCTGATCCACCTGCCCCGTCTGCCCGAGAACCGCGCGGCGGGGAGGCGGCCCCGTCCCGTGCGCCGGCCCGAGCCACCGGGGGGATCGAAGCAGTCGCGGCGGACGGGCGCCACTTCGTTCGAGCACCCACCTCGGGCGTGTTTTACCGGGCGCCGGCTCCCGGGGCCGATCCGTTCGTCCGCGTCGGCCAGACGGTCGCGCCGGCGGATACCGTGTGCCTGCTGGAGGTGATGAAACTCTGCACCTCGGTCGCTGCCGGAGTTCCCGGGCGGGTGGCGGAAGCGCTCGCGGAGGACGGCGAAGCCGTGTCCGAAGGACAGCCCCTGTTTGCAATCGAGCCTGCTTGAAGCAGCATGCGTGAGATCCAGCTGATCGACACCACGGTGCGCGACGGCAACCAGAGTCTCTGGGCCACGCGCATGACGACCGCCGAGGCGTTGCCCGCCCTCGAGAAGATGGACGCGGCGGGATTCCTGCACCTGGATGTGCATAGCGCCCTGCACGTCGATGTCTGTGTCCGCTACCTCAAGGAGAACCCCTGGGAGCGCATCAGGATGATGGCGGCGCGGATTCGCCGCACCCCCCGGCGCATGGGCTTTCGCAGCGGCAACATCACGGGCTTCAGCACCCGGCTTCCCGACGACTTCGTAGACCTGTGGGTGCAGAAATGGCGCGAGCACGGCATCGACGTATTCTGGTGCCACGACGGCCTGATCGACATCGACAACATCGGGCGCAACGTTTCCTTCGTGAAGCGTCACGGCGGGACCGGCGTCGCGCCCCTCACCTTCACCGAGAGTCCGGTGCACACCGACGAGCTGTACGCGCAAAAGACGCGCGACGTGATTGCACGCTACGGAGCGGACGCCATCATGATCAAGGACTCCGCCGGGCTGCTCACGGTGGATCGGGCGCGGACCTTGGTGCCGGCGATTCTCGCTGCAGCGGGTGGAGTTCCGGTGGAGATTCACTCGCACTGCGTGACAGGTCTCGGCCCGCTGGTGTGCCTGGAGGCGGTGAAGCTCGGCGTCGATCGCGTGCACACGGCGATCGGTCCGCTCGCCGACGGCGCCTCGCACCCGTCCGCCGCCACGATGATTCGCAATCTGCGCACGCTCGGTTACCGCGTTAACGTGGACGTGGACCTGGTGGAGCAGGTGTCCCAGTATTTCCTCGCCATCGCCAAGCGCACCGGCCGGCCGATCGGCGCGCCGGCGCACTACGATGCGTTCCACTACAGGCACCAGGTCCCGGGCGGAATGCTCGCCAACTTTCGGGCGCAGCTGAAGGAAGCAGGGATGCTGAACAAGCTCGAGGCGGTACTGGAGGAGGTAAGCCGCGTGCGGGTGGATCTGGGATGGGTGCTGATGGTGACCCCGTTCTCGCAGCTGGTCGGCGTGCAGGCGATGCTCAACGTGATCACGGGCGAGCGCTACAAGGTCGTGCCTGACGAGGTCAAGCGCTATGTGCTGGGACACTATGGAAAGCCGCCTGCCCAGATCGACCCCGACGTTCTCGACCGCATCGTCGCCAACGGGTCGAAAGCGATCCCGGAGCTGCCAGAAGCTCCCGCGCCAGTCGTTCCGCTTTTGCGGACGAAGTACCCGAAGGCCTCGGACGAGGAGCGCATCCTGCGCTATCTCTTCGAGCAGCGCTTCGTCGACCAGATGCTGGCCGCCGGGCCGATCAGAGCCGACGAGGCTTCCTTCAGCCTGCGCAACCCCGTTGTCTACCTGCTCGAGCAGATCGGACGGCGACCGCCGGTCAAGCGGATTCACATCACAAGGGGCGAGGAGTCGATCGAGCTTGTTCAGTGAGGCTCATCCTTGGAGCTTGACAGCGTGATCCGCCGCGTCCTCGTCGCCAACCGCGGCGAAATCGCGGTGCGCATCATCCGTGCCTGCCGCGCTCTCGGCATTGAGACAGTTCAAGTCTATTCGGATGCCGACCGCGATTGCCTCGCGGTCAGGCTGGCCGATCGCGCAGTTGGCATAGGGCGGGGCCCGGCGCGCGAGAGCTATCTGAATGCCCCGTCGCTGCTCGGCGCGGCGATCTTCGGCGAATGCGACGCGATCCATCCCGGGTACGGGTTCCTCTCGGAGAGTGGAGCTTTCGCCGAGCAGTGCGCGCGCAAAGGCTTCACTTTCATCGGCCCGCAGGCCGAGGTGATCTGCCTCATGGGCGACAAGGCCGCGGCCTTGCGCATCGCCGGGCAGGCGGGTGTTCCGACCGTTCCCGGTTCGGATGGACCCGTCGCGGACCCGCAAGCAGCGGCTACGGCCGCGAGCCGGCTCGGGTATCCGGTACTGCTCAAAGCCGTCGCAGGCGGCGGCGGAAGAGGCATGCGGGTCGTCGAAAGCGCGCGCTCCTTGGGGAAGGAATTCGTGGCGGCGCAGTCGGAAGCACGGGCTGCGTTCGGCGATCCGGGCCTTTACATCGAGCGCTATCTGCCGGACGTCCGCCACGTGGAGGTACAGCTGGCAGGCGACGGCAGCAGCGTCATCCACCTCGGGGAGCGGGACTGCACCATCCAACGCCGGCATCAGAAGCTGATCGAGGAGTCGCCTTCACCCGTCCTCGATGCCCGAAGCCGCGAGTCGCTGTGCGGCAGCGCACTACGGATCGCCCGGCAGGTAGGCCTGCGAAACGTGAGTACCGCGGAGTTCGTCCTCGACAACGCGACACGCGAGTTCTTCTTCATCGAGATGAACACGCGGCTGCAGGTCGAGCATCCGGTAACCGAGGCGGTGACCGGAATCGACCTGGTGCAGCTGCAGATCCGGCTGGCGGCCGGCGAAAAGCTCCCTCTCTCGCAGCAGGAGGTTCGGGCGAGGGGTTGCGCAATCGAGTGCCGGGTCAATGCCGAACGGATGGGCGGCGGGTTTGTTCCCTGCCCGGGGACGATCTCCGGCCTGCGCCTGCCGTCCGGGCCGCGGGTTCGAGTCGATACGCACGCGTACCCGGGAGCGGCGATTCCTCCGTACTACGACTCGCTCATCGCCAAGCTGGTCGTATCGGGAGATTCGCGCCCCGACGCCATCTCGCGAACGCGTCGCGCGCTGGACGAACTCTCGATCGAGGGGGTCGAGAGCAACATCGCATTGCACCGCAGCGTCATGGACCATCCGCGCTTCCAGAGCGGCGAATTCAACACCCGCTTTCTCGACGCCTTGTTCGGCGCGGACAAGCCCGCCGCCAGCGGGGCGGAAATCGTGCGGCGATGAAGGTCATCGTTGCCAGGGAGGCAGCCGCGCTGTTGCGCAACGGTTGGACCATCGCCGCATCGGGCTTCGGCGGCTTTGGGCATCCGGAGACGCTCACGGACGCAGTGGAGAAGCGGTTTCTCGCCGAAGGGCGGCCGCGGGATCTGACGCTGCTCTTCGCCGCCAGTAACGGCGACCGGCGCGTGCGCGGCATGAACCACTTCGGCAACGAGGGAATGGTCCGGCGCGTCATCGCGGGGGGCTGGCGCGGCACGCCTCGGCTCGGCGCGCTCGCGATTCAAGGCAAGATCGAGGCATACAACTGGCCGCAAGGCGTGATCTGCCAGTTGTTTCGCGCGATCGCGGCGGGACAACCGGGCCTCGTAACCCGGACCGGGCTGGACACCTTCGTCGACCCGCGTCACGACGGCGGCCGGCTGAACAACGCAACGGCAAAGGACCTGGTTCGGCTGCTGCGGCTCGACGGCGAGGAATACCTGCTCTATCCCGCGATGCGCCTGGACTGCGCGCTGATTCGCGCGACCTCTGCGGATGCGCTCGGCAACCTCACGCTCGAGCACGAGGCCTTTCCGCAGGACATGCTCGCCATCGCGCAAGCGGCGAGGAATTCCGGCGGAATCGTGATCGCGCAGGTCAAGCGCGTCGTGGAGGCGAGGACGCTGGACCCGACGCGCGTGCGCGTGCCCGGGATGCTGGTCGACTACGTGGTGGTCGCGGAGAGCGAGGCCCAGCACTGGATGAGCTTCGGGGAGAAACACAATCCGGCCTACCTCGGCGATCGCTCGGCGCCGCTGCTGCAGCCCGCGCCTGGCGCCCAATCCGATGTAAACCGCGTCATCCAGCGGCGCGCCTACCTCGAGCTGCTTCGGTTTCCCGGGGCGATCGTCAATCTGGGCATGGGAATCCCCGCGGGGATCGCGACCATCGCGCGCGAGCAGGGTTACGCCAACTTCACCCTCACCATCGAATCGGGAGTGTCGGGAGGCGTGGCGGCGGAGGAGCTGTCCTTTGGCGCAGCGAGCCATCCGGAGTCGGTGATCGATCAGGCTGCCCAGTTCGATTTCTACGCGGGCGGCGGCCTTGACCTCGGTTTTCTCGGCATGTTGCAGATCGATGCTTCGGGCAACGTCAACGTCGGGCGGATGCAGGAGCAGATCATCGGTACCGGCGGTTTCATCGACATCGCGCAGGGCGCCAGGGCGATCTGCTTCCTGGGAACGTTCACAGCGGGAGGGCTGAGGATCGAGGCGAGCGACGGCCGCTTGAGGATTCTGGAGGAAGGCAAGCTGCCGAAGATCGTGCCGAGCGTGGATCAGATGGCTTTCAACGCCAAGTGGGCGCGGCATCGCGGGCGGCGTGTCCTCTACATCACGGAGCGCGCGGTCTTCGGCCTGGAGGAACGAGGACTGGTGCTCCTGGAAGTCGCGCCCGGCATCGACCCGCGCCGACAGGTGATCGAGCGGCTTCCTCCCGGCGTGTGCGTGCCGGAACGCCCCGCAAGCATGGCGAAGTCGATCTTCGGCGGGCCGTTCGCCGCAGCGGAACATCAAGGCTGACGGCAATGCGCCTCGAGGGTACCGTCTTGATCGTCACCGGGTCTGCCACCGGTGTGGGGGCTGCCTGCGCCGAGCGAGCGGCGCGCGACGGCGCGCGCGTGGTCATCAACTACTCCCGGAGCGAGGAGGAGGCCCGTGCGACCGAAGCGCGGTGCAAGACTCTTGGCGCGGAGACATTGGTCGTCAGAGCGGATGTGTCGTCGGATGTTGCCTGCCGCGACGTGGTCACGCGTGCCTTGCAGAAGTGGGGTCGGATCGATGCGCTTGTCAACAACGCCGCGACCACGAAAGCCGCGGATCCGTCTGATCTCGCCCTGCTTTCCGCCGAGGACTTTCAACGCGTTTACGCAGTCAACCTGATCGGCGCCTACCAGATGGCGCGCGCGGTCACGGCAACGATGCGCAAGCAGGGACGCGGAGCGATCGTCAACGTCTCCTCGAACGTCGCGTTCACGGGGGGCGGCAGCTCGCTCGCCTACCTGGCCTCCAAGGGGGCCTTGAACGCTCTCACGCTGGGATTGGCCAGGGCGCTCGGGCCCGAGATACGCGTAAACGCCGTCTGCCCCGGCGTCATCAATACGCGTTGGATGCGCAACGCCGTGGGGGAGGAGAAGTACAGCAGACTCGAGGCGAGATTTCGCGAGAGCTCGCCGATGGGACGTGTTGCGGAGCCGGCGGACGTGGCGGAGCTCGTGATCTGGCTGGTCTCGGCGTCCGAATACCTCACCGGGGAGCTGATCGGGATCGACGGCGGGATCCGGCTCGCAGCGAGGGATCGATCCGGCCCAAGCTGAGCATGAGCACGCCCCGCACCGCCGCGATCGAGCTGCACTACCTGAATCACTCCGACGTCGCGGCGCTTGCCATGACCGACCAGGAGATCCTCGCCGCGGTCGAGGCCGGCCTGAAGGCGCAGGGGCGCGGCGAGGCGGTGATCGAGCCGCGCATGCACCTCGTGCCGGAGAAGGACTGGCCCGGGCACTTCAACGTGCTGCG
>Ga0187893_10006570_pt1 | contig 19781 bp, 12 predicted proteins | sample MA1701074metaG_FD_139574 | JGI IMG/M metagenome (GOLD analysis project Ga0187893, IMG submission 139574) | White microbial mat communities from a basaltic lava cave in the Kipuka Kanohina Cave System on the Island of Hawaii, USA - MA170107-4 metaG ...
CCTCACAAAGTCATCCGCATCGCCGTCGTCAGAAAACTAGCCGTCATTATCAATGCCATGGTCAAAAATAATACCCCATGGCATTATCGGCCTTGACTGACAACACAGATGCTCTGTGGTGAAGATTATGTTGCGGAATTTAAATTAAGAAACCGTTTCGGTTTTTTCTTCTAACTTCAGCGAGTTTCAATCTGCTCATTCACGGCTTTACGAAAAGATAAGGGGTCATCGATTGCCTTAAAAGGTGTTCTAACACCGCCTGTTCCGTTGATTATCAGCGTACCACAGTTAAAAAGCCTTCCGATTATGCCCTGATTAATGGTCAAGCTTTCAACCTTATTCAGATTTAGTTCGATAGTTTTGCGAGAAATCAGTCCCTTTTTAGCAATGACGCGCTTATTCGTAACAGCCAGTTCAGTTGAAAACTTGGTGATGTAAGCCCATAGCCATGGAAAAACCAAAAGGGCCAGGATGATGCAAAAGGTATCAAATGGAATATTTTCTGCACCTGTTGCCATCGCGAAAACAATTGGCAGAAAGATTACTGTCATGGTAATCGCACCTATATAAATGCTCCAGTGTATTTCAGCCTGTTTAACAATAGTTTCGTTAGGCAAGAGATTATTCGCAACATATGACATCTGTTTTGTCATGCCCAGCTCCCGTTAAGATTGTATCGACAGTACTGTAGGGGGCAAACAGTAGCAAGTTCAATATTCCCTCGTCCCCATTTCTTCGGTTCAAAATCACAATCTGTGATCTCCAATAAAGAGCCGTATCCCCCCTTTCGCGGGGAAAGCAGTGCGGAGAGGATGCCGAAGTTGCATAAAAGCGCCGGTTATAGTATCCAATAAATGTCTCCTGAACCGGAAGTTATTATGGCAACACGCAAGCCGTCCGTCGTGTTTTTTAACCGCGTTTACCCGCCGATGCGCGGGGCGACGGGGCGCGTTTTGCGCGATCTGGCGCGGGCGTTCGCCGATGATGGGTGGGCCGTGACGGTGGTGACGACCGGGCCCAAGGCGCGGCGGGAATATGACGGGCCGATCCGGCTGTTCAGGGTCAGGGCATCAGTGCGGGCGAAGCGGATTACGTCGTACCTGCCGTCATGGATCAAGCTGCTGTGGACGGGGCTGAACATGCCGCGCCACGATCTGATCGTCACGATGACCGATCCGCCGATGCTGGTGGTGGCGGGGCGGATGATGGCGGCGCTGAAAGGCTCGCGGCATATTCACTGGTGCCAGGACCTTTATCCCGACGTGCTGCCCTCGCTGGGATTCAAAATGGGCGAGCCGCGCATGGAGTTTTTCAGGCGCATATCGCGCAAGGCGATGAAGAAGTGCGATAAGGTGATTACCGTCGGGCGCTGCATGGCGAAGCAGTTGACGCACGGGGGGCTTGAGCCGCGCAAGGTCGCGGTCATTCCCAACTGGCCGGATTACGAATTGCTTTCGGCGGAAGGATATTCGCGGCTGCGCCATAAAAACGTGCGCAAGGTGGGCAGCGTCAAGGGCGCGCGACCGTTCGACAAGCTGCTGACCGACGGGGCGGAGCGCAAGTTCCGCGTACTGTATTCGGGCAATCTCGGGCGCGCGCACCCGGTCGATACGGTGATCGAGGCGGCGCAAATCCTTTTGAAAGACCATCCGGAGATCGAGTTCGTGTTCGTCGGCGACGGGCCCAATTACGAGTGGCTTGCGCAGGAGCGCAGCAAGAAGGGGCTCGATAACGTGCGGCTGCTGCCGTTCCAGCCGGCGAGCAGGCTGCGCGAGTTGATGGAGAGCGGGGACCTGCATCTTATCTCGATGAAGCACGAGAGCGCGGGGATGCTGGTGCCGTGCAAATTATATTCGGCGCTTGCGGTCGAGCGGCCCTGCATTCTGGTGGGGCCGGAGGACAGCGAGACGGCGCGCGTCATTATCGATTTCAAGGCGGGCGCCATCGTGCCGCAGGGCGACGCGCGGCGGCTTGCGCAGGAAATACGGCGCTTTCGCATGAACGCGGAGGACTGGTTCCGGGCGCATGAGGGCGCGGCGCAGGCGGGGCGGATTTTCGTGCCCGAGGAGTCGTTCAGCGCGTGGATCAAGCGGGCGCGCGATGTCGTCAACCAGAACAGGCCAGATAAAAAGGCGGCGTGATGCAGCGGCAGGAACCGACACACTCTGAGCCGACTTTGGGCGATTTATTGCAGGATTTGTGGCAGGCAAAATTCGCGCTGCTGTGGGGCGGCGGGATCGGGCTGGTCATCGCGGTGCTGTTTCTGGCCACGGCTGTGCCGCATTACAGGGCGAGCATGCTGGTCGCGCCGGCGGAGCGGCGCACGGGGCCGGATATCAAGGCGCTGCTGCCGGATAACAGCTCGTTCGCGGTGCAGTATCTGATGAACTCGATAGGTTCGCCGGATTCAGGCGATTACATGCGATTTGAGAATATATTGCGCGAGACGACGGTGGCGGGGCGGCTGCTGGAGGATGAGCGCATCGTGAAGGGTGTTGCGGCGGACCGGCGGTTTTCGTTTGAAAATGAAAGCGCGGCGGGTTCGGCGGAGAAATTTTCGGCTTACCTGACGAAGAGCATCGCGGTCGAGCCGGTGGGGACGACGCCGATGCGGCGGCTTGTCTACAAGCATCCCGACCGCGCGTTCGCGGGGTATATGCTGACGCGGGTTTACCAGACGGCGGACGACATCATCCGGCAGGAGATCAGGGACAAGACGCAGAGCAGGGAAGCTTACTTGCAGAACGCGCTCGCGACCGTCGATCATCCGGATCACCGGCGGGCGCTTACCTCGCTGCTGATGGAGCAGGAGCATGTGCGGATGATACTCGCGATGGACGAGCCGTTCGCCGCGATCATCGCCGAGCCGCCGGCGGCGGGGGTGAGACCTTACTGGCCGCGCAAGACGGTTATCGTGCCGGCCGGGGTGCTGGCGGGGATGGTGCTTGCGTATATGGCGCTTGGGTTAAGGCGCAGTTTCAAAACATGAATAACCAACGACCGTCATCCCGGCGAACGCCGGGATCTTCCAGCGTAACGGAAGAAGATCCCGGCTTTCGCCGGGATGACGGATTAATTCCGGTTTCGGTTATTGTCGCCACGCGCAATGAAGAGGCGAATATCGGGCGCTGCCTTGCCGCGCTCAGGGATTTTTCCGAGGTCGTCGTCGTCGATTCAAACAGTACGGACAACACGGCGGAGCTTGCTCGGGCGGCGGGCGCGCGGGTGGAAAATTTCACATGGAACGGCGCGTATCCGAAAAAGCGGCAGTGGTGCCTTGATAATCTTTCGCTCAAGCATGACCGGGTTTTCTTTGTCGATGCGGATGAGGTGGTGACGGAAGGGTTGCGGCATGAGATTGCGGAGACACTCCCCCCCTGCCCCCCCGCTCGCGGGGGGGAGAAGTTAAAGGGCGCTCGCGGGGGGGAGATACCGGCCGGGTATTTTGTCAGGGGGCGGTATGTTATCGGCGGCAGGGTGTTGCGGTTTGGGCTCAGCAATAACAAGCTGTGTATTTTCGACCGGCGCAGGATGGAGTTTCCTGTGATCGACGATCTCGACATTCCGGGGATGGGGGAGATCGAGGGGCATTACCAGCCGGTTTTGAAGCATGGCGCGCGGGGGAAGACGGGGCAGCTGAAAAACGCGCTGCTGCATTATGCGTATGATGAAAAACGGGAGGAGCGGCATAGAAGATATGCGGCGTGGGAGAGCGGGATGAACGGGAAAAACGCATGGCCGCGCGATCCGGTGGAGCGGCGGCAGATTCTAAAGAGAGTTTTTCGTTTGCTGCCGGGAAGGCCGCTATGGGCCTTCCTGCATTGTTATGTATTAAAACTCGGGCTGCTCGACGGTATGACCGGGTTTAAATTTGCCTGCGACCGATTCCGGTATTACCGGCTTATCCAGTCCTAGCAGCCGCAGCCCGGTTTAACGGGTTCGCAGCAGGCTTGCGGAGGGTTGCAGCACTCGGCTTCCGGGGCGCAGCAATCGGGCTGTTTGGGTTCCACCGGGCAGGGGCAGGCCTGTTGTTCAAAAGCGGCGCAGCAGCCTTTGGCATCGTTTGACATTGGTTCTCTCCTTGTTTGTGTTTTTCAGTGCAGTTTTTCTTTAATCAACCAGTACAGATTGGGAAAAGTTCGCCGCAAAGTCCAGACGATTTTTTGGCGCAGGGCGATGAAGCGGTTCTGTAAAGGGGAAACGGCGCGCAGTTCTTTTCTTATGTCCATTTGTTCGCGGCGGCCGAGAGCGGCTTTTTGCTGGGAGAGGCCGCCGCATTCGAACAGGCACAGCGGGAAGGGGCAGTAGACGATTGTTTTCGCGCGGGCGAGATATTGCAGCGTGAATTTGTAATCGGCGGCGATTTTGTAACCCGCATCGTAGCGGAGATCGCCGATGAGATCGCGGCGGTAGAGCATCGCCTGATGGTGCGTGAACATGCCGTAGGCGGAGTTTTTGTAAGGGCGGGCGGGTTTATGGGCGGGCGGATGGCCCGGTCTTTCTTCCAGCGAGTCGCCGTAGATGAAATCGGGGGTTTCCTGAAGTTCGTGGATATAGGCGGCGATTTCCTCGATCGTTGTTTCGGCGGCGAGGGCGTCGCCCGCGTTGAGGAACAGCAGGAAAAAGCCGGTTGAGCGTTCGATGCCCTTGTTCATGGCGTCGTAGAGGCCGGTGTCGGGTTCGGAGAGCCACTTTATGTCCCCCTCACCCCAACCCTCTCCCCGAGGGGAGAGGGAGTTTAGGTATTCGACCGTGCCGTCCGTGGATGCGCCGTCGATGACCAGCCATTCGAAGCCTTGCAGGGGTTGTTGCTGCAAGGATTGGTGCGTCCGTTGCAGGCCGGCGAGGTTGTTACGGGTGACGGTGACGATGGAGAATAATGCCATGGGATTTTTAACCACAGATCGCCACGGATAAACACGGATTTTTTCGTTCCGCAGGAAATCAGCCCTTACGGGCGTTCGCGGTGGCTTGCGGCTAATCATCCCTGAGATCGTCGAGGAAGATGCCGGTAATCGCCAGATTGCTCAAAATCTGCGTGATGTCGCGGGCGCTTTCGATGAAGCTGTAGGGCTTGGGATCGCGGGGGACGACGATGGTGGAGCCGGGCGGGATGAAGGTTGCTGTGTGGTTCCAGTCGCTCACTTGTAATGGCTGGGCGCTGCCGTCGGGGAAGAGGACGAAGACGCGGCCCTTGTCGGCGTTATAGGTGTAGCTGCCGGCCTGCGCGATGTAATCGCGCGGGTCTTTGTCTTTCCTGAATTGCAGCGCGGCGGGGGAGAGGACTTCGCCGTTGACGCGCACGGTCAGCGGGCGGCGCGGGATGAAGACGCGGTCGCCGGGTTCCAGCAATATATCGAGCTCGGGCTGCGTCACGAGGACGCCGGGGTCGGCTTCGACGGTGATGCGGCCAACGGCCTCGACCTGGCGCAGTTCGGAGGCGAGGTCGCGGGCCATGCCGATTTGCGCGGCGTCGGGGGCTTTTTCCTCGTCTTCCATGGCGACGGCAAGGGCGCGCTCCAGATCGTGCGATGCCGCGCGGAAGCGGGATTCCTCGGCGCGGCGCTCGCTCTCGCGGCTGAAGATCGCGCCGTCGGGGTAGGCCTGCCGCGTGAGACCGCCCGCGCGGCGCAGCAGATCGGAGAGCTTGTCGCCGGGCATTAAATCGTACTTGCCGGGGCTTTCGACCTCGCCGACGATCTGTACGCTGTTGTCGGCGATCTTGTGGAATTTCTGGTTGACGCGCACAGTGTCGCCGGGCTCCAGCATCACGGAGGCCGGGTCGTTTTCGCTGTAGTCGATTTTTGTGCGCTTCGTGCCGCCGCGGCCTTGCGCCTGGTCGCCCTGTCCGTGCAGCGCGGAGGTGACTTCGATGTTCTGCGTGCTGGCTTCCAGCGTCATGCCGCCCGCGACGGCGAGGATGTTTTCAAGGCTTGCGCCTTCCGCTACAGGATACGCGCCTTCCTGCCGCACCGCGCCGCGCACGAAGGCGGCGCGCTCGGTGAGGAATCCTTTCATCACAGGATCGAGGACGGTTTCCCCGGCTTCGTCGATGGAGCCGGAGGCGGGCTCGATGTCTTCGGGATTTTTTTGTTGCAGGGCGAGGATCTGTTCGCGGGAGAAGAGATGCACAATATCGCCGTCTTCAAGCTTGCGGTCGAACCGGCCTTTGAGCACCAGCAGCGGCGGGAAGTCGAGCAGGCGGCTTGCCATCTGGCCGCCGTCCCAGCGCTCGATGACGCCGATGAGGGGATAAATATCGGGGCCGAAAACTTTTTCATCATCCAGCAGCGCGGAGAGAGTTTCGACCTTATCGAGATCGAACATGCCGGGGCGGTTGGTGTGGCCGGTCAGCTCGACGGTGCCCGCGCGCGCCTCGCGGCTGGGGGCGACCATCAGGATGCTGCCGTCGGCGAACAGGGGATCGTGGGCTTTTTCGATTTCCTCGACGGTTTCCTTGCCGTCGGGCGTGAGGGCGAGTTTGAGCAAGCGGTTCTGGCCGGGGCTCAGCACGCCGCCCGCGAGTTCCAGCATTTCCTCAAGGCTTATGCTGCGGCTTGCGTTCTGCGGCTCGTGCAGCATTCCGCGCATCAGCGGCTGGATTTCGTAGATGCCGGGGCGCTTGACGCCGCCCGCGACGGCGACGGTGGGGCCGATGGGCGGGACGATCAGCTTGTCGCCGTCCATCAGCCCGAGATCCATGTTGACGCTGCCGTGGACCAGCAAGCCGTAGAGGTCGATGATCGTGCTGCGGCCATGGCGCACCAGCTTGATCTGGCGCAGCGAGCCGGTTTTTTCGATGCCGCCGGATTCAGAGAGCGCGTCGAGAACGGTGTGGAAGACGGTCAACGTCTTGCGGCCCGGCTTTGCGACATTGCCGACGATGAGAATGTCGATCTGGCGCACTTCATCGAGCGCGACAAAGATTTCGGTGTTGTGCAGGCGCTGCGCCTGATCCTCTAAGGCCTCCCGCACCTGCCCGATGCTGCGTCCGGCGGCGGGGACGGGGGAGAGGTCGGCGACGATGAGCCGGCCCTGATTGTCGATTTCGTAAGTGTCGCGGTTTTCGCGCTGGCCGCGGAAGGTGATGTTGAGCTTGTCGCCGATATTGAGGATGAAATCGTCCTGCACCGCGCCGGCGGGAAGCCCCGCGCGTTTTTCGGTGTTTTCGTCTTTATCGGGGGCGCCGAACGTGTCGTAGCCGAACTGCGCAAGATTGTCGACGATGCGGCGGGAATAGGATTCTTCCAGGGGCGAGGGGAGTTCGACGATTTCATCGCCGTTTTTGAGGCGCTCGATCAACTCGCGGGTGTGCTCGGGGGTGATGACCGCTTCGGCGGGGGCTTCCCTGCGGGCGGCGGGTTTTCTAATTTTGACGGGTTTGTCTTCTTCCTGCCTGTAGCCCTGATCTTCCAGCCACGGGACATAGGGGGCGGGGAGGTAATTGCCCTGCGCAAAGCCGCGCGGCTGCAACGCAAGGGTGCAGAAGAGCAGCAGGAGGAATGAGAGAAAAAAATATTTGAAGGACATAAACGCAAAAGATGAAAAACAAGTTCCGTCTGCAACTATACCTTTGCCGTTAATGTATGTGTATCCTTTAATGGGCGACGAGATATGTAATCCTCAAGATTTTTTGCCAGCTTTTATTAAAACCGATACAATCGGATATTGGCAAAGACCAGCGCGATATTTTTATGTCTATTTTTCAAAATAATAAAATCGATGGCGAAGACGCTTTGCAGATCAGGTTCGAGCTTCTTCAGCAATATATAGCCAATCACAAAGCCAATACGTTCGGTGTGCCTATTGCCGTTGTGCTGTTCGGGCTGCTGTTCGCCAACTGGGCGCCGGCGCACCATGTGGCGGTATGGATTGCCATCGGCCTTGCGAGTTCGTTCTGGTCGGGTTTTGTTTACCGGAAGTTTGAAAAGGCGGCGCCGGGGATCGATCCGCGCCATACGCGGGAATGGATTGCCGCAATCGCCTTGCCGCGTTTTCTGTTTATTCTCAACTGGGCGTCGCTGGTGTTCTGGGCATGGATACCCGGCGAGGAGGTGACGCTGTTCATCGCGCTGATGGTCGTTATGACGACCATTTCCATCAACGCCTCCACGAGCGGGCCGTTCCTGCCGCTCTATTTCATGGAAATAACCCCGAAGGTCGCGGCGATGATGTATGTCATACTCGCGCAGGGCGGCGTTTTTTACGACAGCCTTGCCGCCATGGCCTTTATCGGCGTCGTTTTCGTCATTAAGTACGCGTTCGGCATCAACCGCGCGACGCGGACGCTGATCCAGCAGAAGCACGATCTCGCGCGGGCGAAGGAGGAAGTCGAGCGGGCGAGCCGGGCGAAGTCGGCCTTCCTTGCGACGATGAGCCACGAGGTGCGGACGCCGCTCAACGGCATTCTCGGCATCGTCAATCTGCTGAAGGATACGCCGCTGAACACGCGTCAGGGGGGATATGTGGAGACGATCCGCTATTCCGGGGAGACGCTGCTCGCGCTGCTGAACGATATTCTCGATTTTTCCAAGATGGAGGCGGGCAAGCTCGATATCGAGGAAGTCGAGTTCGATCTGCGGCGGCTGGTGAAGAGCGTTATCGACCTGCTGCGCTCGCGGGCGATGGAGAAAGGCCTCAAGCTCAGTTATCATATCAATATGGACGTGCCGGAAATGGTGGAGAGCGACCCGACGCGGCTGCGGCAGGTGCTTATCAACCTGGTGAGCAACGCCATCAAGTTCACCGAGGCGGGGCAGGTGCAGATCGCCGTCACCAATGTGAGCGAGGACGGGTGGGACGGCGTGATAAAATTCGAGGTGCATGACACCGGCATCGGCATTCCCGATGAAGCGCAGGCGCTTTTGTTCAGGGATTTCACGCAGGCGGATTCCAGCATTTCGCGGCGCTACGGCGGCACGGGCCTCGGGCTTTCCATTTCAAAGAAAATCATCGGGCTGATGAACGGGAGCATCGGTATGACGAGCGCGCCGGGAGAAGGCAGTACGTTCTGGTTTGAAATTCCCGTCACCATCGTCGATTACGATCCGTCATTGTATGAGGAGGAAGCCGCCGAAATACCGCGCATCGGGCAGCTCGACATTCTTCTTGCGGAGGATAACGCCGTTAACCGGCAGGTTGCGGTCGACATGCTGGAGCGCGAGGGGCATCGCGTCGCCGTCGCGCTGAACGGCAGGGAAGCGCTGACCATGGCGCAGGCCCAGGATTACGACCTCGTGCTCATGGACATGCAGATGCCGGACATGGACGGGCTGGAGGCGACGCAGAAAATCAGGGAACTGGGCGGCAAGCATCTTTCCCTGCCGATTATCGCGCTGACGGCCAACGCGATGCGGGGGGACGACGAGCGCTGCAAGGCGGCGGGCATGAACGACCATGTGGCGAAGCCGATCAATCCCGCGCGGCTTTACAAGGTGCTCGCGCAATACGCGCCGCCGGAAAAGCGCGGCGTGCCGAAGGAGCAGAAGAAAGCCGCGCCGGCGCATCCCGTTCCCGACAAGGACGTCTCCGGGGAGATCGACCTGAAAAACCTTGCCGATGTCGAAAAGACGCTGGGCAAGGAGTACCTGATCGATTTCCTGCAGAAGAGCCTGCCGGAGGTCAAGCGCTCCATCGACAATCTCGGCCGGTCGTGCAACGGCGGAATGATCCGCGACATGCAGCATAGCGCCCATGAGATCAAGGGGATGAGCGCGCTGTTCGGGTTCAGGGATCTTACCGCGCTCGCGGAAGGAGTCGAGTTCTGCTGCATGCAGAACAAGGCGCAGGAAGCGCGGGCGCTGGCCGGGCTGATGGAAGACCGGTTTTTCGCGAATGTTTCGGTGCTGCAGAAGATTTACCCGATCGAGTATCTGGCCACGCAGTGAGGAACGGCCATCTGGGTCACGCCGGGCGGGTGGGAGGACAGGGGGCAAGGGCAGTTGCAGCGGCCTTTCCTGAAGCTGACTTCCCCTAATCCCTGAGCGCTTTCGCGGGGACAATAGAAGAGAGCATTGTTCGCCGCCGCCCAAAGATGGTAAAATTACCAGGTATGGGCGAACAAGCAGCAAATCCGGCGGCACAGGCCGCAACAGCCAAGGCGCATGCCTCGATTATTTCGCCGGTGTGGGATTTCATGCTGGTGGGCGGGGTGACGCTGTTTATCATTCCGTTCGTCATGCTGCCGGTGTGGGACGCGGAAGCGAATTCGAAGTGGCTGGCCTTTATCGCCTATTGCCTGATTTTTGTGCTGAACCTGCCGCATTTCATTCACGGCTATCAGCTTTTGTATCGCGGGTATGGCGAAAAGCTGACCGGGACGGTTTACAGCAAGGCGAATAAAATACGGCTGTTCATCGCCGGGATCGCGGCGCCGGCGGCGCTGATAGGGTTTTTAGTCTATGCGGCGACGCAGCCGGACAGCACGCTGCTGGGCTACGGCACGAATGTCATGCTGCTCACATTGGGCTGGCACTACGTCAAGCAGGGTTACGGGATCATGATCGCGCTGTCCGTGCGCAAGAAGGTTTTTTTCGACCAGACGGAGAAGAATATCCTGCTCGCGAATGCGTATATCACATGGCTTTATTCGTGGTTCGTGCTGAACAGCCATGAGGGTTCGGACGTGTTTCAGGGCGTGCCGTACAGCACGGTCAACCTGCCGGAAGCGTGGCGCGACCCGGTGCTGCTCGCGTTCGTGATCTGGTCGATTATCGCGGGCGGGATCATGATTAAAAAGTTCGACAGGCATCCGACGCTGTGCGTCAACGGGCTTGCCGCTTATGTGTTCGCGGTTTATCCGTGGGTGTTGTTCGCGTTCGCGCATCCGAACATTATTATCTTCGTGCCGGCGCTGCACAGTCTTCAGTATATTTTATGCGTGTGGAAACTGGTTTACGAGCGGACGCGGGAGAAAATTGCGCAGGCAGGCGGGGCGGCGCCCGCGATTACCGCGAAGCTGGTGTTTAAAAACATGCTGCCGTTCCTGACGGTGGGGTTCGGGGCGGGGGCGCTGTTGTTCGTGATGCTGCCGCTGTGGCTCGATAGCATCGTTCCCTATGACCGGGAGGCGTTCGGGCCGAGCCTGTTCGTTTACTGCTTTCTGATCTTCCTCAATATCCATCACTATTTCATCGATTTCGCCATTTGGCGGAAGGATAATCCGGAGATGAGGTATTTGTTTAAGTAGGTTTTAAACCGCAGAAACGCAGAGAACTAATTGAACCGCCAAGACGCAAAGACGCCAAGATAAACCGAGATAAAAATGAAAACCTGGGGCCTTGGCGTCTTGGCGGTTAATTTCTATTTCAAAGAAAACAATCTTTTTAATTCAATGGGTTGATGAAGATCGTGTGCAGCGCAGCCTGCGGCGGTTCCCCGGGCCAAGGCTTGCTAACGGCCGGAATCGAATTATTTTTTAAAAAAATGTTAAGATCAAAGGGGTCAGAGTAAATTGAAACACAAAATGAAAGCTAAAAGATAATAAAAATGGCTCGCTTGCAACGCATAATCGTTTCGGGAATTCCGCACCATATTATTCTGCGGGGCAATAACCGGCAGCCCGTTTTCTTTGAGCAGGAAAATCATACCCTGTTCCTCGAATGGCTGGGCGAGGCGGCGGGTCGCGAAGGATGCCGCATCCATTCCTATGTCCTGATGACGAACCATTATCATCTGTTGGTTACGCCGGACAGCGCCGAAGGAATTTCGCGCTTGCTGCAATCCGTAGGGCGGCGTTATGTCCGTTATATCAATCAGACCTATCGCCGCAGCGGCACCTTGTGGGAAGGGCGTTTCCGTTCCGCGCCAGTCGATGCAGAAAACTACCTGCTGACCTGCATGCGGTATATCGAACTTAACCCCGTGCGGGCGGGAATGGCGGCGCAGGCGCGCTCCTATGAATGGTCAAGCTACCGTGCCAATGCGCTGGGAATGCCGGATGCACTGGTCACTCCGCACCCGGTCTATGACCGTCTCGGGCGCACACGCGCGGCGCGGCAGGAATCATACCGGGATTTGTTCCGGCACAGGCAGGATGATGCGGCGATGGAGAGTATCCGTGACTGCACCCGGAGCGGTTGGGCGCTGGGCGGAGAAAAGTTCAGGGAAGAGATTGAACAAACGCTCAAACGCCGCTGCGCCCCGCTGCCGCGCGGCGGCGACCGGCGGAGCGAGAAATTCAGGAGACAGGCATGAAAGGATTTGGACATGGCAGATCAAACGACTCTGACCCCATTGATACACTGACCCCATTGATACAATGAGGCGAAGATGCTATTGCAAAAGCCAGGACACGATACAATTAACTGCGAAGGAAATTCAATATAACAATGAAAAAGGAACTCGCAAAAGCCATATTAGAGAGGCTACGCGCCTTTAACCCAATTATTGATGATTTAGCCAGACTCAACCTTCAAATTGATGATGAAGCGGAGTTGTTACAAGTTCACAGAAATATTGGTAAAATCATGCAAATTTTGTCGGATGATTTATATGCGCCTTTAGTCGCGCAATATCCAGACTTAGAGCCGGATGAGGAATTACGTAAGGCGATAGTTGCGGCATCCGGGACACAAGTATCGTGAAGAGTGCCAAGAGTGTAAAAAATGATTTTAACCTACATTATTTTTTTCATTTCTGGAGTTATTGCATTCCTATTGATAAAGTAATATGCTTTTACAATACGAATTGGCATAGCTGTTGCTATTTTTTTAGTTCCGTCAATCGCATGGACAGTGTGGATTATCAAGGCAGGGGATGAACCTCTCCCAGGATCTACAACAATCATCTTGAGACCTTCAGCCACATTTAAATTATTACATGGAGAACTGCCATACGATGATAAGCCAACTGTTGTCGAACGTGATACTGCGACAAATATTATATTCGAAAAATGGCTATATGAAGGTAAATTGCATCGGGAAGATCTCCCGGCATTTATTCAGTATCATCCAATTACGGGCGAGATTATTTCTTATGAATGGTGGCGCCAAGGGAAACTGCATCGAGAAAATGGGCCTGCACGTGTATTTGTTGAACGCGATGCTGCCACTGATAAGATTGTTGCTGAGAAATGGGAATGGTGGCAAGAGGGTGAAAGAAGGTGGCAGGATGGCCCCTCGCTCGTTCATTACGACCCTTCAATGCAACTGGTCGACCGCGAAGAATGGCACAAGAACGGCGAACCCCACCGCGAAGATCGTCCGGCTATTGTTTACTACGATCCCTCCACCGGCAAAGTTGTCAAAGAAGAATGGTATCTGAACGGCAAGCAGCAGAAAGCGCCGGAATAACCCATGCCCCCCATGCCCTTCCGGATGAAGTATTTGTTCAGACAGGTTTTTACGCGGAGATCCGGAGTTACGGAGAACAGGATTAAAACTCCGCTTCTCCGTAACTCCGCGTAAAATATGATATTTTTGATATTTTACCGCTTGTAACGGCGCGGCGCAGCCTGCGGCGGTTCCCCGGGCCAGGGCTTGCTAACGGCCTAAATCGAATTATTTTTTAAAAAAATGTTAAAAAATGTTTGACTGGAGTCGCGGGTTCCTATAAATAAGCGACCTCGGCTCGAGATTGGCTGTTTGCCAAGCCCGCCGCCGGAATCCTCCTACCAAAGACGTAGAAGGCTATTGACGGGAAGGCCGTTGCACTATTATATATGGCTCTCTCGTTAAATTCAGAGGTTGGGCCTCAAGCCCGGCCTTTTTTTGCGGACTGACGGCAGCTAATGCCCGAAGGTCGCAACGGTTCTTGAACATCGTGAGTGAAAGAAGGGATACGCAGGCAGCAGCGTCGTACGTTGCCGTGCTAACGCACGGAAACGAAAATATGTTGAACACATATTATATGACCTGCTTGTCAAAGCGTATTCATACGCAAATTGACGCAAAGCAGGTCTCTGACACTTCCGGTTCATCATGAACAGGTTGGTGTCGTGAGACATCAATTCTAAGTCGTCCCGCGTGATTTATCACATGGGATGCTTTTAATGATTCAAGATGAGCATTTGGATGAACTCAAACCTAAGAGTTTGATCCTGGCTCAGAACGAACGCTGGCGGCAGGCCTAATACATGCAAGTCGAGCGCCCAGCAATGGGAGCGGCGCACGGGTGAGTAACGCGTGGGAACCTACACTGAGGTGCGGAATAGCTACTGGAAACGGTAATTAATACCGCATAATATCTCCGGATCAAAGATTTATCGCCTCAGGATGGGCCCGCGTTGGATTAGCTAGTTGGTAGGGTAATGGCCTACCAAGGCAACGATCCATAGCTGGTCTGAGAGGATGATCAGCCACACTGGAACTGAGACACGGTCCAGACTCCTACGGGAGGCAGCAGTAAGGGATATTGGACAATGGGGGCAACCCTGATCCAGCCATGCCGCGTGGGTGATGAAGGCCTTCGGGTTGTAAAGCCCTTTCAGTGGTGAAGATGATGACGGTAACCACAGAAGAAGCTCCGGCTAACTTCGTGCCAGCAGCCGCGGTAATACGAAGGGGGCGAGCGTTGTTCGGAATCACTGGGCTTAAAGCGTACGTAGGCGGCTACTCAAGTCAGGAGTGAAATCCCGGGGCTCAACCCCGGAATTGCTTTTGAAACTGAGTGGCTAGTGTCCCGGAGAGGTTGGCGGAATTCCGAGTGTAGAGGTGAAATTCGCAGATATTCGGAGGAACACCAGTGGCGAAGGCGGCCAACTGGACGGGTACAGACGCTGAGGTACGAAAGCGTGGGGATCAAACAGGATTAGATACCCTGGTAGTCCACGCTGTAAACTATGTGTGCTAGCTGTTGGAATCTTAAGGTTTCAGTGGCGTAGTGAAAGCATTAAGCACACCGCCTGGGGAGTACGGTCGCAAGATTAAAACTCAAAGGAATTGACGGGGACCCGCACAAGCGGTGGAGTATGTTGTTTAATTCGAAGCAACGCGAAGAACCTTACCCACACTTGACATCCTCCCTGGGACCTTGAGAGATCAGGGTTTTCGGTTCGGCCGGGGGAGTGACAGGTGCTGCATGGCTGTCGTCAGCTCGTGTCGTGAGATGTTTGGTTAAGTCCAGCAACGAGCGCAACCCTTATCGTCTGTTGCCATCATTAAGTTGGGCACTCTGACGAGACTGCCGGTGATAAGCCGGAGGAAGGTGGGGACGACGTCAAGTCATCATGGCCCTTACGTGTGGGGCTACAAACGTACTACAATGGCAGTGACAATGGGCACCTAGACCGCGAGGTCATGGAAATCCCAAAAAGCTGTCTCAGTTCGGATTGCTCTCTGCAACTCGAGAGCATGAAGTTGGAATCGCTAGTAATCGTGGATCAGCATGCCACGGTGAATACGTTCCCGGGTCTTGTACACACCGCCCGTCACGTCATGGGAGTTGGTTCTACCCGAAGGCGCTATGCTAACCGCAAGGAGGCAGGCGACCACGGTAGGGTCAATGACTGGGACGAAGTCGTAACAAGGTAGCCGTAGGGGAACCTGCGGCTGGATCACCTCCTTTCTAAGGATGTGGTTTGGCATGTTTGTTTTTCTCTCACGAGAAAAACCGGCGTTGCTGTCTCCGTCTCCCTTCTTTCCGACATAGAACCAAACTGGATCGGCCGTTATGGGCTTTATACGGCCCGCCAAACAAGCCGGTTCGGCTTTTTGGTCAGGGCTAGTAGCTCAGCTGGTTAGAGCACACGCTTGATAAGCGTGGGGTCGCAAGTTCAAATCTTGCCTGGCCCACCACCGATTTTCCCGGCGCGCTTGCGCGACGCCTTGGAAAATCGAGTGTCCCGCCGTAGCGTTAGCGAAGGCGGACCGGTTGTTCTTAGGCCCGCCTTCGCTTATGCTACGGCGCGGCGTAAGAAAACCTAAATTGCTTCGCAATTAATGTTTTCTAACGGGCCCATAGCTCAGCTGGGAGAGCGCCTGATTTGCATTCAGGAGGTCTGCGGTTCGATCCCGCATGGGTCCACCATTTTTCTGCTGCGAGTGGCACGCCATTTGCTTCTGCTTTAAATGCTCATCGAGCATTTAAATGAGGAGCAATCCTCGGTTCTTTTACATCGTGAATAGGTAATGAAAAGACATCATAGGGTGTTCGTGAAATTCGTTTTATGAACATCAAATGATAACTCTGTATCGTGCCACCCAATGGGCGCGATACGGATATCCAATGTCTGACTTAAAGCTGAGAAAAACTAAGTTCTTACGAAAGCAGAAACGGTGCGTTTCGGAACTATGCGGCGGCGGGCTTGCCCGGCGGCGTTCAGGGAAGAAGCGGATTTATTTCTGTGCGTAGTTTGAATTCAAGCGTTAAGAAGGGCATCTGGTGGATGCCTTGGCGATCAGAGGCGATGAAGGACGTGAAAGACTGCGAAAAGTTACGGCGAGCCGTCAATATGCTTTGACCCGTAAATGTCCGAATGGGGAAACCCACTCTTAATTGAGTATCCCTGACTGAATACATAGGTCAGCGGAAGCAAACCTGGGGAATTGAAACATCTCAGTACCCAGAGGAAAGGAAATCAACCGAGACTCCCGTAGTAGTGGCGAGCGAACCGGGACCAGCCCAATGGCAATTGCGTAATAAACGGAAGTGTCTGGAAAGTCACACCAAAGTAGGTGATAGTCCTGTACGTGTAAAAAACGCAAATGTCTTCGAGTAAGGCGGGACACGTGAAATCCTGTCTGAATATGGGGGGACCATCCTCCAAGGCTAAGTACTCCTGATCGACCGAAAGTGAACAAGTACCGTGAGGGAAAGGTGAAAAGAACCCCGATGAGGGGAGTGAAAAAGACCTGAAACCGGATGCCTACAAGCAGTGGGAGCACCGCAAGGTGTGACCGCGTACCTTTTGTATAATGGGTCCGCGAGTTAGTGTTGCATGCAAGCTTAAGCCGTTAGGCGAAGGCGCAGCGAAAGCGAGTCTGAATAGGGCGACAAGTATGCAGCATTAGACCCGAAACCCGGTGATCTAGCCATGAGCAGGTTGAAGTATGGGTAACACCATATGGAGGACCGAACACACCACTGTTGAAAAAGTGGGTGATGACTTGTGGCTAGGGGTGAAAGGCCAATCAAACCGGGTAATAGCTGGTTCTCCGCGAAATCTATTTAGGTAGAGCGTCATGATTTATACCTTCGGGGGTAGAGCACTGGATGGACTAGGGGGGCTCGCGCCTTACCAAATCTAACCAAACTCCGAATACCGAAGAGTAATGCATGGCAGACACACTACGGGAGATAAGTTCCGTGGTGAAAAGGGAAACAGCCCAGACCTACAGCTAAGGTCCCAAAATAATGGCTAAGTGTGAAAGGATGTAAGAGGTCCAAGACAACCAGGATGTTGGCTTAGAAGCAGCCATCATTTAAAGAAAGCGTAATAGCTCACTGGTCTAAATAAGACCTCTCGCGCCGAAGATGTACCGGGGCTCAAGCCATTTACCGAAGCTTAGGATGCACACCTTTAGGGGTGTGCGTGGTAGCGGAGCATTCCGTAAGCCTGCGAAGGGCAACCGTGAGGTTGCCTGGAGGTATCGGAAGCGAGAATGCGGACATGAGTAGCGACAAACAGTGTGAGAAACACTGTCGCCGAAATCCCAAGGGTTCCTGAGCAATGCTAATCAGCTCAGGGTTAGCCGGCCCCTAAGGCGAGGCAGAAATGCGTAGTCGATGGGAACCACGTTAATATTCGTGGGCCAGTGGAAGTGTGACGGTGGACGTAACTTGTTCTCTCTTATCGGATTGAGAGGGCGAGGAAGTACATCCAGGAAATAGCCTCCACATAAGACCGTACCCTAAACCGACACAGGTGGGATGGTAGAGAATACCAAGGCGCTTGAGAGAACTATTCTGAAGGAACTCGGCAAATTACACTCGTAACTTCGGAAGAAGAGTGACCCGTCTGTACGCAAGTATGGGCGGGTGGCACAAACCAGGGGGTAGCGACTGTTTATCTAAAACACAGGGCTCTGCGAACTCGCAAGAGGACGTATAGGGTCTGACGCCTGCCCGGTGCTGGAAGGTTAAAAGGAGAGGTGCAAGCCTTGAATTGAAGCCCCAGTAAACGGCGGCCGTAACTATAACGGTCCTAAGGTAGCGAAATTCCTTGTCGGGTAAGTTCCGACCTGCACGAATGGCGTAACGACTTCCCCGCTGTCTCCAGAGTAGACTCAGCGAAATTGAATTGGGGGTTAAGATGCCCTCTACCCGCGGTTAGACGGAAAGACCCTATGAACCTTTACTACAACTTCGCAGTGGCAGTACGACTGTCATGTGCAGAATAGGTGGGAGACTTTGAACCGGGAGCGCCAGCTTTCGGGGAGTCATCGGTGAGATACCACCCCTGATTTTTGTACTGTCTAACCTGCTCCCGTTATCCGGGAGAGGGACCCTGCGTGGTGGGTAGTTTGACTGGGGCGGTCGCCTCCTAAAGAGTAACGGAGGCGCGCGATGGTAAGCTCAGGACGGTCGGAAATCGTCCACTGAGTGCAATAGCAAAAGCTTGCCTGACAGCGAGACCAACAAGTCGAGCTGAGACGAAAGTCGGTTATAGTGATCCGGTGGCTTCCATATGGAAGGGCCATCGCTCAACGGATAAAAGGTACTCTAGGGATAACAGGCTGATAGCGCCCAAGCGTCCACAGCGACGGCGCTGTTTGGCACCTCGATGTCGGCTCATCTCATCCTGGGGCTGAAGCAGGTCCCAAGGGTATGGCTGTTCGCCATTTAAAGAGGTACGTGAGCTGGGTTCAGAACGTCGTGAGACAGTTCGGTCCCTATCTGCCGTGGGAGTTGGAGTCTTGAGAGGATTTGCCCTTAGTACGAGAGGACCGGGGTGAACGCACCTCTGGTGCACCTGTTGTCACGCCAGTGGCATCGCAGGGTAGCTATGTGCGGAACGGATAACTGCTGAAAGCATCTAAGCAGGAAGCCGGCCTCAATACCAGGACTCCCTATCAGAGCCGTGAGAGACCATCACGTTGATAGGCTGGATGTGGAAGTGCCGTAAGGCATGAAGCTAACCAGTACTAATTGCTCGACCGGCTTGAATTCATTCTACTGCCAGACCTTGTCTGGTAAACGCACAGGACTAAATCCGCTTTTTGGCCGGACACTGGATAAAAATTGTTGAATGGGCCCCGGCCTTTCTCCTTCGCTAAAGCTACGGAGGACACGTCGCCCGGGGTTCAGTTCAGCTAAACGCTTTGCAACAGCAAAGCGCAAGCTTCACTGAACTTGAATGACCTGGTGGTTTTAGCAGGTGTGAAACACCCGATCCCATCCCGAACTCGGTCGTGAAAAACCCTAGCGCCAATGGTACTTCGTCTTAAGACGCGGGAGAGTAGGTCATCGCCAGGTCTTTCAAGTTCAGTTTTGCCAAAGCTTTTCAAAACCTGTTCATGATGAATTGATTAAATGACCGCGCTTTTCAGCGCGGTTTTTTATTGCTCCGCAGCAACGATTTCAATTGGCATAATTCTTTGTCTTGCTTATAGTGAGGTATTCAAACCCACTTAAAATATGAGGACAAACCAAATGAGCGAACCTAAAGAAACGACCACGCCTGTTTCCGGCGAATTCAGAACTGTAGTTGTTCCGGATCCCAAAGGCAGCGATTTCGACACTGCTTCGATGCGCAACTGGAGCAGCGCAGGCTATTATATTGTAAGCGTCCGGTGATGGCCGCCTCATAGCTTTTTCCGATCCGGATAGATGATGCTTACTGGTGTCCACGATGTCTTTAAGTGGACACTTGCAAAGGCGTCACGAGCTCCGCCATTCATTAC
>Ga0187893_10006572_pt1 | contig 19775 bp, 12 predicted proteins | sample MA1701074metaG_FD_139574 | JGI IMG/M metagenome (GOLD analysis project Ga0187893, IMG submission 139574) | White microbial mat communities from a basaltic lava cave in the Kipuka Kanohina Cave System on the Island of Hawaii, USA - MA170107-4 metaG ...
CGCGAGCTGCTCGACCGCTACCTCGAGCTCGTGTTCGCCGAGATCTACCGCTTCGAGGGCATCGTGAACCAGCTCGCGGGCGACGGGCTGATGGCGCTGTTCGGCGCGCCGATCGCGCACGAGGATGCGCCCGAGCGCGCGGTGCGCGCGGCGCTCGCGATCCAGACTTCGCTCGGCGAGTTCTCGAAGAAGCTGCTCGCGGAGCGCGGCGTCGCGCTGCGCGCGCGGATCGGCATCCACACCGGCATCGTCGTCGCCGGCACCGTCGGCAACGACCTGAAGATGGACTACACCGCGATCGGCGACACGACCAACCTCGCCGCGCGCCTGCAGTCGCTCGCCGCGCCCGGCACGATCCTGGTCTCGGAGGCCACGCACGCGCTACTGCGCGGCGGCTTCCGCAGCCAGCCGATGGGCCCGTTCGACGTGAAAGGCAAGCGCGAGCCCGTGACCGCGCACCAGGTGCTCGGCCTGGCCGAGCGCGCGCCGGCCTTCAGCAGCGAGCGCGGCGCGCTCACGCCGCTGTTCGGCCGCGAGGGCGAGCTCGCGCAGCTCGAGGGCTGCTTCGACCGGCTGGAGACGGGTCTCGCGCAGCTGGTCTCGATCGTCGGCGACGCAGGCATCGGCAAGTCGCGCCTCGTGCACGCGCTGAAGCAGCGCCTCGAGGGACGCGAGTTCGAGGTCTTCGAGACGCGCTGCTCCTCGCTCATGCGTTCGATCCCGTACGCGCCCTGGACCGAGATGTTGCGCGGCTGGTTCGGGATCGCGCCCGGCGAGGACGAGCGCTGCTCGTGCGACAAGATCGCCAAGAAGCTCGCCGACAGCGGGGGAGAGCGCGACGAGGGCTACTCCGACCTGTGTTGGATGCTCGCGCTGCCCGTCGACAAGAAGGGCAGCCCGGACGACGAGTCGCCCGCCAAGCCGCGCGGCTTCGGCGCGGTGTCGCGCATGATCGGCCGGGCGTCGCGGCGCGTGCCGGTGGTGATGATCTTCGAGGACCTGCACTGGATCGACGACGCCTCGCGCGAGGTGCTGGAGAAGGCGGTCGCCACGGCCGGCGAGACGCGCATGATGATCATCACCACGCACCGGCCCGAGTACCGCCCGAACTGGCAGACGACGGGCGCCTACACGCAGCTGCGCCTGCGGCCGCTCGGCGCGGCCGACGCGGCGCGCATCGTGCGCTCGCGCGCGGGCGGCGTGGTGCCGCGCGAGGTCGAAGAGCGCATCCTGCGCAAGGCCGAGGGCAATCCCTTCTATCTCGAGGAGCTGACGCGCGCGCTGGTCGAGGACGGGACGCTGGTCGCGAGCGAAGGCCGGGTGGTCGCGACGCGCCGCTCCGAGGAGATCCGCATCCCCGACACGATCGGCGAGGTGCTCGGCGCGCGCATCGACCGGCTGCGGCCGACGGCCAAGCGCGTCGCGCAGGTCGCGTCCGTGCTCGGCCGGCAGTTCAGCCGGCGCCACGTCGAGTCCCTGCTCGCGGCCGAGCCGGTCGACGTCGAGACCGAGCTCCGCGAGCTGGAGAAGCGCGGCGTGGTGCACCGCAGCGGCAGCATGGCCGTCGACGAGCTGCGCTTCGGCGAGAGCCTGACCCAGGAGGTCGCCTACGAAGGGCTGCTCCTGCGCGAGCGCCGGGGCCTGCACGACCGCGTCGCCGAGCTGCTCGAGGCCGAGGCGACCGGTCCGACACCGCCCAGTGACGCGAGCGCCCGGCTCGCGCTGGCCGCCCATCACCTGGCGCGCGGCAGCGATCCGGTGCGCGGCATCCAGGCGCTGCTGGCCGCCGCGCAGCGCGCGCAGCAGCTGCCCTCCTACGGCGACGCGATGCGGCTGTTCCGCGAGGCCTGGCAGCTGGCCGAGTCGACGCTCGACGAGGCGCGCGAGCCGAGCCTCGCGCTGAAGCGCATCGCGCTCGAGGCGGCGGTCGGGGTCGTGAACTCGGCCGCGGTGTACGGCGAGGCCGAGACCGAGGCCAGCGACCGCGCGCCGAAGCGCGGGCTCGCGCTGGCGGAAGAGGTCGGCGACCTCGAGCTGCACTCGAACCTGCTCTCGGCCTACGGGCTGATGACGCTGAACGGAACGCGCGAGCGCTTCGCCGAGGGCATGCGCCTGGTCGAGAAGAGCGTCGAGCTCGCGCGCCGCGCCGGCTCGCCGCTCGCCACCTTCCGCGCCGCGCGCGGCCTGATCTTCGCCTACATCCTCGACGCGCGATTCGAGGACGCGCGCCGCCTGTCCGACGAGCTGATCGAGTCGTTCGAGCGCAGCGGCGACGCCGCGCGCGGCACGGACACCTACATGGGCGCGCGCTTCTTCCGCGGGCGCCTGCTGCTCGACAGCGAGCAGTTCGACGAGGCGGAGTCGTGGCTGCGCGATACGCTCGAGCGCGCGGAGCGCGCCGGGAACCGCACCGTCCGCGCCGCGTCCGCGTCGATGCTCGCGTGGATCGCGTTCGGCCGCGGCGACTACCACGAGGCGGAGCGCCTGTCGAACCTCGCGCTGCCGATCGCCGAGGCGATCGAGAGCCTGGCGGCCGTGCGCTCGGCGGCCGCGACGCTCCTGCTGGCGCGCGCGCAGCGCCCGGACCCGAGCGCGAGCGCGGCCGAGCTCGAGCGCCTGGAGCGCGGCCTGATCTCGAGCGGCGATCTGGGCAGCGGCACCGAGACGATCGTCGAGACGCTGCTCGAGTACGGCGAGCTCGAGCGCGCGCGCAACCTGGCGGAGGCGCGCGTGGCGCGCGCGGGCGGACGCATGCGCGAAGCCAAGGCCGCGCTCGCGATCGGGCTCGTCGCGCTCCAGTCCGGGCCCGAGCAGCTCGCCAGCGCGGAGCGTTCGTTCCAGGAGTGCGTCGCGCGCGCCAAGGAGTGCGGGCTCGCCGCGCTCCACGGCCGCGCCTGGCTCGGCCTGGCCGAGGTCGCGCGCGCCCGCGGCGACCAGGCCGCCAAGGCCGCGCACGCCCAGGCCGCCATCGCCCTGCTGCGCCCGCTCGGCCAGCACCACTACGCGTCCCGCGCCGCCGCCCTCCTGCTCGACCGGCTGGAGGAGTCGTCGCCAAACGCCTGACAGGCTGACTACGCTCGGCTTCGCCTCGCTGCGCGCGCCTTCGGCGCTTGCGCGCTCCACCGCGGGACATCGGCCTGCGGTCCGATGTCGGGGGCGGCCCTCGCTCGCGCCTCGTGCTTCGACCGCGCACTTCATTGACAAGGCTCCGCGTGCCGACTAACGAGGGACCGAAGCGACCTTCAGCCCACCCCTCACGATCGGAGAGCCCCCCGATGCCCCGCTACGCCTACGACCGGCTCACGGCGCTCGACAACTCCTTCCTCCTGCTCGAGAAGCCCACGTCCTACATGCACGTGGCCTCGACGCAGATCCACAAGACGGGGCCGCTGCGCACGGAGGGCGGCGGGATCGACGCGGCTCGCTTCCGCAAGATGATCGCGTCGGTGCTGCACCGCATCCCGCGCTACCGCCAGAAGCTGGCCTGGATCCCGTTCGAGAACCACCCGGTCTGGGTCGACGACGAGAACTTCAGCATCGACTACCACCTGCGCCACACGGCGCTGCCGCGGCCCGGCACCGAGGAGCAGCTCAAGCGCCTGTCCGCGCGCATCATGCAGCAGCACCTCGACCGCAGCCGCCCGCTCTGGGAGATGTGGCTGGTCGAGGGACTCGAGGGCGATCGCTTCGCGGTCATCTCCAAGACCCACCACTGCATGATCGACGGCGCGTCCGGCGTCGACCTGATGCGCGTGGTCATGTCCGCGGATCCCGACGAGCACATCGCCGAGGAGCCGACCTGGGTGCCGCGTCCGTCGCCGTCGCCGCTCGAGCTGATGGGGCACGAGGCGCTGCGCCGCGCGCGGCTCACCTTCGAGATCCTGCGCGGGGCGACCAGCGCGCTGCGCACCGCGGAGAGCGTGCGCTTCGACGTGATGACGCGCATCCGCGCGCTCGCCGAGGCGATGGGCGGCAGCCTGCGCCTGCCGTCGGAGACGCCGTTCAACCGCGTGATCGGCCCGCACCGCCGCTTCGACTGGATGACGATGGAGCTCGCCGACATCAAGAAGCTGCGCAAGGCGCTGGGCGGGTCGCTGAACGACATCGTGCTCACGATCGTGACCGGCGCGGTGCGCAGCTTCCTGCGCGCGCGGCACGTGAACCCCGACCCGCTCGACTTCCGCGTGATGGCGCCGGTCTCGGTGCGCGCGGAGAACGAGCGCGGCACGCTCGGCAACCGCGTCTCGGCCTGGATCGTGCCGCTGCCGATCGGCCAGGCCGACCGGCGCGTGCAGCTCGAGCGCATCACCGAGCGCACGAACTGGCTCAAGGAGTCGAAGAGCGCGGTGGGCGCGGAGGTGCTCACGCAGGCGGCGGAGTACACGCCGTCGACGCTGCTCGCGCTCGGCGCGCGCAACATGACGCGGCTCCTGCCGTTCAACCTGGTCGTGACCAACGTGCCCGGCCCGCAGCAGCCGATGTACACGCTCGGGGCGGAGATGCTGGAGTGCTTCCCGCACGTCCCGCTCACCGACCGGCTCGGGCTGGGCATCGCGCTGATGAGCTACAACGGCAAGCTGTGCTGGGGCTTCAACGCCGACTACGACCTGGTGCCGGACCTGCGCGAGTTCGTGGTCGCGATCGAGAGCTCGTTCGCGGAGCTGATGGTGCTCGCGACCGCGCGCCCTACGCTGGTGGTCTCGAACGAGCGCGAGAGCGCGCACAAGTCGGCCGGCTGAGGCGCGCGTGAGCCGCGACCGGTTCGAGATCCAGGGCCGCACCCTGACCCTGCCGATCGAGGTGCGCGACGCGACGAACGCCTCGGCGACCTTCCTGGTCGACGCGGCCGCCGCGCGCCGCTGGCTGCCCGACGGCGCGCTCGAGCTGGCCGAGCTCGTGCCGGGCCGCGCGCTGCTCTCGATCGCCGCGATCGACTACCGCGACAACGACCTGGGCGACTACGACGAGGTCTCGATCGCGCTGTTCGTGCGGCCGCGCGGCGCGCCGGCCGGCCTTCCGTTCTTCGGCACGCTCGCCGGGCTCGCGCGCGGGAGGCTCGGCACCTACATCCACCGCCTGCCGGTGAACCAGAGCTTCACCTGCGAGGCGGGCCGCGCGATCTGGGGGTTTCCCAAGACCGTCGAGCGGATCGAGCTCGAGGCGCGCGGCGACCGCTTCCACTGCCGGCTCGCGGTCGACGGCGTGCACGCGCTCTCGATCCGCTTCCCGCGCGGCGGCAGCGGAGCGATGCCGGAGCAGGACCTGGTCTCCTACACCTACCTGCACGGCGTCGCGCACCGCACGCGCGCGCGCATGAGCGGGCAGGGCTTCGCGTTCCGGCTCGGCGGCGCCGAGCTCACGCTCGGCAGCCACGCCCTCTCGAACGAGCTGCGCCTGCTCGGCCTGCCGCGGCGCGCGCTCTTCACCACCTGGACCGAGCGCATGGCGGCGCGCTTCGAGGCGCCCGAGAAGCTCTGAGCGAGGAGAACCGATGGACACCGAGTCAGTGCGGGGCGAGCTGCTCGCCGAGGTCGCGAGCGTCGAGCCGATCCTCGCCGAGCACGCGCGCAGCTCCGAGGCGCTCGGTCGGCTCGATTCGGAGAGCATCGAAGCGCTGCGCAAGACGCGGCTCCTGCGCCTGGCCGCCCCGCGCGATCTCGGCGGCCTCGAAGTCGATCCCGTGACGCAGCTCGAGGTGATCGAAGCGCTGGCGCGGATCGACGGCTCGGCCGCGTGGTGCGCCGGCATCCTGGCGGGCACGACCGCGATCGCGGGCGGGTACCTGCCCGCGGCGTCGAGCCGGAAGCTGTTCGCCGCGGGCGTCCCGACGATGGCGGGCCAGGTCGGGCCGAGCGGCCGGGCGGTGCCGGCCGCGGGCGGCTACAGGCTCACGGGACGCTGGAAGTTCGGCAGCGGCATACACCATGCGGAGTGGGTGGTCGGCGGCGGTTTCGTGCAGGGCCGCGAGCTCCCGGCCGGCATCCGCCTGTTCGTGCTGCCCAAGGATCAGGTCGTGGTGCACGACAACTGGCAGGTCGCAGGGCTCAAGGCTTCGGGCAGCAGCGACTACAGCATCGAGGACGTGTTCGTGCCCGAAGAGATGACCGTCGCCTTCCTCGACACGATCGTCGGGAACGTCGTGACCGGCGGCGCGGCGCTGCGCATGGGGATGCCCGCGATCGTGACGCCGTTCCACGCAGCCGTCGCGCTCGGCATCGCACGCCGTGCGCTGGACGAGGTCACGCGCCAGGCGATCGAGAAGGGCCGCGGCTTCCCGCCGTCGCCGCTGCCCACGCACCAACACTTCCAGATGTCGCTCGGCAAGGCGGAGCTCGAGCTCGCTTCCGCGCGCGCGCTCGAGGTAGCGCTGCTCTCGAGCCTGTGGGCCGAAGCCGCGGCCGGCGCGACGCCCGCGCCGGCACGCCAGGCCGAGGCGCGCGCCGCGGCCACGTTCGTCACCGAGGTCGCGCAGCGGGTCACGACCGCCGCCTTCCAGGCCATGGGCGGCGGCGCGCTGTTCGACGACAACCCGCTGCAGCGCTGCTTCCGCGACGTGCACGCCGCGGGACAGCACTTCATCATGAGCCCGACCGCGTATCGCGCGCTCGGCCAGTTCAAGCTGGGCCAGCCCGACGCGAACCCGATGCTGTAGCGAGCGGCTACTTCGACCCGGCCTCGATCACGAAGGACTCGCTGCGCGCGAAGTGGACGTCCTTGCTCTCGAAGGCGAGCTCGAGCGCGTACATGCCGTCGCTCGCGCCGGGCGGAACGGCGACGAACACGTCGACCACCCAGCGCCCGGGGCGCAGGTCGTAGGCGGGCTCGGGCACGTCGACCACCGGCTGGCCGCGGTGCAGGATGCGCATGTCGAGCCGGCCGGTCACGACGTCGCTCGGCCCGCCGGTGCACAGCACGTACACCATCCGGTGGCCCAGCTGCCCGCCGGCCTGCACGCGCTTGGGCCAGACCTCGAGCTCCTCGATCTTGAACCAGGGCAGCTTCTGCTTCTCGCAGGAGAACTCGGCGGACACCGCCTCGGGGAAGTGCTTGAGCTTCTGGCCCGGGGCGCGGAACGGGCGGTCGAGCGGCGCGGGCAGGGACGCGCACGCGCTGACGAGCAGCGCGAGGCACAGACCCGCTAGCGCCGACGGATGACCCAACCGCTCTCTCCTGCCGCTGCCTTGTCCGCGACCGCGGGCGCGGTCGTATCGGGCTGCGCGGGCGGCCGCCTGGCCACACCCGCTGTGCGTTTCTTCGTCGCCGCGGGCTTGGGCTTTAGCGCCGGCTCGGGCTTGGCGACCACGGGCGCGGGCTCGGGCATCACGGACGGCGCTGGCGCAGGTGTCTCGGCGCGCACTTCGACGGGCGCGACCGGCGCGGCCGGCTGCGGCCGCGCCGAGTAGCGGACGAGCTGCACGCCGCACACGACCGCGAGCGCCAGCAGCGCGCAGATCGCGGCCACGTGCGTGGGCCTGCGCGGCCGCGCGCGTATCACGGTCACGGCCCGGGCCACCCGGTCGGCGGCCGCGTCCACCGCGCGGGCGCCGGCGGCCGCGACCGCGGTGCCGGCCGCGAGCGGGGAGGTCGGCGTGAAGCTGCGCGTGCTCGCGAGCGCGATCTGCTCCGCCTGCTCGAGCGCGAGCTCGCGCGTGACCGGCGCTTCGCGGTCGGCCGAGACGCGCGGCGGCGCCGCGAGCGACGAGGCGTGCTGCAGCGCATCGCGCAGCTCGAGCACGTCGGCGAAGCGCGCGGCCGGATCCTTGGCGAGCGTGCGCAGCACCACCGCGTCGAGCGCGTCGGGCAGCTCGGGCACCAGCGTGCGCGGCGGCCGGGGCGCCTGCTCGATCTGCGCGCGGCACAGCTCGTAGTCGTTCTCGGAGTCGAACGGCAGCTCGCCGGTGAGCAGCTCGTAGATCAGCACGCCGAGCGAGTACACGTCGGAGCGCGCGTCGGTCTCGTGGCCGCGCACCTGCTCGGGCGACATGTACTGCATCGTCCCGACCATGTAGCCCTGGCGCGTCGCGCGCTCGGCCGAGACCAGACAGCGCGCGATGCCGAAGTCCATCACCTTCACGCCGCCGTTGGTCGCGAGCATCAGGTTCGAGGCCTTGATGTCGCGGTGGATGACGCCCGCCTGGTGCGCGTGGCCGATCCCGTCGAGCGCCTGGTAAACCAGCGGCAGCGCGCGCTCCGGGGGCAGCCGGCCCGCGCTGCGCAGGATCTGCGCGAAGGTCCGCCCTTCCACGTACTCCATCACCATGCCGAGGTGCGGGCCCTCGCGCAGCAGGCAGTAGAGCAGGGCGATGTTCGGGTGGATCAGCTGCGCGAGCGTGCGCGCCTCGCTGTGGAAGCGCGCCACGACCTCGGCGCGGTCGCCGAGCCCGGCGCGCAGGAACTTGATCGCCACGGTGCGGCCGAGCAGCGGATCGGTGGCGCGGTAGACGTCGGCCACGCCGCCCGAGCCGATCCGCTCGCCGATCTCGTAGCTCCCGATTGTGACCCCGGTCATGCCGACGGGGATATCGGACGGGCGCTCGCGTCGCTTGATGGCGCGCCCGTACGCGCTTGGGCGGACGGCTGCGCAGCACCTGCCGGGCGCCTGCCGGTCGCAGTATGCTCGGCGGCCAAACGGCGGGAGCGAAGGAGAGTCGGGGCGATGAGCGAAGCGGACGCGAGCTTCTGGCGGCGCTGCAGCAGCTGCAAGAAGGAGATCGGCTTCACGCGGACCTATTGGGTGTGCAACGTCTCCACCTGCAACCGCAAGCGCACGGGGCTCGTGTTCTGCACCACGTCGTGCTGGGACGCGCACCTGCCGCTGATGAACCACCGCGAGTCGTGGGCCGAGGAACGACGCGCGCCGACGCGCGAGGCCTGGCTGCGCGAGCAGGCCGAGGAGGCCGCGGCCGCGCGTGTGGCGGCCACCGCGCAGGCGCCCCCCGCCGCGGCGCGCGAGCCGCAGCGCCGGATCGCTTCACCGCCGCCACGGCCCGCGCCCGCGCCGGCGTCGCGCGAGATTCTGGTGGTGGTCTCCAAGCTCAAGGCCTACGTGCGCGAGCGCTCCGGCATGAACACCTCCGACGCGGTGATGGAGCTGCTCTCCGATCGCCTGCGGCGGCTGTGCGACGGGGCGATCCAGAGCGCGCAGCGCGACGGGCGGCGGACCGTGATGGATCGCGACTTCTAGCGGGTAACGGCGCGCGGCGCGCCGGGTCAGCCGCCGCGCACGAGCTCGAGCAGCGCGGCGCCGTACTTCGCGGCGAGCGCGGGGCCGATGCCCTTCACGTCGAGCAGCTCGCGCTCGTCGCGCGGCCGCGCGAGCGCGATGCCCTGGAGCGCCGCGTTCGTCATCACCCGGAAGGCGGGGATGCGCCGGCGCTTGGCTTCCGCGTTGCGCCAGCGCTGGAGCGCGCCGAGCAGCGCGGCGTCGATCGTCGGGTCGCGCGCGTCGCGGGCACTTGTCGCGCGCGGCGCCGGCTTGCCGCGGCGGCGGCGCTTGCGCGGCGCGGGCTCGGTCTCGCGCACGAGCCGCACCGCGCCGAGAGCGTCGTCATCTGCTTCGAGCCCACTGCGCGTGAGCCGAATGCGTTGGAACGCGATCACCTCGCCGTCGCGCTCGAACGACTCGGACTCCTCGACCGCGAGCCCCGCGCGCACGAGACCGGAGACGAGCCCCTCGAACTCGCGCCGATCGAGCTCGTTGCCGAACACCTCCCGGTGAAGTTTCCCTGATGGCTGACCGTTGCGTGCGCGCAGGAAACCAACCAGTCGCCCTAGCGCGTTGGCTTCGGCTCTGTCCGGCGCGATCAACTTGAGCAAGGTTGTGCCTGGTGGATTGCACATGTCGCACTGCCCGCAGGCCTCGCCTGAGTCGGCTTCGTCGCCAAAGTGACGAACCAGTCTCACCATACGGCAGCTGCGGCTCTGAGCGTAGCGGTGCACCTGATCGAGCTGCGCCTGCTTGTGCCGGCGCTGCTCCTCGTACGGCTCGCGCCAGTCGTCGCCTCCGCGCGCGCAGCCATCGTCCGAGTCGACCAGCGCGCCGCCGTGCACCCACAGCTTGTCGAGCGCGCGCTCGAGCTCGTCGGGGTCTATGCGCAGCCGGCGCTGCAGCTCGGCGCGCGGCTCGGGTGCGGGCGAGAGCGCGCCGAAGACGCGATCCAGCACAGCGAGGTCGGGGTAGTCGCGCGCGAGGAAGTGGTGGTGCAAGCGCAGATCGCTGTAGCCGTAGAACAGCACCGCGCGCGACAAATCGCCGTCGCGGCCCGCGCGCCCGATCTCCTGGTAGTAGCCCTCGACGCTGGCGGGCAACGCAAGATGCGCAACGGTACGGACGTCCGCCTTGTCGATCCCCATGCCGAAGGCGATGGTGGCGACGATCACGTCGACTGCGCCCGACATGAATGCGCGCTGGACGTTGTCGCGCTCCCGCGCCGGCATGCCGGCGTGGTACGCGGCGGCGGGGAACATCTTGTCAAGTACGCGGGCGAGTTGCTCGGCCTTCTTGCGTGAGGGCGCGTACACGATCGCGGGTCGTCGCTCCGGCGCGCGCAGTAGCTCTTCGACGCCCGCGTCGCGCGCGGAGGGAGGTCCTCCGACCAGCTCGATCGCCAGGTTCGTGCGCCGGAAGCCGTGGATGTAACGGTGCGCCTTGTCGATGCCGAGCTGCGCGACGATGTCGCGCTGCACCAGCGGCGTGGCGGTCGCGGTCAGCGCGATCACCGGCGCGGGCCGAAGCTTCGGCAGGCGCTCGCGCAGCATGCGGTACTCCGGCCGGAAGTCGTGGCCCCAGTGCGAGATGCAGTGCGCCTCGTCGACCGCGACCAGCGCGGGCTTGCGCTGCGCGAGCCGTTCCGGGAAGCCGGGCACGGCCAGCCGCTCGGGCGCAACGAACAGATAGTCGAGCTTGCCGTCGAGGTAGGCGCGCAGCACGGCTTGCGACTCGGCGCGCGCGCGGCCGGAGTGGATGCGCTCCGCGCGCAGGCCGGCGGCTGCGAGCTTCGCGACCTGATCGTCCATCAGCGCGATCAAGGGCGACACCACCAGCGTCGTGCCGCCGCGCGCGAGACCGGGGAGCTGGTAGCAGAGCGACTTCCCGGCCCCGGTCGGCATCACCAGCAGCGCGTCCGCCCCGCCCGTGACCGCACGGCAGACCTCTTCCTGGAACGGCCGGAAGCTCGCGAAGCCGAAGCGCCGCTGCAGCAGCCCGAGCAGCGCGTCGGGCGGCGTCTGCACCTGCGGCTCCAAGCGCTCGCGCTCGAAGTCGAAGGGCAGCTGCGGTGCGTCACCGGACGGTGTCGGGGAGGCCTCGCTGCGGGCGGGCTGGGGAGACGTGCGCACGCGCTTCACCACCTCGACCACGTAGGCCTCGATGTCGCGCATGAACGCGTCGAGCTCGCCCGAGCCGCGCTCGATGCGCTTGAGCCGCGCCTCCCACTGGCCGGTCATCGACGGGCTCTTCACGTCGGGGTGCACGGTCGCGATCAGCTCGATGCCCTTGTCGGTCGCCGCGAGCGCCTTGCCGTCACGCGTGGCGTACTTGCGCTCCAGCAGCGTCTCGATGATCGACGCGCGCGTGGCGGGCGTGCCGAGCCCGGTCTCGCGCATGGCCTCGGAGAGCTCGCGGTCCTCGAGCGTGCGCCCGGCCGTCTCCATGGCCGTGAGCAGCGTGGCCTCGGTCAACCGGCGCGGCGGGCGGGTGCGCTTGCGGGAGGCCTCCGCGTCGAGCACGTCCTGGATCTGCCCGCGCGCGAGCCCGCTCGGCAGCTGCGTCTCGCCGTCCGCGGCCGGCGCGCCCTCGAGCACGCGCCAGCCGAGCGTCACCACCGCGCTGCCCTGGCTGCGGTAGCGGTCGACGATCGCGTCCGGCGTGTCGGAGTCGATCCGGGTGACGATCGTGGTGGTCGCGTAGCTGTGGTCGGCGTGCCAGGCGGCGAGCAGGCGGCGCACGACCAGGTCGAACAGCCGCGCCTGGTCGGCGGAGAGGTTCGCGCGCTCGGGCGGCGCGCCGGTCGGGATGATCGCGTGGTGGTCGCTGACCTTGGCGTCGTCGACGAAGCGCGCGCCGAGCGGGCGCTCGCCGGTGCCGGGCGCGAGCAGCTCGCGGTAGGGGCCCGAGACCGCGACCACGACGCGCGGCAGCGTCGCGGCCACCGAGCGCGACAGGTGGCGGCTGTCGGTGCGCGGGTAGGAGAGCACCTTCTTCTGCTCGTACAGCTCCTGCGCGATCTCGAGCGTGCGCGCCGCGCTCCAGCCGAAGGCGCGGTTGGCGGCGCGCTGCAGCTCGGTCAGGTCGTAGAGCTGCGGCGGCGCGAGCTTGCGCGTCTGCGCGTCGATCGACTCGATCGAGGCGCGGCCCGTGCGCGCGCGCGCCACGATCCGCTCGGCCTCCTCGCCGTCCGCGGGCAGGCGCCGCGCGCGCTCCTGCGCCTCGGGCTCGGCGCCGGGCTCGGTCGGGCGGAACCACGTTCCGCGGTAGCTCGGCGCGTCTTCGGCGGAGCCGCGCGGGCGGAAGTCCGCCACCACCTCGACGTAGTCCTCCGGCACGAAGGCGCGGATCGCGAGCTCGCGCTCGACCAGGATCGCCAGCGTCGGCGTCTGCACGCGGCCGACCGACAAGAGCTCTCCGCGCGAGCTCGAGCGGCGCGCGAGCGTGTAGGCGCGCGACAGGTTCATGCCGACCAGCCAGTCGGCGCGGCTGCGGCCGCGCGCGGCGTCGGCCAGGCCGTCGACCTCCGACTGCCGGCGCAGGCTCGCGAAGCCGGTGCGGATCGCGTCGGGCGTGAGCGAGGAGATCCAGAGCCGCTCGACCGGCTTGCGCGCGACGTCGGCGCCGGCGGCCTCGGCGATGTAGCGGAAGATCAGCTCGCCCTCGCGCCCCGCGTCCGTCGCGCAGATCACGCGCTCGACGTCGTTCGCGCCGAGGATGCGGCGCACGATCTCGAACTGGCTGCGCGTCTTGTCGTAGACGACCAGCGGCCAGCGCTCGGGCAGCATGGGCAGGAGCGACTGCCGCCAGGCGCGCCACTCCGGCCGGATCTCGTGCGGCTGCGCCAGCGCGACCAGGTGCCCGATCGCCCAGGTGACGACGTAGCCGCCGCCGCGCAGGCAGCCGTCGCCGCGCTCGTTCGCTCCGAGCACGCGCGCGATGTCGCGCGCCACCGACGGCTTCTCGGCGACGACCGCGACGGTCATCGCGTACCGGTGACGGCCCGGAGATCCCGCCCGAAGTCCCGGAGATCGCGCCCGATGTCCCGGAGATCCAAACGCACCTCACCCATCTCACGGGACCGTTCGCCAGGGGTTGGGGAGAGGATAGCGCGAACGGCCCCGTGGGGGTCAGGTGTCGGTGCGGTTCATCAGCGCGCGGGATCCGTCGGCCCGGAGAGCGCGCGCACCCGCGCCAGGCTGCGGCTCGCCTCGGGATCGAAGGTGTCCAGCTGCAGCGCCTCGAGCGAGCGGTAGGACGGATCGGCGAGCAGCGCATCGAGCGACTCGACGTTGCTGAAGCGCCACAGACCGATCACCCGCCCCGCCGATCCGCTGGCCGCGGCCGGCTCGACCGCGCCGTCCACGCGCAGGCCGCCGTGGCGGCGTGCGATCAGACCGAGCGCGCCGACGTAGGCGTCGGCCTGGTGGACCGGGGCGCCCGTGCGCAGGGTGAGGACCTCGTAGACCCAGACGTCCGCACGCGCGGGGAGGGCGGTGGCGAAGGTGACCAATGCCGCGACGAGCAGAGAAGCCAAGTTCTCGAACCGAAATGCCTTGTTCCGAATCTCCATGGGAAACCTCCTCGTGCCCATGGGATGACCTTAGTTGACCGGTCGGTTTCACGTCAAGTTGACCGGTCGGTTTTTCGGGTCCGGGGCGGCCTCTCAGGCCGAGCGGGCGCCGACCAGGCCCAGGGCGAGGCGGCCCGTGCGGCCGACCAGGGCGGGGTCGTCGTAGGCGGCGGAGAGCAGGTGCGCCCCCTCCGCCAGGGCGACCAGGCCCTCGGCCGCGCGCGCGGTGTCCGTGCCGCGCGGCAGCTCGCCCGCGGCGACGGCGTCGCGCAGCGTCCTCTCGAGCGCGTCGCGCATGCCGTCGAACACGCGCGCGAGCTTCCGGCGCAGCTTGGGCTCGTGGCCGCACAGCTCGCCGGTCAGGTTCGCGAGCGGGCAGCCCGGCGTGACGCCCGTCTCGCGGCGCGCGGCGCGCTGCTCCTTGGCCATCTGCTCGAAGAAGCGCTCGATCCGCGCCAATGGCGCGATGTCGGGCGCGAGCGTGGGAACGAGCAGATCGTCGCGCACCGCCGTCCAGTAGCCGTCGATCACCGCGGCGGCGAGCTCGTCCTTGGATTTGAAGAAGTGGTAGAAGCTGCCCTTGTTGATCCCGGCGGCGTCGCACAGCTCCTGGACGCCGACGCCCTCGTAGCTGCGCGAGTGGAACAGCTTGCTCGCCTCTTCGATCAGGCGCTCGCGCGCATCGCTGGTGCGGCCCATGAGAACACCCCGAATTGACTGACCGGTCTATTTGTAGCCCGGTGCGGGACGGCGTTACAAGTCCTCTATCCTCCCCGCCGCATGCCGTACACCCTGGAGCGGGCTCTCGAGTCGCCCCTCGCGCCGTACGCGCTCGGGGCGCTCTCGGCGCTCGGGATCGCCTGGCTGTGGGGGTCGCTCGCGGCGCCGGCCGCGATCCACGACGAGGCGGCGTACCTGCTCCAGGCGCGGATCTTCGCTTCGGGGCAGCTGTCCGCGCCCGCGCACGCGCTGCCGGAGTTCTTCGAGCAGTACCACGTGCTCGTGACCCCGCGGCTCGCGCCGAAGTACCTGCCGGGCCACGCGCTCGCGCTGGTGCCGGGGATCTGGCTCGCGCTGCCGGGGCTCGTGCCGGTGATCCTCGGCGGCGTCGCGGGCGGGCTCGTGTTCGCGCTCGCGCGCCAGCTCGCGGGCGCCTGGGTGGCGCTGCTCGCGTGGGCGATCTGGTCGACCTCGCCGGCGGACATGCTCTGGCGCGCCTCGTACATGTCGCAGACGAGCTCGGCCGCGCTCTGGCTCGGCGCGTCGTGGTTCCTGCTGCGCTTCTGGCGAGAGAGCCGGACCCGCGATCTCGTCTGGCTCGCGCTGCTCGTCGCCATGCTCGGGATGACGCGGCCGATGACGGCGATCGCGTTCGCGCTCCCCGCGGCGGTGGTGGTGGGGATCCGCGTCTGGCGGCGGCGCGCGTTCGCCGCGCTCGGCCTCGCGGCGCTCGCGGGCAGCGCGCTGCTCGCGATCGTGCCGGCCTGGAACCACGCGTCGCTCGGCGACTGGCGGCGCTCGCCGTACCCGGAGCACTCGCGCGTCTACTTCCCGTACCAGAAGCTCGGCTTCGGCATCGACCCGACGCCCCCGCAGCGCGCGCTGCCGAAGGACATGGTCGCCTACGACGCGACCTACAAACGCATCCACGGCGCGCACACCCTGGCCGACCTGCCCGAGACCGCGCTGCGCCGGCTGTGGGCGACCGGCCGCGTGTTCCTCGGCGACGGCGTCTGGCGCGCGCCGCTCGGAGTGTTCCTCTTGCTCGGGCTCGCGCTGCTGCGCGGGCCGGCCCTGTTCGGGCTCGCGTCGACGGCGTCGCTCTACGCGGCGTACCTGCTCTACGCGCACCCCACGGACTGGATGATCTACTACTGCGAGGCGCACGCGTTCCTGGCCTTCGCGATCGCGCTCGGGCTGTGGCGGGCGCTGGTGTGGCTGCTCGACGCGCGCGCGCCGCTCGCCGCCGCCGCCGCGAGCCTGCTCGCGCTCGCGCTCTTCTCCGCGCTCGACGCCGCGCAGACGAAGCGCGTGATCCAGAGCTCGCTCTCCTACCACCGCGAGTTCGCGAAAGCGGTCGCGCGCATCGCCGACGAGAAGGCGATCCTGTTCGTGCGCTACGCGCTGGACCACGACCCGAACTTCGGGCTGGTCGAGAACCCGCCCGACTACGAACGCGCCCGGGTCTGGATCGTCCACGACCGCGGCGCCGACAACCAGCGCCTGCTCGCGCTCGCGCCCGAGCGCGTGCCGTACCTGTTCGACGAGGCGAGCTACGGGCTCTACCGGCTCGCGGACGCTCCGCCGTCCTGACGGCGCGCGAGCACCTGGTACTGCGCGCCGAGCGGCAGCGCGTGCACGCGGCGCTCGAGCGGGCGCAGCGCGCGCAGCGCGCGCGGGAAGATGAACAGGAAGTCGGTGCGCACGATCTCGAAGCCGCCGGCGACCAGCAGCCGGCGCGCCGCGGGCGGCGACAGCATCTGCGCGCCGCGATCGAACGGGATGCGCCACATCACGTAGCGCGCGCCCGGGTTCCAGGGGTTGTTCTCCCAGAGCGCGAACAGCCCGCCGGGCCGCAGGCTGTCGTGGATGCGGCGCACGACGCGCGCGCGGTTGGCCAGCGGCACGTGGTGGAGCACGCCGTTGCAGTAGACGAGCGGCAGGTCGCCGCGCGGCGCGAACGCAGCCGACGCGACGAACTCCGCGCGCGGGGAGGCGTGCGACGCGCGCGCGACCTCGAGCGTGCGCTCCGAGCTGTCGACGCCGAGCACGCGACCGGCGCCGAGCGTCTCGAGCAGGAAGGGCGTCGCGGTGCCGGTGCCGCAGCCGTAGTCGAGCACCGCGTCCGGCGTCGCGGCGCCCGCCTCGCGCAGGCAGCGCGCGAGGAAGGCGATGCGCTCGCGCGCGAAGAACCGCTTGTCCTCGCCCGAGACCGACAGCCCGCGCGCGAGCTGCTCGTCGTACTCGCTCGTGTACGCGTCGAAGGCGCTCTCGTCGGGCTCCCTCACTAGCGCCGCTGCATCGCGAGCAGGCTGATCAGAAAGCTCGACATCGCGGCCTGCACGCCGAGCGCGACGAGCGTGGCGCCGGGGATCACCAGGCGCATGGTGTGCGCGTAGTCGAGCCGGCCGAAATCCGCGAGCCGCCAGTCGTTCACCGCCACGAGGAGGAACACGGCGCCGGCCGCGACGCCGACCAGCCCGATCAAGAGCCCGGTCTCGAGCTGCACCAGCTCGATCGCGCGGCGCAGGCGCGGATCGGGCGGCAGCAGGCCCTCGCTGATCGCGTAGGTCTTGGTGACCAGGAAGAACAGCACGGACTGCACGCCCACGATCAGGCCCAGGCTCGCGAACAGGAGCGTGTGCGCGTCGAAGGTGACGCCGCCGATCGACACGCCGGGCAGGGCGAGCGCGTAGCCGAGCAGCCCGAGCACGAGCAGCGCGAAGCCCGGCTGCAGGAACAGCGAGCGCGGGCTGTACAGGAGCAGGAGCCGCAGCGTGCGCCAGCCGTCGCGGAACGTCGCCAGGTGCGGCGGGTGCGCGCGCCGGCCGTCGGGGTGGAGGGTGATCGGCACCTCGGCGATCGAGCCGCGCGCGAGCGCGGCGCGCAGCACCATCTCGGTCGCGAACTCCATGCCGGTGCAGCGCTGGCCGAGCGAGAGCTGGAACTCGCGCCGGAAGCCGCGCAGCCCGCAGTACACGTCGCGCACGGGCGAGCCGAACCAGGTGCGCGCGAGCATCGAGAACAGCGGATTGCCGAGCCAGTAGTGCAGCGGCGGCATCGCGCCCGGCAGCACGCGCCCGCCGCCGCTCGGCAGGCGGCAGCCCTGCACGAGGTCGTGTCCCTCGCGCAGCTTCGCGACCAGCCGCGGCAGCTCGAGGAAGTCGTAGCTGTCGTCCGCGTCGCCCATCACCACGAAGCGGCCGCGCGCCGCCGCGATGCCGCCCATCAGCGCCGAGCCGTAGCCGCGCTCGGACACGCGCACCACGCGCGCCCCCGCGGCCTCCGCGAGCTCCGGCGAGCCGTCGCTCGAGCCGTTGTCCGCGACCACGATCTCGCCCGCGATGCCGGCCTCGGCGAGCGCGCGGCGCGCCTTGCCCACGCAGGTCGCGACGGTGTCCGCCTCGTTCAAGCAGGGCATCACCACCGATACCTCGGGCGCGTCACTCACGGCCGCACACGGTGTCACGGGCCACGGGCACAGGCAAGGCACGGAGCGGCCGAGCGGAGAACCGCGGAGCGCGCGGCCGCCCCGACATCGGCCCGCGGGCCGATGTCCCGCGAGGGCGCAGCGGCAAGCGCCGTCCGCGGCGCGCGCAGCCCGACATCGGACCGCGGGCCGATGTCCCGCGGTGGGCAGCCGAGCGTAGTCAACAAGTACCGCCGCGGATACCCTGACGCCGATGCGGTGGCGAACGGCGTGCCTAGCAGCGGCCCTGGTGGCGCTGGTCGCCGTTGCGTACGCGCCGGCCGCGCGGCTCGGCTTCATCTACGACGACTACGAGCTGATCGTCGATCGCGAGCCGCCGCGCTCGCTGGCGGAGCTGGCGCGCGTGTTCGCGGAACGGCACTGGCCGACGCTCCCGTACTACCGGCCGGTCGCGCGCGCGAGCATGCTGGCGCAGAAGGCGGCGCACGGGAACGAGCCCGCGCCCTACCACGGGCTGAACGTCGCGCTGATCGCCGGGGTCGCGCTGGCGGCGTTCCTGCTCCTGCGGACCGGCCGGCTCGCGCTGCCGCTTCCGCTCGCGCTGCTCGGTGCGGCGCTCTTCGCGTTACACCCGGTGGCGTCGTCGTGCGTGTATCCGATCGCGTCGGGGCGCGAGACGCTCTGGCCCACGCTGTTCGAGCTGCTCGCCGTGGCCGCGTGGCTGCGCTCCGGAGCGCGCGCGCACGGGCTCGCGCTCGTCGCCTTCGCCGCCGCGCTGCTCTCCAAGGAGCACGCGGTCGTGCTGCCCGTCCTGTTCGTTCTGGCCGACTCACTCGGCCTGTCCGCGGACGCGCCCGAGTCTGGCGCGGCGGCGTGGCTGCGCCGTTACGCGCCGTCGCTCGCGGTCCTGCTCGGCTACTTCGCGCTGCGCCGGCTCGTGTTCGCGGACGAGGGCGCGCTCGTGCTGGCGGGGGATCCCGCCGCGCCGTTCCTGTCGCTCGGCTACGCGCTGCAGGTGCTGTTCGCGCCCACGCGCGCGCTCGTCTACGAGCCGATCGTGTCGGTCTGGCTGTCGCCGTGGCGGCTCGGCCTGGCGCTCCTCGGCAGCGCCGCACTGCTCGTCGCGCTCGCGCGCCGCGACTCTCCCGCGCGGGCGCGCGCGCTGTTCTGGACGGGCTGGCTGCTGGTCGGTCTCGCGCCGACCGCGAACCTGCTCGTGCAGGAGGCGCGCTTCGACGAGCGCTACGTTTTCTTCGCGTCGCTCGGTCTGATCGCGCTCGCGTGTACGGCCCTCGAGCCCGCCTGGGAACGGCCGCGCGCGCGCAGCGCCGTCGCCGGCGCATTCGCGCTCGCGATCGCCGCCGCCGCCGCGACCAGCGCGGGCCGCGCCGAGTACTTCGCGTCGGACTCCGCCTTCCTCGCGCGCTGGATCGAGAGCGATCCGGGCCGCGCGCAGCCGCACCTCTCGCTCGGCAAGCTCGCCGCGCGCGACCGCGACTACACCCGCGCCGCGGATCACTTCCACGCCGCGCTCGAGCGCGACCCGGAGCAGCCGGACGCCCTGAACGGGCTGGGCCTCGCGTTCGAGGCGCTCGGCCAGACCGAGCGCGCCGAGCAGAGCTTCAAGCGCGCGCTCGCGGCCGACCCGGACAACGCCTGGGCGCACAACAATCTCGGCGTCCTGTACCTGTCGAGCGGCCGGCTCGACGAGGCGGCCGCGGAGTTCGAGGCCTCGCTCGCGGCGGCCGGCGACGACACGAACGCGCGCATCAACCTGGCGCTGGTGCGCGCGAAGCAGGGCGACCGTCCCGCCGCGATCGCCGCGCTCGAAGAGGTGCTCGCGACGC
>Ga0187893_10006573_pt1 | contig 19772 bp, 17 predicted proteins | sample MA1701074metaG_FD_139574 | JGI IMG/M metagenome (GOLD analysis project Ga0187893, IMG submission 139574) | White microbial mat communities from a basaltic lava cave in the Kipuka Kanohina Cave System on the Island of Hawaii, USA - MA170107-4 metaG ...
CGATAGGGTGAACGCCGCCCTCGTTGCCGCCGGCATCCTGCTATCGCGGGTGCTCGGCATCGTGCGCGAGTCGCTCAAGGCGGCGTTTCTGGGCGCGTCAGGGAGCGTCGCAGCCGACGCGTTCAACGCGGCGTTCAGGATTCCGAACCTGCTCCAGAACCTGTTTGGCGAGGGGGCACTGTCGGCTTCGTTCATCCCTGTCTACGCCAACCTCCTGGCGCGGGGCGACCGGAAGGAGGCGGATCGCGTCGCCGGCGCGATCGGGGCCGCGCTGGCGCTGGTGACGGCGGCGCTGGTGCTGCTCGGCGTGCTCGCGGCGCCGCTCCTGGTCGAGGTCATCGCGCGCGGATTCGATGCCGAACGAAAGGCCCTGACGATTACGCTGACGCGGATCCTGTTTCCCGGCGCCGCGATGTTCGTCTTCGCGTCCTGGTGCCTCGGCGTCCTGAACAGCCACCGCCGGTTCTTCGTGTCGTACGCAGCGCCGGTGGCGTGGAACCTGGCGATGATCAGCGTGCTGCTGTGGTTCCGCGACAGCCGCCCGGACGCGCTTGTCGTGCAACTGGCGTGGGCCTCCGTGGCCGGGGCGGCCCTGCAGTTCGTGGTGCAGCTGCCGGTGGTGTTCCGCGTGGCGCCGGAAATCCGGCTTCGGCTCGGGTCCAGCGACGCCAACGTGCGCGTGGTGCTGCGGAACTTCGTCCCCGCGTTCTTCGGCCGCGGAGTGGCGCAGGTCAACGGGTACGTCGACCAGCTGATCGCGAGTTTCCTGCCGGTGGGTGGCGTGTCGCTCCTGTTTTATGCGCAGGCGGTGACGCTCATGCCGGTGAGCCTGTTCGGCATGTCGGTCTCCGCGGCGGAGCTCCCCGAGATGTCGAGCGCGTCCGGTGAGGATGCCGCCAATCACGTACGCGTGCGGCTCCAGGCCGGGTTGTCCTCGATGGCCTATTTCGTCGTGCCGGCGGCCGTGGCGTTCCTGGCGTTGGGCGACGTGATCGGGGCTGCGGCGTTCCAGTACGGCCGGTTCACGAGTGCGGACACGCGCTACATCTGGGGCATCCTGGCTGCCGCCGCCGTCGGACTGTTGGCCGGCACGCTGGGCCGGTTGTACTCGTCTGCTTTCTACGCGCTGCGCGACACGCGCACTCCGCTGCGCTTCGCCATCGTTCGCCTCGCCATTGCCGCGGGCGGCGGCTGGTACCTGGCGCTGCGGGCGCCTGCGGCGCTCGGCCTGCTGCCGTTGTGGGGCGCGGCGGCGCTCACGCTCTCGTCGTCGGTTGCGAGCTGGGTGGAATACCTGTTGCTGCGCGCCCGGCTTCGCGCGCGCGTTGGCGAGACCGGCTTGGCGCTGTCGGAGCTGGCGACGCTCTGGGGTGCGGCGCTGGTGGCCGGCGGCATCGGGTACGCGATCAAGCTCGGGGCGGGGACCGTGCACCAGTTGCTGCTGGCGCTGATCGTGCTCGGCGGGTTTGGACTGTCGTACTGGGCCGTCACCGCCGCGATGCGTGTTCCCACGGCGCTGTCGTTGCTGCGCCGCGCCCGTTCCTTTATGGCATAGGCCGCACCGCACGTCGGTATTATTCACGCATGCCGCTGCCGGCGTCCGTGCTCGACAGGATTCCGCACCTCCCGGAATCGCCCGGCGTGTACCTCTGGAAGGACGCGCAGGGCACGGTCTTGTACGTCGGCAAGGCCAAACGCCTGCGCTCGCGCGTCCGCAGTTACGTGCATGCGGACCACAGCGAGAGCGTCAAGACATTCGCGCTGATGCGCGCCGCGACCGACGTCGAGACGATCGTCGTTCCGACCGAAGGCCATGCGCTGATCCTTGAGGCCAACCTCATCAAGGAGCACAAGCCGCGGTTCAACATCTCCCTGCGCGACGACAAGAGTTTCCCGTTCGTGAAGGTGACCGTTCACGAGCCGTTCCCGCGCATCATCGTGACGCGGCGGCTCGAGAGCGACGGCTCCAGGTACTTCGGGCCGTACACGGACGTCGGCGCCATGCGCCGGGCGCTGAACGTGGTCAAGCGCATCTTCACGGTGCGGAGCTGCAACTACGACCTGCCGGCAGTCGCTCCGGATCGACCCTGCCTCGACCACCACATCGGCCGCTGCAAGGCGCCGTGCGTCCTGTTGCAGACGCAGTCCGACTACCGCGCCATGATCGACGAAGTGCTGCTGTTTCTCGATGGCCGCACGGTCGAGGTGCGTCGCCGCGTGCGCGAACGGATGGAGCAGGCCTCGAGCGCGATGGACTTCGAGCGCGCCGGCGAGTTGCGCGACGCGCTGCGGCACCTCGAACGCATGGAGGAGCCGACCGTCGTGGTGGAAGTCGAGGGCGGCGACCGCGACGTGATCGGATACGCCCGCGACGGCGACGACGCCTGCATCGTGCTGATGCGCATCCGCGGCGGCAAGCTGCTCGCCCGCGAGCACGTGCTGGTCGCCAACCTTGTCGAAGAGCCGGACCGCGCGGTGCTGTCCCTGTTCCTCGCCAGCGAATACCTCCGGCTCGGCGAGCGGGCTCGCGAACTGTACCTGCCGTTCGAGACGGAGGATCGCGAGGTCATCGAGGCGTCGCTGCCCGGCGTCGCGATCATGGTGCCGCAGCGCGGGCCCAAGCGCGCGCTGGTCGACCTGGCCGACCAGAACGCTCGGCACCTGCTCGAGGAGGCGTTGCTCGAGGGCGAGGAGACGGAGGAGCGGGCGGCTGACCCCGTGTACGAACTGCAACGCAAGATCGGGCTTCAGCGGGTGCCGCGCGCGATCGTCTGCTTCGACATCTCCCATGCGCAAGGCACGGACACGGTGGCCTCCTGCGTCTGGTTCCAGAACGGCCGACCAATGCGCTCGGAGTACCGCAAGTTCAAGGTGAAGACGGTCGAGGGCGTCGACGACTTCGCGTCGATGCACGAGGTGGTCACGCGCTACTTCCGGCGCCGCATCGACGAGCACCGGCCCATCCCGGATCTCGTACTCATCGACGGCGGCAAGGGCCAGCTCGGCGCCGCCCTGAACGCCCTCTCCGCGTTCGACCTGCCGCACCTGGCGGTCATCAGCCTGGCCAAGCGCGATGAGGAGATCTTCGTCCCGGGCCGCGCCGAGTCCCTGCGTTTGCCGAGGCGGTCGGTGGCCCTGCGACTGCTGCAGCAGGCGCGGGACGAGGCACACCGCTTCGCGATTACCTTCCAGCGCTTGCGTCGTGCCAAACGCACGGTGACCTCGGAGTTGCTTCGTATCCCTGGCATCGGCGCTGCGCGCCGGCGGCAGTTGCTGACGGCGTTCGGGAGCCTCGACGGCGTGAAGGGCGCGTCACCCGACGCCATCGCGGCGCTGCCGGGCTTCTCCGAAAAAACCGCCCGCAAGGTGCTGGACGCACTCGCGGGACCGCCGCCGTCGGCGGCGGCAACGACCGAGGATTCAACGGCGTGAGAACGTGGCGTCTGGAGTGTTCGGCGTGCGACCATCGCGCGCCCGGGAGTGCGCTGGCGACGGTGTGTCCGTCCTGTGGACAGCCATTGCTCGTGCGTTACGACGGCAAGGCGCCCGCGCGCGCGGACCTTGCAGACCGGTGGGACATGTGGCGCTACGCACCGCTCCTGCCGGTCGCTGTCGGCGAACGCATCGTGTCGCTCGGTGAAGGCGCGACGCCACTGATTGACGCTCCGTCATTCGCAAAGTCGCTCGGTGTCCGACGCGTCTGGCTCAAGGATGAGGGGCTCAACCCGACCGGGTCGTTCAAGGCCCGGGGCATGAGCGCCGCTGTCACCCGCGCGCTGGCGCTCGGCGTGAAGGGTTTCAGTGTGCCGACGGCCGGCAATGCCGGTGCCGCGTTGGCCGCCTACGGGGCGGCCGCGCGCCTGCCGGTGCGCGTGTTCGCGCCGAGGGAGACGCCCGCGGCGATCCTCGCCACGATCCGCACGCTCGGCGCCGAACTCACCCTCGTCGACGGCCATATCGGCGACGCGGGGAAACAGGCGCGCGCGTTCGCCGCCGAGAGCGGCTGGTTCGACGTGTCGACGCTGCGTGAGCCGTACCGCATCGAAGGCAAGAAGACGATGGGCCTCGAGATTGCCGAGCAACTCGGGTGGAAGCGCCTCCCGACGCACATCGTGTATCCCACCGGCGGCGGCACCGGCCTGATCGGCATGTGGAAGGTGTTCCGCGAGCTGCTCGATCTCGGCTGGCTGCCGAAGGACACCGCGCTGCCGAGGATGATCGTCGCGCAGGCCGACGGGTGCGCGCCCATCGTCCGAGCGCACCAGACCGGCGCAGATCGTGCCACGCCATGGGAGAATCCCACGACGCACGCCGCCGGCCTGCGGGTGCCGGGACCACTCGGCGACCGCCTCATCCTCAAGGCGGTGAAGGAGAGCGCGGGCGATGCGGTCGCCATTCCGGAGCAGGGCATTCGCGACGCCACGGCCTGGGTGTCGCGCGAGACGGGGATCGACGCCGCCCCGGAGGGCGGCTGCGCCATGGCGGTTCTCCAGCAGATGCGCAACGACGGGCGAATCGGCACTGACGCCGAGGTGCTGGTGTTCAACACCGGCAGCGGCGCATCGTATCGCACCTGACATGACCGTCGCGATCCTGCATCCCTTCAGCGGTATCTCGGGCGACATGACGCTCGGCGCGCTGGTGTCGGTTGGCCTCGAGGCCGACTGGCTGCGCGCGCTGCCGGCGAAACTCTCGCTCGACGGCGTCGGCGTCGACGTCCGTGACGTGAAACGCGCCGGCATCGCGTGCACGAAGGTGGACTTCTCGATCCCGCCGCAGCCGCACGGCAGGCACCTCAAGCACATTCGCGAGATCGTCAACACGTCGGACGCGCCGGCGCACGTGAAGGCCCGCGCCGACAAGGTTTTCACGCTGATCACCGAGCAAGAAGCGGCGATACACGGAACCACGCTGGAGAAAGTCCATCTTCATGAAGTAGGCGCGGTGGACGCCATTCTCGATGTCGTGGGATCCGTGTGGGGGCTCGACGTGCTCGGCGTGACGCAGGTGTTCTGCGGCCCGATCGCGACCGGCGACGGCGTCGTCATGGCGTCGCACGGAACGATGCCGGTGCCGGCGCCGGCTACCATGCGGTTGCTCGAGGGGCACGTGATCAAGCCCGGCCCCGCCGGATCGGGCGAACTCGTCACGCCAACGGGCGCCGCGCTGGTTCGGGCACTGTCGGACGGTCCGGAGCCGGCATCCTACGTGCCTCGTCGCAGCGGCTGGGGGGCGGGCACGAGGGAGTTTCCGGACAGGGCCAACGCTCTGCGGATCGTCCTGGCCGACCTGGCCAACTCCGGTGGACGCGAGGAGGTGGTGGTCCTCACGTGCGAGGTGGACGACATGTCCGCCGAGTACCTGGCCGCGGCCGCCGACCGATTGAGGTCCGCGGGCGCGCTCGACGTCGTGCTGCTCAGCGCATTCATGAAGAAAGGCCGCGCTGGCACGCGTATCGAGGTCCTCGCGACCCCCGATCGCGCCGACGCACTGGAGGCGGCGCTGCTCACCGAGACCTCCACCATCGGCGTGCGCCGGAACGCGACCGTCCGGCGCGCCCTCGCTCGCGAGACCGCGAGCGTCTCAGTGGACGGCCACGTAATTGCGGTGAAGGTCGTCGTGCTTCCGGACGGCCGGCGTCGGGGGAAGCCCGAGTACGAGGACGTCGCGCGCGTCGCTGAGGCGACAGGCCGGTCACCACAGGATATATTCTGGCGGGCCTCGCTCGAGGCGGAACGGCTGTAGTACCAACGGGGTAGGACCCCCAAGGCACCGCGAATAAGACACCAGGGAGACCCTGAAATGTTCGGACTAGTTCGTCCTTCGGTCCGCGCTCTCGGGCTGACGACGACGTTGGCAGTCGTCGCCGGCGCACAGGCGACCAAGGAATGTGAGGTCAACGAAAGCCGCCCGGCCTCGCTCGGCCGCGCGTCGCTCGCGGTGATGACGGCCGCGCAGGCCCAGACGCCGGACGCCGCCAAACGGCAGCTCAACAACGCGATGCGCCAGCTGAATGGCATCGACGACAAATCCGACAACCAGGCGGGCCGCGGCTTCGTCTTCGGCAAGGCGCTGGTAGTGTGGGCGATGCAGCCGGGCGTCGGCCTCGATACCAAGCGAGGCGTCGTTGGCCTCAGCGGCAGCCCCGACGCGCCGCTCGACATCGCGGTGACCGTCGACTCGGCGTTCAAGGTGGTCGAGTCTGCCATGCCCGAATGCGCCGTGGAGACGGCCAAATGGCGCGGGCAAAAGCCGTGGATCGAGTTGATCAACAAGGCCATCGAGACGCTGAACGAAGACAAGACCGACAGTGCCGCCTTGATCGCGGAGAAGGCGATCACGCTGAACCCGTTTGCGCCGTACGGCTTTGTCGTGCTGGCGAACGTGAAGCAGCGGCAGCAGAAGTCGTCTGAAGCGATGGCGCTGTACCGCAAGTCCGTCGACCTGGCCGCCAAGGACACGACCTTCGACGACATTCGCCGTCAGTCGCTGGCGTACCTCGGTTCCCTCGCGGCAGATTCGGCCGAGGTCGCGCCGGACGAGGCCTCCCGGAAGCCGTACATCGATCAGGCACGCGCTGCGTTCGATGAGATCCTCGCCGACCCGGGTGCCGCCGAATCGCAGGCGATGGCGCGCAACGGCTTGTGCCGCATCGCCATCGCGTCCGGGGACACGGTGTCGTTGCGACAGACGTACAAGGATCAGCTGGCCAACCCGACTGGCTTCGAGTACGGCGACCTGATGAACGCCGGCGTGTGCATGGCCCGCGCCGACATGGTGCCCGAAGCCGTCTCCCTCTTCCAGGGCGCGTACGCAAAGAACGGGTACCACCGTGACGTGCTCGCGAACCTGACGATCCTGTTGCTTCGCCAGGAAGAGCACGACAAGGCGCTGCCGCATGCGATCCGGCTGGCCAGTGTGGAGCCGAACAACTCCGAAAACCTCCAGCTGCTCGTGCTCGCCTACGCCGGCATCGCGCAGCGCACGCGTAACGTGCGTGTTCCGCGCACAACGCCGGCCACACCCGCGACGACCAAGACCGGTGCAAAGGCCGCTCCCGGGTCGAAGACAACGGGAACCAAGGCTCCGGCGCCTGCCCAGCCGCGCCTGAGCGCAGCCGTCAGCGACTCCTTGTTCAAGGTCGAGCAGGCATACACGGACTCGGCCATCAAGGCCAACATCCAGAAGGACAGCCTGCAGGTTCGGGTCAGCCTCTCCGAGTTCACGATGGGGAAGGACAAGACGACCCTGAGCGGCTCGATCAACCTCGCGCAGGGCGCCAAGGCAGGCGAGTACGCGTTGAAGGTGGATTTTCTGGACGCTCGGGGTTCGGTGGTGGCCGCACAGGAGGCCAAGGTGCCGGTGACCGCTGACCGCGCGGGGCGCTTCAAGGTGGAGGCCGCGGGTGGCAATGTCGCCGGGTTCCGCTACGTCGTCGTGGCGCCCTGACGGCGCCCCCTGACCGTTCAGTGAACGCGGGTCCGCGGCTTCCGCGGGCCCGTTTTCGCGTCGGGGCCTGCGCCGAAGTGCATATCCCGTCTTACGTTCCGCTGCGTGACCTCCTATATTGCATGAGCTTGCACGCATCGTAGCAAGCCTCATACGAGACTTCCCGAGGGGGCGATCGCGTTCGCGGTGCCCCCTCTTCGATACCCAGGCCATGGTTCGCGTCAGCCGAGTACATCCGGGCAGCATTGCCGCCGAAATGGGGATCGTGCCCGGCACCGAGTTGCGGACGGTCAACGGACGCGAACTGGCGGACTTTCTCGACTGGGAGTTCCTGACCGCGGACGACGCGCTGGTCATCGAAGCCAACCTCCCGGACGGCGAGGCCGTCGTCTACGACGTGGAGCGCCCGGAGGGCGAGGCGATGGGGGTCGATCTCGAGCCGCCAACCATCCGCCGCTGCGCCAATCGCTGCGAGTTCTGCTTCATCGAGGGCCTGCCAAAAGGCCTCCGGAAGCCGCTCTACATTCGCGACGACGACTACCGCCTCTCCTTCGCGTACGGGAACTTCGCGACGCTGTCGAACCTCAAGGAGCGCGACTTCGAGCGGATACTCGAGTACCGCCTGTCGCCGCTGTATGTGTCGGTGCATGCGACGCCGCACGAGGCTCGCAAGGTGTTGCTCAACAATCCGCGGGTGCCGGATGTCGCGGCGCAGATGCGCCGCCTTGCTGGCGGCGGCATCCAGTTCCACGCGCAGATGGTAATCGTGCCCGGCCTCAACGATGGCACGGTCCTGGAACAGTCGCTCTCGGATCTCTGGGACTTCGGTGAGGGCGTCATCTCGGTGGCCATGGTCCCCGTCGGGCTGACGCAGTTTTCGCACCTGTACACGGGCAAGTCGATGGACGCGCCAAGAGCGCTCGAGTTGCTCGGGGTCTCCGAGCGGTGGGCCGCCCGCGGCCAGCGCGAGCGGGGCAAGGCCTGGGTCCACGGCTCAGACGAGCTGTACCTGCTGGCGGGCAGGTCGCTCCCGGACGTGTCGTACTACGGCGACCTGCCGCAGGTGGAAAACGGCGTGGGCGCGGTGGCGCTGTTGCGCCATCGCGTGACCGAGGGCGCGGCGGACCTCAGGTGGATCGGCGGCCTGCGCATCGGCGTCGTCACGGGGACGTCGATGGCGCCGCTCATGCCGCCGCTGCTCGATCGCGTGTCCGCCGCCACCGGCGTCGCGTTCGAGTTGATCGTTATGGAGAACTCGCTCTTTGGCGCGACGACGACGACCGCGGGCCTGCTGGTCGGTGCCGATATTCGTCGCGCGCTGGCAGACCGCCGCGACCTGGACGTCGCGCTGATTCCGGCGGAGACGATCAACGATGCCGGCCTGTTCCTCGACGACGAAACGTTCGAGGCGGTGCGCGATGCCATGCCGATGCCGGTGCATGCGTCGTACGATTTCGTCGACGTGCTGGGCGATCCGGAGTCGCTGCGCAATCGTTCGCCGATGGCGGTGGCGTCGTGAGCGGGGCGGGCACGCCGGTCGTCGCGGTCGTCGGCCGGCCGAACGTGGGCAAGTCGGCGCTCTTCAACCGGCTCGTCGGGCGCAACGCCGCGATCGTCAGTGAGGAGGCCGGCACGACGCGCGACCGGCACTTCGCGCGGGCCGACTGGGCGGGGCGCGAGTACTGGCTCGTCGATACCGGCGGGCTTGTCGAGGGAGCGAATCACCCGATGGACCTCGAGATCCGGCGGCAGGTGTCGCTGGCGATCGGTGAGGCCGACGTCATGCTCTTCGTCGTCGACGCGCTCGCGGGGCTCCAGCCGGGCGACGCGCGCATCGCCGAGCTGCTGCGCGCGTCGGGAAAGCCGTGGCTGCTGGTGGCGAACAAGTCGGACAAGCCATCGTCCCAGGACCATTTCGAGTTCTTCAACCTCGGCGCCGGCGATCCGTATCCCGTGTCGGCCGTGAACGGACACGGCACGGGCGACCTGCTCGACGCGCTCGTGGCGCGGCTCCCGGCCGGCGACTCGAGCGAGGAGGATTCGCTCGCCGTCGCGGTCATCGGGCGGCCCAACGTCGGCAAGTCGTCCATCGTGAACCGCCTGCTTGGCGAGGATCGCCTGGTGGTGTCGGAGGTCGCCGGCACGACGCGTGACGCGATCGACATGCCGATGCGATATCATGGCCGTACGTTCGTCTTCATCGACACCGCGGGGCTCCGGCGCCAGAGCCGCGTCGAGGACGGCATCGAGTTCTATTCGGCGCTCCGCACGCGTCGCGCCATCGAGCGCGCCGACATCGCGGTACTCGTGGTCGACGCCACGGAGGGCTCGATTCACAACCAGGATCTCAAGGTGGCGACGCTGGCGTGGGAGGCGGGCCGCGGGCTGATCGTCGTCGTCAACAAGTGGGACCTGGCGGAGCGCGACGGCAAGACCGCACAGAAGTTCGAGAAGGAAGCGGCGGAGAAGGCGCCGTTCCTCGGGTTCGTGCCGTTCCTGTTCACGTCGGCCGTCACCGGCCAGCGCGTGACCAGGATTCTCGAGCTGGTGCTGCAGGTGGAGCAGGAGCGGCTCAAGCGCGTACCGACGTCGGAGGTGAACGAGCGGCTGCAGGAGTTGCTCGCGCGGCGCCAGCCGCCGCAGGCCGCCGGCCGCGAGATCAGGCTGAACTACGCAACCCAGGTGGAGACGTCGCCGCCGACGTTCGCCGTGTTCGGCAACAACCCGGACCTCGTGCAGGAGCACTACGTGCGGTACCTGCACAACGGCTTCCGCGAGTTCTGGGGCTTTACGGGCAACCCGGTTCGCATCCTTCTCCGTCGCAAGGCGAGTTGACCGTGCATCCCGTCGCCGTACTGGCGGTCGCATACGTGTCGGGGTCGGTGCCCTCCGCGTGGCTGGCCGGCGCGTGGGCCGGCGTGGACCTGCGCAAGGAGGGGTCCGGCAACCTCGGCGCCACCAACGTGCTGCGGACGCTCGGCCCGCGCGTGGGCGCGATCGTGTTCGCCGCCGACATCGCCAAGGGCGCGCTCCCGGTCTTCTTCGCGGGCGCCATGACGGGCGTGACCGGCAACCAACTGGTGTTCCTCCAGATTGCGAGCGGTGTCGCGGCGATTCTCGGGCACGCGCGCCCCGTGTTCCTCGGCTTTCGGCGTGGCGGCAAGGGAGTCGCGACGGCCTGCGGCGTGTTCCTGGCGCTCGCGCCGCTCCAGGCGGCGCTTTCGCTGATGACCTTCGCGATCGTCGTGCTGTCGAGCGGCTACGTCTCGCTGGCGTCGCTGAGCGGCGCGTTTGCGCTGCCCGTGGTCCTGGCCGCGTCGCTCGGCCCACGCTCGCCGCTGCTGCCGATCGGCATGCTGACGCTGGCGTTCGTCGCGTGGACGCATCGCGAGAACATCAAGCGCCTGCGGGCTGGCACCGAGTTTCGCTTCAGCAGGTCGGCGGGGCTGGGCGTTGTCGCGGCGCTCGGCGTCGGCGGCGCCGTGCTGGCGGGCGTCACGGCGTGGCTGCTCACGAGGAAGCCCTGATGCGCTGCGCCGTCATTGGGGCCGGTGCGTGGGGTACGGCGCTCGCGGACCTGCTGGTGCGCAGCGGGCACGACGCGCGACTCTGGGCGTTCGAGGCGGATGTCGTGGCCGCCGTGAACGGTGAGCATCGCAATCCCGTGTTTCTGGCCGGCTTCGACCTGGCGCCGGCGCTCGTGGCGACGCGGGACCACGCGAAAGCGCTCGAGGGCGCGCGCCTCGTGATCTACGCAACGCCGTCGCAACACTTGCGGGAGATCGCGAGGGCGGGGGCCTCCAGCGTTGCGCGCGACGCGGTGCTGGCCGTGGCGTCGAAGGGCATCGAGCAGCAGACGCTGGCGCTGATGTCCGAGGTGATCGAAGCGGAAGTCGCCGGTCGTGAGGTGGTCGCGGTCTCCGGTCCCAGCTTCGCGGCCGAAGTGGCCGGTCGCCAGCCGACGGCGGTCGTGGCGGCGTCGTCCAGCGCCGCGGCGGCGCGGCTGACGCAGGACACCATGAGCAGCGGCATGTTCCGCGTTTACACACACGACGACATCATCGGCGTGGAACTGGGCGGTTCGCTCAAGAACGTCATGGCGGTCGCGTCAGGCATCGTCGAGGGCGTGGGACTCGGCCACAACTCGCGCGCCGCGCTCATCACCCGCGGGCTCGCGGAGATGACGCGGCTCGGCGTGGCGCTTGGCGCGCGCGGGTCCACGTTCGCCGGCCTCGCGGGCATCGGCGACCTCGTGCTCACGTGCACCGGCGCCCTGAGCCGCAACCGCGCGGTCGGCATCGAGGTGGGGCGCGGCAAGACGCTGGAGCAGGCGCTGGCCGGCAAGCCGACCGTGGCGGAAGGAGTGGCCACGACGCGCAGCGCCCTGGCGCTCGCGCAACGCGAAGGCGTGGAAATGCCGATCGTGCAGATGGTGCATCGCATTCTGTTCGAGGGGCACCCGGCCAAGCAGGCCGTGCCCGACCTCATGACGCGCGGGTTGCGCGCGGAGCAAGACGCATGAGCGCCAGCGATCCAGTCCAGGAGTTCTTCTCCATCGGCGAGGTGTGCGAGCTGACCGACCTCAAGCCGCACGTGCTCCGCTACTGGGAGAGCCAGTTCAAGTTCCTCAGCCCGCAGAAGAACCGATCCGGCAACCGCGTGTATTCGCGCAAGGAGATCGAGCTGATCCTCCTCGTGAAGCACCTGCTGTACGTGGACAAGTACACGATCGAGGGCGCGCGGCTCAAGATCGACGAGCAGCGGAAGGCAGGCGACCTCAAGTCGGTGGCGCGTGCCGCGCTGAGCCTCGAGACCGTGGAGGCGCTGGAGCGCGACCTGAAGGAATTGCTTCGCATCATCCAGGGCAAGGACGGCTGATGCGGCTTCTCATCTCCAACGACGACGGCATTCTCGCGCACGGCATCGAGTGCCTCCAGGCGGCCGCCGAGCCGCTGGGCGAAGTGTGGGTGGTGGCGCCCGATCGGGAGCAGAGCGCCATGAGCCACTCGCTCACGCTCCATCATCCCGTGCGACCGGTCAAGCGAGGCGACCGGCGCTGGCAGATCGACGGCACACCCACGGACTGCGTCATGATCGCGGTCGAGGCGCTGATGCCGGAGAAGCCCGACTTCGTGCTCAGCGGCATCAACCACGGGCAGAACATGGGCGAGGATGTCCTGTATTCCGGCACGGTGGCCGCGGCCATGGAAGGCCTCGCGCTCGGGGTTCCCTCCATCGCGATTTCGTTCGCCGGGGGGGACCTGCGCTCCGACCTGTCGCACCTCAAGCAGCAGATCAGCGTGCTGACGCCGTTGTTGCGGCACCTCACGTCGCTGAAGCCGTTTCCCGCGAACACGCTGTTCAACGTAAACCTGCCGCCGCGCGCGTCCGACGAGATCAGGGGCGTTCGACTGACGCGCTTGGGGCGCCGCATCTACTCGAACTCGCTGCAGCGGATGAAGGATCCCTGGGGCCGTGACGTGTTGTGGATCGGCGGCGGTGAAATGGAATGGAGCGGAGAGGAGGACTCGGACTTCAAGGCCATCGAGGACGGCTACGTCTCGGTGACGCCGCTGCATCTCGACCTGACGCACTTCGACATCCTGCGCACGGCGGACCAGTGGTGGCGCGACCCGTAGAGCCGGAGTTCGGCGGCGCACGCCGGCGGCTGATCGAAACGATCCGGTCGAAGGGGATCAGTGACTTGGCCGTGCTGCGGGCGTTCGAGATGACGCCGCGGCACCTGTTCGTGCCGACAGGCCTGCGCCACAAGGCCTACGAAGACTCGCCGCTGCCGATCGGCAGCGGGCAGACGATTTCGCAGCCGTCGCTCCATGCCAAGTATCTCGAACTGTTGAAGCTGACGGGGAAGGAGAAAGTGCTCGAGGTCGGCACCGGTTCCGGTTTCCAGACGGTGCTGCTGGCGCACCTCGTGGCGCAGGTGTTCTCGATTGAGCGTATCGCACCCGTCATGGAGCAGGCGAAGGTGAACATCGAGCGCGCCGGCGTCCGCAACGTCTCGCTGCTGCTCGGCGACGGCAGCCTCGGCTGGAGCGCCTTCGCGAAATACGACGCGATCCTCGTGGGCGCGGCGTCGCCGTCGACGCCGCAGCCGCTGATCGACCAGCTCGCCGAGGGCGGCCGGCTGCTCATTCCGCTTGGCGGCAAGGACGAGCAGGAACTCGTGATGTACACTCGGCGCGGCACGGAGGTACACAAGGAAACGATCACCGGCGTGCGATTCGTGCCGCTGGTGGGGGCGTACGGATGGCGCGACAGCCAGAAGTAGTCCGCCTGCACGTGCGGGTGACCGGTGCGGTGCAGGGCGTCGGCTTCCGCTGGTTCGTGCGGGAGCGCGCGCGGCGCCTCGGGCTCGCCGGCTACGTGCGCAACCTCGCGGACGGAAGCGTGGAGGTGGCGGCGTCCGGCGATTCACAGCAGGTGGAGCTGCTGCGGGCCGAGCTGCAGCGCGGCCCGAGTGGCGCACGCGTCAAGCAGCTGGAGGAGCTGGCAGCGCCGCCGAGCGATCCATTGGAATCACCGTTCGACATCGTGCGCTGATGCCTGCGTCCACGGCTGCGCGGAGGCTGCGTCGGTTCATTCGCGACGTGCCCGACTTTCCCAGGCCCGGCATCCTGTTCAAGGACATCACGCCGCTCCTTGGCGACGCCGAGGCCCTGGCCGTGGCGACCAAGGCGATGGCGGACCCGTATCGGCGCGCGAAGATCGATCGCGTGGTGGGCATCGAGAGCCGTGGGTTCATCCTCGGCGCCTGCGTTGCGCGCGAACTCAGGGCCGGCTTCATACCGGTGCGGAAACCGAACAAGCTTCCGGCGAAGAAGGCGAGCGTGGAATACGCGCTCGAATACGGAACCGACCGGCTCGAGGTCCACACGGACGCAAGCGGGAAGGGCGATCGCCTCCTCATCGTGGACGACGTGCTCGCCACCGGCGGCACCGCGCGCGCCGCGTGTGAACTGATGGAGCGCATCGGCGGGGAAGTCGTGGGCCTGTCGTTCCTCGTGATCCTGGAGTTCCTCAACGGACGAAGCCGGCTCGGCGCGCACCGCATCGAGACGGTGCTGGCGTACTAACGAACGGTCAGCGCGCGGCACAAACTCAGGTCGTGAAAGAGTCGCCGACGATGGACGACCCGTTCGAGCAGTTGCTGCGCGAGGCGCTGGCGCCTACGTACTTGCTCGTGCGCAAGCTCGGCGCCGGCGGCATGGGGAGCGTCTATTTGGCGCGTGACCCGACGCTCAAGCGCAACGTCGCGGTAAAGGTCCTGGCGCCGGAGCTGGCGGACGATCCCGCGCCACGAGCGCGCTTCCAGCGCGAGGCCGAGGCGGTCGCGGCGCTGTCGCACCCAAACGTGGTCGCGGTCTACAACGTGGGCCGGCTGGCCAACGGCGTGCCGTACTTCGTGATGCAGTTCGTCAACGGGCGCAGCACCGCCGACCGCGTCGAGAAGGACGGGCCCTTCGACGGCCCCACGGCCAAGCGCCTGCTCGGCGAAGTGGCGTCCGCGCTGGCCGCCGCGCACCGGCAGGGCATCGTGCACCGCGACATCAAGCCCGCCAACATCCTGTACGACGAGGAAAGCGGCCGTGCGCTGGTGAGCGACTTCGGGATCGCGGCGGTGCTCACGCCGGAAGGCATCGTCGAGCAGCCGATCAATGCGCAGCGGCCCGATCTCGCCGACGCGGTGATGACGCGGCTCACGATGACCGGCGCCATGGTCGGCACGCCGGCCTACATGAGTCCCGAGCAGTTGCTCGCGGAGCCGGTCACAGCAAAGACCGACGTTTACGCGCTGGGCCTGCTGGGCTACGAGTGGCTGACAGGGAAGGGGCCGTATGAGATCAGTTCGCCGGGCGAAATCATCGCGGCGCACATCCGGGATGCGCCGAGGCCGCTACGCGCAGTGCGAAAGGACGCGGATCCTGAGGTCGAGGCAGCACTGCAGGCGTGTCTGGCCAAGGATCCCGCCGCGCGACCGACGGCCGCTGAAGCGGCAACGCGACTTGGTCACGGGCCCGACGTGCTGCTCGAATGGCCGCCGCCGGGACTCGAACCGCTGCACGGACAACTACAGCTGGCCACAATGGCGGCGCGCATCGGCGGGCTCCTCATCGGCATCCCGATGGCGATGCTGACTGGCCTGGCGAGCGGGAACCCGTATCGCGAAGCGCTGCCACCGGTGGCGCTGCTGGGGTCGCTTGCCGGCATCGGGGCGATCCTGCTTGCCGTTGGCGGCGTGCGGTTGGTGCAGTTGGCTCGAGGCGCTTCTGCCGCCGCGCGTCAGGGACATGGCTTGCTCACCATCGCGGAAGTGATTGCGGATCGTCGGCGTGACGGTGGCGCGCTCGTAGTCGGCTCGCGCGAGTACGCGACAGTCGCCGTCGAGCAGCGAAACCGCTTTCGCACCCGACGGCTGCTGTCGGCTGCGCTCGGGCTCGGCGCCGCGTTGGCACCCATGCTGGGGTTCCTTGCCGCCATCTTGCTCGCGCGTCTTGCGCCGGTCGGGGCACCGGCGCTGCTGCTCCTGGTGATCGCGTTGCCCGTGACCTGCTGGCTTGCCTCGGCTCGGATCGACTCGCGAGAGTCGCATGCGCTGAAGGACGCGAGAGCCCGCCTGCGACGCGCGGCGCCACGCGAGGCGTCGTCGCTGCTCGTGGAACGGTGGCGATCAGCGTTCGAGAAAGCGCGGCTGGGGCAGAACCTCGGCCTCGGCATGCCGGGCAAACCCGTCGCGATGCTGACCGCAGGATTGGTCATCGCTCTATTGCTGCTTGGCACCACGGTGCTGGCGATCGGCATCGGCGCGGCGGCCGTGGGCAGTGATGACCAGTACTACCTGGAATCGGAAGAAATGTCGTTCGACAACGAAGCGATCGTGCGCGAGCGGCTTGCCGAGATCAAGCGACTTGCGCCGTACCGTGCTCCCGTCGACTTGAACACGTCGAGGGTGCGCGCAGGAGAGGCGGTGCACTCCATCGTGTCATACGGCCGGCGTCATGTGCGCCGGGAAGACTTCGCCAACCTCCCGTCTGGACAGAGGCAGTTCGAGCGCGCGTCCAAGGCGCCGCTCCTCGAGAAAGAACCATCGCGCTCGATCGCGGGAGCGTGGCGGCCGCCAGGTCTGGACTCGCTCCTGGCGTTCAACAAGGCGTTTCAGACCACGCGCGTCGAGGCGCCGGGCGTCGGGCGGGACGACCCTCAAACGGCCGCCTGGTTCTGGGTGCGAGCCGCCGTTCCCTCCGCCGCGCTCGGCCTCACTCCCTCGCAGCGGCGCGCGCTGGAACGGATGGCCGGCGGCGCACCGCTTGTGCAGTTCTCCGTCCTTGCGCGCGCTCGGGTCACGGATGTTTGGGCAGCCTCGCTCAAACTGCCCATCCCGCTGGAAGCCAGGTTTCCCGAGCAACTGAGCGACTTTCAGTCGTACCGGTGGGTTGAGGTGTTCGCTTACGCGACCGTTGCGCAGGCGGCCCTCGATCTTGCGGACGGTCGACGTCGGTCTGCCGAGGTGCGACTGCGCGAAGTGATTGGTGCCGGGGCCGCCATGGCCGGGGATCGGTCCATATATGTCGCGCTGGTGGGCTCCCGAGTGGCCAAGATCGGCAGGGACGCGCTTGGGGCGTTCTATGGGTCGACGGGTCAGGCTGCGCGCCGCTTGGACCTGCTCGACAGCGCCCGGTTTGGCGAGCGACACTTCCGGGGTAGTCGGACAGACATCCGCCAGCAGATCGCCCGGCTCGATTCAGCGCTCGCTGACACCACGCTTCCTGCGCCCGCACGATGGGACGTCGTCAGGTGGGACCTGCCGGTACTCGTGTGCCGCGACCTGCGCTTACTGCTGTTTCCCGACGCCGCCGAGTATGCGCAACTCTGGGAGACCGCCCGAGCTGCCCTCGTCACGGATTCGGTGGACGCGGCGATTCTCGACTATCACCGACGCCGCATCGACTACCCGTCGCCGGTGCCCGCGGACGCATTCGCGCGCGGGTACAGTCGCACCCGTCTCGCCGCGGTCCGGGTCGTCGACGCCGTGGTTGGGGGGCACCGGTTCGAGGCGTGCACCACGCGTTTCTGGTGAGCCTGGGTTGACGGGGCGTTGGAGCGGTGTAAATACAATGGCACTGCAACGTACATACGCGCGATGAAGAAGCCGAAGCCGAAGAAGCCTGCCACAGTCTCGGAGAAGTCTCCAAGGACCTATCGTTTGTCCGCCAGCCGCATTGCGGCGGCGCGCAAGGTACTGGGGGCGCCGTCCGACACGGCCACCATCGAGCAGGCGCTCGACCTCGTCGTGTTGCGAAGGGAACTCGTGGACGGGATCGACGCCATGTTCGGCGTGCCGATCGCGAGCCCGGACGAGTAGAGCTGGATGTTGCCGCGCGGGAGCAAGTATGCGCTCGACACCAACGTCTTCATCCACGCGTTTCGGGATGCCGACCGTGCCGAGCAAGTGCGGCATTGGCGGGCCGGGTTCGCCCCGTTCGAGCACTTGAGCGCGGTGGTGGCGCAGGAACTGCGAGCCGGCGCGCGGACCCGCGCCGCCGCGGCGCAGCTCCAGCGGCACGTCTTCGAACCGCTGGAGCGGCGCGGCCGCGTCTTTGCGCCGACGTATTCGGCATGGAAACGGGCAGGGGAGGCCATCGCCAGCCTCTGCACTCGCGACAACGTGTCGCCGCGGTCCCTGGGCCGGACCTTCATGTCAGACGTCGTCCTGGCGGCCAGTTGCCGCGAGTCTGGGGTCACGCTGGTCACCAACAACGAGCACGACTTCGCCAGGATCCGGACTGTGCTCCCGTTCGAATTCGTTCCCGTGTGGCGCTAGATTCGTCTACGCCGCAGATCGCCCCTGTAGCTCAGGTGGATAGAGCAGCGGTTTCCTAAACCGTTGGCCGGGTGTTCGAGTCACCCCAGGGGCACTGGTTCGCTCCGATGCCGGCCACGAAGACCCGGACACATCCGCTCGATGACGACGCCAAACTTCAGGTCCGACAGTTCCGAGTTCTCCTTCACCGATTGGCTCGAGGCCAACCGGCGCGCGGTGTCCATTGCCGGCGCGCTGGTCGCCGCCGCCGTCGTCGGCGGGTGGTTCTACATGCGGAGCGCCGAAATCAAGCGCATGAACGCCGAACGCAGCCTCGCCCAGGCCAAGCAGTCGATCGCGGCCGGCAACAAGGCGCTCGCGGCGACGGACCTCCAACGAGTGGCGACGCGCTACAAGGGAACGCCCGGTGGCGCTACGGCCGCGTTGTTGCTGGCGCAGGTGCACTACGACGACGGCAAGTTCGCCGAGGGCATTGCCGCGATGGCGCCGTACCGCAGCTCGTCCGCCGCGGGTGCGTCGCTGCCTGAGATCTGGGCGCTCACCGGCGACGGGCAGCTGATGCTGGGGCAGGGCGATTCCGCCGTGGCGTCCTTTCAGCGCGCGGCCGGCGCGACCGACATGCCCGGCGCGCGCGCCGCCTTTCGCGCTCGCGCTGCACGTGCGCTCATGATCGCAGGCAAGCCGCAGGAAGCGCGCGCCATCTGGGAACAGCTCGCCGCTGATCCCGAAGCGACGATCGTGAAGGCCGAGGCAGAGATCCGGATCGGAGAGCTCGCCGCGAGGCAGGCGGCCAAGCCCTAGGGAAGCTCTGAAAAAGTGAGTATTGAAAGTACGTGAGAGAAGTGTGGTATTGCCCTCCCGAGCAAACCACACGTGAGGGGTCTATGGGATCGCAGCGCACGTTTGCCGGGTTGGCTTGGGCGGAGAAGAAGCGAGTCACGCGCCGTGAGCGCTTCTTGGCCGAGATGAATGCGGTGATCCCGTGGGCCGAGCTCGTGGCCGTGATTGCGCCGCATTATCCGAAGGCCAAGCGGAGGCGCGGGCGGCCGCCGATGCCGCTCGAAGCGATGCTGCGCATCTACTTTCTGCAGCAGTGGTTCGATCTGTCGGACCCGGCGGCGGAGGATGCGCTGTACGACATCGAGTCGATGCGGCGGTTCGTGGGCCTGGAGCTGAGCGAGGATGCGATTCCCGACGAGACGACCATCTTGCACTTCCGGCATCTGCTGCAGCGGCACCGATTGACGGAGCAGCTCTTTGCCGCCGTGCGTGGGCTCCTCGAGACGAAGGGGATGCTGCTGAAGGCGGGGACGATCGCGGACGCGACGATTCTGCACGCGCCGAGCTCGACGAAGAACGCGACGGGCCAGCGCGACCCGGAGATGAAGCAAACCCGCAAGGGGAAGACCTGGTACTTCGGCATGAAGGTGCATGTGGGCACCGACCGGCACGGCGTCGTGCACTCGATCACCACGACGGACGC
>Ga0187893_10006574_pt1 | contig 19763 bp, 24 predicted proteins | sample MA1701074metaG_FD_139574 | JGI IMG/M metagenome (GOLD analysis project Ga0187893, IMG submission 139574) | White microbial mat communities from a basaltic lava cave in the Kipuka Kanohina Cave System on the Island of Hawaii, USA - MA170107-4 metaG ...
GAGAAACCGACCATCTATGAGATGAAGGACGGGAAGCCGAACCTCATCAATTTTGACCTCGCCGCGGGCGTCTACATCGTTCCGAAGATCCTCGACGCCGGGTACCTGACCATCGGCAAGCAGAAACTCACGTTCTACCGCCAGCAATGAGATTCATAACGCGAATTCTCACGAGCGACAAAAACGCAAGTCCCAGCCACGCCGGGGAGGATGAGATGAATAAACAGCCCAATGAAGCGGTACAAAATGAGCCGCCGAAACCGCCCGGCCTCATGCCCAAGCACGTTCAATCCTGGGTCATCATCGGCATCGCCGTTTTGATGCTGCTCATCATGTGGCTTACGGGAGGAAAGAAAGCTCCTGGAGCGACTAGAACGGCGGCACTCGTTGTCCAGCCTCCACCGCCGCTAGAAGTGAACGAGGCGAAGATTCTTGACCTGCAAAACCGCATTCAGGAACTCCAGAAGGAACAACAGGCCGCCATCCTCGCTCAGCAGAAGCACCTTCTCGGCGCTCTCCCGCCAGATTCACAGCCGCCCGCTCACCTTTACGCGGGGGATACGCCTCCGCCTCCACCGCCGCCCGACCCGATTCATGTCGAACGACAGCGGCGAAATTACATGTCTCTCTTTGCTTCCAACGTCGCCCTGAGCTACCGCAAGGGTGCGTCCAACACAAACGCTGCCTCTTCAACGGACGTGCGCGACGGCGCAGATTCTCAGAATCCTGTAGCCGTTGCGCTGGCCCCGGACCTCAACCAACTCGCCCAACTCCTCCAAGTACCCGTTCCGTTTCCTCCGCAGGTTTCTCAACAACCAACCCCAAGCACCCAATCCCCACAAAGCGGCGCAAACAACACTCCCCACCCTCAGCCTTCAACAAAGGCTACCTCCACCAAAGATGCGGGCAAGGCTCGGGAGCCAAACACCCACGTCGTCTTCGAAGGCACCGTCCTCGAAGCCGTGCTCATCAGTCGCCTCGACGGTGAGTTCTCAGGCCCCGTCAAGTGCCTTCTCACAACCGACGTCTACTCACACGACCGTCAACACCTACTCATCCCGGCAGGCACGAAGATCCTCGGCGAGGCCAAGAGGGTCGAAGCGTTCGGCCAGTCCCGGCTCGCCGTATTCTTCCATCGCTTCATCATGCCCAACGGTTTTTCCGTGAGCCTTGACCAGTTCAAGGGTCTCAACCAGATCGGCGAAACCGGCCTGCGCGACAAGGTGAACAATCACTACGGTCGCATCTTCGGCGCATCGCTCGCCATCGGAGCCCTTGGCGGCGTCGCCCAGATCGGGACTGGCAACGCCTTCACTCAGAGCAGCACCGATCGCATGCGCGAAGGAGTTGGCCAGAGCCTCGCTCAATCTTCAGAGCGAATCCTCGACAAGTTCCTCAACATCCTGCCCACTCTAACCATCCGCGAGGGGCACCGCGTCAAAGTCTATCTTGCGGGTGACCTCTTTCTCCCCGAATACCAGGCAGTAGCCACTTCACCCAACTTCTGAACTCGCTGAGCAATCTCCCGAAGCCCCAATCCTGCAACAACACAGGAGGAATCAATGAAGAAGAAAGTTGTTTCGCTTTTCCTGCTTCTCGCCCTCGTCGGCGTGCCGCTGGCCCACGCGCAGTTCGGCTTCGGCGGCATCGTCTACGACCCCACCAACTACAAGAACGCCGTGCTGCGCTACCTTCAGTTGCAGCAGCAGCTCGTCCAGCTTCGCAACAGCTACAACCAGCTTGTCTCCCAATACAACCTTGCCGTTCAAATGGCTCGCAGCATCCAGAACATGCCGGCCCGGTACCGCGCCGCTTTCTCCACCTGGAGAAACGCCGCCGCTCCGAACACCTTTGGCAATACGGCCAGCTGGATTGCCGGAGTCAACTCCGGGGCCATTCCGACCGTCACCACCGGCTACGCGGGGGCCACGACTCGGCTTCTCCAGTACAACCCTCAGGTGCTCGCCAGCATGACTCCGCAGGAACTCGAACGGGTCAAGTCGCACTACGCGACCGTTGAGCTCTCCGATGGAATCAACACCACGGCCATGTCCGCCATCGGCGCGATCCGCGCCAACGCTCGGACGGTCGAAAACCAAATCAACAACCTCGAACAAGACTCCCTTTCCAGCAATCCCAACCTCAATTCCGAAGTCTCCGTTCTCAACAAAATCAACGCAACGAACGTCCTGACGCTCCGCACGCTTCAGGACTCGAACAAACTCCTGCTTTCCCTGCTTGAGCAGCAGGTGATTGCTGCCAAGCAACAGCGCGAATCCTTCACCAACTCCATCAACGCGGAGATCATCCGCCGCGCCAACCTCGCCAACAACATGAATCAGGTCACCTCCACCCTCACCACGACACTTCAGAACTTCCGTATGCCTTGAAGCGTCTGTGACGACCTCTCACCGAAGGAGCCACTGCCGTGCAGCAGGACTACCTCAGCTTCATTCTCCAGGCGATCACCAATCTGCTACAGCAGAACCTAGGCTTTTTCGATGCTATGGGCCAGAATCTCTTCCGGGCCTTTGCCACCATCCTGGTTGTCTGGTTTGGAGTGAAAGCCGCCTTGGACTCTGCAAGCGGCCATCGCGGCTTTCACTTCGCCAATTTCGCCAGCCTCGTGCTCACCATCAGCTTCGGCTTCGCGATGGTCAACTATTACAGCCAGCCTATCCCCGGTTTTGGCGTCAGCTTCCACAATCTCATCACCGATGAAGCACAGTTTCTCGCCAACCGCATCAGTCAGGCACAGCTTCAGGTTGTCATCGAGCGGGTCACAGACTTCCAGAGCCGCATTGATTCGCCCGGATGGGGAGACCTCGTGGGAACCGTGGTCTACGCCGTCATCATCATCTTGCTCGCCACCGCGCAAGCTCTCGCCATTGTCATCATCGCGTACGGATTTATCGCCACAGCGGTCTGCGTCCTTGTGGGCCCTATATTCATTCCATTTTTCATCGTGCCCAAGCTCGAATGGCTCTTCTGGGGTTGGCTCAAAGCCTTCATGCAGTACGCGTTCTATCAAGTGATTGCCGCAGCGGTTGTGTTTGTCATCGCAAACCTGATTCTCGGAATTCTCGGCCTGCAACCTGCCGGACAAATCTCCACCGCTGAACTCATGCAAGCCTTCCCTGTGCTTTTCATTACCTTCTTGGCCGCCATCTACGCCCTGCTGAAGATTCCTGCCCTCACGAACCACATCTTCTCTGGGGCTTCCGGCAACTCTTCCGGCGGAATTCTGGGGGGACTTCTGCCATGAGCACCGACCCGCGTTTCGAGAATGCCAAGCGACTCTACCTGGAGCAATACGGCGATCCTATGGTCACCAACACCTATCTGAAGATTGCCCTCGTTCTGTTGGCTCTGATTGCGGGAGGACTCGTCCTCCTCAACCTCAAGACCGCTCGCACGTTTGAGAACTTCCGGCCCCTCGTCATTCGCATTGACGACGTGGGCCGGGCCGAGGCCATCAACTATCACAACCTCGAATACAAACCCCAGGACGCCGAGGCCAAGTATTTTCTGACTCAGTTTTGCACCCTCTACTACCGCCGCAGTCGCCAGAACATCAACAACGACTTCTCAAAGGCCCTCTACTTCCTTGACGGCAAGCTCGCCAGCGGAATCATCGACGCCTATAAGAGGAGCGACGTCATCAAGGCTTTCCTCACCAATCCTTCGACTCCCGAGATCGACATCGACGTGATGAAAGTGGCGCTCGAAGACATGCACAACACGCCCTACAAGGCCCGCGTGGATTTCTACATGGTCTACTACTCTCCGGTTGACCGCTCCGAGATCAAGCGGGTTCTCTACACGGCCAACTTCGTTTTCGTCTTCCGGCCCAACGTCCCGAACGAACTCATCCCCATCAACCCGCTGGGCATGGCCATCACCTACTTCCGCGAGGATGAAGCATTCAAGTAGCCCCGACTCATGGTTGCCAACGCACTCCTCATCACCCTGGCCGTCTTGCTGGGACTCGCCTTCTTCCTAATCGACGAGTTGAAGTTCCTTGTCCCCTACAAAAGTGCGCTCTTACACCAATACGGGTACATCCTCCTCGCCTATTTCGGTGCGCTCTTCGTAAATCTGTTTGCGGCGGCCTTTGTCGTCAACCGGAAATTCTTTTTGAAGGACACCGGCAGGAAGCTTTCTCACATCGACAAGCAATTCCACATCGGCCATGCCGAGTTGCCCTCTGACCCGAATGAGCAGGAACACTAGCTATGTCCCGCTTCCGCCAGTTCGAACCAGACGATCAGCATTCGCCTTCGCCCTCGGCTTCACGCACTTCTGACCGCGAGATCGAAAGTGACGGTCAGCACACTGGCAGAGCCTCAAGCGGACAGGCACAGCAAACTGACGCGCCGAGTCTCGACCCAAGGGAACCCCAAGACCGGGCACGCCTCCGCACCCTTCACCACGACAGAGGCCGCGCGTTTCAACTTCGCGACACCGAAGTGGCGGCTCTCATTGAAATTGCCAAGTTCCGGACGGTTAGAACCGACGACTTGGCCGAGATCCTTTACAAGGGCGACAGTGAACGGGCGGCTCAGGACCTGAGAAACCTTACTGCCCAGGGGCTCATTCAACGGAGAACTCTCGACGGCACACAGAAAGACCAACTACTCACAGTCACTCGCGCTGGGAAGGAGATTCTCCAGCGCAAGCCGCAGAGTCTGAGTACAAATCAGGTGCTCTACCACGGCTTCGTCAAGCCACGCGAAGCCCGCCACGACGCCGCGCTCTATCGCCTCTATCACAAGGCCGCAGAAACGATCGCTCGCCAGGGAGGCACAAAGCTACGAGTGGTTCTGGACTTCGAACTGAAAAGGAAACTCTACCGGGAACTGGCCAAGCTGAAGTCTCTTCCGCCGGAAGCCCAGGCGAACGCAAAAACCCAGATCGCTGAGGCCCACGGACTGAAAGTTGTAAATGGGAAGATTCCGCTCCCCGACCTCCGAATCGAATATGAAACCCGCGAGCACGAGCAGGCGCGGATTGACCTTGAACTCGTCACGAAGGACTACCGAGGCCACCACATTGCCGACAAGGCCCAAGCCGGCTTCTCCATTTACGCACCTACCGAAGACGCACCTCGGTTGCGAGCAGCACTCCAGGACCCCCACCTCATCACCGAGATTCTCTCCCTATGAAAATCCTCAAACAAAATCTCGACGCATTGCAGACTTTCGGGTACACGCCCCAGGAAGCGCGCTTCCTATACATCGTGGCCACGCATTCCGGCTACTTCACGCAACGCCATTTCTGCCAATTCACAAGCACCAAGACTGGCTGCCTCCCTACCGGGTTTTCGACCAAACTCATCGCAAGAAAGCACGCCAATCAGCGCAAGTACCAGAACAACGCGCAGGTGTTTCATCTGACCCACAAACCGATTTACCGCGCGATCAGCAGGGAGAACATTCGCAACCGCCGCGCTCATTCGCCCGAATACGTCAAGACCCGTCTCGCCATTCTGGACTTCATCCTCGCGCATCCTGACCACCAGTACTTCGAGGGCGAATCCGACAAGGTCCAGTACTTTCAAGAGCGCCTTCAGATCCGCCTCCAGGAAATGCCCAGCCGAACCTACGCCGGTAGCAATCACGTTCCCGATACAATTCGCTACTTCGTAGACAAGTTTCCGCTCTTCTTGGATTCCACAGCGTCAGCACAGCCTCTCCTCACCTTGAGCTACATTGACCCTGGTTTCGAAAATCTGTCCGGGTTCAAAACCCATCTCCAGGCCTATTCCGCTTTCCTCAGTCGCTTGCCACGCTTTGCGTTCCTTTTTGCGAGTCCCCACTCGCGCCTGTTTCCAAAAGCCGAGCACATGTTCGAGGAGCTTGTACACACCAAACCGACCAAGCTTGCGGCCCACGTCACGCGGTATTTCCGGCTCCGCTCTTCTTGGGAAGCGAAGCGGTACGAGGCGCTCTCGAACGATGATCTGGAATTCCTGAACCACGCAAAGCAGTACTTCGCGGGAGAACTCTTCGATTCTGCTTACGCGAAGTGGCAGGCTGGGAAGCTTTCGCAAAGAGACTTCGCAGACGAACTCGAACGCGGGGCCGGGCGCAAGCAGGAGATCCATTTCAAGACCTTCGTTCTGCCCCGCGACTACAGCCTCTTCGGCCAAAACTCCCAATTCGTTAGAGAACTGTCGTGAAATCGGTTCTCTGGACGGCTCTCTGGACGGTTCTCTATACCGCCCAGACCTAACTCCCCGACAGACAATGTAAATGCGCGGAGAGAACACCCAAAACGAGACGCGGGCAAAACACTCGAAAGGGCGGGAGCGACCCCACCTTTTGGGCCGCTCTGCGGCCCCGGTCCCTTCGGGCTTCGGGGGTCGCTCCCGCCCTTTGACGAAATTCACGTCATCCGTTTGCCCGCGTCCCAGAAACGAAACCACTTCAAACCTCTAGGAGAAAAGCCATGCCCATCATCAAGAAGCCGGCACCACCACCGGAGATCGTCACACGCGAGATCCACCTGGAGATGCCGCTGTTAGCCACACTCGACAGCTACGTCAGCTTCATCGACAGCACCGCCGACCACGTGATCGCCTCGGCCCTCCGACTCGTGTTCAAGAAAGACCACGACTTCAGGAGATGGCTCCGCACTCTAAAGGCTTCCTCGGGACAAGCCCCAGAACCCACACCCCAGACGACAACTCAACCTGAACTTCCCTCAAAGCTCAAGAAGGCATGATCCAGCGAGTCCTCAACTCGAAAAACTTTGTCGCCTTTCTGTTCGCGGCAGCGACAGGGATGACCCTCTACTTTGTTATGCCGTTTCCGGAGGGGAATCCCTTTCTCCGGCTCATCGCTCTTAAAGCCCCGCTCGTTTTTCGCGGGGCTGAGTACTCCTACATCGCTATGCTTTTCACAACGCCCTACATCGTCTACTCACTGTTGCTCTCCGGTCTCTACATCTTCACTCTCAAAGCGAGACGACGTATCGTCCCTGCTTCACTTCCCCCATACCCAGACCCTCGCCAGCGCAACGACCTGTTCCTTGTCGTCGGCGAGATTCACAATCCGCGCAGGCCCGGCCCCGCCGAGAATCCCGGTTGGCTCACCATTCCCGAACGCGGACTTTTCACTGGAATCGCCATTCTGGGTGCAATCGGAACTGGCAAGACGAGTTGCTGCATGTACCCCTTCGCCGAGCAACTCCTCGCCTACAAGGCCCAGAGCGAGGCAGAACGGATCAGTGCCCTGGTGCTCGAAGTGAAAGGGGATTTCTGCCACCAAGTGAAGGGGATTCTCGAGCGTCACGGGAGGACCGAAGACTACGTCGAAATCAGCCTCAATTCTGAATACCGATACAATCCGCTCCACAACGACCTCGACGCCTACGCCCTCGCTTACAGCATCGCGTCCCTCCTCAACAACCTCTTTGGCAAAGGGAAGGAGCCTTTCTGGCAGCAGGCTTACACGAACCTCGTGAAGTTCATCATCCTCCTTCACAAGGTCGCCTACGACTACGTCACCCTGTTCGATGTTTACGAGTGCGCCATCTCACCCGAACTTCTCGACAAGAAGATTCATGAGGCCGAACGCAAGCTCGCCCCTGAATCTTTCCTCACGCTCTCACCTGAAGTCTATGCGGCCCACGTTGCCGACCTCAAAACATTCAGCTTCGAATTCGACAAACAAGAGGGTGTCTACAAGGCCGCTGACTCTGCCGACCTCCGCGACTGCCTGAGAAGCAAGGCCATCGAATGGCTCACCATTGCAAGACCGGACAGCCATCTTGACGCTCGAAAGCGGGAACAGCTTGAGGCCGTGAAGCGCTGGTTCTACAACGACTGGCGCAGGATCGAACCCAAGCTCAGAACCTCCATCGTCGAAGGCATCTCGGTTTTCCTGTCCCTCTTTGATGACAACCCCGATGTGAAGCGCACCTTCTGTCCGCCACGCGAGTGCTACGATCCCGAAGCCAATGCCGACTCGCGGTACGGAAAGCCACTACCTTCCTTTAATTGGCTTATCGAAAACGGCCTCGTCTGTGCCCTCAACTTTCCCATCGGGATGAACCCCGGTCTCGCCCGAGCCATCGGCGTCATGATGAAGCTCGACTTTCAGCGCGCCGTTCTCAATCGCGTGCCCCAGATGGAAGCTCACCGGGACAGTTACTTTCGCCAGGTTCTCTTCCTGTGTGACGAGTATCAGCATTTCGCAACCGTGGGCGAGAATGAACCCACCGGCGATGAGAAGTTCTTCAGCCTCTCACGGCAGCCCAAATGCATTGCCATCATCGCCACGCAGAGCATCAGCTCGCTCAAATCGACCTTGCCGGGCGAAAGCTGGCGAACGCTGTTGCAAACCTTTCGAACGAAGATTTTCCTGGCCCTCTCCGACGACTTCTCGGCCAGAACCGCGAGCGAGCTCTGCGGACGCGAAGATCAACTGAAGGTCAGCTACAACATCTCTGAGAGTGGCCACGATGCCCGTGTAAGCTTTCTCACCGGCAAGACTCTCTCTGACCGCGCAAATGTAAGCACATCGAAGAGCTACAACACCCACAAAGACTTTCGGTTCGACATGAAGACCTTCACGGAACTCAAGAACGCACAGGCCGTGGTCCTTCCCTATGACGGCTTCAATCCAATGCCGCCCACATTCTGCTACCTCAAGCCCTACTACAACGACTCCAACCGTTCTTACTTTGAGCAGCTTTCTCGCGGGGAAATCTAATGACCGGCTTCGAAATGATCCTTCCATTCCTCAAGCCCATCGAGCACCTCATTCTCGACCCGAATATCAGCGAGATCATGGTCAACGGTTCTGACCGCATCTTTATCGAGCGGGACGGCATTCTTGAGGAAATCCACGGCCACGCCCTGGGCGACAAAGCTCTTATGGTCGCCGTGAAGAACATCGCCCGGCGTTTGGGCGATGACATCTCGGAAGCCAAGCCCATCCTCGATTCGCGGCTCCCAGATGGCAGCCGCGTAGCCGCCGTCATTCCGCCTTGCAGCTTGGCCAGCGTCACCCTCACGATTCGCAAATTCAACACGCGCCACTTCACAATGGAGGACCTCATCCGGATCGGCACGATCACCCAAAACCTTGCTGGCCTCCTTGAGGGTTACGTGCTCGCCAGAAGGAACATCCTTCTCAGCGGCGGAACCGGCACGGGCAAGACGACCCTGCTTAACATTCTCGGAAGCTTCATCCCCAACAACGAGCGTGTCCTGATTATCGAAGACACCTCCGAAATCCAGATCAAGAAGGAAAACCTGATTCGGTTCGAGGCACGCCAAGCTCAGCCTGGCATTCCAGCCGTAACGATTCGAGACCTACTCAAGGCTGCACTTCGCCACCGGCCCGACCGGATCATTCTTGGGGAGATTCGCGGCGGCGAAGCTTTCGACTTGCTCCAACTTCTCAACACGGGCCATGCCGGCACCCTTTCGACAGTCCACGCAAGCTCCGCACATCAAGGCACTGCCCGCTTCACCAGTTGCGTCCTGCAAAGTGGAATTGACCTGCCCTACCGAGCCATCAAGACCAACATCGGGGATTCCCTTGAAATCGTCGTTCAACTCGAACGCCGGCCCGGCCAGCGCTTCGTCTCTGAGGTTCTCGAAATCAAGCGGTACGACCCCGACGCGGACCGCTACGAACTAATCCCTGTCTACCAGAACAAACCCTGACATGAGCGGTTTCTCTCAAACACCTGGCGTGGTATCGTTTGCACCAGCGACACCAGATAGACGGCCAAGGAGAAAGTCTATGGCTCGTCGTTCTGGTCAAGTTGGCTACGAGGAAGTGAAAGGTGGTTGGTATCACGTTCGGTTTCGAATGGATGTGCCCGGACAGGAAAAGCGAGCTTATCTAAGCAAACCGATCTGCCCTGTCTCCGGTCCCGGTGCTCTTACAAAACTCGAACGTCTCAGGAAAAGAAAGGAAATCATCACTGCAAGCGGAGCGGACAGCCAGGAACACTTCGAGCAAGTGGAAGCGTTCAATCACGGCAAAACGTTTCGCCAGCAAGCTGAATGGTGGCTGAATCACGTGCAGACTCGCAAGCGGAAACCAATCGCGCCTGCAACCGCAGCGGGGTTTGAGAGCTACTTGAACAAATGGCTCCGACCCAATCTCGGCGACTTGCCCGTCTCATCGGTCAACAATCTCGCTGTGCGAGGTCTCGTGACCAGGATGACAGAAGCAGGCATGTCGGCAAAGATGGTCAACAACGTGGTTCAGGTCGTCAAGATGGTAGTGGCCTCTGCGGTCAACGAGAATGGGGAAAGAGTCCATCCGAGGGCCTGGAACCACGAATTCATCGATCTGCCCGAAGTGAAAAACCAAAGGCAGCCAACTTTCACTAGTGCAGTGATGGAAGCGATTGCAGGCGGCTCCAAAGGAAGAGAGCACATGCTCTTTGTTCTTCTCGGGGCCACCGGAATGCGAATTGGAGAGGCGCTGGGACTTGAAATTGACAAACATGTCTCCAGCGATTTTTCCACTCTGTACATCCGGCAGAAGCTATGGAGGGGGCGAATCCAACCATTCCTGAAATCAGACAACGGGATTCGGGACATTGATCTGCCAATCTCCATTGCTGCGACGCTCAAGGAGTTCGCTGGAGACCGGACTTCAGGCCTGTTGTTTCGCTCGAAAAACGGCCTCCCACTATTACAATCGAACATCTTGAGACTCTCCCTGCATCCCCTTCTCACAAGGTTGAACCAACCGAAAATGGGTGCCCACGCCTTTAGGCGGTTCCGAACGACGTGGCTTAGGAAACAGCATGCGCCAGAAGACCTGGTCCGCTTCTGGCTCGGCCACGCCAACAAGAGCGTCACAGACGGCTACAGCAAGCTAAAAGAGGACGTTACGTTTCGGAAGAAGGTCGTGGAGCAAGTGGGAACCGGTTTCAGGCTTCTAGCCAAGAAGCCCGAAGTTGCACCCAATTGCACCCAAAGTCAGTTGCTGTCAGCGGTCGTGTAAGTGATTCTGACTAAAGAGGAAGAATGGCTCCCCGGGCTAGATTCGAACTAGCAACCCTTCGGTTAACAGCCGAATGCTCTACCGTTGAGCTACCGGGGAGCGGTCAGAAGAACTTCTGAGGCTCACAAACACTGCAAGTTTAGCGGCAGCCTTCCGCCCTGTCAAACCAGGACAGATTCATGGGGAGCTAGCGTGGAGGGTTACTGCAAGCGCTGGCCGCGCGTTTCGCTGCTGACCAGCGAATCGAAAATCGCCAGCACGTGCCGGCGGAACTCCACAATGCGGTCGAACACCGGTCGCGCCTCCGGTCGCCGCTCGATTTCGCGCGTCCACCGCGCCAGCACGTCGGGCGGCACCGCGATGTCGCGCCGCAACTGCTCCGGCGAGTGCCCGCGCAGGAACAGCCCGTAGAAAAAAGCCGCTTCGCGCTGCGGATAGGCGAAATCGCCCGCCGCGGCGGGCGCGTCGTCCACCGCGCCGATGCCGGACTGCGGCCCCGCCACTTCGCCGGTGATGCCGTGCGGCAACGGTTCCGGGACTCGATTCGCCGAACCCATAACCAAAATGGAGACTCCCAAGTTCGAAGGGGCAGTTTGCGGTAAGTCAGGTTCCGGCGTCAAGCGAATCCGAGGAATGCAGTCCGCGGCCAGTTAACGCCGGAACCCTAATGCTTTAGGCGATACGCCGGCGAGTGGCCTCCGTGTACGCAGCCAGCATCACCACGTTGGCCATGCATGCGCCGTTGCGCGCCACGTCGATGGGCAGGCCCAGGCGGTCGGCTTCCATCAACGTCATTCCTGCGTCGTTCAGCTCTTTCGGGCTGTAGCCTTCGGTGGGCGCCAGCCGGTTGCCCTCGGTGCGATCCACCGGTCGGGGCGGGCGCAGCTTGGGGCTGCGCTTTGAAGCGAGATAGAACAAGTGCCAGTCACGCTTGCTCCACATAGTCGCCTCCTGCCGCGCCAGCCGCTCGCCTCCTCGGTACCGGCGGCCAGGGCGTCGGCGTTTTGAGCCACGAGCTGCCAGCGGCTCTAACCATTTTGATGCGCCAGCCCTGCTTTCGGTCACTTTCATTCTGTGGATATTTCCATCTTGAAAGGCATGAGGCGCCGCCCCACCTAGACCGGGCCCAGCCGCTTCTCGTAGCGCCACACTTCCAGCGGGAAATCGCCCTGTGAGGTCTGTGCCGGGTTGATCATGTTCCCCACACGCCGCCAGCCGCACTTCTCATAGAACCGCGCCGCGCGGTCGTTTCCGATGGCGCAGGCCAGCCATGCCGTCTTGACTCCGGCTTGCGCCAGCCGCGCCTCGGCATCGGATAACAACGCCGTCGCTGCGCCCGACCCACGCGCCGCGGCCGAGACGAACAGATGGTCCAGCTCGTCGCCTTTCACCATGCAAAATCCCACCGGCTGGCCCGGCGGCCCTGCCACTCGGACTTGCGGGAGCGCCGCCTGCATTCTCTGGCGGAAATTCTCCAGCGTGCGCAGACGCGTCAGTTCCGCGGGCACCAGATGAGCATGCGCTTCGTGCCACGTATCGTGCCAGATTTGAGCCAGCGCATCCAGATCCGCGCCGGTGGCGGCTCTCACTTGCATCGCGTCCTTCACGCGCTGACCAGCACCTTGAACCCGCCGAACACCATCCGCTTCACGTTGAACGGCATGTGCTCCATGTCCATTTGACTCAGCCGCGGGTCCTTCATCACTTTGGCGTTCACCCGGTCGCGATGCGCCCGCGACTTGTAAACAATGTAGGAGAACACCACCGTCTCCCCTTTCTTCGAGCGCGCCGCGCGCGGAAACGGCACGCCCCACGGGTTTTTCAGGTCGTCGCCCACGCACTCCTTGTAGTCCAGCGCGCCGTGCGACCGCCACACTTTGCCCCCCAGCTTTGCCATACGCTTGTATGCCGCCAGATTTTTCTTGGCAATCGGAATCACATAGCCATCCACGTACATTTGTTTCCTCCTTGGTCAGATCTTGAGCTGGAATCGGCCTTCGCCCGGCGGGCCCACCGGGCTCCCTACTTGTTTTCCATATTGCGTCACGCCTTTTTTCGCAACGGAATCAGCGCGCGAATGCTGGGGTCGCGCAAGTACAGCCCGGCCCAGAGCACCACGCCAACCAGGATGGGCATGATGAACAGGTCGCCGATCCGCACGTGCGTCGCCGTGGCCCCGCCCAGGTATCCCGTCAGCAGGATCGCGCCCAGCACCGACGTCCGCGGAATCAGGTACACCACCGTACACAGCAACTCTACAATGCCAATGCCCGCAGCCAGGCTCACCGGATACCCCAGCCGCGTGAATTCTTCCGGCATCCCCGCCGGGTTCACCAGCTTCATCACGCCGCTGAACAGCAGCAGCAGCGCCGGCAGCGCCGTCAACGTCCATCCGGCCCACAGCATTTTTTTCGAGCTTGAATCTACTCCCGCACCTGTCTGCATGAGCATTCCTCCGCTTGAGTTTTCAACTGGGACGATTCCTGATGTCGCCGGATCCCGGGCATGAACCGCTTGCCTTCACCCTAGCACGATTCAAGTTTTCAAGCTCGCGGTCATCTTGTCGAACGACTCGTTCCATCCCGTCTCGGTCAGCTCCGTCATCTTGCCCGGCGGCAGAGGACCGTGCGTCAGCGTCAGATGCGTTCGGCCGTCGCGTTCCGCGAGGACGACGGTGATGGTGGTCTCCAGCGGCCAGTCTTCGCCCAGCCCGTAGTGCGACGCCGGAACGATGTTGCCCTGCGCGTCGGCAAAACAGTCGGTGCAGACCAGCCGCTCCGGCGGCGCCAGCTCCAGAAAAACTCCGGTGCTCCAGAAGTCGCGCCCCTTCGGCGAGCGCATGCAATGGAGATACTTGCCGCCGACGCGCAAATCAATCTGGCAGTGCGGCGCGGTGAAATTCTTCGGCCCCCACCACAGCTTTAGCAGCCGGCACTCCGTCCAGACGCGCCACATCAACTCGCGTCGCGCGTCGAACATCCGCGTGATCACCAGAGCCTGGCCGTCTATTCGAGTGCCGGCTTCTGCTTTGTTTCCGCTCACCACTTTGCCTCAGCTGGCTCGTCTTTTAGATCGACTTCAAGGCTTCCGCCATCTTGTCGAACGACTCGTTCCATCCCGTTCCGGCCATTTCGGTGTTTTCGCCGGGCGGCAAGCCCGCGTGACGCAACGTCATCTTGGTTTTGTTGCCCTCGGCTTCGAGCGTGACGGTAATCAGCAGCTCGTCCGGCCAATCGCCGGTCATTCCGTACTGCGCGGCAGAAACCGCGTTGCCGTCTTTATCTGCGAAGCAGTCTGTGCACACCAGGCGTCCCGGCCGCGCAATCTCGCGATAGACGCCTGTGCCCCAGTAGTCTTTCCCGTCCGCCGAGCGCATGCAGCAAAGATACTTGCCCCCAATTCTTAGGTCGATTTTGCAGTAAGGCGTGGTGAAATTCTTCGGACCCCACCAGCGCTTCAGCAGATCACATTCCGTCCACGCTCGCCATACCAGCTCGCGCGGCGCATCGAAGGTGCGCTTGATCACCAGCTCTCGTCCGTCCGCTCCGATTGCGGCTCCGGCTCCTACCCTTGTGGCTGTCATGCCTTGTTCTCCTTAATTGATGGCGCCCAGGCTTCGCCGAATGAACCACGATCAAACCTTTGCCGTCGTTTACTTTGCTGGGACTGCAACCTATTTCCTTCCCGATGGACTCCGCCTCGCAAAACTTTGATGCAGGAATTCTCCGGATCTTCGCGGCGGCCCTCCTATCCCTTGAGCCGCTTGGTCACCGCCGGGCTGGTCAGCTCCTTCAGCGCCGCCCTTCCCACCCACCGCGCCGCGTCGTTCGGTGATTCTGCCAGCCGCCGCGACACTTTCACCGCCGCTTCATTCAGCTTGCGGCTGCGCCGGCCGACCATGCGCAGCGCCCAGCTCACGCCCTTCTTCACAAAGTTGCGCTCGTCCTCCGCGCCGCGCTCCACCAGCGGCAGGCACTTCGCAAAAGCCTCGTCGCCGGCTTGCTTGTCGTGCGCCGCCAGACATGCCAGCAGCACGAACCCGGCTCGCTTGCCGAACTCATCCTTGCGCTTCGACCACGGCCCCACCTTGCTCCACGCATGTGGCGAGCGGTCGAACAGCACGAAGCACACCGTATCCACGATGCCCCAGTTGTCGAACTCCGCGCACCACTGCTCCATCTGCTGCGGCGTCACCCGTTCCGGCTCGTCCACGTACGCCGCCAGCATCCGCGCCTCATACCCGCCCGTCTCCCACAGCGCCGCCGCCAGCTCGTGGCTGCGGCCGAGTTGCTTGGCCAGCTTCTGAATCTTGCCCACCGGCACACCAAATGCCTTGTCCGAGGGCAGCCCGTAGCGTGCCATCCCGTGCAGCGTTTTCTTGTCCGCCAGCCGCTCCAGTGAAGCCACCACTTCCTGCACCTTAGCGCCCGACGTCCCCTTCGCCACTGGCTTGGGCGAAGCCGGCTTCTTTTTTGGCGGCATCTGCCTCCCCGTTCTTTTCGCGTGTACCTACTTGCGCACCTGGTAGCGCAGCGCCACCATTCCGCTGTTGTACGCTTTCACCTCGGCTAGGTGCAGGGCGACGTCCTTGCTGAGCTCGCGGAAAAAGGGGATCCCTTCACCGATCAGGATGGGCATGATCGAGTACCGCACTTCGTCAGCCAAGCCCAGCCGAAGACATGCGCCTGAGACCGATCCCCCTCCTACGAACCAGATGCTGCGGAACTTCGGTTTCAGCCGCTCGTTCACCAAGCGCGCAAGGTCGCCGCAGCAGAACTCCACCGTATTCCTCGTTTTCGGCAAGTCGCGGCTGGTCAGGACGAAGGTCGGCTTTTCGCCATACGCCCAACCGAGCCCCTTGGCCTCGAAGTCCAATGCGGTCTCATAGGTTCGCGAGCCCATCACGTAGCAATCGATCGTCTTCAGAAACTCCTCGACAGCCTCGGGGGTCAGCCGGTCTCCGCCCTCGAACTCGTCGGACGTCTCCAGCCAATCTACGCGGCCGTCCTGCCGGGCGATGAACCCGTCCAGGCTCGCCACCATGTGGATGGTTACGCAGGATTTCGCGTTTGCCATCGGCGCCTCCCGCCCCTTTCCCAGATCGTCTTTACCAATCAGGCGCCGGCGGCCCCGCCTGCGCCCATCGCCGCGAAAATCTTGTCCAGCCGCTCGAAGCCCACCTCCATGCCTTTCTCCATCCCCGACTTCAGCGCGATGTCGCGGCCTGTCTTCGACTCGAACCGCATGGTCAGCGTGTACAGTGTCCGCCCGTCCTGCTCGGTCAGCACCATGGTGTCCAGCGCCTCGCCCGGGTACCACGGGTCGTCGAACTGCTCGGTCTGCACCAGCCGCTCCGGTGCCGCGATTTCGCGCATCACGCCGCCCATCCCCATCTCCTTCTTCTCCGGATGCCGCCACACGTAGCGGTACCGCGCGCCCACCGTCAGATCCACTTCGCACACCGCCAGCTCCCAGCCATCCCACCCGAACAGCCACTTCTTCAGCAGGTCGCACCGCGTGTGCGCGTCCCACACCAGCCGCCGCGGCGCATTGAACCATCGCGTCATCACGATCTCTGTGTCGCTCGGTGTTGCTACGGTCAGTCCGCCTCTCATGACTTTCTCCTTTTTTGCTTGATTGCTGCTTGCTTCTCTTCCGCCATCAATTCCTCGAGCACCGCATCCAGCCGCTCGAACCGCGCCTCCCAGAACTCCCGGTAGCGCTCCAGCCACGCGTCGGCCTCCGCCAGCGGCTTGGCCTCCAGGCGGCACGGACGCCACTGCGCATCCCGCCCGCGCGCAATCAGCCCGCTGCGCTCCAGCACCTTCAAGTGCTTCGACACAGCCGGCAGGCTGATCTCAAACGGCTCGGCCAGCTCGGTCACCGACGCTTCACCCGATGCCAGGCGCGCCAGGATGGCCCGCCGCGTGGGGTCGGCCAGGGCGGCAAAGGTCGCGCTCAGTTGGTCGGTAGCGCCCATTCGTATTTAACCTGCAGGTTAAATACACCCGCTGCCCCTGCCTGTCAAGCTTTTTTTTGGTTTCTTAGGGGCCGGTCTCAGGCCCCCTTGGAGTGCGGCGGCTTGCCGCCGCCTTGTTCTGCGCAAAGCTTGCTTCGCTTGCGTTTGCCGTCGATTTGTACTCAGCGGGCGCGCTGCGCCCACCTCGCTGCCGCAGGCCGATGCGAAGCACGAATGCGCGGAGCATCTTCTCCTCCTCTGATCCGCGCCCATCCGCGCAAATCCGCGGCCTCTTCGCCCCTCGCTTGTCACCTGCAACCTGTCACCTGTAACCTGTAACCTCCACCTGCAACCATGTCCTCGGCCTTCCAGCCCGTGATCGTCGTCCACTACCACGAGGTGTGGCTGAAAGGCGGCAGCCGCGATTTTTTCATTTCCAAGCTCGTCGCCGCACTGCGCACGGCCCTCGCCGGTGCGGCCCAGCCGCGCTTCTCGAAACCCGGCGACCGCCTGCTGATCGAGCTCGGCCCCGGCGCTGACGTGGCCGAATGCGTGCGCCGCATCGAGCGCGTGTTCGGCATCGCCAATTTCGCCGTCGCGCGTCCGGTGGTGAAATCGCTCGACGCCATCTGCGCCGCGGCGTGGGACGAGGTCGCCCCCCTCGACTTCTCCACCTTCGCCGTGCGCGCCAAGCGCAGCGACAAGTCCTTCCCGCTGAACGCCACTGCCATCGAGCGCCACGTTGGCGGCTTTGTGATGCAGAAGTTGCGCGCAGCCGGCCGCGACGTGCGCGTGCAGCTCAACACGCCCGGCGTCACCTGCCGCGTCGAGATCACCTCCGGCCCCGCGCTGGTTTACGCGCGCAGGCTCCCCGGCCCGGGCGGGCTGCCGCCCAACACCGCCGGCAAAATGCTTTGCCTGCTTTCCGGTGGATTCGACTCCGCGGTCGCGGCGTGGAAGATGATGAAGCGCGGCGCCCATCTGGCCTTCGCGCACTTCTACAGCACCGGCGCCAAGCCCGGCGAATCGTCGATGCACGTCGCGCGCGCGTTGGTAGAAAAACTCGCGCCGTGGCAGGGCAGCGCCGCGCTGCACCTGATTCCGTTTGACCCCATCCAGCGCGAAGTGTACGCCCGCGCGCCGGAGCAGCACCGCATCCTTCTATATAGGCGGCTGATGCTGCGCATCGCCGAGCGCATCGCGCTGCGCACCAAAGCTCGCGCTCTGGTGACCGGCGACTCCCTCGGCCAGGTCGCGTCGCAGACGCTGCCCAACATGGCCGCCGTCGGCGCCGTCGCCCGCCTCCCGCTGTTCCGCCCGCTGGTCGGCGACGATAAGCAGGAAATCCTCGACCTCGCGCGCCGCATCGGCACCTACGACATCTCCGCCGAGCCGTTCCACGATTGCTGCCCGGTGTTCATGCCCGCCGCGCCCGCGCTGTTCGCCTCCGCCACGGACCTCGACGCCGCCGAATCCTCCCTCGACCTCGACTCCCTCATCCGCGCCGCCATTGCTTCCACGTTGCGCGAGCGTTATGAACTCATCTCAGGTCACGTTGAGAGAGTAGAGAAGGTTACCGTGGGGGCGGGCTTACCCCGCCCGTTGCAGCAGGCGTAGGGGCGGGTTTACCCCGCCCGCTGATCCGGTCATGAAACAAACGGGCGGCATAAAGCCGCCCCTACGAGTTCATTCGTAGCGCAGGGCCACGATGGGATCGACTTTCGCGGCGCGGCGCGCGGGGATGTAGCTCGCGGCCAGCGCCACGGCGGCCAGCATCAACGCGGTCGAGGCAAACGTGCCCACATCGCGCCCCGTCACGCCCACCAACTGGCTCTCGAGCAGCGGCATCAGCATCACCGACGCGGCAATCCCAATCGCCAGTCCGATGCCCGCCAGCCACGCGCCATGCGCAATCACCAGCCGCATGATGTCGCGCCGTCCTGCGCCGAGCGCCACGCGAATTCCCATCTCGCGCGTGCGCTGCGAGAAGATGTACGCGATAACGCCATACAATCCCACCGCGGCCAGCACCAGCGCCAGCGTGCCGAAGATGCCCAGCATCGTGCCGCCGGTACGCTGCACCACCGCGCCTGCTTCGATGTGCGTAGTCATGGTGCGAATGCCGTAGAGCGGCAGGCTCGCATCGAGCGACCGCACCGCCTCCTGCACCGCCGGCGCCAGCGCGGCCGGATCGCCCGCCGTGCGCAGGTGCAAGTAGAAATCCGGGCGATAGCGTTGCAGCAACGGCAGCCACATCTGCACGCGCGGGCGTTCGGTCAGCGAGCGCATCTTGGTGTCTTTGGCCACGCCGATCACCGTCAGCGACACGTCGCCGATCTTCACCGTGCGCCCCACCGGGTCGGCGCCGCCGAAGTAGCGCCGCATCGTCGCTTCGTTGACGATGCACACCGCCGCCGCGTCCACGCGGTCCGCCGTCGTGAATTCGCGCCCGTTGAGGATGGGAATCCCCATGGTGCGGAAATAGTCCGGCCCGATGTGGTTGTAATAGACGAACGGCGATTCATCCGGCGCCGGCTGATAGCCATCCACTTGAATCGTGGTGGAGCTGGAGCCGCTCAGCCCCAGCGGAATGGACCGCCCCAGCGAGGCCGACTCCACGCCCGGCAACGCGCGCACCCGCTCCAGCAACTGCTCGTAAAACACTCGCCCGCGCTCCGGCGTGTAACCGCTGGGGAACAGGTCCATCCCCGCCAGCAGCAGGTTCTTGTCGAAGCCGGGATTCATGTTCTGCGTGTTCAGCAGGCTTTGCAGGAAAAGGCTCGCGGTAATCAGCAGCACCAGCGAGAGCGACATCTGCGCCACCA
>Ga0187893_10006575_pt1 | contig 19762 bp, 17 predicted proteins | sample MA1701074metaG_FD_139574 | JGI IMG/M metagenome (GOLD analysis project Ga0187893, IMG submission 139574) | White microbial mat communities from a basaltic lava cave in the Kipuka Kanohina Cave System on the Island of Hawaii, USA - MA170107-4 metaG ...
GCGATCGTGCCGTCGTCGATGACGGTGACGCCGGGCGACGCGACGCGCTGGCCCATGAGGCCCGAGAACGCCGACGTCTTCTTGCGGTTGAAGTCGCCCTCGAGGCCGTGCCCGATCGCCTCGTGCAGCAGCACGCCGGGCCAGCCCGGACCGAGCACGACGGTCATGGTACCGGCGGGGGCCGGTCGCGCTTCCAAATTCGTTAAGGCTTGAGAAACTGCCTGACGCGCATAGCGGTCGAGCACTTCCTCGGTGAAATGCGCATAGTCGGTGCGGCCGCCGCCGCCCGAGGTGCCGCTCTCGCGCCGGCCGCCCTGCTCGGCGATCACCTGCACCGAGAGGCGCACCAGCGGGCGCACGTCGGCGGCGATCGTGCCGTCGGCGCGCGCGATCAGCACCACCTCGTATTCCCCGCCGAGGCTCGCCATGACCTGCGTGATGCGGGGATCGAGCGCGCGGCACCGCTTCTCCAGCTTTTGCAGCAGATCGACCTTCGATTCCGAAGGCAGCGATGCGATCGGATCGACCTCGCGGTACAGCGGGACCGGGAGCCGGGTCCGATTTGCCTTGACTCTGCGGATTTGTCCCGAAGCGGCGATCGCGCGAGTGGCCTTGGCGGCGTCCTGCAGCGCCTGGAAGCTGATCTCGTCGGAATAGGCGAAGGCGGTCTTGTCGCCCGAGACCGCGCGCACGCCGACGCCCTGCTCGATGTTGAAGCTGCCCGACTTGACGATCCCCTCCTCCAGGCTCCAGCCCTCGTAGCGCGAGTACTGGAAGTAGAGATCGGCGTAGTCGACCTTGCGCGCGGCGAGCGTGCCGAACACGCGCTCCAGGCTCCGCGTCTGCAGCTCGAACGGCGCGAGCAATGTGGTCTTTGCGGTATCGAGTATCAACCGACTCTCCTTCGGACTTCCTGCAAGCGCCCGGAATCTATTTCCGCGATGACCATGCCCTCGCCTTCCTGCTGGACTCCCAGTATGTCACCCCACGGGTCCACGATCATCGTATGCCCGTAGGTGCGCCGGCCGCCCGCGTGTGTCCCGCCCTGGGCCGGCGCGACCACGTAGGCCTTGTTCTCGATGGCGCGCGCCCGCACCAGCGTTTCCCAGTGCGCCGCGCCGGTCGGCACGGTAAAGGCGGAGGGCAGGAACATGACGTCGAACTCGCCGAGCCCGCGGTAGAGCTCGGGGAAGCGCACATCGTAGCAAACCGAGAGCGCGAGGCGCCCGAACGGGCTCGCGAGCGCCACCGCTCGCGTGCCGGCCTGGAGGGTCCGCGCCTCGTCGTAACTCTCGGTCTGGCCTTCAAAGCGGAATAGATGCATCTTGTCGTAGCGGGCGACCCGGCTTCCGGAATCGTCGTAGACCAGGCAGGCGCTGCGGATGCGCTCGGCGTCGTCGCAGGAGATCGGGGCGGTTCCGCCCACGATCCACACTCCATGTTTTCTTGAGGTGGAAGCAAGAAAATCCTGGATCGGGCCGGAGCGGTCCTCCTCCCTGAGGGCAAGCTTGTCACGCTCGGTGCGGCCGATGCAGTAGAAGTTCTCCGGCAGCGCCGCGAGGCGCGCCCCCGCCGCCGCCGCGGCGGCGATCAGGCGCCCGGCCGCCGCGAGGTTCGGCTCGAGCTCCGGGCCCGACACCATCTGGATCGCCGCCACGCGCGCGCTCATGTCACGGCATCCTCAGGGATTCGGCGTTACGGCCAGCGGCGGCGGCTGGATCTTGGCCACCTTCGGATCGCTCCAGGTCCCGGTGACCGAATAGTCGTAGGCGAAGATCTGCCCCAGCGGGTTCCTCAGGATGCGCTGCACGATCGCGGCGGCGACGCCGGCCACGGGATTCACGATGCCGATGCCGATCGCCGCGCTGTCCCCGAGGCTCGGCACCACGCGCACGCGCAGGTCCTGGGTCTCGCCGGCGAGGTCGGTCACGCCGCTCATCTGGACCTCGGCGGCCGAGCCGCGCATGCGGAACTCCTTGAGCTTCATCACGCCGCGCTCGGCCTGGGCCGCGGCGCCGATGCGGTCGAACTGGAAGCCCTTGGAGAACACGTCGCGGAAATCGAGCGCCAGGCGCCGCGGCAGCGCCTGCAGGCTCATCAGCGACACCAGCTTGCCGAGCCCCGGCTCGATCTCCAGGAACTGGCCGTTCTCGGCGAGCAGGCTGAGCTCGCCGCCGAGGGTCGCGAAATCGAGCGTCGCCGGGTCGCCCTGCCAGGTGAGCGAGCCCCGCAGCCGCGCCTTCGCGCCCTTCACCAGGCCGGGATGGCCGACGCGCCCGAGGAACGCGCCGACGTCGGCGGCGTGCATGTCGAACTGCACCGCGGTGCGCGAGGGCGCGGCGTACCAGACGCCCTGGCCGGTGAGCGAGGCGTCGGGGTTGATCATGTTCGCGTGCTCGATGCGCATATCCGCGCCCTCGGGCCGCGCCACCAGCTCGACGCGGCCGAGCTGGTGGCCGCGGAAGTTGAGTTCCTCCACCGCGACGTCGAGCGCCGGCAGCTCCCCGGGCGGGGTCGCGGCCGCCTTGGTGGCGGGGCTGTCGGCCGGCACGGTGAGGTGCTCGAGGCGCGCGATCAGCTTGGGCTCGGGCACGGTGCGGTAGGACACGTCGCCGGCGAGCTCGTCGGCCTTGACGTTCGCCGACCAGCCGGCCGCCTCGGCGCTCGCGCGCAGCGCCACGTTGTTGAACCGCCGGCCCAGGGCGTCGAGCGCGCCGAACCTGAGCTCCAGCGCCACCTGCTGGGCGGACTCTCCACCGCCCGCGGCGAGGGGCAGCCAGCGGTCGAGGTCGAAGGCCGGCAGCGAGCCGTAGACCAGCGTGCCCGGCCGCTCGGGCAGCCGGATCGGCCGGTCGCGCTCCGGCGAGAGCCACACCGCGGTGCGCTGCACCGCCATCGCGCCGCCTTGCCGCCGCCGCGCCACCTCGGCGCGCACCAGGCTGCCGAGCGCAGCCGTGACCCGGTCGCGCTCGCCGCCCGCCGCCGGGACTACCTCGACGCGCAGCGGCAGCGCCTCGGCGGCGCTCTTGGCGAAGGGCGCCGGCAGCGAGCTCTCGACGCCGCGCAGCGGCGATTCGAAGCTCACGCGGGCAAGCCCGCCCTGGCCGCGCACCGTCACCACGTAGTCGAAGCCGCCCGACAGGTGCTTGCGCAATGGATGATCGAACAGCGCGCGCGTCGCCTCGACCGTGGCGGCGCCGCGCGCCGCCAGCTCGAGGCCGCGGCCGGGACGGGTGCCGCCGGAGACCGCCAGCGTGCCGCCGAGCAGCCTGCCGCGCACCTCGTGCAGCGTGAAGCTCGACTCGGTGAACGCCAGCTTGCCCGAGGCGGCCTCGACCGGCGGCAGCCACGGCACGACGCTGACCTGGTTCGCCGCGAACTCGTACTCGCCCGCGACCCTGGCCTTCGACATGTCCGCGATCGGCAAGTCGAGCTTGAGGCGCAGTTTCCCCGCCCCCGCCGCCTTGATCCCTTCGGTAATGGTGCCGGCGGTCGCGCGCAGCGGCGAGGATTGGATGAACCTGAGGAATTCCCGGGTCGGTCCCTCGGCCTGGCCGTTCACCAGCACGTGCGCGTCGCGGTAGACCCGCGGGATGGTGACGCGCACGTTGGCGAGCTTCGCTCCGAGAATCGAGCCGCCGCGCCCGACGACCTCCAGGCGATCGCGCTCGATGTTCAGCTCGGCGGCGATGTCGCTGATGCGCGGCCAGCCGGGCTGGTACTCGAGCACGCCCTTGTCGATGCGCACGCTGAGCCGGAATTCCCCGGTGGCCGGATCAGCGAACGGAAACCGCCGCAGGTCGCCACGCAGGCGCACGCGCACGTCGCTCGCGTCGCCCGCAACGATGGCGCTGGAAAGGAACTTGTGCGCCACCTCGCCCATCAGTTCCGGGTGCGGCAGGTAGCGCGCCACGTGCCTGCCATCCGCGCGATTGGCCACCGCCGAGAGGTCGATGGTGCCCGGGCCCTCGCCGCGCCAGGTGTAGACGCCGAACAGGTTGCCGCTCGCGTGCTCGTTGGCGAAGTTGAGCGAGCTCACGCGCACCGTGAAGCCCTGGTCCTCGCGCTGCCAGCTGAGCTCGCCCGCCAGCGAGTCGAGCGCGACGCCCGGATCGGGGAACACGCGCGGCAGCTCGATCATGGACTTGCGCGACGCGAGCTGGATGCGCCCCTTGTCCTGGGTCGCCTCGAAGCTGCCCGAAAGGCCCGCAAAGCCGGGGGCGCCGCCGCGCGGGCGCAGCGCCAGGTCGCTGAAGCGGGCGCGCGCGGAGAACCGCGCCGGCGCGTCGAACGGCCCACTCCATTCCAGCCGCGCGTCGGCGAGCCGGCCGCGCGGCGCAGCCTCGTCGAGCTGCGCCGCGATCTGGGGCGGCAGCGGCAGCGCGTCGACCAGGTTGCCGATCGCCTCCAGGTCGATCAGGCTCGCGCCGATTACCCCGCCGGCCTGCGGCCGCCACACGATCTGGAAATCGGTCTGCGGGACCAGCGGCCCGCGCTCCAGCGCGAGCGCGAGGCCGCGCCCGGAAAGCTCGACGCCGTCGGGCAGCGCGCGCACGCGCACGCGGCCGTTCAGGGAGGCGAGCTCGAGCGGCGAGAGCTCGTCGGCGAGGCTCATCCACACGCCGGCGAGCGCCACGTCGGCGGTGCCCTCCTTCACCTGCCCGTTCTCCAGGGTCGCCCAGACGCGCAGCGCGCCCTGGCCCTGCCGCAGGTTCACCGGGTAGTCGAGCCATGCGCGCCACGCCGCGAGATCGGTGTAGCCCAGCTGCAGGAACACGCGGCCGCTCCATGCGCCGGGCTCGGGACCGCTCGCGTCGAGGAGCGCGCGCAGCTCGACGCCGCTGCCGAGCTCGGCCGGCGGCCGCGCGCTCAGGCCGAGCGCGAGCGCGCCGCCGGAGCCCGCCAGCCGCAGCTCGAGCCCCGAGAGCACGAGCGGCGGCGCGCCGCGCAGCTCGTCGCGCCACTCGATCTCGGCGTTGCGGACTACGACCTCGGCCTGGCCGAGGAGCGCGCCCGCAAGCCCGGCCCCGCCTTCGCCGCGCGCCACTTTCAGCCCCGCCACGTACACCTCGCCCGCCGCGTCGCGGCGCACCGCGAGGCGCGGCCCGTCGATCGCCAGCCGGTGCAGCCGCAGCTCCCGGTGCGCGAGCGAGCGCCAGGCGACGACGTTCTCGATCGACGGCAGCACCAGCGCCTCGCGGCCCTGCGCATCGTGGATGCGCACGTCGGTGAGGCGGATCTGCGGCCGCAGGCCGAGCCAGCCGGCCTCGATCGCGCCGACGCGCACCGGCAGCCCGACGCTGCGCGAAATCGCCGCGACGATGTCCTCGCGGTAGCGCTCGATGTCGGGCAGCACCCAGAAGCGCAGCAGCAGCACCAGTGCCGCAAACGCGAAAAACGCGCTCCAGGCGAGGATTTCGATCGCTCGCGCGAGCCGCTTCATGGTGGAATTGACGTCCAGGCGGTCATTTTAGACTTTAAATGTCGGATCCGATTCAGAAAATCCGGGTTTCGCGCGCTGCCCAGCGCCTGCTCGGGGCGCATCCCGAGCTCGCCGCCGAGCTCGCCGATCCTCAGCCGTTCACGCGCGCCGAAATGCTCAACGCGCCGGGGGGCGGCGGCGATGACGAGCTCAAGCGCGGCCTGCGCCGGCTGCGCAACCGGGTGCTGCTGCGCGTGATGGCGCGCGACCTGTCGGGCCGCGCAGGCCTCGACGAGGTCTGCGGCACGATGAGCGATCTTGCCGAAATAGCCATCTCACAGGTGTTACAAGATGAAACGCTGGTCGTGGTCGGCATGGGCAAGCTCGGCGGGCGCGAGCTCAACGTCTCCTCCGACGTCGACCTGGTGTTCCTCTACCCCGGGGGCGCGGAGGCGCAGGAGCGCCACGAGCGCGCGGGCCGCAGGCTGATCCGCCTGCTGTCGGACGCGACCGAGGACGGCTTCGTGTTCCGCGTCGACATGCGCCTGCGGCCCTACGGCGAGTCGGGGCCGCTCGCGTGCAACTTCGACGCGCTCGAGCGCTACTTCATCACCCAGGGCCGCGAATGGGAGCGCTACGCGTGGCTCAAGGCGCGCGCCCTCACCGGCCCCGCGCATGCGGAGCTTCACGGCATCGTGCGCCCGTTCGTGTTCCGCAAATACCTCGACTACGCGACGCTCGGCGCGCTGCGCGCGCTGCACGCCGAGGTGCGGCGCGACGTGGCGCGGCGCGAGCTCGCGGGGCACGTCAAGCTCGGGCCCGGCGGCATCCGCGAGATCGAGTTCATCGCGCAGGCGCTGCAGCTGGTCCGCGGCGGGCGCGACCCCGAACTGCAGGTACGGGCGACCGTCGAAGCATTGTCGCTGCTCAGCCGGAAATCCCTGCTCCCGGAAAGCGCGGCGCGCGAGCTCGCCGACGCCTACGTCTTCCTGCGCAACCTCGAGCACCGGCTGCAATACCTCGACGATGCGCAGCGCCACGACCTGCCCGAGGACGACGAGGATCGCGCGCGCGTGGCAGAGATGTGCGGTTTCGCCTCGTGGGCGAAGTTCGAAGAGCAGCTCCAGCTCCATCGAAGCGCCGTCTCACGCCACTTCGACGCGGTGTTCGCCAAGCGCGAAGCCGCGCAGGAGCCCTGGCCCGAGCACCCGCGGCTCGCCGCGCTGCGCGCGAGCCAGCGCTACGCCGCGCTGCCCGACGGCTCGCGGCGCCGGCTCGACCGGCTGGTGCCGGTGCTCGCGCGCGCGGCGAACGCCACCCCCGATCCCGAGGCGACGCTCGCGCGCGGCGTCGACCTGGTGGAGGCGATCGCGAGCCGCGCCGCCTACCTCGCGCTGCTCGCCGAGCACCCCGAGGCGCTCGAGCGCGTGACGCGCATCGTCGGCGCGTCGAGCTGGGCGGCCGAGTTCATCACCCGCCACCCGCTGCTGCTCGACGAGCTGCTCGACGACCGGCTGCTCTACGCCCCGATCCATCTGGCTTCCCTGAAAAGGAGCATTCAGAGACAGCTCGACGAGGCGCGCGGCGATACCGAGCGGCGCATGAACGTCCTGCGCGAGATGCACCAGGCGCAGGTGTTCCGCCTGCTCGCGCAGGACCTCGCCGGGCTGCTCACCGTCGAGCGCCTCGCCGACCACCTGTCCGCGCTCGCCGACCTCCTGCTGGAGGTCTGCCTCGAGGAGCTGTGGCGCGACCTGCGCGGCCGCCACCGCGGCGAGCCCGGCTTCGCGGTGATCGGCTACGGCAAGCTCGGCGGCAAGGAGCTCGGCTACGCCTCCGACCTCGACATCATCTTCCTGTACGACGATCCCGACGAGCAGGCGCCCGAGGTCTATGCGCGCCTCGCGCAGCGCCTCAACACCTGGCTCGCGAGCCGCACCTCGTCGGGCATGCTGTTCGAGACCGACCTCGAGCTCAGGCCGAGCGGCGCTTCCGGGCTGCTCGTGTCCACGGTCGAGGCCTTTGCCCGCTACCAGGAGGAGAGCGCCTGGGTCTGGGAGCACCAGGCGCTGACCCGCGCGCGCTGCTGCGCCGGCGAGCGCAGCGTCGGCGAGGCGTTCGAGCAGATCCGGGAGAAGATCTTGCGCCAACCCCGTGACGCCGCGCGCCTTGCCGGTGAAATCGTCTCGATGCGGGAAAAGCTGCACGCCGCGCATCCGAACACCTCGGGACTGTTCGACGTCAAGCACGACCGCGGCGGCATGATCGACATCGAGTTCAGCGTGCAGCTCCTGGTGCTGGCACATGCTCACCGGTTTGCCGATCTGACGAAGAACCTCGGCAATATCGCGCTGCTCAGGATGGCCGCCGGCCATGGCCTGATCCCGGACGAGCTCGCCGAGCGCTGCCGCGACGCCTACCGCGAGCTCCGGCGCCTCCAGCACGGCTTGCGGCTGAACGGCGCGAGGTACGCCCGCGTTCCGGTGCCGCAGGTGGACGCGCACGCGCGCGCGGTGCGGGAGCTCTACGAGCGTGTCCTGCGCCAGGGAGCCGCGGACTAGCGGGTCCGGATCTCGGGCGCGATGCGGCGCGCGAGCTTGGGGAACTTGAGCTTGTTCATTTGCCGCTCCGAAACGTGATGTCGCCGTAGAAGCTGCGGCGCCGCGAGTAGTCGTCGCCGGGGTCGGTCATCACGCCGACGGCGACGATGTCGTCGGGCTCCTCGCCGTAGGCGCGCCGGTAGTCCTCGAGCACGTTGCGCCGCACGCTCACCCACTGGCCGGCGCGCTGCGTGCCGCTCTCGACCACGATCATGCGCACCCGGTCGGTGTAGGGGCTGCGCAGCACGGTCTCGACCGGCACGTCGAGCATCCAGATGTAGAGCAGCGACGCGTACGGCAGCCCGTTCGCCGTGAGGATCATCGCCATGCGCAGCTTGGCGCGGTCGTCGAAATCGAGCTTGTCCGTGTCGCCGTGGAAAGCGAGCGACAGGCGCGCCATCGGGCTGTTGGCCGAGGCGACCTCGGGCGGCGACGCCGCCTCGGACGGCGGCGGAATGCGCCAGCGCCACTCGAGCACCGGATGGCGTTTCGGATCGATGCGGATCTTGCGCGAGAGCCCCGAACCGCCTTCCTGCGCGTCGGCTTCGAGCGCCGCGGCGCCGTCCAGCTCCACCACGCGATACTCGGTCGGCGTGTTGCCGCGCCGGACGAACCACGGCTCCCACGACGCGAGCGCGCCCGCGCCCCCGGTTCCCGGCCGAACGCGCGAGAAGCGCGCCACCTCGACCAGCTCGCCGCGCTCCCGCTCCAGCGCGCGCACCAGCTCGTCGGACCAGACCAGCGGGTTGTCCGGTGTGCTGGCGCACCCGGCAACCAGCAGCAGCGCAGGCAGGCTAGATCGCATCACGGGGATTCCTGGCAGTTTGTGCATGACGCAGCGGGCCGTCAACCTCGGACGCGAAGCGCGCCAGCGCGCCGAGCAGCGCGTCGCGGTTCAGGCGGTAGAGCACGCGCTGGCCCTGGCGCTCGCCCGCGATCAGGCCGGCGCGCGCCAGCACCGCGAGGTGGCGCGAGATCGCCGGCGGGCTCATGGCGAAGCGCCCGGCGAGCTCGGCGGTCGAAGCCGCGGTCTGCGACAGGAACGCGATGATGCGCCGGCGCGGCAGCGAGGCGAGCGCGGTGAACACCGACTGTGGGTTATTAACGAGCACGTTAATAGTATGGCGCATCGCGTGCGCTTGTGCTTAGAATGCCCGGCACTATGTCCAAGGGAAAAGCCGCACCCGCGCCGCTGTCGATGGCCGACCGCGACGGCTGGATCTGGCACGACGGCAAGCTGGTCGAATGGCGCTCGGCGACCACCCACGTCCTCACCCATTCGCTGCACTACGGCCTGGCGGTGTTCGAGGGCGTGCGCGCCTACAGGACCGCGATCGGCACCGCGATCTTCCGGCTGAAGGAGCACACCGACCGCCTGTTCAGCTCGGCGCACATCTACCTGATGAAGATCCCCTACACGCGCGAGCGCCTGATGGAGGCGCAGCTCGAGGTGGTGCGCGCCAACGGCCACGAGGCCTGCTACATCCGGCCGATCGCGTTCTACGGCTCGGAGAAGATGGGCGTGTCGCCGGTCGGCGCCAAGGTGCATGTCGCGATCGCGGCATGGCCGTGGGGCGCCTACCTCGGCGCGGAGGCGCTCACCAAGGGAATCCGCGTCAAGACCTCGTCCTACGCGCGCCACCACATCAACGTCACCATGGCGCGCGCCAAGATGTCGGGCACCTACCCGAACTCGGTGCTGGCGACGCTCGAGGCGACGATGCACGGCTACGACGAGGGGCTGCTGCTCGACGTCGACGGCTTCGTGGCAGAGGGCGCCGGCGAGAATATTTTTGTCATCAAGGATCAAAAAATCTACGAGCCCGAGCTGACCTCGGCGCTCACCGGGATCACGCGCACCTCCGTGATCGAGCTCGCGGAAGAGCTCGGCTACGAGGTGATCTCGAAGCGCCTGACGCGCGACGACATCTACATCGCGGACGAGTGCTTCTTCACCGGCACCGCGGCCGAGGTGACGCCCATCCGAGAGCTGGACGGCCGCACCATCGGCGCCGGCAAGGCCGGCCCGGTGACGAAGAGCATCCAGAAGGCCTTCTTCGACGTGGTGACCGGAAAAGACAAGAAACGCCGCAAATGGCTGACCCCCGTCAAGTCGAAGTGACCGAGAAGGACCTGCCGCTGCACTGCCCGGCGCCGGGCACGCCGCTCTGGGCCCTGCACCCGCGCGTGTTCCTCGACGTGGCGAAGGAAGGCGAGACCCTGTGCCCGTACTGCGGCACGAAGTACGTATACAAGGGAGCGCCCGTCGAGGGTCACTAGTTGGCAAGAACCCTGGTCGTCGCGCCGAACTGGATTGGCGACGCTCTCATGGCGCAGCCTCTCCTTGCGCGGTTGGGGGGAATCATCGACGTGCTGGCGCCGCCGTGGGTGGCGCCTGTGCTTCGGCGCATGCCCGAGGTCGCCGAGGTGATCGAGGCGCCGTTCCGCCACGGCGCGCTGCATCTCGGCGCGCGCTGGCGCATCGCGCGCAGCCTGAAGAACCGCGGCTACGGCGAGGCCGTGGTGCTGCCGAACACCTGGAAGTCGGCGCTGGTTCCGTTTCTTGCCGGCATCCCGCGGCGCATCGGCTACGTCGGCGAAGCCCGCTATGGCCTTCTGAATGTGATCCACAAGAAAAAGAACGAACCCATGCCGGACCACTACGCCCGCCTCGCCGGATCCCCGCCGGGCGGCCTGCCGCAGCCGCAGCTCAAGGTGGCCGAAGGTGAAATCCGCGAAACGCGCGAGCGCTTCGGTGTCGGCGCACGCTACGCTGCGCTCTGCCCGGGCGCGGAGTACGGCCCGGCGAAGCGCTGGCCCTACTTCAGGGAGCTCGCGGAAAGGATCGGCATGCCGGTGGTGCTGCTCGGCTCGGGCAATGACCTCGCCGCGGCCAGGGAGGTCCCGGGGATGAACCTGATCGGCAAGACGTCTCTCGACGAGGCGATCCGCCTGATCGCCGGCGCCGCGGTCGTGGTGAGCAACGATTCGGGCCTGATGCACGTCGCCGCGGCCCTCGGCCGGCCGCAGGTCGCGCTGTTCGGCTCCTCCAGCCCTGAGCACACGCCGCCCGCTTCGCCGAGGGCGCGGGTGCTGTGGCTGCGCCTGGAATGCAGCCCGTGCTTCGCGCGCGAGTGCCCGCTGGGGCATTTCCGCTGCATGAAGGAAATCGGCGTTGAAAAGGTCATCGCGGCCCTGGAGGGATCGTGAGCGGAAAAATCTTCCCCACGGCCCAGGACGCGGAGAACGCGTTCTACGAGGCGCTCGAGCGCTGCGACCTGGAGGGCATGATGGCGGTCTGGGCCGAGGACGAGGACATCGTCTGCGTGCACCCGGCCGGCACGCGCCTCACCGGGCAGGACGCGGTGCGCGAGAGCTGGGCCAGGATCTTCGCCGCCGGTCCGGGCGCGCGCGTCACGATCGAACAGCAGGAGGCGATCAGCGGCATGATGCTCGCGGTGCACAGCGTGTTCGAGCGCTTCACGCTGCCGAAGACCAAGCCGGAGGCGCAGCCGCCGGCGGTGGTCGCCACCAACGTCTACCTGCGCACCGCCTCGGGCTGGCGCATGATCGTGCACCACGCCTCGCCGGCGCCGGCGCAGGCGGTAGCGCGGGAGACAGGCCCGAAAATCCTCCATTAGAGGATGCTCGGGCATCTGCAGACGATCTATGCCTCGCTGCGGCCGCCGCCGCGCCCGCGGCTCGCGCGCGAGCGCTGGGAAACCCCCGACGGCGACTTCATCGACGTCGATTTCGCCGGCGACGCCGCGGCGGCGCGCCGCATGGTGCTGTTCCACGGCCTGGAAGGCTCCTCCGACAGCCACTACGCGCGCGCGATCGCCGCGCTGGCGACGCAGCGCGGGTGGCGCGTCGCGCTTCCGCACCTGCGCGGCTGCTCGGGCGAGCCCAACCGCAAGCCGCGGGCCTATCACTCGGGCGATACCGAGGAAGTAGACTGGATTCTCCGGAAGCTGGGGCCGACCAGGGCTGTCGGGGTCTCCCTGGGCGGCAATGCCCTGTTGAAATGGCTCGGCGAGCGCGGCGACGAGGCGCGCACGCTCGTCAGTCGCGCGGCCGCGGTGTCGGCGCCGATCGACCTCGCCGCCGTCGGGCGCGCGCTCGACCGCGGGCTGAACCGCCTGTTCTACACGCGCCACTTCCTCTCGACGCTCAAGCCCAAGTCGCTCGCCAAGCTCGAGCGCTTTCCCGGCCTGTACGACGCGGCGGTGGTGCGCGCTGCGCGTACCTTTCGCGTATTCGACGACGTGGTGACCGCTCGGCTCCACGGCTTTCGCGATGTCGACCATTACTGGAGCGAAGCGGCTAGCGGCCCCTGGCTCGAGCGCATCCGCGTGCCGACCCTGTTACTCAACGCGCGCAACGACCCCTTCCTGCCGGAGCACGCGCTGCTCGCCGCCGCGCGCAACGCCGCGCCATGCGTGCTGCTAGAATTTCCCCGCAACGGCGGCCATGCCGGGTTTCGCCATCCCTGGCTCGCGCAGCGCCTGCTCCAGTTCCTCGACCCGTGAACCTTCCCGCAGAAATCTTCCGCGCCTACGACATCCGCGGCATCGTCGGGCGCACGCTGACCCCGCCGCTCGCGCGCGACATCGGCCGCGCGCTCGGCTCGGTCGGGCGTGAGCGCGGCGCGCCCGCGTTCGCCGTGTGCCGCGACGGGCGGCTTTCCGGCCCCGAGCTGTCGAATGCGCTGATGGAAGGGCTCACCGCGGCCGGCGCCGACGCCATCGACATCGGCATGGGGCCGACGCCGCTCGCCTACTTCGCCGCGCACCACCTCGGCTGCGGCAGCTGCGTCGCGGTGAGCGGCAGCCACAACCCGCCGGAGTACAACGGGCTCAAGATGGTCGTCGGGGGAAATGCCCTGTATGGCGACGAGATCCAGCACTTGAGAGTACGAATTGAGAAAAGGCAGTTCTCGTCGGGAGCGGGAAAGCGCAGCACGGCGGACGTCCTCGACGCCTACGTCGAGCGCATCGCGGGCGACGTGAAGCTCGCGCGCAGGTTCCACGTCGCGATCGACTGCGGCAACGGCGTCGCCGGCATGCTGGCGCCGCGGCTCTACCGCCGCCTGGGCTGCGAGGTGACGGAGCTGTTCTGCGAGGTCGACGGCAGCTTCCCGAATCACCATCCGGACCCTGCTCAACCGAAAAACCTGGTTGAACTCATCAAGACTCTGAAAACCGGTGATGCCGAACTCGGTCTCGCCTTCGACGGCGACGGCGACCGGCTGGGCGTGGTGACCAAGGACGGCGAGATCATCTACGCCGACCGGCAGCTCATGCTGCTCGCCAGGGACGTGCTCAGCCGCAACCCGGGCGCCGAGATCATCTACGACGTAAAGAGCACGCGCCTCCTTCCGCGGTACATCGAGCGCCACGGCGGCCGGCCGACGATCTGGAAGACCGGGCACTCGCTGATCAAGGCGAAGCTGAAGGAGAGCGGGGCGCTGCTCGCCGGCGAGATGTCGGGCCACACCTTCTTCAAGGAGCGCTGGTACGGCTTCGACGACGCGCTGTATGGCGGAGCCAGGCTTCTTGAGATTCTTGCAAGAGAATCAAATCCCAATGCGACGCTCAAGGGGCTCCCCAATGCTCCTTCCACGCCGGAGCTGCACTGGCAGCTGGAGGAAGGCGAAGGCCACGCGCTGGTGGCGAAGCTCCAGCAGTCGAGGCCGTTTCCCGGCGCCGAGCGCATCATCACCATCGACGGGGTGCGCGTGGAGTATGCTGACGGCTTCGGGCTCGCGCGCGCCTCCAACACCACGCCGACCATCGTGATCCGGTTCGAAGCCGACAACCAGGCCGCGCTCGAGCGCATCAAGAAGGATTTCCGCGCCGCGCTGCAGCCGCTCAAGCCGAATGCGCCCCTTCCTTATTAGTCTTCTGTTCCTGACCGGGCCCGCCATGGCCGCCTGCCCCGCCCTGCTCGACCGCAAGATGGCCAACATCCACGAGCAGCCGCAATCGCTGTGCGAATACGCGGGGAAAGTACTGCTGGTGGTGAACACCGCGAGCCAGTGCGGCTACACGCCCCAGTACGAGGGGCTGGAGGCGCTCTACCGCAAGTACCGCGCGCGCGGCCTGGTGGTGCTCGGCTTCCCGTCGAACGATTTCGGCGGCCAAGAGCCGGGCTCCAACAAGGAGATCGCGGCCTTCTGCGTCAACCAGTACGCGATCGACTTCCCGATGTTCGCCAAGACCGAGCTGAAGAAGAACCCGCTCTACGCCGACCTGGCGAAAGTCAGTGGCGCGGCGCCGCGCTGGAACTTCCACAAGTACCTCGTCGACCGCGGCGGCAAGCAGGTGCAGAGCTTCGATACCCGGGTCGACCCGGCCGATCCGAAGCTCGTCGCGGCGATCGAAAAGCTGCTGTCGCAGTAAGCGTTACTTCAGCTTGTCCAGCACCGCGTTGCCGCGCGCGACCGCGGCGTTCAGCGCGTCGAGCGGCGTCTTGCGGCCCAGCCAGGTGGCCTCGAGCTCCTCGTCGATGATGCTGCGCACGCGCGGGACCTGGCCGAGGCGCACGCTCTTCCAGTTGGGCGTGCCCTTGACGAGGAGCTGGCGCACCGCGACCTCGTGCCCGGGGTACCTGGCGTAGAAGCCCTGCTTGCGCGTGATCTCGTACGCCGTGGCGGTCAGCGGCACCAGGCCGGTCTTCTGGTGCCACTCGGCCTGCACCTCGGGCCGGGCGAAGAACGCGAGGAAGCGCGCCACGCCGGCGTAGTCGGCCCTGGGCCTGCCCGCCATGACCCACAGCGCGGCGCCCGCGCTCAGGGTGTTGAGCGGCGCATCGTCGAAGTCGTCGTAGTACGGGAGCTGCGCGATGCCGAGGTCGAAGCGCACGCGGCTCCTCAGCTCGGCGTAGTTCGCGGAAGAGGCGGCGAGCAGCGCGCACTCGCCGGCGGCGAAGCGCGCCTCGGCCTGCGGGCTGTGGGTGAAGTAGCCCGATTTCTGCCAGGTCGCGAGCGTGGAGACCCAGCGCACCGCGAGGCGATTGTTGAACACCAGCCGGGCGTCGGGCCCGATGAAGGCCTGGTTGTGCCAGGCCGCCATGTTCTCGAGCAGCAGCGACGCGGGCCAGGCGAGGGTCAGCCCGCATTCGGATCCCGACTCGATCAGCCGGGCGAGCGTGCCGACCATCTCGGTCCAGGTCGCCGGCGGCTTGGCCGGGTCGAGCATCGCGATGCGGAAAGCGTCGCGGTTGTAGTAGAGCACCGGGGTGGAGCGGCCGAGCGGAAGCGCGAGCAGCCGGCCATCGGCGTCCACCAGCTCCTCGCGCGCGCCGAGCGCCGGCTCGGTGCCGATCGCGACGCCGGCTTCGGCTTCCACCTGCCACAGCGGCCGCGCGACGCCGTGCTCGAGGATGAACGCGGCGCCGAGCTCCGACGCCTGCACGATGTGCGGCGCGCGCGGCGCGCCGCGCCCGGTCACCGCCTCGACCGCGGCCTCGTCGAACGCGCCCTTGTAGGTCGGGACCACGCGATACCGGCTCTGCGAGTCGTTGAAGCGCTCGACCAGGCGCTCGAACTCGGCGCCGCGCGCGCCGTTCATCGAGTGCCAGAGACGGAGTTCCGACGCGTCGGCCTTGGACGCGGTGCAGCACAGGGCAAAAAGCAAAGCGCAGATACGCAACATGCGGCGCCGAGTATATAGTCGGCCCGCCATGGCTGCCATCCACGAGCGCAGCGCCGCCGAGCTCGCCGCGGCCTACGCGAGCGGCGAGCTCTCGCCGCTGCAGGTGGCGCGCGCGCTGCTCGAGCGCATCGACGCCTGGGAGCCGCGCATCAACGCCATGTACCGCGTGCATCGGGAAGGCGCGCTCGCTTCGGCGAGCGCGTCCGAAATGCGCTGGCGCCAGGGCCGGCCGCTTTCGGCGCTCGACGGCGTTCCGCTCACCATCAAGGAGAACATCGCCACCCGCGGCGACCCCGCGCCGATCGGCACCCGCGCCAACGAGGACGCGCCGATGCAGGCCGCGGACGCGCCCGCCGCGGCGCGCGTGCGCGAGGCCGGCTGCGTGATCCTCGGCAAGACCACGATGCCGGACTTCGGCATGCTGTCGTCGGGGCTTTCCAGCCTGCACGGCGTGACGCGCAACCCGTGGCGAGCGGACCGCAATCCGTCGGGCTCGAGCTCGGGCGCCGGCGCGGCCGCCGCCGCGGGCTACGCTCCGCTGCACCTCGGCACCGACATCGGCGGCTCGGTGCGCCTGCCCGCGGCCCACTGCGGCATCTTCGCGCTCAAGCCCTCGCTCGGCCGCGTGCCGGTCCACCCGCCGTACATGGGCCGGGTCGTCGGGCCGATGACGCGCAGCGTCGCCGACGCCGCGGCGCTCATGAACCTGATCGCGCGCCCCGACGCGCGCGACTTCATGAGCCTGCCCTACCAGGAATGCAACTTCACGGCGTTGCAGCCGCTCGAGCCCAAGCGCCTGCGCATCGGCCTGCTGGCCGACATGGGCGTGGGAATGGAAGTCCACCCGGCGGTCAGGGCCGCCGCCGAGGCGGCGGCCACCGCGCTCTCCGGCGCCGGCTGCGCCGTGGACTCGATCCGCTCCTTCCTCACCGAGGAAATGCTCGACGGCATGTGCCGCTTCTTCGAGGCGCGCTCGTACAACGACCTGATGCAGATGAGCGCCGGCAAGCGCGGCCGCGTGCTGCCGTTCGTCGCCGAATGGTGCAGCTGGCGCGCGGCGGAGTTTTCCGGGCGCGACGTGATGCGCGCCTACACCCAGGTGATGGCGATGCGCGAAGCCGCGGTCGCCGCCTCCCAGCCCTACGACTTCGCCGTGTCGCCGACCTCGCCCATCCTGCCCTACGAGGCCGAGCTGCCCGCCCCCGGCAACGACCCGCGCCACGCGCTGCCGCACATCGCGTTCACCGTGCCCTACAACATGTCGGAGCAGCCGGCCGCGTCGCTCAACTGGAGCACCAGCGCCGAGGGCCTGCCGGTCGGGATCCAGGTGATCGGCAAGCGCTTCGACGATGTCGGCGTACTGAGGCTCGCGCAGCTGCTCGAGAGCCTACGCCCCCGGCAGCGCCCCTGGCCGCAGTAACACCAGGGCGAGCGCAATCGCGCCGGGGAGCGCCTGCACCCACAGGATCTTGCGGCTGGCGGTGAGCGCGCCGAACACGCCAGCGACGATCACGCAGGCGAGGAAGAAGATCTGCACGCCCTGCCCGGCGGAGAAGCTCCACAGCAGGCCCGCGGCGATGAAGCCGTTGTAGAGGCCCTGGTTCATCGCGAGCGGCTTGGTCGCGGCCGCTTTCTCCGGCGTCATGCCGAAGGTGCGCAGGCCGAAAGGCTTGTCCCACAGCACCATCTCCAGCAGCATGAACCAGATGTGCAGCAGCGCGACCAGCGCGACCGCGATGCCGGCGGCGAGGCTCACTCGGTCTTGACGCCGGCGTCCTGCACCACCTTGCGCCAGATCCCGATCTCCCTGGTGATCGCGGCGAGGAACTGGCCCGGGCGGCCGCCGGCGGGGGAGACGCCGTCGTTCTGCAGCTGGCCGGCGGTCTCCGGAAGCTGCAGGATCTTGTTGACCTCGGCGTTCAGCCGCTCCACGATCGGCGCGGGCACGCCTTTCGGCGCGATGAAACCGTGCCACAGCACGACCTCGTAGCCCGGGACGCCGGACTCGGCCACCGTCGGAATGCCGGGCTCGGCGGCGAACCGCTGCGACGTGGTCACCGCGAGCCCGCGCAGCCGCCCGCTCCTCACGTGCGGCAGCGTGGCGGCGGTGCTGCCGAGAAGCGCGTTGGTCTGCCCGCCGATGGTGTCCTGCAGCGCCGGCCCCGTGCCCTTGTAGGGAACGTGGTTCAGCTTGAAGCCCGCCATCGCGGCGAGCATCTCGGAGCCGAGGTGCACCAGGCTGCCGTTGCCCGACGAGGCGAAGTTGATCCGCTGCGGGTCGGACTTCGCGAGCGCGACCAGCTCGGCCATGTTCTGCACCGGGAGCGACGGATGCACCACCACCAGGTAAGGCCCCTGCGAGATCTGGATCACCGCGCTGATGTCGGCGAGCGGGTCGAACTTGACCTTGTACAGGCTCGGATTCACCGTGTAGCTGTTGGAGATCAGGGTCAGGGTATAGCCGTCGGGCGCCGACTTGACCCCCTGCTCGACGCCGATGGTGCCGCCCGCGCCGCCGCGGTTCTCGACCACGAACTGCTGGCCGAGCGTGCCCGAAAGCCGCTGCGCGATGAAGCGCGCGATGAAGTCGCTGCCGCCGCCGGGCGCGAACGGCACGATGACGCGCACCGGCTTCGACGGATAGGCTTGCGCGATGGCGTTAAGGGGAAACAGGAGGGCAAGAACGAGAAGACGGAACAAGTTCATCTTGATCTCCTCAGGTTGGGCTTGAGCCGGTCGATGTCGGCCTGCACCTGGTCGCGGCTGCGCTCGTAGACGATCTCGCGCCCCATCACCTCGCCGGCGTAGGCAAGGCCGTTGCGCGTCGGCGTGAGCGTGCACTTGACGTTGTGCACTCCCTCGCCGAGCACTACCTCGATCGCGTCCGCGCGCTTGCTGAAGACGACCACCTCCAGCACCTGGCCGGTGTCGGTATTGCGCACCTTGATCTTCTCGATGTTCATGCGTGCACCGGCCCGAGCGGCCCCAGGCGCACGCCCTTGCGCAGCCGGGTCCACCTGAACTCGGCGGGATCGGCGAGCGCCGGGCCCGGCGCCTTCACCACCAGCACTTCTTTCGCGATCGGCTCGAAGTCGGCGCGGAAGTGCACCGAGCTCTTGAGCGCGACGATGCGGCTCTGCCGCGGCTCGACGCCGAGGTGGCGGAACATCTCCTGGTCCGCGGCCTGGCACTTGCGCGAGGCGAGCACCACGCGCACGCCGGGCGCGGCGCGGCTGCGCAGCAGCGCCATCGGGCCGAGGGTCATGCGAAAGCCCTTGAACATCGGGCCGCTGCAGGTGAAGCGGCCGTCGCCGAGGCGCTCGACCGTGAACTCGCCCGAAAGGGGGGCATCGCCCGGGATCCGGGAACGTCCGCCCAGCTGGAACACCGAGGAATTTCCCTGACCGATCTCATGCGCGCGTTGCGCCGACGCAGGGTCGATCAGCATGCCGAGGACTGCCTCTTCAGCTCTCTGGTCGATCAGGTTTCCAAGCAGACCTGTAGTGTCGCCATTGCCGCCGGCGCCGGGATTGTCCTGCGTGTCGGCGAGCACCACCGGGGCGCCGGGCGCGCCGCGCGCGCGGGCGCGGCGCACCGCATCGGGCGCCGCGTGCAGCTCCATGGCGAAATCCTTCTCCGCGTCCGCCACGGCGCCGCGCAGCTGTTCGACCGCCGCCCCGGAACCGTAGCCGAACACCGCCATGCCGCAATCGGCGAAGTCGGCCATCGGAAAGCCGGGAGTGAAGGACAGCACCGCCCCGGTTTTCGCTTCGAGGCGATGCAATTCTTCATAAATCCCCTTGCAAGGCTCGATGAACGAGCACTGCGACGGGATGCCGGTCAGGTAGTCGAGCTGGTGGTAGCCCCCGTCCGGCCGCTTCCCGGTGCGCAGCATCTGGTCGAGCACGCGCGCGCCGACCGCCTCGCGCACGCGCCGCAGCAGCTCGCCCTCGCCGTCGTCGCGGGTCTCGACCACCATGGCGCCGTGCAGGTCGAGGTAGACGGCATCGAGCGGTTTCGCCTGCTCGAGCTTGCGGATCATCTCGCCTGCGATTCTTTCGAACGCATCCGCGGTGACGTGCGCC
>Ga0187893_10006577_pt1 | contig 19759 bp, 16 predicted proteins | sample MA1701074metaG_FD_139574 | JGI IMG/M metagenome (GOLD analysis project Ga0187893, IMG submission 139574) | White microbial mat communities from a basaltic lava cave in the Kipuka Kanohina Cave System on the Island of Hawaii, USA - MA170107-4 metaG ...
GACGCCCCAGGCGTCGGCCAAGAGCGTGAAGTACTCCTCGAGGCCGTCCAAGCTGCCGACCAGGGCGACAGCGACGGCGCCCGCCAGCACGGCCCGGCGGCGAGCCACCTCGCCGAGGCCGATGCGCAGGGTGGCGAGGTAGGACAGGTGGGGCTCGTCGACATCGGGCGCTGGCCCGGCCGAGGCCGGAGGGCCGCCCGATCCGTCGGGCAGGCGCACGGCGAGGGCCGCCGCCGCCAGGCAGCACAGCACGCTGGCCCATCCCGCCAACTGGTAGCCGCCGGCGGAGAACAGAAGTGTCGCCGCGACCGCCGCCGGGAGCTGGGAGATCAACTGGCACGCGTTCACCTGGCCGTAGACCCGGGGGTAGTCCCCCTCGGCCCCCACGGCGGCCAGGCCGTCGTACAGCAGGGCCTCCCGCGCGCCCGAGCCCAGTGACCCGCCGAAGCCCCAGAGGGCGAACCCCGCGGCGAAGCCCACGTAGCCGAGCGCGACGATCCACAGGACGTAGCCGGCGGCCTGAAAGACCGATGACAGCGCCAGCGCCGCCCGGCGGGAGAAGCGGTCGGCCAAGGCGCCGGTGGGCACCTCGGCCACGATCCCGACCGTCGACCAGATCAGGAAGAGGGTGGAGATCCGCGCGCCCGACAAGCCCGTGTCGGCGAACAGCAGCGCGTACAGGGGGTAGATCGGGATCGAGTCGGCGAGCATGGCCCAGCCGACCCATCGCCGGCCGAGCCGGCGGGTCACAGCGGAGCCCGTGTCCGGACGTCAACGGTGGCGCATGGGATGAAGGGTAACGGATCCCCCGTTGGTGATCACTGAGAACCGTGGACCCCTCGGACCCCCTCCTCCCAGACTGGTACATGCCGGCGCCCGCCGAACGCCGCACCCCGCTGCCCCGCTGGTACCGCGTCGCCGCCATCGTGATCATCGCCGCCTTCGTGGCCATCAACGCCTACGGGCTGTGCAGCACCTACGGTCCGGTGCGCTTCGGATGACGCCTCCTGGGTAGCGTTTCGGGTATGTCGAGCGAACGTGCGACGCACCAGGAGGTGGTCGCCTCCACCAGCGAGACCGAGGATCGCATGCGGCCCCAGCGGGTGCCCGTGAACGTGTACGAGACGCCTGCGGCGCTCGTGGTCGTGGCCCCGTTGCCGGCGGTGACGCCTGACGACCTCGGCATCGAGATGAGGCCGGGCCGGCTCCGGTTCTGGGCGCAGTTACGCAGCGCCGGACCGCGCGACTACCTCGTGCACGAATGGGACTACGGCGGGTACGAGCGCGAGGTCGACATCCCCAACGGGTACGGGCCTGAGTGCGAGTCGTCTCTGGCCAACGGCCAACTGGTGATCCGAGTCCTTCGCGCCTGACCATCGGTACCATCGGGACGACGAGCGAGGACTTACCCGGAGCAGCGCCAGCGAGGGACGACGACTGGCGGCGGCGCGCCCTCGCCCCCGTCCTAGCCGCCATCGACCGCGGTCACCAGGCTGGCCCTCAACGCGGCGGCGTCCTGTGCGACTTCGCCTGGGCGGTCCTCCGGCGGGTGCCTCCGGCCCAGCTCGAGAGCGCCGATCCCGAGGCCGTGGCCGCGGCCGTGGCGGGCGCCTTCGATTTCGTCGACAGCCGCGCCCCGGGCGAGGTCGAGGTCCGCCTGGTCGACCCTGAGGTTGCCCTCGACGGGAGCCCTCCGGCCGGCACGATCCTGGAGGTGAGCTGCGAGGACCGCCAGTTCATCGTCACCACCGTAAAGGAGGAGCTGCACCAGTTGGGGCAACGGGTTGCCCGGCTCATGCACCCCGTGTTCGGGAGCGAGCGCACCGCGGAGGGGAGGCTGGCCGCGGTCCTGCCGGCGCGCGACGCGATCCACCGCGACTCCCTACTCCAGGTCGAGCTGGGTGGACGGTTCCCGGCGGGGGCCCACCGGGCGCTGGTCGACGCCATCCGGAGCGTCCTCCGCGACGTGTTCGCGGCCACCGACGACTTCATCGCCATGCGCGAGCAGGTCGCGGCGGTGGCGGCCGAGGTGCGCGAGCACGCCGGGCGCCGCTACGCCGCGGACGAGGTCCTGGAGGCGGCCGACCTCCTGCACTGGCTCCTTGACGACAACTTCGTCCTGCTCGGGACCGTGCGCGACGGCGAACGGCTGGGGATCGGCTTCCCGGCCCCCGCGGAGGAAAGCACCGAGTCCTTGCTCCGTCTCACCCGTACGGCCCAAACCAGCAGGGTGCACCGCCAGGTGCCCATGCACCGCATCGACGTGGTCGAGGTGGATGGGCGCGGCGAAGCCACCGGCGCCTTCCGGGTCGTCGGCGTCTTCAGCGACAGGGCCAACGCCGAACCGGCGGTGGTCACGCCGGTGTTGCGCTGGAAGCTGCGGCGCATCCTAGAGCTGGAGGACGTGGTGCCGGGCAGCCACGACGAGGCCGCCCTCGTCTCGCTGTTCCAGGTGCTGCCCAAGGAGGAGCTCTTCGACTCCGACGCCGCCAGCCTGCGCCAGACGATCGTGGGGCTCCTGGCCGCCGAGGACCAGCAGGATGTCCGGGTGCGTCTCCGGGTCGAGCCGGCCACCCGCACCGTTTCGGCCCTGCTGTCGATCCCCCAGGAGCTGTACTCGTCAGCCCTGCGCCACCGCCTCGAACGCTTCCTGGTCGCCCAGCTGGACGGCGCCTGGGTCGACGCCCAGGTGGCCCTGGGCGAGCGGGCGGACGCCATCCTGCGGCTGGTCGTCCACGTCGACGGCGCCCTCCCGACCAGCGGGCTGGAGCAGTTGGAGCGCGAGGTCCGCCTCCTGTGCCGGACTTGGGACCAGGAGCTGGCCGCCGCCCTCACCGCCCGCCTGGGCCCGGTGCGAGGCCGCCAACTGGCCCAACTGTACGCCGACTGGTTCCCCAGCGCCTACCGCAACGCGGTGGGGGCCGAGGCGGCCGTGGACGACGTGGTCGAACTCGACCGGCTGCGGGCGCAGGGCGATGCCGCCGGTGTCGGGATGGCGCTCACGCCCGATCCGACGGGCCGCGCCGAGGCCCGGTTCAAGGTGTTCGTGGCCGGGCCGGCCATCGAGCTGTCGAGCCTTCTGCCCATCGTCGAGAGCCTGGGGCTGTGGGCGGTGGAGGAGGAGCCATGGACCCTCGGCGGGGGCGACACGGCCGTCCACCTCCACGACTTCGGCGTCCGCCGGCCCGATGGCAGCGCCGCTCGACTCGATGTCGACCAGGACGGGCCGCGGCTGGCCGAAGCGGCCGTTGCGCTGTGGGACGGCCGGGCCGAGGTCGACGGCCTGAACCGGCTGGTCCTGGGTGCTGGGATGCCGTGGCAGGACGTCGCCGTCCTGCGGGCCTACCGGCGGTACCGCTCCCAGGTGGGGACGTCGTTCACCACCGGTTACGTCGACGACGTCCTGGTGCAGAGCGCGTCGGTGAGCCGGGCCATCGTCGAGCTGTTCGCGGCCCGCTTCGACCCCGCCCGCGGCGAGCGCGGCGAGTCCGGCGAGCCCGGCGGTGCCGGTGATAGCGAGCGGGCGGACGCCGTCCGGGCCCGCATCGACGAGCTGTGCGACGCCATACCGCGCCTGGACCACGACCGCATCCTGCGCGGCTTCCTCGGCCTGGTCGACGCCACCGTGCGCACCAACCGCTTCGTCCCGCACGCGGGCGATCACTTGGCGTTGAAGATCGACAGCTCGCTCGTGCCCGACATGCCCCGCCCCGTCCCCTTCCGGGAGATCTTCGTGCACGGCCCGGCCGTCGAGGGGGTCCACCTCCGGTGGGGGCCGGTCGCCCGGGGCGGCATTCGTTGGAGCGACCGGCCCGACGACTACCGCAGCGAGGTCCTCGGCCTGATGCGCGCCCAGGTCCTGAAGAACGCGGTGATCGTGCCCACCGGGGCCAAGGGCGGCTTCATCGTCAAGCGGGGCCGCCACGGCCAAGGCGACGTGGCCCGGGCCTACGAGACGTTCGTCGCCAGCCTCATCGAGGTCACCGAGGGCGACGCCGACTCCTACCTGGTGGTGGCGGCGGACCGGGGCACGGCCACGTTCTCCGACCTGGCCAACCGGGTGAGCGAGGAGCGCGGCTTCTGGCTCGGCGACGCCTTCGCCTCCGGCGGGTCCTCTGGTTACGACCACAAGGCCCTGGGCATCACCGCCCGCGGCGCGTGGGTCGCCGTCTGCCATCACTTCGCCGAGCTGGGCATCGACCTCGACGCCGAGCCGGTGACCGTCGTCGGGATCGGCGACATGTCCGGCGACGTCTTCGGCAACGCCATGCTCCAGTCCGACCGGATCCGCCTGGTTGCCGCCTTCGACCACCGCCACGTGTTCCTCGATCCCGACCCCGACCCGGCCCTGTCCCACAAGGAGCGCACCCGGCTCTTCGAGCTGCCGGGATCGTCGTGGGCCGAGTACGACCGCGAACGCATCAGCGAGGGCGGCGGGGTGTGGTCCCGGCTCGACAAGAGGGTCGAGCTGTCGCCCCAGGCTCGGCGCACCCTCGGCGTGGAGGCCGACCGCCTGACCCCCCCGGAGATGATCCGGGCCATCCTGGCCGCCCCCGTCGGCCTCCTGTTCGCGGGCGGGATCGGGACGTTCGTTCGGTCCAGCGCCGAACCCGACCTGTCCATCGACGACCGGGCCAACCTCGAGGTCCGAGTGACGGCGTCGCAGGTCCGGGCCCGGGTGGTGGGCGAGGGGGCCAACCTCGCGTTCACCCAGCGGGCCCGGATCGAGTACGCCCGCCGCGGGGGTCGCATCAACACCGACGCCATCGACAACTCGGCGGCCGTGGATATCTCCGACCGGGAGGTGAACCTCAAGATCCTCATGCGGGCGGCCGTGGACGCGGGGGAAATCACCACCGACGATCGGGACCGGCTCCTCACCGAGATCACCGATGACGTGGTGGCGGCCGTCCTCGACGACTGCCGGCAGCAGAGCCTGGCCATCAGCCGGGCCCAAGCCGCCAGCCCGCACCGGATGGACGCCATCGAGGCGCTGCTCGTCGAGCTGGAGGGAAGCGCCGTGCTGGACAGGGGGATCGAAGCGCTGCCCTCGACGGAGGAGATGCAGGCCCGTTCCCAGGCGGGGGCGGGCCTGACCCGGCCCGAGTTGGCGGTCCTGCTGGCGGGGGCCAAGCGGCGGCTCGCGGCCCAGGTGCTGGAGTCCGGGATCCCCGACCAGCCGGCGCTGCGCGTGGCCTTGGTGCGGTACTTCCCGCGATCGATCAGGGAGCGCTTCGACCACCTGCTCGACAGCCATCCGTTGCGCCGGGAGCTGATCGCCGCGGTCGTCGCCAACGACCTGGTCAACCGCATGGGCGCCACCTTCGCCAGCCGCCTTGCCCGCGAGACGGGGTCGGCGCCGGACCGGATCGTGGCCGCTTACTGCATCGCCTGGGGCGTGGCCGGCGCCGGGCGCGATTGGGGCGTCGCCGCGACGACGGCCCTCAGCGCGCTGCTGGAGGCGTTGACGCGGGACTACCTGCGCCGGGGCGAGGGCGCCGACATCGCCGCCTCCGTGGTGCGGGACCGGCCCACGTTCGTGGAGCTGGAGGCGGCCATGCCCGAGATCGGCAGCCCGGCCCGTCGCCGCCGGCGCACCCGGCGGGCGGAGGCGTGGCTCGACAGCGGCGTCGAACCGGCGGCGGCGGTCAGCTGGGCGTGCCTGGAGGAGCTGGAGATCGTCCCCGACGTGGGCGAACTCGTGCGCCAGACGGGCCGGCCGCCGCGTGACGTCGCCGAGGCGTTTCTGCGCGCCGGCGAGGCGCTCGGGCTCGACCGCCTGGTGGACCAGCTGGGCCGGGCCCCCGTCCCGGACCACTGGGCCCGGGCGGCGTGGCATGGCCTGTTCGACGACCTCGACGACCTGCGACGCGACGCCACCGCCCGGGCCTTCGCCGAACATCCCGGCCGCGACGCCGCCGGCGCGGTGGCCCGCTTCCTCGCCGCCCGGAGCGGGCCCGTACACGAGGCCCTGGCGCTGGTCCGGGAGCTCGAGGCCGGTCCGGGCGCCCGCCTGGACGCCCTCGCGGTCGCGACCCGGGCCGTGCGGCGGGGGATCAGCCCTTCTGCCCCGCCGCTGTCGTAGCCTGTCCGCGGCGAAGGGACCGCGACGCGATCATGCACCGATGAGCCTGCCTGAGTCCTGATGGGTTCGACCCCGCCCGAGTGGCCGGTCCACCGGCCACGGCCTAAGCCGCGTACCCTCTGGAGCGACCTCGGTGGCCTGTGGCAGCGCTACCGCGGCCTGCCCTTCCTGCCGAAGTTGATCATCGGGTTGCTGGTCATCATCCTCGTCGTCGCCGTCGCGTCGATCCCGTTCCGCTCGAGCCCCGAGACCACGGTGACCGTCCGCACGACGACCACGGCGCCGGCGCCGTCCACCACCACGACGACCACCAAGCCGCTGCCCCCAGGGGAAGACAAGGACGTCAAGGCGGTCCTCGACGGGGACAGCTTCGAGACCGTCGACGGGATCAAGGTCCGCTTGCTGGGCGTCGACGCGCCCGACATCGAGACCGGGGCGTGTTTCTCTTCCGAGGCGACCACGCGCCTCCAGAACCTCATCGGCCCGCCCCGGAGCGTGCGGCTGGTGTACGACACGAGCCGCACCGACCGCCTGGGCCGCACCCTCGCCTGGGTCTACCGGGCGCCCGACGGCCTGTTCATCAACGAGGCCATGGCCCAGGACGGGTTCGTCACCGAGCTGAAGGTCGAGCCCAACGTCCTCTACGCCTCCGAGATCGCCGCCGCCGTGACCGAGGCCCGGGAGGCGCGCCGCGCCATGTGGGCCACCTGCCAGTCGACCTCCACCACCGCGACGACCCGGCCCGCCGCCACCACCACGACGGCGCGGGCGACGACCACCACGCCGGCGACCACCACGACGACCGCCGCCGCCACAACCACTACGTCCAGCACCGTGCCGGCCACGACCACCACGCTCCCGGTCGTCGTGGAAGGATCGCCGTGCCAACTCATCGGGACGGTGGCCCAGTTCGCGGACGGCCGCCGCGCCGCCTGCCGGGCCACGTTGCTCGGCAACCAGTGGCAAGCCGTCACGTAGCGTTGGCGGGTCGGGAAGCGCGGGCCATGTGGCGCCGCGTGCGTTCGGCCGACTGGCGTCAGAATCTTTCCTCCCAGGAAAGGTGAGTCGCACAGAAGCCCGGGAGCCGCCCCTTCGGGAGCCGCGATCGACGAACTTCGGCGCGGTACGCTCGACCGCTTACCGACCCTTCCGCTCCAGCACCGCCGCCGGCCCCGGCGGCCGAGGCGCCCGCCGCGCCTGCTTCCGGGACATGGACTCACCGTCGGTGGCGTGCTCCCGGCCGAGCGCCGGGGCCCCTACTGGTGGTGACCTCTTCAACCGCTTCGCGAACCTGCGCGACACCGGGCCCAAGGCCCCAGCGGCGACGTCCTGACCACCTACGCGCCGGTCCGTGCCAGGATCGGGACGTGCCGAGGAGGAACATGGAGGCCCACCACCACACCTACGACGCGGTGATCGTCGGCGCCGGCGGGGCCGGGCTGCGGGCGGCGATCGAGTGCGCCGGCCGGGTCCGCACCGCGGTGATCAGCAAGCTGTTCCCCACCCGGTCCCACACCGGCGCGGCCCAGGGCGGCATGTGCGCGGCGCTGGCCAACGTGGAGGAGGACTCGTGGGAGTGGCACGCCTTCGACACCGTCAAGGGGGGCGACTACCTGGTGGACCAGCCGGCGGCGGAGATCATGTGCCGGGAGGCGGTCGACGCGGTGATCGAGCTGGAGCGGTTCGGGCTCCCCTTCAACCGCACCCCCGACGGCCGCATCGACCAGCGCCGCTTCGGCGGCCACACCCGCAACCACGGCGAAGCGCCGGTCAAGCGGGCCTGCTACGCCGCCGACCGCACCGGCCACATGATCCTCCAGACCCTCTACCAGCAGTGCCTGGCCCGGGGCGTGGAGTTCTTCGACGAGTTCCACGTCCTCGACATCGCTTTCGGCGACGCCGGCGAGGTCGCCGGCGTGGTGGCGTACGAGCTGGCCAGCGGCGACCTCCACGTCTTCTCCTGCAAGGCCGCCCTGTTCGCCACCGGCGGGTTCGGGCGCATGTTCAAGGTGTCCTCCAACGCCCACACCCTCACCGGCGACGGCCCCGGCCTCCTGCTGCGGCGCGGCCTGCCGCTGGAGGACATGGAGTTCTTCCAGTTCCACCCCACCGGCATCTACAGGCTGGGGATCCTGCTGTCGGAGGCGGCCCGGGGCGAGGGCGGCATCCTGCGCAACGCCGACGGCGAGCGGTTCATGGAGCGGTACGCGCCCACGGTGAAGGACCTCGCCCCCCGCGACATGGTCAGCCGGGCCATCCTCACCGAGGTCCGCCAGGGGCGGGGCATCGGCCCCGACCAGGACTACGTCCACCTCGACCTCACCCATCTCCCTCCCGAGCAGATCGACGAGAAGCTGCCCGACATATCCGACTTCGTCCGCACCTACATGGGCCTGGAGCCCAAGACCGACCGCATCCCTATCCAGCCCACCGCCCACTACGCCATGGGCGGCATCCCCACCAACGTGGAGGCCGAGGTGGTGCGGGACGCGGCCGGCGCCGTCGTCCCCGGCCTGTACGCCGCGGGCGAGTGCGCCTGCGTGTCGGTCCACGGGGCCAACCGGCTGGGCACCAACTCGCTGCTCGACATCGTGGTGTTCGGCCGCCGGGGCGGGGCCAACATGGCCCGCTTCGCCGCCGGCGCGCCCCCGCCCACCCTGCCCGCGGGGATCGAGGAGGGCGCCGTGCGGGCCATCGAGCGGCTGCTCTCGCCCGACCGCAAGGAGAGCAGCGCCGACGTGCGGGCCGAGCTCCAGGCCCGCATGACCAGCGAGGCGTCGGTGTTCCGCACCGCCGCCAGCCTGGGCGGCGCCCTGGAGACGATCGCCGGCCTGAAGGAGCGCTACGCCGAGGTGGCCGTCAACGACAAGGGCCTGAAGTTCAACTACGACTTGACCGAGGCGCTGGAGCTGGGGTTCCTGCTCGACCTGGCCGAGGCGCTGGCGGTGGCCGCCCTGGCCCGCACCGAGAGCCGCGGCGCCCACTTCCGGGACGACTTCCCGGCGCGCGACGACGTCCGCTGGATGAAGCACAGCCTCGTGTACGCCGACGGGTCGCTGGACTACAAGCCGGTCGCCGGCGGCCCGTACCAGCCGATGGAACGGAAGTACTGACCGCCATGCCCGTCGACGTCACCCTGCGCATCAAGCGGTTCGACCCCGACCAGGACAGGCGGCCCCACTGGGAGACGTACCGCGTGCAGGTGGAGGAGTCCGACCGGGTCCTCGACGCCCTGCACGAGGTGCGCTGGCGTCACGACGGCTCGCTGGCTTTCCGCCGCTCCTGCGCCCACGGGGTCTGCGGCTCCGACGCCATGGTGATCAACGGCCAGAACCGACTGGCGTGCGTCCTGCTCATCAGGGATGTGGGCGAGGACATCACCATTGAGCCGATGCGGGGCCTCCCGGTCCGCAAAGACCTGGTGGTGGACATGCGCCAGTTCTTTGACCAATACCGCTCGGTTCAACCCTGGCTGAAAGCAGCGCCGCCGGCCGGTGATCGGGAGCGCCTTCAGAGCCCCGCGGACCGCGCCCGTTACGACGACACCACCAAATGCATCCTGTGCGCGGCGTGCACCACGTCCTGCCCGGTGTTCTGGGCCAACGACCGCTTCGTCGGCCCCGCCGCCCTCGTCCAGGCCCACCGGTTCGTCTTCGACTCCCGCGACGAGGCTGCTCAGGAGCGGTTGCAGGCCCTTGAAGGGGGTCCCGGCGTCTACCGGTGCCGGACGGCGTTCAACTGCACCGACGCATGCCCGCGGGGCATCAAGGTCACCCACGCCATCGAAGAATTGAAGCGGGCGGCGATCCGGGACAACCCTTGAAGCAGGAAATCCGGTCGTCTACGGTGAACCAGATTCACCAGGGAGGGGGGCTGGGGACCGGCTAAGTCAGCACGGGACGAAAGCCCAATACAACCAGTGCTGACTACCTTCGACAACGCCGGCGCACCGTCCGTCGCGCCGACGCCGCCGACGCCGCCGGCGCTCCGGCGGGCATCCAGCGCCCGGATCCGCATCGAGCTGTGGGCCCTCACCGCGGCGATGGCGCTGATCATGTTCGGGGCCGCCCTCTTCGGGGGGGCGCTGCCGTTCAGCCTGTTCTCGGGGGGCGGCAGCTCTGAGGCCGAGATCGCGCCCCTGCCCCGCTCGCTGCCCTACGGCAAGGGCATGTGGATGTGGAAGCCGGAGAAGTCCGACGGCGGGGACGTCAAGGCGATGATCGCCCGGGCCAAGGAAGTGGGCCTCACCCACATCTACGTCCGCACCGGCTCGTCGTGGGACGGGTTCTACGCCGGGCCCTTCCTCGACCAGATCCTGCCCGAGGCTCACGCCGCCGGCATCCGCATCTACGGGTGGGACTTCCCCCGCCTCATCGACCCGGCCGCCGACGTGGCCCGGGCCCTGGAGGCGATCAGCTACACCACGCCCACCAACCAGCGCATCGACGGGTTCGCGGCCGACATCGAGACCCGCCACGAGGGCACCAACATCTCAGTGGAGACGGCGGTGGCCTACGGGGAGGGCCTGCGGGCCGGCGTGGGCCCCGACTACCCGCTGATCGCCTGCGTACCCCGCCCGTCGTCGTACAACAAGCAGTTCTATCCCTTCTGGGACGTGGTGGCCCGCTTCGACGCCATCGCGCCCATGGTCTACTGGCTCAACCGGGAGCCCGACTCGGATGCCGCGCGCGCGCTCGCCGATCTCGAGCCGCTGGGCAAGCCCGTGTTCCCGGTCGGCCAGGCCTACGACGGCGGCCCCGAGGGCGGTCGCCCCGGGCTGCCCACCACCGACGAGCTACGGCGCTTCTTCTGGGCGTCGTCCCACTACGGGGGCCAGGGCGTGTCGTTCTGGGCCTGGCAGCACGCCGACCAGCGGGTGTGGGACACCATCCGCGACGCCGAGTGGTTCAAGACCGTCGTGCGGCCGGTGGTGGCCAAGTCGCCGACGCTGCCCCCTCCACCTCAGCCTAAGCCCAAAGTGCTGGAAGCGGGCTGAAGGCGCTCGGCCCACACCAGGTCGGGGGTGAGGGCGCGGGCCAGGCGGGACCCGCCGACGGCGAGGGGAGCGTGGTAGCGGGCGCTGGAAAGCAGGCCGCGGTCGTCAAGCGGCAGGGGCTCGACGGCGCGCCCGCCGCGCCACGACCACTCGGCGGTCGCCCAGTCCCGCTCGGCGGACTCGAACTGCCACAGGCCCCGGGCCTCGATGGTCCACCGGCGGCGGCCGACGAGCACGTCGCCGTCGACCAGGCACGGCTGGGCTCCTCCTGGCGGGGGCTCGAGCGGGGGGCCCTCGGCGGTCCACTCCAGATCGAAGCCCAGGGCGATGACGTCGCCCCGTTCCGCCCCGTACGCCTCGGTGGGGTCGTCCAGGCAGACGCCGAACGACTCCAGGCCCAGACTCCAGTGCTCGCCGGGAATCTCGCACGTCGCCTCCGCCCACAGGCCCGACGACCGGATCTCCAGGCTGCGCCCCCGCGGCCGGTCCACCTCGAGGTCCTTGACCAGCACGAACGGCACGTCCTCGCCGACGACCGCGCACCACCACCAGGCGGCGCGCGCCTCGGGGCGGACGGCGAGGCGGGCGTAGCCGGCCAGGACGCCGTCCGGCGTGCAGAAATCGAAGTACCAGGAGTCCTCGGTCATGATGTTGGCGGTGGCCAAGTCTGCCTCGCACTACGAGCGGCTGGGAGTGGCGCCCCACGCCAGCCACGACGAGATCCGCCGCGCCTACCGGTCGCTGGCCCAGGCCCACCACCCCGACGCCAACCCGGAAGTGGCGGCTGCGGCGACGATGGTCGAGATCAACGCCGCCTGGGAGGTGCTGGGCGATCCCGACCGCCGGCGGGAGTACGACCGGGCCATCGGCACCACCCCCGAACCGGCGCGGTGGGTGGTCGTCGGGCGCGAGGACGGGCACGAGGACGGGCACGAGGACGGGCACGAGGACGAGGACCCCCTCGCCCACCTGCGCGACGACCCGGACGCGGCCCCGCCGCGGCAGCGGCCGGCCGACCTCTTGCTGTTCGTCCCCGTCGTCCTGCTGCTCGCCACCCTGGCGACGTTCGCCTACTCGGTGATGTCGGTGTCGGCCGGCCTGCGCACCGTCGCCATCCTGATGTTCCCGGTGACGGTGGCGTCCTTCCTCGCCGCCCCGCTGTTCATGATGCTGCGGTCCCGCCGCCGGGACTAGCGCGCGTCGAGAGGGCGTCGAGCCGGCGCAGCTCGTCGTCGTCGAGCGAGAAGTGGAACACGTCGAGGTTCTCGTCGATCCGGGCGGGCGTGGCCGACTTGGGGATGGCCACGATCCCGTGGTCGACGTGCCAGCGGATGACGACCTGGGCGGGCGTGACGCCGTGCCGCCGGGCGATCGCAACCAGGACGGGATGGCGCAGGTCGGTGCTCTTGAACGGGCTGTAGCCCTCCAGCACCACGTTCCGCCGCCGGTGCTGTTCGACCGCGGCCGCGTCGTGCAGCGACGGGCCCCAGCGGATCTGGTTCACCCGGGGCACCTCGCCTGACGCTTGGGCCAGCTCGTCCAGTTGCTCGACGGCGTAGTTGCTCACGCCGATGGCCCGCACCCAGCCCTCGTCCCGCAGCCGGACGAGCTCCCGCCACATCTCGGCGCCGGCCCCGCGCTTGGGCGGCCAGTGGATCAGCCACAGGTCGACGTAGTCCACGCCCAGCGCCTGCCGGCTGGCGTCGAGGGTCTGCTCCTCGCGACCGGCCCGGTCGGGCGGGAGCTTGGTGGTGACGAACACCTCGTCCCGCGCCAACCCGCTGTCGCGCACCGCCCGCCCCACCTCCCGCTCGTTGCGGTAGATGGTCGCGGTGTCGAGGTGCCGGTAGCCCGCGTCGAGGGCGTGGCGGACGGCCCGGTAGCACTCGCCGCCGCGGAGCTGCCAGGTGCCGAACCCGACCAGGGGGAGCTGCACCGCCGGGCCGAGGGCGACGGACGGCTGGTCACCCACGCGGCTCACCCTCAGCGCCGCTCGACCCGGCGCAGGCCGCCCGCCACCGTCCAGATGTCGATGTCGAGGTGGTCGCCGGCGGGCTTGAGGAAGGACACCTCGGTGACGTCGGCCCGGAACAGCGGGAACGGCGGAGGTGGGGCGTACCCGGTGCGCGCTTCGAAGGCCTCGAGGAAGCGGCGCAAGGTGGCGTCGTCGTCGACGAGGTCGGCCCGGCCCGCGAGCTTGGCGTCGCCGTCGGCGACGTTCTTGTCGGCGGTGGCCGCGTGCAGCGCGAACCGGGGGTCGCGCATGAGGTCGGCCGCCTTGCGGGAGTCGGGCATGCTCCCCATCCACAGCTCCCCGGCGGCGAACAGGGGCTCAACCGGCGAGATGCGGGGGGCGCCGCCGGCCCGGACGGTGGCGAGCAGGCCCAGGCCGGTGGCGTTGAAGCGGCCCTCGACCGCGGCCGCCAGCACGGGCGCGGCCGAGGCCACCTCAGCCCAGGAGGGCACGGGCGTCCTCCTGCTTGGTGCGCACCGCCTCGGCGGCGGCGCGCAGCGCCGCCAGCTCGCCTTCGGCCAGCGGAAGCTCCACGATCTCCTCCACCCCGCCGGGTCCCAGCCGCGCCGGCGCCCCCAGGTACACGCCGTCGATCCCGTACTGCCCCTCGAGCCACGCGGAGACCGGCAGGGGGTCATCGGCGCCGCCCGTCGCCACCGCCCGCACCATCGCCTCGGCCGCCGCCGCGGGGGCGAAGTAGGCCGAGCCCGTTCTGAGCAAGGCCACGATCTCGGCCCCGGCCTCCTGGGTGCGGGTGACGGCGGTGGCGACCTCCTCGGCGCTCAAAACGTCGGCCAGGGGCTTGCCCGCCACCCACGCCAGGGAGGGGACGGGCACCATGGTGTCGCCGTGGGAACCGAGGGTGAGGGCCTTCACCTGGGACGGGTCGACGCCGGCCGCCTCGGCCAGGAAATGGCGGAAGCGGGCCGTGTCGAGCACGCCCGCCTGGCCCATTACCCGGCGGCGGGGCAGCCCGGACACCTCGGCGGCCAGCGCCGTCATCTCGTCGAGCGGGTTGGTCACGACGATCACGACGGCCTCGGGCGCCACGTCGAGCAGGCGCCGGGTGACCTCCCGGACGATGCGGGCGTTGACGTCCAGAAGGTCCATGCGGCTCATCCCCGGCTTCCGAGGCACGCCCGCGGTGATGACGGCCACGTCCGAGCCGGCCGCCTCGGCATAGCCGTTGGCGCCCGTCACCCGGGTGGCGAAGCCGGCGATGGGCCGGCTCTGCATGAGGTCGAGGGCCAGGCCCTGGGGCTTGCCCTCGATGACGTCGGTGAGCACCACCTCTCGGGCGTAGTTGCCCTCCGCGATCCGCTGGGCCAGCGTCGACCCGTAGAACCCGGCCCCCACGACGGTGACCTTGGGCTGCCGGGGCGGCTCAACGGGAGTCACAGGCGGTCGACGATTGCGGCCGCGAACTCGGACGTCTTCACCTCGGTCGCGCCTTCGGTCAACCGGGCGAAGTCGTAGGTGACGATCCCGTCGCCGATCGTGTCCTCCAGGGCGCGGACGACGTGGTCGGCGGCGTCCTGCCAGCCGAGGTGCTCGAGCATGAGCACGCCCGACAGCAGCAGCGAGCCCGGGTTGACCTTGTCCTGGCCGGCGTACTTCGGCGCGGTGCCGTGGGTCGCCTCGAAAACCCCGTGGCCGGTCACGTAGTTGATGTTCCCCCCGGGGGCGATGCCGATACCCCCGACCTGGGCGGCCAGGGCGTCGGAGGCGTAGTCGCCGTTGAGGTTGGTGGTGGCGATCACGTCGAACTCGTCGGGCCGGGTCAGCACCTGCTGCAAGAAGATGTCGGCGATGGCGTCCTTCACCAGGGTGCGGTCGCCCGGCTTGCCGCCGCAGTCATCCCACGAGACGGCGGCGCCGGCGAACTCCTCCCGCGCCAGCTCGTACCCCCACTTCCGGAACGCGCCCTCGGTGAACTTCTGGATGTTGCCCTTGTGCACGAGGGTGACCGACGTGCGCCCCTTGGCGACCGCGTACTGGATGGCGGCCCGGATCAACCGCTTGGAGCCCGTCTCCGAGACCGGCTTCAGGCCCAGGCCGGAGTCGGCCCGGACGTTCCAGCCGAACTCGTCGTGGAGGAACTCGATGAGCCGCTTGGCCTCGTCGGTCCCCTCCTCCACCTCCAAGCCGGCGTACACGTCCTCGGTGTTCTCCCGGAAGATCACCATATCGACCTTCTCGGGGTGCTTGACCGGCGACGGCACGCCCCGGAACCACCGCACCGGGCGCAGGCACACATAGAGGTCGAGCAGTTGGCGCAGGGCGACGTTGAGGCTGCGGATCCCGCCGCCCACCGGCGTCGTCAGCGGCCCCTTGATCCCGACGACGTGGTCCCGGAAGGCGGTCACCGTCTCATCTGGGAGCCACGACCCCGTCTCGTCGAACGCCTGCTGGCCGGCCAGCACCGGCAGCCACGCGATGCGCTTGCCGTACCGGGCCACGGCGGCGTCGAGCACGGCCTGGGTCGCGGGCCAGATGTCGACGCCGATCCCATCGCCGCGGATGAAAGGGACGACCGGCTCGTCGGGGACGTTCAGCCGGCCGTCAGTCTCGACCGTGATCCGCTGGGGGGCCATCGCGGGAGGTTAGCCACCGGCGAATCGACCGCCTTTCCTGCGGCCGGTCCCGGCCTCTCCGCGGGCGCCGTCGGCCCCGACGGTGGCCCCGTTCACGGCGCTGCAAGCGCTAGCGTGATCGCCGGGCGGCAGCAGCCGCCTCGGGAGGTAGCTCACCGACGAGCCCGGCGCTCAGGCGCCGGGCAGGCCCAGATTGCCGTAGATCTCGCGGGTCGCGGTCGAGCGGTTGAGGGTGTAGAAGTGCAGGCCGGGCGCGCCGGCGTCGAGCAGTTGCTGGCACAGCTCGGTGGCGATGGTGATGCCCTCCCGCCGCACCGCCTCGGGGTCGTCGCCGGCCGCCTCGAGGCGGGCCACCACCTCGGGCGGCACCTCGCAGCCGCTCAGCTGGGCCATCCGCCGCACCGCCTTGAGGTTGGTGATGGGCATGATCCCGGGCAGCACCGGCTTGTGCATGCCCCGGTCGGACAGCTCCTCCATCAGGCTGGTGTAGTCCGACAGGCGGAAGAAGAACTGGGTGATGGCGAAGTCGGCCAGCGTGAGCTTCTCCACGACATGGGCGCGATCGGCGTCACGGTTCCCGCAGGAGTTGGGGTGCAGCTCGGGGTGAGCGGCGACGCCGATGGAGAAGCCGCCGATGGCCCGGGCCAGCTCGACCAGCTCGACGGCGTGCTTCAACTCACCGAGGCCGGCCTCTTCCTCGGGAGGCGGGTCGCCGCCCAGCGCCAGGAGGTTCTCCACCCCGGCCTTGCGGAAATCGACCAGGACCTCGGCCAGCTCCAACCGGCTGTGCACCACACAGGTGAGGTGGGCCATGGGGGTCAGCGTCGTGGTGCGCAGCATGCCCACGACCAGGTCGTGGGTGCGCTGGCGGGACGAACGGCCGCCCCGGTACGTCACCGACACGAAGGAGGGCTCCAGCGGCGCCAGGTCCCGCAGGGTCCGCACCAGGGTCGCCTGCTCGTCGTCGGTCTTGGGGGGGAAGAACTCGAAGGAGAACGTCCGCCCCTGCATGAGCAGGTCGGCGATCTTGGCCATCAGCCCGCGCCCGCCCGGCCCGCCCGGCCTGCCCGGCCCGCCTCGCCCGCCCGTTGCTCGGCCAGGTCGACGGCGTTCTTCAGCAGCATGGCGCGGGTCATGGGCCCGACGCCGCCCACCCGGGGCGTGATCCAACCGGCCACCTCGGCCACCCCCTCCTCAACGTCGCTCACGATCCGTTTCCCCTCCATCGTCACGCCCGCCCCCACCACCGCCGCGCCGGGCTTGACCCAGCCGGGCTTGACCAGGCCGGGCGAACCCGCGGCCGCCACCAGGATGTCAGCCTGGCGGGTGTAAGAGCCCAGGTCGGCCACGCCGGTGTGCACGACGGTAACCGCCGCGTTGGCGTTGGGCCGCTTCAGCGCCAGCAGCAACGCCAGCGGGCGGCCGATGGTCAGCCCCCGCCCGATGATCACCACGTGGCGGCCGGCGATCTCCACGCCGTGGCGCACGAGCAGTTCGACGATGCCGTTCGGCGTGCAGGGGATGGCGCCGGGGGCGCCTTGCGCCAGCCGGCCCAGGTTCACCGGGTGCAGCCCGTCGACGTCCTTGGCGGGCTCGACCGCCATGAGCGCCGCCTGCTCGTCGAGGTGGGCCGGCAGCGGCGTCTGCACGAGGAACCCGTCGACGGCGTGATCGGCGTTGTAACCGGCGATCAGGGCATAGAGCGCCTCAGTGGTCGTCGCCGCGGGCAGGGCCTCGCTGCCGAAGGAGGCGATGCCCACCTCGGCGCAGTCCTGGTGCTTCAGGCGGACGTAGGCCGCCGAGGCGGGGTCGTCGCCCACGAGGATGGTCCCCAGCCCGGGCACCACGCCCCGGTCCCGCAGCGCCGCCACCCGTTCCGTCAGCTCAGCGCGGATCTGGGCGGCGACGGCCGCCCCGTCGAGGATCGCCGCGCCCACTAGTGCCGGAACTGCCGTTCGCCGGTGAACACCAGGGCGACGCCGTGCTCGTCGGCGGCGTCGACCACCTCCTGGTCCCGCACGCTGCCGCCCGGCTCGATGACGGCGGACACGCCCGCGGCCGCCACCATGTCCAGGCCGTCCCGGAAGGGGAAGAAGGCGTCGGACGCCGCCGCGCCCCCCTTGGCCCGGCCCGCCGCCTTGCGCACCGCCAGCTCGCCCGGGTCGACCCGGTTCTGCTGGCCCGCCCCGATGCCCACCGCCATCCCGCCCGCGGCGAGCACGATGGCGTTGGACTTGACGTATGCGCACACCCGCCAGGCCAGCTCGATGTCGTCCCACTGCTCGCCGGTGGGCGCCACCCGGGAGACGACCCGCCACTCGTCCCGCCCGGCGGCGAAACGGTAGGGCGCCTGCACGAGCCAGTCGGACGGGCCCAGCGGGCGCAGGTGGCGGCCCTCGGGCGCCGGCGGGCCGGCTTCCAGCAGGCGAGTGTTCTTCCGCTTGGCCGCGAACCGTGCGAGGGCGCCGGGCGAGAACGACGGAGCGATCACCACGTCGGCCTTGGGGTTGGCCACCATCTCCTCGGCCAGGGCGTCGTCGACCGGGCGGTTCAGGGCCACGATCCCGCCGAAGGCCGACATCGAGTCGCACTCGAAGGCCCGCTCGTAGGCGGTGGCGATGCCTCCCGCATCCTCGCTGGCCACGGCCAGGCCGCACGGGTTGGCGTGCTTGATGATGGCCGCCGCCGGGCGGGCGCCCAGGGGGCCGAGGTCGTGCACGAGGCGCCAGGCCGCTTCGGCGTCGGCCAGGTTCAGGTACGACAGCTCCAGGCCGCCGTGCTGGCGCACGCCGTCCCAGAACGACGGAGCGCCCGACAGCACCCGGTAGCGCGCTCCCTGCTGGTGGGGGTTCTCGCCGTAGCGCAGCTCGCCCGCCCGCTCCAAGGCCAGGTGCACGGTGGGAGGCAGGCCGCCGCCGGCCGGGTCGAGCCAGGTGGCGATGGCCGCGTCGTAGGCGGCGGTGTGGGCGAAGGCGGCCCGCGCCAGCCGCCGGCGGGTCCCCGCGGACAGGCTGCCGCCGGACGCACCCAGCTCGGCCAGGACCGGCTCGTACTCCCCGGGTTCGACCACCACCCCGACCGAATCGTGGTTCTTGGCCGCCGCCCGCAGCATGGTCGGGCCCCCGACGTCGATGGTCTTGATCGAGGGCCGGGCGAGGAACGGGTACAGGTTGCAGACCACCAGGTCGATGGGCGTGATCCCACCGGCCTCCAGCTGAGCCATGTGGGCGGGATCGGACCGGTCGGCGAGGATCGCCCCGTGGATGGCCGGGTGGAGCGTCTTGACCCGTCCCCCCAGCATTTCCGGGCTGCTGGTGAGCCGCTCGACGGGGATCACAGGCAGGCCCGCCTCCTCCAGCGCGGTGGCCGTCCCGCCGCTCGCCACCAGGTCCCACCCCCGCGCCCGCAGCCCCCGGGCGAACCCGACCAGCCCGGTCTTGTCGTACACAGAGAGCAACGCCCTCACGTGACGAACGCCCGGATCGTCTCGGGGTAGAGCCGGCGCTCCACCACCTTGATGCGCTCGTGCAGGGTGTCGACGGTGTCGCCCGGCAGCACCGGCACGGCCTCCTGGGCGAGGATCGGGCCGCTGTCGACCTCCAGGGTGGCCACGTGGATGGTGACGCCGGTGACCTTGACGCCGGCGGCCAGGGCGTCCTCCACGGCGCGGGCGCCCCGGAAGGAGGGGAGCAGGGCGGGGTGGGTGTTCAGGACCCGTCCCTCGTAGGCGTCAAAGATCGGCTTCTCCAGGATGACCATGAACCCTGCCATGGCCACCACGTCGACGCGGTGGCTTTTCAGAGCGTCGACGACGGCGAGGGTGAACTCGACCCGGTCCGCGCCCGGGCCCGCCCAGGGAACCAGCGCGCTCGGCACGCCGTGGGCGGCGGCGACCTCGGTGGCCCCGCACGGCCGGTCGACGACCACCACCGCGACCGGGAGCCCGGCCGCGAGGATCGCCGCCAGGTTCGTCCCGCTGCCCGATGCCAAGACCCCGATGCGCACGTCCTCACCCGAACGTACCAAACCATCGTTTCGCTCTCCGACTTTGGCCCGGCCCCTGACCAGCC
>Ga0187893_10006578_pt1 | contig 19758 bp, 20 predicted proteins | sample MA1701074metaG_FD_139574 | JGI IMG/M metagenome (GOLD analysis project Ga0187893, IMG submission 139574) | White microbial mat communities from a basaltic lava cave in the Kipuka Kanohina Cave System on the Island of Hawaii, USA - MA170107-4 metaG ...
AAAGGACTTGTTCAGAACATGATCGGGCAGCAAAAAAGCTCGAATCGCACTCGAATCGCGTTCCCCGAATCGATTTCCATGTGGTCGCAGTCATTCGCGGCTACTTCTTCAGAGATTCCTTAGTTGGCCGGCTACCTGAAGCACTCGATCGACGGGAATCGCGAAGTTCAGGTTCTGGCCGTCTTGAACATAGAAGGTGGTGATCCCGACGAGGTTGCCGCCCGAATCGAAGAGCCCGCCGCCACTCGATCCCGGGGAAATCGCGGCGTCGGTCTGCACGAACAACTCACCACGAATAGTCCGAAGCGCCGAGACAAGACCACCGGAGAGCGTCAGATCGAGTCCCTGTGGCGCGCCGATCGCGTAGATCGGTTGCCCCACACGCAGCTTTGCCACGCTGCCTGCGGTGACTGGAGGCGCCGCCAGGTGCCGCACCCGTAGAATGCATACGTCCGCGCCATCGGACCCCTGTTCGATGGAGGCGTTGCGCAGCTCGCGGCCGGCGCCGGCAAGATAGATCCGTGGCCCGCGAAGCCCTTTCGGGCGCACGACGTGACAATTCGTGGCGACGCGCTCTGGCGCGATCACGACACCACTGCCCGTCGCCAAGGTGCGCCCGCGTTCATCGTGAACCTGGACCACGACCACGCTGCGCGACGCGATTCTGAAGACCTCTTCGGGCGCTGCTCCGAACGCCTGAGGCAAGCCGATTGCGGAAACGACCGTTGAAATCATGATGGTGTTTCGCACGTCGCACCTTCCGATTCTTGACCTCCGTTGAGTTTACCCGCTCTCTAGGGAGGATTCTGGGTGCGCTGCGGGCCCATGCACTCTTGACCCCGCTGCACGACACGGTAGGCTCGCGTGGTGCTGACGAAGATCATTTCCGGCGGTCAGACTGGGGTTGACCGCGGTGCTCTCGATGCCGCGCTTGCCGCCGGATTTCCGTGCGGCGGTTGGTGCCCGGAGGGGCGCATGGCCGAGGACGGTCCGATCGCGCCCCGGTATCCAGTGACCGAGCTACCGGGCGCGGGCTATCGCCAGCGCACGCGCCAGAACGTGGTCGATTCCGATGGAACCCTCGTCGTCTACTTCGGCGAACTTGCTGGCGGCACGCGGGAGACCGTGCGCTTTTGCGAGCGCTTTCAAAAACCGGCTCTGATCGTCAACGGTGAAGCCGTCAATCCGGCCCAGGTGGCGGCGCAGGCCGCTGACTTCGTGAAGGCGCGCGCGATTGCCGTGCTCAATGTCGCCGGCGCGCGCGAGAGCACCCGACCTGGCGCCCGGGCGTTCGCCGAGAGCGCGGTTCGGGATCTGCTGGTGGTGCTCCGGGCGCGTGGCTGAGAACGTTGGCGGCGGTGCGAAAGCACGCGGCGCGCGAGGACTGCAGCAGACGAGCGTATTTCCGTACCAGCGTCCGTACAGGCTTAGTATTTATCGTAAGCCGTTGATTCTTGGTGGGCGGTACTGGGATCGAACCAGTGGCCCCTGCTGTGTGAGAGCAGTGCTCTACCGCTGAGCTAACCGCCCGCCGCCGCGAAACGCGCGCGCGAGGGGCGAATTTTAAGCCAAAATGCGCCCGATGAGCATCAAGGGCAAGGCCTGCCTCGCCGGCGCGTACGAGCATCCGACGCGCAAGGCGGAAAACAAATCCGTCGCGCAATTGCACGCCGAGGTGGCGAAGGGCGCGCTCGACGACGCGGGCCTGACGAAGCAGGACGTCGACGGCTATTTCTGCGCCGGCGACGCGCCCGGGCTCGGGCCGCTGTCTATGGCGGACTACATGGGCCTGAAGCTGCGGCACCTGGATTCCACCGACACCGGCGGCACCTCCTACCTGATCCATGTCGCGCACGCGGCGCAGGCGATCGCGCTCGGCAAATGCAACGTCGCGCTCGTGACGCTCGCGGGCCGGCCGCGCTCGGAGGGGCATAGCGGCACGCAGCCGCGCACCTTCGCCGCCAACCTGCCGGATGCGCCGTTCGAAGCGCCCTACGGCATCGTCACCACCAACAGCTACGCCATGGTGGCGATGCGCCACATGCACGAATTCGGCACCACGAGCGAGCAGCTCGCCTGGGTCAAGGTCGCGGCCTCGCACCACGCGCAGCACAACCCGCACGCGATGCTGCGCGAAGTGGTGACGGTGCAGGAGGTGCTCGACTCGCCGATGGTCGCCGATCCGCTGCACCGCATGGACTGCTGCGTGGTGAGCGACGGCGGCGGCGCGCTCGTCGTGACGCGGCCCGAGATCGCGAAAAGCCTGGCGGGACAAATGCAGCGCCCGCTCGTGAAGCTGATCGGCGCGGGCGAAGCCTCCAAGGGTCAGGCGGGCGGCAACCTCAGCCTCACCACTTCGGGCGCGGCCTGGTCGGGCGCTGCCGCTTTCGCGGAAGCCGGCGTCAAGCCCGCCGACATCCAGTACGTGTCGATCTACGACAGCTTCACCATCACGGTCGTGGTGCAGCTCGAGGACCTCGGCTTCTGCAAGAAGGGCGAAGGCGGCAGGTTCGTTGCCGGCGGGAACCTCATTTCCGGCTCGGGCAAGCTGCCGTTCAACACCGACGGCGGCGGCCTGTGCAACAACCATCCGGGCAATCGCGGCGGCATGACGAAAGTCATCGAGGCGGTGCGCCAGCTGCGCGGCGAAGCGCACCCGCAGGTGCAGGTGAAGAATTGCGGCCTCGCGCTCGCGCAGGGTACGGGCGGCCAACTCGGCACGCGGCACGGCAGCGCCACGCTGATCATGGAGCGGGGATGATGGAGCGGAAAATCCCCGCGCCGGCGGTAAACCCCGAAAACAGGCCGTTCTTCGACGCGGCGGCGAACGGCAAGCTGGTCCTGAAATTCTGCAACGCCTGCGAGCAATACCATCACTATCCGCGCTCGCACTGCCCGCACTGCTTTTCGAGCGACACCGAGTGGCTTGACGCGAAAGGCAGCGGCACGATCTACACCTGCAGCGTGCTGCGCCGCGGCGTGCCGGTGCGCTACTGCATCGCCTATGTGACGCTGGAAGAGGGCGTCAGCATGCTCACCAACATCGTCGACTGCGACCTCGACACGGTGAAAATCGGCATGAAGGTCAAAGTCGTGTTCAAGCCCACCGACGGCGGCCCGCCCGTGCCGATGTTCACCCCTGCCTGACAGTACTGCCGGCTCGCGTCACCGCCTTGTGCAGCAGGCCGCCTGCAATCATCGCGACGACGAACACGATCGATTCCGTCGAAAGCGCCGAGAGCGCCGTGATCGCGGGGCCGGGGCAGTAGCCGGCGATGCCCCAGCCGATGCCGAAGATCGCGGCACCGGCGACCAGAGGCAGATCGACGTCCCGCCGCGTGGGCAGCTCGAATTTTTCCGACCACAGGGGCTTTTCATTCTTGAGTACGGAACGAAAGGCGACAACAGTCACCGCTACCGCGCCTCCCATCGTCAGCAGCAGGCTCGCGTCCCAGTTGCCGGAAATGTCGAGAAAGCCGAGCACCTTTTTCGGATTTGCCATGCTGGAGACCCACAGCCCGGTGCCGAAGACGAATCCGGCGCCCAGCGCCGAGACGAGAGCCTTCATGACGCTACGCCGAGAAGGTGGCGCGTTACGTAGACCGAGGCCATGCCGCTTGCCATGAACACGATCACGGCGACAAGCGAGCGCGCCGACAAACGCCCCAGCCCGCAGACGCCGTGGCCGCTGGTGCAGCCACCGCCCATGCGCGTGCCGAAGCCGACGAGCAACCCAGCGGCCGCGGCCCAGACGAGCGGGAAACCCTCGCGCAGCGGCACCGGCGCGCCTGCCGCCTGCCAGGCGAGGCCGGCGAGCAGCAGCCCCGAGATGAACCACGCGCGCCACTCTGCGACGGGTGGCGAGAACAGGCCGTGCAGAATTCCGCTCACACCGGCGATGCGGCCGTTGGCGGCGAGCAGCCAGACGCTCGCCAGGCCGATGAGGGCGCCGCCGGCGAGCGCGGAAATCGGGGTAAAGTCATGCATATGGTTTTCCTCCGCCAGCCATGATTTTCCGCCAGCTGTTCGATCCGCAGTCGTCCACCTATACCTATCTCCTCGCCGATTCTCTCACGCGCGAAGCGCTGCTGATCGACCCGGTGTTCGACCATGCGCGGCGCGATGCGGCGCTGATCGAGGAACTGGGCCTGAAGCTGAAGTTCACGCTCGAGACGCACGTGCATGCGGACCACGTCACCGGCGCGGCGCTGCTCAGGCGCAGGCTCGGTTCGCAGATCGCGCTCTCGAAGGCGAGCGGCGCCGAGGGCGCCGACCGCTACCTGGGTGACGGCGACGCGGTGGGCTTCGGCAAGCGTGCCGTGGAGGCGCGCGCCACGCCCGGGCATACCGGCGGCTGCCTGAGCTACGTGCTCGATGACCGCTCGATGGCCTTCACCGGCGATGCGCTGCTGATTCGTGGCTGCGGCCGCACTGATTTCCAGCAGGGCAGCGCGCCGCTCCTGTTCCAGTCGGTGCGCGAGCGGCTGTTTTCGCTCCCCGAAAATTGCCTGCTGTACCCGGGCCACGATTACCGCGGGCTCACGGTCTCCAGCGTGGGCGAGGAGAAGAAGTACAATCCGCGCCTCGCGCTAGGCATAGGCGAAGCTGATTTCGTCGGCTACATGACGCATCTCGGCCTCGCGCACCCGAAACTGATAGATGTGGCGGTACCGGCCAACCTGCGCTGCGGCCGCCCGGAGAAGGAAGACATGAGCAACGCAAGCGACAATGATTGGGCGCCGCTGTCCTGCACTTTTGCGGGCATCTGGGAACTGCAGCCCGAGTGGCTGGCGGAGAACCCGGGCTCGGCCCAGATCGTGGACGTGCGCGAGCCGGATGAATTCACCGGCGCGCTGGGCCACATCGCGGGCGCGAAGCTCGTTCCGCTGGGTACTCTTTTGAGCAGTACGGAACAAATATCGAAGGAAAAACCGGTCGTCGTGGTTTGCCGCTCCGGCGCGCGCTCGGCGCAGGCCACGGTGATGCTGCGGGGTGCGGGTTTCAGCAAAGTGGCAAATCTTGCCGGCGGCATGCTGCGCTGGCGCGCGCAGCGGCTACCGGCGGAAGGCGGCACGGACTGAAAAGCTCCGCCTGGCGATGAGCGTGCGCACGCGGTTTGCCCCGTCCCCGACCGGCTTCCTGCACATCGGCGGCGCGCGCACGGCGCTTTTCTGCTGGGCCTACGCGCGGCGCCACGGCGGCAAGTTCATCCTCCGGATCGAGGACACCGACCTCGAGCGTTCGACCGAAGTTTCCGTCAACGCGATCCTGGAGAGCATGAAGTGGCTCGGCCTCGACTGGGACGAAGGCCCGTTCTTCCAGATGCAGCGCCTGCCGCGCTACCGGGAAGTGGCGGACAAGCTGATCGCGGACGGGCACGCCTATCCGTGCTGGGCGACGAAGGAAGAGCTCGAGGAATTGCGCACCCGGCAAAGGCAGAACAACGAGAAACCGCGCTACGACGGCCGCTGGCGCCCGGCGCGCGCACAAGGATTGAAAAGACCGGAAGGGGTAAAGCCGGTCATTCGTTTCAGAACCCCCGACGAGGGCGAAGTCGGATGGAACGACCTCGTCAAGGGTCCGATCAGTTTCCCGAACCAGGAACTGGACGACCTGGTGCTGTTGCGGGCCGACGGCGTGCCGACTTACAACTTCGGCGTGGTGGTGGACGACCTCGACATGCATATCACGCACGTGATCCGCGGCGATGACCATGTCAATAACACCCCGCGTCAGCTGCATATATTCAGAGCTCTGGCCAGGGAACAGGAAATACCCAGTTTTGCCCACCTGCCCATGCTTCTCGGCGCCGATGGCGAGCGCCTGTCCAAGCGCCACGGCGCAGTGAGCGTGATGCAGTACAAGGACGAAGGCTTCCTGCCCGAGGCGCTGGTCAATTACCTCGCGCGCCTGGGCTGGTCGCACGGCAACGAGGAGGTATTTGCGCGCGAGAAACTGGTTGAGTGGTTCGACCTCGCGCACGTCAGCCGCTCGCCGGCGAAATTCGACCCGGAAAAGGCGCTGTGGATGAACCAGCAATACATCAGGAATGCGGACGATTCCCGTCTTGCCGTTCTTTTAGGTTCTTTTCTTGATGCCAAGGCAGGTCCACCCCTGGAAAGGGTCGTGGCCCTGCTCAAGGACCGCGCGCACACGCTGCAGCAACTGGCCGAGGCGGCGCGCCTTTTCTATGTCTACGAAGCGCCCGCGGCGAAGAACCTTGCCGAGGCGTTGAACGCGAAGACGCGCCCCGCGCTGCAGATGCTTGCGGCGAAGCTGGCGGCCACGCCCTGGGAGCGCAAGGCGCTCGCCGCGGTGATCGCGGAAGTGCTGAAGGCGAGCGGTCTCAAGATGCCCGAACTCGCGATGCCCGCGCGGCTGCTGGTCACGGGCCGCACCCAGACGCCGTCGCTGGATGCGGTGCTCGAATTGATCGGGCGCGAACTCGTCCTCGCGCGCCTCGCGCAACATTTGCAAGGAGCCTGAGATGAGAATCCTGCTCGCGCTCGCAAGCGCCGCCGTTTGCCTGCCCGCTGCCGCCCAGGGCATGGAACCCGGCGAATGGGAAATCCGCACCGTCATCTCCTCGTCCATGATGCAGGTGCCTCAGGTCGCCACCGGCGTCCAGTGCATAACGCCCGCGGACGCCAGGGACCCGACGCGCTTCGCCGTGCGTGAAACCTCCGGCTGCGTCGTCAAGCCCGGCGCGCGCAGCGCCAGCAGCTACAGCTGGACGGTCAGCTGCGATCAGGGCATGAACGGCGCCGGCAAGGCGAAATTCGCCGGCGCCAGTTTCGAGAGCGAAATGCGCTCCAGCGTTAATTTCCAGGGCGTCAAGATGGAAATCCTCACCGCGACAACGGGCAAGCGCCTCGGGCCGTGCGCGGCGAAGAAGTAGGCGCCGGATTCTGTTGTCGCGCCAAGTACATGCCGCTATAATTGCGCCCCTTGCGTGGGGGTATAGCTCAGCTGGGAGAGCGCTTGCATGGCATGCAAGAGGTCAGCGGTTCGATCCCGCTTACCTCCACCACCAAGACTCAAAGTTTCGCCTCCAGTCCCGATCGTCTAGAGGCCTAGGACATCGCCCTTTCACGGCGGTAACCGGGGTTCGAATCCCCGTCGGGACGCCAGCCTTGTCGCGTGTGGCGTAAAGCCGCCGGCGCGCACAATGTTTTGCAAATATGCCTGCGAATTGAGTGGCTTAGTCTTTTCGGGCTATTGCTGGAGCAGAAGGAAAACCCTAAACTGGCATCGAGTTGCATACTTGATTTGTCCAATGCCAACTGAAAAGAGAGCGCTACCAATGAAACCGAGTCGGCACGTAGTGGGCATTCTGAGGAAATCGGCAATTGCCATCGCTGCGGCGTTGGCCTGTGCGGGTGCCCAGGCGCAGACGACAACGACCTATGACTTCGGCGTTTCACTGTCCGGGCCTGCTTCTCCCTCCGCATCGTTCGCGACGCTGTCCGCTACGCAGTCCGCCAACGGTCGGAACTACTCGTTCAGCCTGTCGCTCGCCGGCAATTTCGGAAGCCTTTTCGGGAATTCGAATGCGTTCATCCGGACTGTGCTGTTCAATACGAACGCCACGGACCCGGTACCGAGTTCCGTGGCGTTGGCGTCCGGTGCATGGGGCGTGAACGCGATCAGCTACAGCGCCAACGCTCCGCAGGTCGGCAGCGTTTCCTTCGATTTCACTGAGACATTCGGCGCCAACGCTGGCAACAAACCGGGCAATCGGCTCACGTCGGGTGAAAGTGTGCAGTGGTTTACGAACTTTGCGAATGCGACCGATTTCGTCGCGCCGCAGTTCGCGCTCCATGTCCAGAGCATCGGCAGCAACGGCGCCAGCGGCTGGTATACACCGACGGTGTCGCCGATCCCCGAGCCGGAGACCTACGCGATGCTGCTTGCCGGCCTCGGCCTGCTCGGGATTGCAGCGCGGCGCAGAAAGCTGAAGCAAGCGGCTGCAGCGTAGCCGTTCCCGGCGGCGCTCCAACGAACCCCGCTGCGGCGGGGTTTTTCTTTGCCCACGCCTGCAGGTGCATATGGCAGGATAGAGTCATGTCGAAAGTCAGGCGCATCCTGGTCGTTGATGACGACGAGTCGGTTCGGCTGTTGCTGCTCCGGATCCTCGAATCCGTCCCCGCGCTCGAGGTGACGCTTGCCAACGGCGGCCAGGAAGCCCTGAATCTGGCTGCCGAGCAGGGCTACGATCTCATCCTGCTCGACTTGCTGATGCCGGGAATCGGCGGCATCGAGGTCCTCGGCCGGATCCGCGACTCCTCGCGCAACAAGGCGACGCCGGTCATCATCGTTTCCGTGATGGCCGACGCCGATACCAAGATCGTTTGCAGGTCGCTGGGCGTGAGCGAATACCTCGTCAAGCCGATCAAGCGCAACGCAGTGCTCGCGGCAGTCAGCGCTCAGCTCGGCGCCTAGAAACAAAAAAACCCCGCCGAGGCGGGGTTTTGTAGGGCTGCTGATTGAAGCCGTCTAGAGCGCGCCCCGCCGCCTGCGACGTGCAACGAAGCCCATTAAGCCAAGGCCGGCGAGCAGCATGGCGTAGGTCTCCGGCTCGGGAATCGCCGTCACGGGCGGGGCCGTGAAGTCAGCGACAACAAAGAGCGACGAATGGTTCCGTTCATCGTTGTACCAATACGTCCTACCCGTTATGGAACTGGTTTGGAGAAAGGAATCTCCCGCCCCCGCGCCGTCGATCACCTGATACCGGAGGTTGCTCACCGTGATGCCGCTCAGGCTGAATGAATTCCTGAGATTGGTCAGGTCGGCGAGCTCGAAACCGTAGATCGAATCGCCCGTGGGATTGATCGGATTCCTGATCGTCAGGGCAAACGGCTCGCCGCCTCTCGGATCCGGGCCCGACGGAGTGGTGAATCTGAGGTCCAGGGTCCATCTGACGCCCAGTTCGTCGAGGGAATTGTTCAGCCTAAGCGTCGCGCTGTTGTACCAGTCGAGCTCGCCAATCCTGACCCCGTAGGCATTCGTATTGGCGTTGATGCTTAGGTCGACCGCGGTCAAGGTGCTTGGATTGACGAAATCGGTCCTCCGATGCTGGCTCCCCCACTGCACCTGGGTCCTGGAGCCATTCGCGCTGGTGTTGATGATGCGGCAGTCCCGGTCGCTGCCAGAACTATCGCAACTCGAAAGATTGGAGAACGAACCCTGTCCAGTTCCGATCACAGGGGCGGCATGTGCATGGCCTGCAAAAAAGGCCAAAGCCGCCACGACCGGGGCAAGCGCAATTTTCTTGGTAATTTTCATATCAATTTCCCCCGAATTGTTTGGCAATCCCACTACCGCAAATTTTTCTTCGCGGTGCCACAGTATGAAGAGAGGCCGGAAAAATAACTGTGAACCTTTGTTAGAAACTGTCATCCCTGTAAGCTAAGGAATTCGCTCCCGGGGATGCGTTTCCAGGCTGCAGACCAGGAGCCCAACTGAGGTAGTCCGTTTGGACTACCAGAAACGGTACTGATGCTGCGCAAGGGCGGAAAAACCCAACGGCGCCTGAAGAACATCGCCTGGCGCTGGCGGCGGCCGGCATGGGCTGAAAACCAGGGCGTCTGGCTGCCCTGCAGCCAGCCCGGCATCGCGCCGGGAATCGCGCGCGAAATCTACCTGGGCGAATACGAGAGCCGCGAAATCGACATCGTGTCGCGGCGGCTCGAAGCCGCCGACGTGGTGCTCGAGGTCGGCGCCGGCCTGGGTTTCCTCTCGGCCTACTGCGCGAAGAGGATCGGCGGCGACCGGGTGCACGCTTTCGAGGCCAACCCGGCGCTGATGCCGCTGATCCGCGCCACGCACGAGCGCAACCGCGTCGCACCCGCGGTCCACAACGTGCTGCTCGCGCGCGGCGAAGGCGAGCGCACTTTCTACGTCGAGGCCGATTTCTGGGCTTCCTCCACCACCGCGCGCACGCCACAGGCCAGGGCGATCCAGGTGCCGCAGCGCGACCTCAACGCCGAACTGCTGCGCATCGCGCCGACCTTCCTCATCGTCGACATCGAGGGCGGCGAGGGTGAATTTTTCGCCTGTGCCGGCCTCGCCGGGGTGGCGAAGGTCTGCGTCGAGATCCATCCCGACGTGATCGGCAACGACGGCGTCTCGGCCGTCTTCGCGCGGCTGCTGGCGCAGGGTTTCGCGCTGGATTTCCGCCTCATCAGGAAGAACGTGTTCTTTTTCTACCGTGCGCGGCGGAACGCCGCGATGCGCCGCGACGGCTCGCCCGACGCGTAGGAGCGCGCGAACTCGTCGATGCTCGCGCGCACGCTCTCGGCGAGCGGCGCTTCCTCCCAGAGCCTGCACAGGCGCTTCTGCGCCCGGATCGCCTCCGGCTCGCCCGCAAGGATGGCGTCGAGTGTTTTATCCGTTTGGCTGTTCAAATCTTCAACGCCACAGATTTTCTCGACCAGACCCCAGGCCAGCGCGGTCTGCGCGTCGATCGTTTCTCCAGTCATGACGAGCCAGCGCGCGCGGCCGGTGCCGACGATGCGCGGCAGCATGGCCGCTTCCACCACCGAGGGGATGCCGAGGCGCACTTCGGGCATGCCGAAGTGCGCCGTGTCGACGGCGATGCGCAGGTCGCAGCAGGCGGCGAGCTCCAGCCCCGCGCCCAGGCACCAGCCGTTGATGCGCGCGATCACCGGCACCGGGCAATCGCGCACCGCGGCGCAGGCGGCGTGGATGAGGCCGATGAATTCGCGCGCCGAGGCCGGATCGAGCGAGCGCAACGTGTCCAGGTCGGCGCCGCCGATGAAGGCTTTCTCTCCTGCGCCTGTCACGACCACAGCGCGCAGCAGCGGATTTTGTTCTATTTCCTTTATTGCCCTTTGAAATTCCTGAAGAGCTTGAGGCGTAAGAATATTCAACTTGCGCGGGTTGTCGATCGTGACGCGCGCGACCGCGCCCCCGCTGCGGGTTTCGAGTTCGGTCCGGATCAAGCGGCGGCGCGGGCTGTCGAGGACGCCGCTTGCGGCGTTGGCGACACCGCCGCCTCGAGCTTGCGCGCGTCGGCGTCGAACTTGCGGATGCCGTCGGAGAGCTTCTCGACCGCCATGGCGTCGGTGTTGTGCTGCCAGAGGAAAGACTTCTGGTCCAGGGGTGTCTTTTCGATGGCAAGCCTTTGCGCCTTGTCAGGCGAAAGCATGCGCTCGACTTCCCCGTCCTGATTTGACAGCTTTTCAAGCAAATCAGGAGCGATCGTAAGCAGGTCGCACCCGGCCAGCTGCAGGATCTGCCCGGTCTTGCGGAAGCTCGCGCCCATGACCTGCGTCGCGTAGCCGTGCTTCTTGTAGTAGCCGTAGATCTTCGTCACCGAGGCCACACCCGGGTCTTCCGCGACCGGGATGTCCTCGAGCTTGCGCGCCGCCTTGTGCCAGTCGTAGATGCGCCCGACGAAGGGCGAGATCAGCGTCACGCCCGCATCGGCGCAGGCCACCGCCTGGGCGAAGGAGAAGAGGAGCGTCATGTTGCAGTGGATCCCCTCGCGCTCGAGCCGCTCGGCGGCGCGGACGCCCTCCCAGGTGCTCGCGAGCTTGATGAGGACGCGCTCGCGCTTCACGCCCTGGGCTTCATAGAGCGCGATGAAGCGCCTGGCTTTCTCGATGGACCTGTCCTGGTCGAAGGACAGCCGCGCATCGACCTCTGTCGAGACCCGCCCCGGGATGTGCTTGAGGATTTCGCAGCCGAAATTGACGAACAGCTGGTCCATGTCCCGCGCCATTAGGTGCCTGAAGCGCGGGTCTTGCGCCGCCGAGAGCAGGAGCGAGGGGTTGGTGGTCGCGTCCTGCGGGCGCCATTTCGCCACCGCGTCGATGTCGCCCGAATCGGCCACCACCACCGAGTGTTTCCTGAGGGAATCGAGCAGGCTCGCCATGGCACAATTTTACAGAACCTGACATTCCGGACCGCAACGCCGCGTCGCCTCAGCAGCCGGCCGTAGGGTTTTGAAAACTAAGACTTTCCTTGCCCTGCGCAGCAGAGTAGACTGCGACGCACCAAAGCATACCGGGGGATCCGGCGTTGCAGCCTACCGACATCAGGAAGCCCGACTACTTTCATAAAGTCGTCGATTGCCAATGGGCCTGCCCGGCCCACACCCCGGTTCCCGAATACATCCGCTTGATCGCCGCCGGAAAGTACGGCGATGCCTACATGGTCAACTGGGAATCCAACGTGTTCCCGGGAATCCTCGGGCGCACCTGCGACCGTCCCTGCGAACCTGCCTGCCGCCGCGGCCGCGTCGAGGATGAAAACCTCGCGAAACCGGAACCCGTGGCGATCTGCCGCCTGAAGCGCGTCGCCGCGGACCTCAAGGACGGGGACGAAATCGCGGAAAAAATAAATTCGAGAAAGCAGACCAAATCGAACGGCATGAAGATCGCCTGCGTCGGTGCGGGCCCCGCGTCCCTCACCGTGGCGCGCGACCTCGCGCCGCTCGGCTACGAGGTGACCGTGTTCGACCAGGACCCGAAACCCGGCGGCATGATCTGGTCGCAGATCCCGCGCTTTCGCCTGCCCGAGGAAATCATCGATGAGGAGGTCGGATATATTTTGAATTTGGGTGTTTCTTTTGTGCAGAAAAAAATAACTTCAATGAAAAAACTTCTGAGCGAAGGCTATGACGCGATATTCGTGGGTTCGGGCGCGCCGCGCGGCCGCGATCTCGACCTTCCGGGCAGGAAGGAGGGCGCGAAGAACATCCATATCGGCATCGACTGGCTCTCCTCGGTGTCCTTCGGCCACACGACGAGGATCGGCAAGCGCGTCATTGTTCTCGGCGGCGGCAACACCGCCATGGACTGCTGCCGCACCTCGCGGCGCATCGGCGGCGACGACGTCAAGGTGATCGTGCGCTCGGGCTTCGCGGAAATGAAGGCGAGCCCCTGGGAGAAGGAAGACGCCGCGCACGAAGGCATCCCGATCCTGAATTTCCTGGTGCCGAAATCCTTCCAGGTGACCAGCGGAAAACTTTCCGGCATGGTCTTTGAAAAAGTAAAAGCTGAATATAAAGACGGAAGAAGAAACCTCGTCAATGCCGGCGAGCCGGATCAATTCTTCGAATGCGACGACGTGCTCGTCGCGGTGGGCCAGGAGAACGCCTTCCCCTGGATAGAGAAGGATGCAGGCATCGAGTTTGTTCAAGGCCTGCCAAAATTGAATGCGCAGACATTTCAGACCACCCTGCCGAACGTGTTCTTCGGCGGCGATTCGGCCTTCGGCCCGAAGAACATCATCTGGGCGGTCGCGCACGGCCATGATGCGGCGATTTCCATAGACAAGCTGTGCAACAGGGAAAACCTGGATGAGCGCCCCGCGCCGGGCATGAGCATGATGTCGCAGAAGATGGGCATCCACGAGTGGAGCTACGACAACGAGATCGCCAACGACCAGCGCTTCCCGGTGCCCTGGGCGGACATCAAGAAGACGCTGAAGAACGTGAAGATGGAGGTCGAGCTCGGCTTCGACGCCGCCACCGCCTGGAAGGAAGCGCAGCGCTGCCTGAATTGCGACATCCAGACCGTGTTCACGACGCAGCTGTGCATCGAGTGCGACGCCTGCGTCGACATCTGCCCGATGGACTGCATCAGCTTCACGCCGGATGGGGAAGAAAAAGACCTGAGGGGCAGATTAAGCGCGCCTGCCTTGAATTTGATTCAAGATCTTTACATCGGCGGACCCCTGAAAACCGGTCGCATCATGGTCAAGGACGAGGACGTCTGCCTGCACTGCGGCCTGTGCGCCGAGCGCTGCCCCACGGGCGCCTGGGACATGCAGAAGTCGCTCATCAAGATGACGACCGCGGGGCCGGCGGCGCGCTCGCCGCTCAAGCGCAGGGTGGAAAAAGCGGCATGAAAAAGCGCATCGAGGCGGTCAACGATTTCGTCGTCAAGTTCGCCAACATCAACGGCTCGGGCTCGGCCTCGGCCAACGAGCTCTTCGCGCGCACCTTCCTGCGCATGGGCGTGCCGGTGTCGCCGCGCAACATCTTCCCCTCCAACATCCAGGGGCTGCCGACCTGGTACGAAGTGCGCGTGACGGAGCAGGGGCACCTCGGCCGGCGCGGCGGCGTCGACCTGATGGTGGCGATGAACCCGCAGACCTGGGCGCAGGATCTGAAGGAAATCGAGCCCGGCGGCTACGTCTTCTACGACAACACCAAGCCGCTGCCGCCCTCGAAATTCCGCGACGACATCCACATCATCGGCATGCCGCTGACGGAAATCTGCAACGGCGCCTACAGCGACCCGCGCGAGCGGCAGCTGTTCAAGAACATCATCTACCTCGGCGCGCTCGCCGCGCTGATGGACCTCGAGCCCGGCGCCATCGCCGAGCTGATCGGCGAGCAGTACAAGGGCAAGGAAAAGCTGCTCAAGCCCAACCTCAACGCGCTGCAGCTGGGCCTGAACTATGCACAGGGGCATCTGAAGAACGCGCTGGGCCTGAAAGCAAAACGGGCCTATGCCGTCGGCGAAAAGATCTTCATCGAGGGCAACGCCGCGGCGGCGCTCGGCATGGTCTACGGCGGCGCCACCGTCTGCGCCTGGTACCCGATCACGCCTTCGTCGTCGCTGGCGGAGGCGTTTCAGAGCTATTGCGCCAGGCTGAGAGTGGATCCGGTCACAAAGAAGAATAAATTTGCGATCGTGCAGGCCGAGGACGAGCTCGCCTCGATCGGCATCGTCACCGGCGCGGGCTGGAACGGCGCCCGCGCCTTCACCTCCACCTCGGGCCCGGGCGTTTCGCTCATGACCGAATTCATCGGCCTCGCGTACTTCGCCGAGATTCCGGTCACCATCGTCAACGTGCAGCGCGGCGGGCCCTCGACCGGGATGCCGACGCGCACGCAGCAGGCCGACCTCCTTGCCTGCGCCTACGCGGGGCACGGCGACACCAAGCACCCGCTGCTCTTCCCCGAGGATCCGCACGAGTGCTTCGAGTTCTCGGCGCAGGCGCTCGACCTCGCCGACCGGCTGCAGACGCCGATCTTCCTCATGACCGACCTCGACATCGGCATGAACCACCGCCTCGCCAAGCCCCTGGTGTGGGACGACGCGCGCGCCTACGACCGCGGCAAGGTCATGACGCACGCGGAGCTCGAGGCCGGCAAGGACTTCGGCCGCTACCTCGACGTGGACGGCGACGGCATCCCGTACCGCACGCTGCCCGGCACGCACGAGAAGCGCGGCGCCTACTTCACGCGCGGCACCACCAAGAACGCCTACGCCAGCTATTCCGAAACCGGGCCGGACTACGTCTACAACGTCCAGCGCCTGCTGAAGAAATTCGAGACCGCCAAGACCCTGCTGCCCAAGCCGGTGCTGACCCCGGCCAAGGAACCGGCGCGCTTCGGCGCCATCTACTTCGGCTCGACCAGTCCCTCCATGTTGGAAGCTCTTGAATCTCTTTCTCTTAAATCGATTTTTATAAATGCGCTCCGGATTCGGAGCTTCCCGTTCCAGGACGAGATCTTCGACTTCGTGCAGTCGCACTCCAAGGTCTTCGTCATCGAGCAGAACCGCGACGCGCAGATGAAGACGCTGCTCGTCAACGACGCCGGCATCAATCCCGCATCGCTGATCTCGATCCTGCACTACGACGGCACGCCGATCACCGCGCGCTTCATCACGCAGGAGATCGCCCAGGTCGTCGCCGCGCTCAACGTGCGGCCGATCAAGAAGGACAAGGCGGCGTGAAACTGGTTTGGGTTTGCCTGGGATTCCTGGTAACCCAGCTTGCGTTCGCAGCCCCGGACGAAGCGGTCCTCGGCAAGGCCGCGGGCTATCCGGTATGCGCGATGGCGCAGGCCGGCGAGACGCGTTGCCTGGTCGGCACGGTCAGCCATGGCGACCAGATCTTCCCGGCGCGCAAGGTGGCAAAAGGCGCGGCGGCGCTGCCGCTCAAGCGCGCGGCGAGCGAACCGGTGCTGCGCTACAGCCACACCTTCGGCTCTTCCACGCTGGACGAATACCTCTCGCGCAACCGCACCACCGGCCTGCTGGTGCTGAAGGACGACACCATCCTCATCGAGCGCTACCAGTACGAGCGCAAGCCCGAGCACCGCATGGCTTCCTACTCGATGGCCAAGACCATCGTCAGCATGCTGTTCGGCATCGCGCTGGGCGAGGGGAAGATCAAGTCGCTCGACGACCGCGCCGAGGCCTATGTGCCGGAGCTGAAGGGCTACCCCTACGGCGAGACGCCGCTGCGCCATCTGCTCAGCATGTCCTCCGGCGTGCGCTTCACGGAGAACTACGGCGGCAACGACGACGTCTCGGTGCTTGCCCGCCTTTCGCTCGGGCAGCAGAGCGAAGGCGGGGCGGCGGCCGTCCTGCCGTTCCGCGACCGCGTGCGGCCGCCCGGGCAGAGATTCAGCTATTCCTCGGCCGAGACACAGGTGCTCGGCCTGGCGCTGCGCGCCGCGGTCGGCCGCAACCTATCCGAATACCTCTCGGGAAAAATCTGGCAGCCGATGGGCGCCGAGGCCGACGCCAGCTGGCTCATCGACAAGGGAGGCTACGAAGTCGCGTTCGGGTTCTTCAACGCCACGCTGCGCGACTATGCGCGCCTCGGCATGCTGCTCGCGAACGATGGCGCGCTAGCGGGCAGGCAGATCATTCCGGCGGACTGGGTAAAGGCAGCGACGACGGCGCCGGCGCCGCAGTTCCGGCCCGGGCAGGCGCACAGCTACTTCGGCTACGGCTACCAGACCTGGCTTTTGCCAGGGGACGGACGGCGCTTCCAGCTGCGCGGCCTGCGCGGGCAGATCGTGTGCGTCGACCCGCAGACCAAGGTGGTCGTGGTGCACACGGCCGCGCGCGAGACGCAGAACGATCCGGGCTACTCGGAGCAGACTACGATGTGCACCGGATTCATGGATATGCTGGCAAAAGGATGAGAAAAGGAAGGGCGCGATGACCTACCTGGCCAAACCCAAGCTCCACCACCCGACCCTGAAGAAAAACAAGGTCGGCTACACGCGCCGCGACTACGAGGGCCGCGTTTCCACCCTCTGCGCCGGCTGCGGCCACGACTCCATCAGCGCCGCGATCATCGAGGCCTGCTTCGAGCTCGACGTCCAGCCGCACCGCCTGGCGAAACTCTCCGGCATCGGCTGCTCTTCCAAGACCCCGGACTACTTCCTCGGCAATTCCCACGGCTTCAACACCGTGCACGGGCGCATGCCCTCCGTCCTCACCGGCGCCAACCTCGCCAACCGCGACCTCGTCTACCTCGGCGTCTCGGGCGACGGCGACTCGGCCTCCATCGGCCTGGGCCAGTTCGCGCACGTCATGCGCCGCGGCGTGAACATGCTCTACATCCTGGAGAACAACGGCGTCTATGGCTTGACCAAGGGCCAGTTCTCCGCCACCGCCGACGCCGGGTCGAAAGCCAAGCGCGGCGCGATCAACAAGGACTCCGCCGTCGACACCGTGTCGCTCGCCCTGCTGATGGGCGCCACCTTCGTCGCGCGTTCCTTCTCCGGCGACAAGCAGCAGCTCACGCCCCTCATCAAGGCCGGCCTAGCGCACCCCGGCGCCGCCTTCATCGACGTCATCAGCCCCTGCGTCGCCTTCAACAACCACGCCGGCAGCACCAAGAGCTACGACTACGTGCGCGAGCACAACGAAGCCGTGAACCGGCTCGACTTCTGGCCCACCCGGGACGCCATCAGCGCGACCTACAACGAAGGCGAAGTCATCGAAGTCGCCGCCGGCGCCGAGGGCGGCATCCTCAAGCTGCGCAAGCTCTCCGCCGACTACGATCCCACCGACAAGATCAACGCCACCACCCACATCGCCCAGGCCGCCGCCAAAGGAGAAGTCCTCACGGGCCTGCTGTACCTGAGCCCCGACTCGGAAGACCTCCACGCCCACCTCAACACCTACGACCAGGCGTTCAACAGCCTAGGGGCGAAGGAGCTTTGTCCGGGGAGTGGGATGTTAGAGAAGATTAACGCAGCTCTGCGTTAGCCGTAAGCAATTGATCTATAGATGTTTATCGAAAACAACTGGGATTCGAATCCCCGTGGGAACGCCACCGATGTCAGCGGAAATGGATTCCGCCCGTTGTAAGAACCCATAGGCGTCCCTATACTCTAATTTCTTACCTCCGCATCACCCCAGCGCAGCATATTTGGGATGGGCGGACTACACGGGGCTCCTGCGGGAGCCCTTTTTATTTTGGGAGGAGAAAATGGATCGCGTCGCGGTATTTGTAGATGCTGGTTACTTATTCGCGCAAGGATCGGCCCTGCTTGCTGGGCAAAAGCAACCGCGAAAACTAGTCCGCCTGGATGAGAAATCCGCTATTGGTGAACTGCTGGCCGTTGCGAACAAAGCTGCTACCGGCGTGCCCTTGTTGCGTGTTTATTGGTACGACGGAGCGTTTCGTTGGCCGACTGCTGAGCAGCAAATTCTCGCAGATATGGACCACGTCAAGCTGCGCCTTGGATTCGTCAATAGTGCGGGTCAGCAAAAAGGCGTTGATTCGCTGATTGTCACCGACCTGATTGAGCTCGCAAGGAATCACGCGATTAGCGATGCTGTACTTCTTTCCGGGGACGAAGACATCCGAGTCGGCGTCCAAGTCGCTCAAACGCTTGGAGTCCGTGTTCATCTCCTCGGAATCGAGCCTGGTCGTGGTTCGCAATCAAAAAATCTGCGGCAGGAATCCGACACCATCCACGAGATGAATAAGGCGTGCGTTGCTAAATTCCTCAATGTTCTGCCTAAGCAAGCAGTGCCTGCCGCCCCTGTAGCGGCTGCGGTACCCGCCGTCGCTATGGTTGGCCTGGCAGCGGCGGCGCAAGGCGGGCAGCAAGCTCCTGCTGTTGGAGCCAACGTGGCAATTCCACCAGCGGCCGCGCCTGCGCTTACGGCAATCGCCTCACAACTTTTGTCGACTCTCACGGACGATGAAATTAAAAAGCTCTCGGGAATACTTGAGCAAAGTCCTGGATTGCCAAGTGATCTGGACGGCAAGCTTTTGGCCAAGGCTCGCACTGTACTGCATCGGAAACTGGACTTGGCAGAGCGGCGCGCGATCAGAGTCGAATTTCGGCAGATGTATGACGCAAAGCTAAAGGCGCTAAAGCCGTAGCAGTACTATTTGCGCCGCTCCCTCTATCGCGAGGAAGCCGGCTCCGGTATTGTCAGCATGGGAGGCGGTGCTCATTCGGGCACCGAGCGAATAGCCAACCATGGCCCTCAAGAAATCCGAACTCTATAGCTCTCTGTGGTCGAGCTGTGACGAATTGCGCGGCGGCATGGACGCGAGCCAGTACAAGGACTACGTCCTCGTCCTGCTCTTCATCAAGTACGTCAGCGACAAGTACGCGGGGAAGCCCTTTCAGCCCATCACCGTGCCGAAGGGCGCGAGCTTCAAGGACATGGTCGCGCTCAAGGGCAAGCCGACGATCGGCGACGATATCAACAAGAAGATCATCGCCCCGCTGGCGAACGCCAACAAGCTCTCCGACTTTCCGGACTTCAACGAGTCCGCCAAGCTCGGTGATGGCAAGGAGAAAGTCGACCGCCTCACCAACCTGATCGCCATCTTCGAGAACCCCGCGCTCGACTTCTCGAAGAACCGCGCCGAGGGCGACGACATCCTCGGCGACGCTTACGAATACCTGATGCGGCACTTCGCCACCGAGAGCGGCAAGAGCAAGGGCCAGTTCTACACCCCGGCCGAGGTAAGCCGCATCATGGCCCAGGTCATCGGCATCCGCAG
>Ga0187893_10006580_pt1 | contig 19747 bp, 15 predicted proteins | sample MA1701074metaG_FD_139574 | JGI IMG/M metagenome (GOLD analysis project Ga0187893, IMG submission 139574) | White microbial mat communities from a basaltic lava cave in the Kipuka Kanohina Cave System on the Island of Hawaii, USA - MA170107-4 metaG ...
GATCGCCTGGGCCGCCGCCGCGCGGTCGAGCACCGCTCGGTCTTTGGTGCTGTCGGCGAGCGAGCCGGACAGCTTGTGGGCGATCCAGTCGCCCACGGTCGGGTGAAAGGTCCGGAACAGGGCCACGGTCGCCGGCTGTCGCAGCAGCCAATGGGTGACGACGCCGCCCCAATGCTGCTCCGTCAGCCCGTCGCCGTGCACGACGAGCGCCCGCCTCCCGGCCAGCTCCAGCTCGGCCTGTCCCGTGAAGTAGCGAATTCCCAGATCGCGACGCAGAAACTCGCCGCCCCACCGGTCGTGGTTGCCGCCGAGGAACGTCACCGGGATCCCGCGCTGAACCAGGCTGCCGAGCTTCATCGCGGTGGCGACGTGACGGCGCGGGACGACGGTGGCGTACTCGAACCAGAAATCGAACAGGTCGCCGTTGATCAACAGCTCGTCGCCGGGCTGCGGGACGCGGTCGAGGAAGGCGTGGAGGGCGCCCTCGACGGCCTGCGGTACCTGACCGAGATGGGCGTCGGCCACTACGAAGCAGCGAGCCGGGGCGGTCACGGCCGCAAGCTAGAAACGGCGGCAAGGGGTCGCAAGCCACTGTCCCATTTGACTTTTCCTATCACCCTTGGCATTCTCTCGCATCATGACGGTGACCCGCGGCGAACCGCGCCTGCGACACCCGCGCTCCCCCGGCCCGACGCCTCCGGGCGGGCGCCAGGACGAGCTGCCTCCCGCGCAGCCCGAACGGAATCCGGGCACCCCGCTGGACCTCGACCTGGTTCGCTCCATGCGGGTGAACCGCAGCGCGGTGGAACGGCGCGCGGCCACCCTGCCCAAGCGCCGCACCGTGAAGAAGGAATGGCAGGCGGCCTGGCTGCTCCGCGCCATCACGTGCATCGACCTCACCACCTTGCACGGCGACGACACGCCGGGGAACGTCGTGCGGTTGTGCGCCAAGGCCCGGGCGCCGCTGCGGCTCGATCTGGTGGACGCGCTCGGCGTCCAGCACCTCGGCATTACCGTCGGGGCCGTGTGCGTCTATCACACGCTCGTACCCACGGCGGTGCAGGCGCTCGACTCCTCGGGTATTCCCGTCGCCGCGGTGTCCACGGGATTCCCCGCAGGACTCAATCCCTTTCCGCAACGCATCCAGGAGGTTCGCGCCTCGGTCGAGGCCGGAGCCGACGAGATCGACGTCGTCATCACCCGGGCCCACGCCCTCACCGGAGATTGGCGCGCCCTCTACGACGAAGTGCGCGCCTTCCGCGAAGCGTGCGGTACGGCCCACATCAAGGTGATTCTGGCAACGGGCGAGCTCGCGACGCTCACCACGGTCGCCCGTGCCAGCCTGGTCGCCATGATGGCCGGCGCGGACTTCATCAAGACCTCGACGGGCAAGGAGCCGGTGAACGCCACGCTCCCGGTGGGGCTCGTCATGGCGCGCATGATCCGCGAGTACCAGGAGCGGACCGGCGCCGCCGTCGGCTTCAAACCGGCAGGGGGCATCCGCAGCGCCAAGGCCGCGCTCGATTGGTTGATCCTCATGAAAGAGGAGCTGGGCGACGCCTGGCTCCACGCCGATCGCTTCCGCCTCGGCGCCAGCACGCTGCTCACCGACATCGAGCGACAGCTCGAGCACTTCGTGAGCGGGCGCTACAGCGCCGCCCACCGCCATCCGATGGTGTGACGTGACGACGACCGTTGCCCGCATCTTCGAGACCATGGAATGGGGACCGGCGCCTGAAGCGAGCGCTCCCGCGCTCGAGTGGATCCAGTCGCACGGCGGGGCGTTCGGCTTGTTCATCGGGGGGCGCTGGGTTCCGGCCACGGACAGCTTCGAGACGATCAATCCCGCCACACGCGCCGTTCTGGCCCGCGTGGCGCAGGCGGGAGTGAACGATGTCGACGCCGCGGTTCGAGCCGCCCGCGCGGCGTTGCCCGCGTGGTCGGCGCTGTCCGGCCACGCCCGGGCGCGACATCTGTACGCGTTGGCGCGCACGATCCAGAAGCATGCGCGCCTTCTGGCCGTGCTCGAGAGCCTCGACAACGGCAAATCGATTCGCGAAACGCGTGATCTCGATATCCCGCTCGTCGCCCGGCACTTTTACCATCACGCCGGCTGGGCCCAGCTCCTGGAGAGCGAGTTCGCCGGTTACGGACCAGTCGGGGTCGTCGGGCAGATCATTCCGTGGAACTTCCCGCTCCTGATGCTGGCGTGGAAGATCGCGCCCGCCCTCGCCGCCGGGAACACGGTGGTGCTGAAGCCGGCGGAGTTCACGCCGCTCACCGCGCTGTGCTTTGCGGAGCTGGCGGCGCACACCGGATTGCCGCCGGGCGTGCTCAACGTGATCACGGGAGACGGCCGGCCGGGCGCCGCCCTGGTGGAGCACGCCGACGTGGACAAGATCGCGTTTACGGGCTCGACCGAAGTCGGTCGCATCATCCGGCGCAAGACCGCGGGCACGGGCAAGCGGTTGACCCTCGAGCTGGGCGGCAAGAGCCCCTTCATCGTGTTCGAAGACGCCGACCAGGACAGCGTCGTCGAGGGCGTGGTCGACGCGATCTGGTTCAATCAGGGCCAGGTCTGCTGCGCGGGATCGCGGCTTCTGGTGCAGGAGGGAGTCGCCGAGCGCCTGGTGCAGAAGCTGCGCACGCGGATGGAGAAGCTGCGTGTGGGTCCCTCACTCGACAAGGCGATCGACATGGGCGCCATCGTCGCTCCAGTCCAGCTCGAGCGGATTCGCGGACTGGTTGAGCAGGGCGTCACGGAAGGGGCCACCATGTGGCAACCGTCGTGGGCGTGCCCCACGGACGGGTACTTCTATCCGCCCACGTTGTTCACGGGCGTGTCACCCGCCGCCACGATTGCCCAGGTCGAGATTTTCGGACCAGTCCTCGTGACGATGACGTTCCGGACGCCGGCGGAAGCCGTCGCGCTGGCGAACAATACGCCGTACGGGCTGGCGGCGAGCGTGTGGACCGAGAACATCAACCTCGCGCTCGACGTCGCTCCCAAGCTCAAAGCCGGCGTGGTGTGGGTCAACTCGACCAATCTGTTCGACGCGGCGTCGGGGTTCGGCGGCTACCGCGAATCGGGGTTCGGGCGCGAGGGCGGCCGGGAAGGAATGTGGGCGTATATCAAACCGAAATGGGACGAGGGACGAGGGACGAGGGACGAGGGCGTGTCGATCGCCGGCTCGGCCACAGAATCGACTCGTCCCACGTCCCCCGTCCATCTTCCCCCAATCGACCGCACCCCAAAGTTGTTTATCGGCGGTCGCCAGGTCCGCCCCGATCAAGGCTACACGCGACGCATCGTCGCGCCGGACGGCCGCCCGGTCGGGGAAGTGGGGGAAGGGAACCGCAAGGATCTGCGCGATGCCGTGGAGGCGGCACATCAGGCGGCGGACTGGGGACGAGGGGCCGGACATACGCGCGCCCAGATCCTCTATTACATCGCCGAAAACCTCTCGGCCCGGGCGCCGGAGTTCGCGGCGCGGATCGTGGCGCAAACCGGCGTGGACGAGAGTGAAGCACGGCGCGAGGTGGACGGCGCCATCGCCCGGCTGTTCAGCTATGGCGCCTGGGCCGACAAGTACGACGGCGCGGTTCACACGGTTCCGATCCGCGGCGTGACGCTCGCGATGAACGAGCCGATCGGCGTGGTCGGCATCGCCGCGCCCGAGCGCGACCCGCTGCTCGGCCTCGCCTCGCTCGCCGCCCCGGCCATCGCAGTCGGCAACACCGTGGTGCTGCTGCCCTCGAGCGCGCATCCCCTTTCGGCCACGGACTTCTACAGCGTCCTCGAGACCTCGGATCTGCCCGCCGGGGTCGTCAACATCGTGACGGGAGACAAGGAGGCGCTGGCCAAGCTCCTCGCCGAGCACTTGGACGTCGATGCGATGTGGTTCTGCGGCAGCGCCGCCGGTGGCAAGGCGGTGGAGGACGCGTCGGCGGGCAACATGAAGCAGACGTGGCTCCCGGGCTCGCGGGACTGGTTCGACGCCCGGCAGGCCGAGGGGCGCGAGTTCCTGCGGCACGCGACGCAGGTCAAGAACATCTGGATTCCCTACGGGGAGTGAGGGTGCCCGCGCCGGCCACCGCCAGCGCGATCGAGCATCGCGTCAATTACTCCGAAACCGACCAGATGGGGTTCGTCTACCACGCGAAATACCTCGTGTGGCTTGACATGGCTCGTACGGAACACCTCCGCCATACCGGGGTGACCTACAAGGACATGGAGGCGCAGGGCGTCTTCCTGGCGGTGACCGACGTCCGGATCCGGTACCGACGGCCCGCCCGCTACGACGACCTGGTCCGCGTGCGCTGCTGGGTGCGGGGCCTCGCCTCGCGTCGCGTCGTGTTCGGGTACGCTGTGGAGCGCGCGGCGACCGACGAGCTGCTGGCGACCGCGGAAACGTCCCTGATCGCGCTGGACAAGAACCGCACCTTGAGCCGTATTCCCGACCACGTGCTGGAGCAGCTGCATGCGATGCCGGATCCCGTCCGCTTGTAGCCTGGCGGTCGTTCTCGCTCTCGCGCTCGGGCCCGCGCCCGCACCAGCGCAGAACGTTCAGGCCGATGAAGCGACGGTCGGCATCCTCGCCCGGCTGCTGGCGATCTCCGATGCGCGACAGTTCGACGGTGCCGCGCTGCGCGCCGGACTCCTCTCCGAGGATTTTGCCGTCCGCATCCAGGCCGCGCTCGCCGCGGGGCGCATCGGCGATGCCCGCGCCGTCGAGCTGCTCGTGCCAGCCCTCACCGATTCCATCGTCGCCGTGCAGGCCAGCGCGGCCTTCGCCCTGGGGCTGTTGCGCGACCAGGCTGCGATCGAGCCGCTGCTCAGCCTCGTGCGCAGCGTGGTGCCGGATGCTCAGGGCGCGCGCGAGATCGAGGCGGTGACCGCCATCGCCAAGATCGGCGGGGAGGCGGGCGCCCGGGCTTTGCAGCAGGTGATCGCCGGCGTCGCGCTGGGGCGGCCGGCGTCGCCCGCCGTCTCGGTGGCGTTGCTCGAAGCCTGGCGGCTCGGAGCCCGGGCGCCGATCGCGCAGCTGCTCGCCTACGCCGACAACCCGGACCCGATCGTCCAGGGACGGGCGTTGTATTCGCTCGCCCGGCTGCGCAGTGCGGCGGGCCAGCCGCTGCTGCTGCGCGCGCTCGCATCCCGGTCGTCGGAAGTGCGGGCGATTGCCGCGCGCGGGCTGTCGGCGGCGCTGGCGGACTCGACCCCACTCGGGCGCGCCGCCGTCTCGGCGCGGCTGCGGCCGCTCGTCAACGACGAGGACGCGGCGGTGCGGATCAACGCCCTGCGCGCGCTCGCCTCGTTCCGCGGCGACTCGGCGCTCGCCCCGGTGGTGATCGCGGCGCTCGCGGACGCCGACGTGGGCGTGGTAGTGCAGGCCGAGACGACGCTGGGGACGCTGGGCGGAAGCGCGGCGCTCGCGGCGCTGCGGCGTGAGCTGGCGAGCACGCAGTTCTCCGTCCGGCGCCAGGCGATCGTCGCGCAGGCCGAGGCCGACACGGCGGCCGGGACCGCCGCCGCGGATGCGGCGGCGCGCGATCCCGACTGGCAGTGGCGCCACGTGGCGGCGCAAGCGTTTACGACGGCGCGCAACCGCCCGCGGCTCGAGGCGCTGCTGGCCGATCCCGATGCCCGCGTCGTCGCGCAGGCGCTCCAGGGTCTGGCGCGAATCACGCCCGACAGTGACGCCGCGATCCTGGACCGCGCGCGCACGCTGCTCGAACACGCGGACCCCGCCGTGCGGAGCGTCGCTGCCGATCTGCTCGCCCGCCGTCCCGATCCGGACGACGTCGAACGGCTGATGGTGGCGTATCGGCGCGGCGCCGGCGATGAGTTCAACGACGCGCGATTGTCGGCGGTGTCCGCCCTGGCGGCGATCGCCGCGGCCGGCACGGCGGGTCGGCTGCGGGTGGCGGGGGCGTTTGTCAGTGGATCGCCGAAGCCCGACGATTACCTCGTGCGGCGGCTCGCGACGGACAGAATCCCCGCGGCGGCCGAGGCGTGGGGGACCGCGGAAGAACCGATCGCGACAGGGAAGTCGGACGCCGACTACCGGGACATCGTGCGGCGGTACCTGCTGCCCGCGCTGCGCGGGCAGCCCGGTCCCTCCGTGACGATCGAGCTGGAGCGCGGCGCGCTCACCCTCGAGCTGCTGCCGAGTCAGGCCCCGCTCACCGTGGCCGCGTTCCTGGCGCTCGTGGACCGGCGCTTCTTCGACGCGGGGCGGTGGCACCGTGTGGTGCCGAACTTCGTGGCGCAGGCCGGTGACCCCCGCGGCGACGGCTGGGGTGGACCCGGGACCGTGCTTCGGGACGAGGTGAATCCCCTGCGCTACGGACTGGGCAGCGTCGGCATGGCCCTCTCGGGCCCGGACACCGGGGGCAGCCAGTTCTTCATCACCCATTCCGCGCACCCCCATCTGGACGGCACCTACACGATCTTCGCCCGCGTCTCGAGCGACGTCCGCGTGGTTCGCCAGATCGCCCAGGGGGAAACCATCCGGAGCATTCATCGATGAAACGCGGGAGGTGGGCGCTGGCGCTGGCGCTGCTCGTACCGCTCGGTCCCGGGCGCGGCGCGGGCCAAATCGGCTATTTCGGACAGAACAAGGTCCAGTACCAGAGCTTCGCGTGGCAGGTGCTGCGCGGGCCTCACGTGGATCTGTATTTCTATCCGGAGGAGACGGAGCTGGCCCGGGCGGCGCTCGAATACGCCGAGCAGAGCTACGCCGTATTGTCGGAGCGCTTGAGTCACGCGATCGCGAAGCGCATCCCGCTGATCCTGTACGCGTCCCACATCGACTTCGAGCAGACCAACATCCTGCCCTACGCGCCCCCCGAAGGACTGCTGGGGGTCACCGACTTCCTGAAGCGCCGGGTGACGCTGCCGTTTACGGGCAATTACGCCGAGTTCCGCCATACGCTGCGCCACGAAATGGTGCACGTCTTCCAGCTGAGCCTGCTGACCGAGTCGTACCTGCGCCATCCGCGCGGCCCCCACGCGTCGTTGCCCCTGTGGTTCACCGAGGGGCTCGCCGAATACTTCTCGGCGGGAGAGGATTCGCGCGACGAGATGATCCTGCGCGATTTCACCGTGAGCGGGCGGCTGCCGACGCTGGCGCAGCTCACCTATGCAGGCGGCGGGCTCGTGTATCCGATCGGCGGCAGCATCGTGCGCTACCTGGGGACGACCTACGGCGAGTGGCGGCTCGCCGCGCTGTACCACGAGCTGTGGAAGTATCCCTCGCTCGACGACGCGATGACGGAATTGTACGGGCGCCCGCTCTCCCAACTATCGGACGAGTGGCGCTTCTGGCTGCGCCGCCGCTACTACCCGGAAGTCGACAGCACGCAGCCGCTCTCGTTGACCGCGCGCCGCCTCACCCGCCTGGCGATCAAACCCACGGCCTACCGGCTGCCGGGGGATACGGCCGTTCACGTGCTCTATTTCTCACCGGCCGACGGGTACGCCAGTATCTACAGCAGCCCGCTCGATCGCGACGACCCCCGGGCCGTCGTGCGGGGGGAGCGGACGCCGGAGTTCGAGTCGTTTCACTACTTCGATTCGCGGATCGACGTCAACCCGGAAGGCATCGCGGTGTTCGGCAGTCGCTTCGAGTCGCGAGACGCCCTGATCTTCTGGGACCTCGAGGCCGGGCGGCTGGTGGGCCGCTATCAGTTCCCGTCGCTGGTGTCGATCCTCTCGCCCGCCTGGGCGCCGGACGGCAAGAGCGTCGTGTTCAGCGGGCTGGCCGTGTCGGGCTACGCCGATCTCTACCGGCTCCGGCTGGCCGACGGGCGCCTCGAGCGCCTGACCAATGACCGCTACCAGGACAGCGATCCGAGCGTGAGCCCCGATGGGCGCCTCGTGGTCTTCGCCTCGGACCGGACGGCGTTCGGGGCGCAGGGCGGGCGCAACCTGTTTCTGCTCGATCTGGAAACCCGCGCGATCCGCCACCTGACCTACGGCGATTGGCGGGACGACGGACCGCGCTGGTCGCCGGGAACCGGGCGGATCTGGTTCACGAGCGACCGCGACCGGACGGTGCAGGTCTATTCGGTCGATTCGACCGGGGCGGGGCGGCGCGAGACCGCGTCGCTGGACGGCGCGTTCGATCCCCAGTTTGTCGAAGGTCGCGACGGATTCGTGTTCGGAGGGTTCGCCGATCTCGGGTTCAATCTGTACTACGAGCCGCTGCGAGCCGATTCGCCGGCCGTCACGATTGCGCTCCCTCCGCCGGACCGGATGGCGGCGCCGGGGTGGGAGTGGCCCGAGCTGACCGGGTCGACCGTGGCGCACACCGCGCCGGTGCCCTACAAGCGGAAATACGGGCTCGATTTCGCTGCCGGGGAAGCGGCCGTGGCGCCGGGCCTCGGGTCCCAGCAAGGGGCGGTGGCGCTGTTCAGCGACCTGCTCAACGATCACGCGTTCATCGCCACGCTGTCGTCGTTCTCCTACTCCGGCAGCGGGTTCGGCAACCTGCTCGACAACCTCAGCGGCTCCACGTTCTATCTGAATCAGACGCATCGCATCAACTGGGGGGTCGGGGCGTACCGGCAACGTGGCTTGTTCTACGAAGGAGACTTCTCGAGCCTGTTCCAGGAGACCGCGTACGGCGTGCTGGGGCAGCTGCGCTATCCGTTGTCGCGCTTTCGGCGCATCGAGGCGGAGTTCCGCGTGGAGCACTCGGACCGCTTCGATTTCGCGAGCGACGTCGTGACCGAGCCGCGCCGCCGCGCCTGGCTGGCCGCCAACTACCTCACCTACGTGATGGACAACAGCCTCTGGCTGTCCACCGGTCCGATCGACGGCCAGCGCTACAGCATCACCACCGGTCTCGTCAACGACGTCAACCACGGGCGCTTCGATGCGTTCGTGCTGTCGGCCGACGTGCGGCGCTACTTCAGGACTTCGCGCCGCAGTGCGGTGGCGATTCGCGCCCTGGGCTACTGGACGGGCGGCGAGCGGCCGCGACTGATCAGCATCGGCGGGTCCTGGGGGCTGCGCGGCTACCCGTATTTCGGCTACGTCTCCGGCACCCGCGCCTGGCTGCTCTCGAGCGAGTGGCGCTTTCCGATCGCCGACTACTTCACGCTCGGCTTCCCGTTTGGCGCGGCGCAGTTTCCCGGCATCCAGGGCGCCGTGTTCGCCGACCTGGGGCGCGCCTGGACCCCCAAGCTCACCCGGCGCGGCACGCTCGGCAGCTGGGGGCTCGGCCTGCGCATGCCGATCGCGGAGCCGCTGGTCCTGCGACTCGATCTGGGCTACCGCTATCATCGCGGCGACCTCGCGTCCTATGGCCTGCCGGCGCGCGACCGCAGCGGCCGGTTCGTCGACTTCTTTTTCGGGTTTAACTATTGACAGGCCGTCACTTGCTTGACCCACCCCGCGCCGCTTCCTACATTGCCGCGGGGATGTGGGTCGCCGCCTGTGGCGGTCGCCCGGCACCGCTCGTTCCCGAGCCGCTGGCCAGTGTCGCGGCGGAAAGCGTCGCGGTCTGGACCGGGTTGCGCGGGCCGACCCGGCCGACGCTGCTGCGTTTCCGGTGGCGCTACCGCGATGAGCGGGTGGCTGGCGGGGGGCGCGTGATCGCGCGTGTGGCGCCGCCCGACTCGGTCCGCGTCGATTGGGCGACCACGCTCAACCTCAAGACCGGCGCGGCGGTCGTCATCGGCGACTCCCTCATGTGGGCGGACCCGCCGGAAGAGTTTCCGGAGTCGGCGCCGCCCGCCGTGATGTTGATCTGGACGGCGCTCGGCGTGATTCGCCCTCCCGACCCGGCGATGACCGTGTTCGGCGGGCGCGATTCGACACAAACCGTGTGGCGGTACGTAGAGGGTCGCGACACGATCGATTTCCGGCTGAGCGGGGCCGCACCGCGGCTGCTCGAGTCGCAGTGGCGGCGCGACCGGCGATTGATGGCGCACGGCCGCACGGTGCTGGGGCCTGCGGGACTTCCGCAGAGCGTTCGAATCGACGTACCGGAGAGGCCGGCGCGCTTTGAGCTCACGTTCGTGGCAATGGATACGTCGGCGGCGTTTCCTTCCGCGCTGTGGCGCAGCCGCCGTTAGCGCCGCCGCCCTCGCCCTCGCCGGTTGCCTGTACGGGTTCGCTGGCGGCGGCCTCCCCAACATCAAGACGGTCGCGATCCTCCCGTTCGACAACGACACCGCCGAGCCGACGTTGACGCAGGAGGTCGCCGCGGCCGTCCAGCAGGCCATCGAAGGCCGGCTCGGGTTGCGCGCCGCCGGCGAGGCCACGGCGGACGCCGTGGTGCGGGGGCGCATCGCGCGCTACGACGCCGACGTTCCCCTGGCGGTGCAGACCGGCATCGGACAGGCCAACGTGACGCGCCGCAGGATCGAGATCATCGTGGACGTCACGATCACGGATCAGCGTGAAGAGAAGGTGCTGTGGCAGCGTCAGGGTCTGCTGGTCACCGGGGAGTACGAGCCGCCGCAGGAGGCGGAAGGGCGCAAGATCGCGCTCGACAAGCTCGTCTCCGAAATCGTCGATGGAGCCCAGTCCCAATGGTGAGGGGAGCGTGGCGCCGGGGGGGCGGGGGGCGCGGGGGACGCGGGGGGCGCGGGGGGCGGCGGGGCGCGAGCACCATGGGCTGCCTCATCTCGCTGCTCGTGCTCGTCGCCGTGCTGTACTACGGCGTGAACATCGGCGAAGTGTACTTCCGCTACTACCGCCTGGTCGACGAAATGGGGACGCAGGCGCGCCTCGCGGCCGCGCTCGATAACGGCACCATTCAGCGCCGCATCGGATCGGCCATCCAGGATATCGGATTGCCCGAGGAGGCGGCCAGCAATTTGCAGATCACCCGGTCGGCGTCGCCGCGGCAGATCACGATCGAGACGTCCTACAGCGAATCGGTGCATCTGCCGCTCTTCAATCACACGTTTCGGTTTCGTCCCAAGGCCACCGAGCCGCTCTGAGGCTCGTGCCGCCATGACGAACGCCAAAGTTCGCTCGCAGGCGGACGCGATTCGCTGGCGCCACGCCCAATCCGGCCTCGTCGTATTCACCAACGGGGTGTTCGACCTGCTGCACCCGGGCCACGTCGCGCTGCTCGAGCAGGCGCGGGCGAACGGGACGGCGCTCGTGGTCGGCGTCAACAGTGATGCCTCCGTGCGCCGGCTCGCCAAGGGACCGGACCGCCCGCTCGTGCCGGCCGGGGACCGCGCCCGCGTGCTGGCCGCGCTGCAGAGCGTGGACTGCGTGGTCGTCTTCGACGACGAGACGCCGCTCGCGCTCATCACCGCCTTGAAACCCGACGTCCTGGTCAAGGGAGCGGATTACGACGTTGCGCAGATCGTCGGCGCGAAAGAAGTGGAAAGCTGGAACGGCCGCGTCGTCCGCGTGCCGCTCGTTCCCAACCAGTCGACCACGAACCTCATCAAGCGTCTCCGTTCGGCTGAGGGGGGGGGGGCTGACGGCTGATCGCTGATTGCGACTTTTCATGAAGCTCCTTGTCGCCACCCGCAGCGCGGGCAAGAGGGGGGAGATCCGCGAGCTGTTCGCCGGGTTGCCGATTCACGTCGTCTTTCCCGATGAGCTCGGCCTCGAGCGGCTGCCGGAGGAAGAGGAGCTCGAGCAGTCGTCGTCCTATGCGGGGAATGCGGTGGCGAAAGCGCGGCACTTCGCTCAGATCGCCGGGCTGGCCACCGTGGCCGACGATTCCGGCATCGAGGTGGACGCCTTGGGCGGCGCGCCTGGGGTCTATTCCGCGCGGTTCGCCGCGGCGCGGGCCTCGGGGCACGGGTCGGTCGACGCCGCGAACAACGCGCTGCTGCTCGAGCGGCTGGCGGACATTCCCGACGTGCAGCGCACGGCGCGCTATCGGTGCGTCGTCGCCTACCTGGAAACCCCCACTGCGGCGGCGGAGATCGTAGAGGCGACGTGCGAGGGTCGCATCCTTTCGTCCCCCCACGGAGACGGGGGGTTCGGGTACGACCCCCTCTTCTTCTCAGATGACCTGCAGCGGGGGTTCGGTGAAGTGCCGGCCGCCGCGAAACACCGGGTATCGCACCGCGGACGGGCCTTTCGGGCCCTGATCGAGGTTCTGCTGCGTCGCAGCGTATAGGTGTTTTGCCCCCGTACCCACTAAGTTGGATGCCCCGTCGAGACCCGATGCGTCTTGGCGGCTGGGCGTCTCACGGTCTAGCCTTGCGGGGCGTAGCGCAGCCTGGTAGCGCGTCTGGTTTGGGACCAGAAGGTCCCGGGTTCAAATCCCGGCGCCCCGACTCGAACAACCCAGTTCCCGGGGGGCTCGAGCGTGACAGTACCGGTTCGGCTGTTGATGGTGGAAGACTCCGAGACCGATGCATTGCTCATCGTCCGCCAGCTGCGGGTGGCGGGGTACGAGCCGCAATTCGAGCGCGTCGATACCGAGGCGGCCCTCCGGGCGGCTCTCGACCGGCAGGCGTGGGATCTGATCATCAGCGACTACAACATGCCGGGCTTCAGCGGCACGGCGGCCCTCAGCGTGCTGCGGGAGCGCGGCCTGGACATCCCGTTCATCTTCGTTTCCGGGTCGATCGGCGAGGACGTCGCGGTCGCCGCCATGAAAGCGGGCGCGTCGGACTACGTCATGAAGGAGCGCCTCAAACGCCTCGCCCCGGCCATTGAGCGCGAGCTGCGGGAGGTCGATGTCCGCCGTGAGCGCCGGCGCGCGCAGGACGCCGTCATCGAGCGGACCCGGCTCGCCGAGCTCAGCGCCGATGTCGCCGTGGCCCTGACGCAGGCGGCCACGCTGGGGGAGACGCTGACGCGGTGCGCCCGGGCGGTGGCGAAGCACCTCGATGCGGCCGCCGCCTGCATCTGGACGGTGAATGAGGCCGCCGCCCGGTTCGAGCTGCAGGCCGCCGCCGGCCTGCGGGAGGCGGTCCGGGCGGACCTCGAGCATGTCGGGTTCGATCGGTCTCCGATCGGGACCATGGCCCGCACCCGGACGCCGCACTTCTCGAATGATCTCACCGCCCATCCCTTGCTCGTGGACGGACGGCTGGTGGGAGTGCTCGCCGCCTTCTCCGAGAAACCGCTGGCCGACGTCGTCCGCGAAGCGTTGGGTGGGGTCGCCGGGCAGCTGGCGGTCGGCATCGAGCGGCGCCGTGCCGAAGCGGAGCTGCGGCAATCCCAGGAGCGGTTCTCCCGGGTGTTCCAGGCGAGCCCCGTCGGCATCGCGATCAGCACGCTGGCCGAGGGGCGGTACGTAGACGTCAACGACGCCCTCCTCGCGATGATCGGCTACGATCGCCGCGACGTGGTGGGGCATACCCGCGCCGAGATCGGGATCTGGAAGGATGGCGACGCGGTGTCCCAGATACAGGCCGAGGTCCAGGCTGAGGGGGGGGGCCGGGTGCGCGACCGGGACCTCGACCTGCGCACCAGGCAGGGAGAGATCCGTCTCGCGCTGGCCTCGTTCGAGAAGATCGAGCTCGACGGCAAGCCGTGTCTGTTGACCCTGGTGCATGACGTCAGCGACCGGCGGCGTCTCGAAGACCAGCTGCGCCAATCGCAGAAAATGGAGGCCGTGGGCCGCCTCGCAGGCGGGGTCGCCCATGACTTCAACAACCTGTTGGCGGTGATCACCGGCTATTGCGATCTCCTGTTGCGGAAACTGCAGTCCGAGTCCGAACGCGGTGATGTCGAGGAGATCCGCAATGCGGCCGAGGGCGCCTGCTCCCTCACCCGACAGCTGCTGGCGTTCAGCCGGCGGCAGGTCGTGGAGCCGCGGGTGCTCGATGTCAACCAGGTCGTGGAGCGGCTGGAAAAGATGCTCCGGCGGATTACCGGGGAGGACGTGGAGCTGGTGACGCGGTTCGCTCCCGGGCTGCCATCGATCCGTGCCGACGCCGGTCAGCTGGAGCAGGTCCTCATGAATCTGGTGGTGAACTCCCGCGACGCGATGCCGACGGGCGGGCGGCTGCTGATCGAGACCACCGCCGTGGAGTTGGGGGCCGAGTACCAGCACGAGCATCCGGCGGCGGTTCCCGGTCGTTACGTGATGCTGGCGGTCAGCGATACGGGTGTCGGCATGGACGAGCAGACGCGGGTGCACATCTTCGAGCCGTTCTTCACCACCAAGGAGGTCGGGGAAGGCACGGGACTGGGGCTCGCGACCGTGTACGGCATCGTGAAGCAGAGCGGGGGGTTCATCTGGGTGTACAGCGAGGTGGGCAAGGGGACCACGTTCAGGATCTATCTCCCGCAAGTCGACGCGGTCGCCGAGACGCCCGCCGCCGCGGCGCCCGACCCCGTGTCCCTCCAGGGCTCCGAGGCGATTCTCGTGGTCGAGGACTCGCCGCAGCTGCGCACCCTGATTCGCGAGGTCCTGGAGTTCCACGGCTACCAGGTGCTGGACGCGCCCAATGGCCAGGCGGCCCTGGAAGTCGCGACGCGCCCGGGCACGCACGTCGATCTCCTGTTGACCGACGTCATCATGCCCGGGATGAATGGGCGCGAGCTGGCGGACCAGCTGGCGGCGCGGCAACCGGGGCTGAAGGTCGTGTACGCCTCCGGCTACACGGCCGACGCGTTGACGCGCTACGGAGTGGAACAGGGGTCCGGCTATCTCCAGAAGCCGTTCAGTCCCAAAGTCCTGGCCACCAAGGTCAGGGAAGTGCTCGACCGCCCCTGATCTCGGGGACTTCTACCACCCGGATGCCCTTCGCCGGATGCTCGACCGCCGCGACGAGCGCCGCCGTCATCTGGCCAAGCGTGACCAGACCGAGCCGGCGCGCACCGTCGCGCGTCGCGGGGATTCGCTCGGCGATCCAGTAGAACGGCTTCAGGACGAGGGGCCAGCGGTGGCCGGGTCCCAGGACGTACCACGGCCGCAGGATCGTGGCGTTCAGGCGCGCATGCTCGATCAAGGACTCGGCTTCGACCCGGGCCTCCCAATACGCTTTCATCACGGGGGCGGGGTGCGCGACGGAGACGTAGACGAAGTGCCCCACCTTCGCCGAGAGCGCTGCCTGAACCGCTTCGCGGGCGGATGCGAGGTCGATCGTCCGGAATTGTGTGGCTTTCGCCGGGCCTGGATGCGAGACCCCGATCAAATGAAGGAACGTGTCCGCGGGAGCCACATGCGCGGCGTAACTTCGCTGGTCGAGCGCGTTGCCGACCACTGGGATGCAGCCTGAGGGCAGGCGGCCCTCCGAACCGGGGCGGACCAGCGCGCGGACCGTGTGTGTAAGTTGCAGCATCGCGGTCGCGAGTGCCCGGCCGAGGTAGCCGGTGCCGCCGGTAAGGAACACGCATCGAGAGGAAGGCATGGCCCTGGGGAATATCATCGCTCGCTGCAGGCTCGGCAGCGCGCTGCTGATCTGCTCCCCAGTCGCCTGGCCGTTTGCCGACGCTCAGACCCTTCCGGACAGCCTCATTGCCCAGGTTCGAGCCGGTGCGGCCCGGTCGGTCCTGCGGGCGGATTCAGCCGTGCTGACACTCGCCGGGTCGCCGCTCATCCCGACCGTTGCGGTCCGCGTCAATGGCCGGGGACCGTATCGATTTCTCGTCGATCTCGGCTCGAACATCGTCGTGGTTCGCAGTGACGTCGCGCTGGCCGCGCGGGGGGCGGTCCTCGTCGATCGCGCCCGCGGCGACATCGTGCGGTTCGATTCGCTCGAGCTGGGAGGCGCCACGTTCGAGCGAGTCGTCGCGGCGGCATACGACACGCTCGACGTCGACGGAGTGCTCGGCTACAACCTGCTCCGAATGCACTCGTTCACGCTGGACTATCCCGGTCGGCGCTTCGTGATCCATTCACGCAGGCTGCCCGAGCCGGACTTCAAGACCGTCCTGCCGTATTCGGTGCGGGACCGTCTCCCGATGGTGACGGTGCTCGTGGGCCGAGACTCACTGTTGGTCAACCTGGACACGGGAGCGACCGAGTGGTTGACGGTGCCGCCGGCGCTGCGGGACAGCGTGCCGTGGCGCGGACCGCTCGAGCAGGGACCCACGCTCACGAACAATCAGACCGGCAGCGTTCGCGTGCTGCGGGGCACGCTTGGCGCGCCGTTGCGTCTGGGTCCGTTGGTTCTCAACGACCTCGTGGTGTACGTGAACCCGGACGCCGACGGGCCCTGGCTCGGCAGCGCGGCAATGCAGAGTGCCGCGTGGACATTCGCCCCAACCCAGGGGCGCTTGGAGATTCTCAGAAGGTCGCCGTGATGCGCTGGCGAGCGGCAGCGGCAATTCGCTCGCTAGGTTTCTATAGCCCCATGGACCGATTGTTTTTGCGACACAACGGTGGACTCATGATCACGGTCGAGGAGAACGTGCAGATCGGCCGCGGTCGAGGTGAGCGCCGAGACCCGACTCGCTGGTACACCGACCGGTCCAAGCCACAAGACTTTGCCGACCTCGCGCTGCTCATCGACATCGACGGCTCGCCCTACATGTCTCGAAACCATGCGGGGATTCGACGCCAAGGGGAGACCTACACGGTTCAGGACCTGAACAGTCTCAACGGCACGCACCGCAACGGCGTGAGGATCGAGCCGGGGATGCATTACCCGCTGGCCGTCGGGGACGAAATCAGGATGGGACTCGACGTGCTCTCGGTGAGCGAATCGCCCGACGCGTTCGCGAATGCGCGGGGAGCCGGCGATGCGTTCGCTTCGTTGCGCGCACCGGAATGGTATCTTGGGGTCGCCGGATACGGAGAGGACGCTCACGCGCGTCGCACCTTCTACGGCAGCGTGACCCGCGTTGCCCGCGAGCTGAACGCACGCGGCTATCAGACCGAAGTCCACGGGGTCAAGCCGGAGGACCTCCCGGTGAGCCGCAGCCGCGCGATCGAAGCGATCCAGCTTCCGGCGATCCTCGATTCCCTCAATCGGCGCGCCTGTGCGGCCGACTCGCGCTCGCACACGTTCTTCCAATACAGCGGCCACGGCACCCGGGATGGGCTGGTGGTGAGCGGCATGGAGCTGCTGAGACCGCGCACGCTCTTCGTCGCCGTCGCCTCGATTCGGGGCAAGAAACTCCTGGTGCTCGATGCGTGTCACGCCGGGGTATTCCTGTCCGACCCGGCCCAGGTGCCGCCGCAGACCACGATTCTCGCCGCGACCCGGAGCGCGGACGCCGTGGCGTATGCCGACGGCCCTGACGCTACGGTGAATCAGGTCGACGGGCCGATGACCAATCTGTCGCGCCGGCTGTGGGAGCTGCTCCGTGGTCGTCGAGACGCGTTCAACATGCTGGATGAGCGGTCCGCGCTCGAGGCGGCCTTCCGCCAGGACGACGACGGCGTGGTGTACGTGCAGGAGCCGGGGATGAATACGGTGACGTTCACGGTGTGCCTGAAGAGCGTCTGCCTGAGTGCCGTCCACCCGGCCGTCGCTGAGCGTCTCGTGCAGGAGCAGCGTGAGGCACGCGGCACCTCGACGCACCGGGGTTGACCATCGGCCAGCGCGTTCTATGTTCTTGATTCGCAGCCCCGCGCCCGTAGCTCAGTTGGACAGAGCATCGGCCTTCTAAGCCGAGGGTCGCAGGTTCGAATCCTGCCGGGCGCACTTTCCCTAGGCGGTATCCGCGCTCGACGACGTCCCCGGCGCTCGCCCTCCCCGCCACCGGCTCCCCAACCGTCGATCCCGACCCTCCTCACCAGGAATCACCTCCGTCACCGGCGCCGCCTCCTCGGCGGACCCCTGCGCCGGCTGCTGGCTCAACCACAGCCCCGGGATCGGGACGGTCACGACGGCCTCCTCGAACGTGCGCCCGGGTGGCGTAGCGCGAAACGCCGCGCGTAACTCGGCCGGCAACGCCTCGATCGTCCGCAGCGGACACGCGATGTAGTTCCCGACGATCCCGACCACCCGATTCTCGATCAGATCGACGAGCGCGCGGCCCTCGACATCCCGTACCTTCGACAACGCCAGATACCGCAGCGTCGAATCGCCCACCGCGATCAGGGCGGCGGCATAGTAAGGAAGATTGGCCGCGATATGCCCCAACAACCGGCTCTCGCGCGCATCCAGCCCCGGGGCCTCGGCCAGCGCCACGAGGCTCGCCAGATGCGCCTGCGACTCGCGGTTCAGGACGAAGTCCTTGATCGACACGAGCCGCTTCCAGACGTCGCCGGCGCGCCCCTCCAGGTGCAGCGCGTTGAACGAGAGCACGGCCCGGCTCGCGTTTTCCAGGACGAGATGGCCCGGAAAGCGCAGCGGCTGCTGGTGGAAGTCCGCCAGGCGGATCGCCCCCACCCAGCGGCGCGGCAGCGGTGGCGCCAGTCCCGAGCCCGGCTGCACGGGGGGATCGGCCGGAAAAAAATGGACCGCATAGCGCGCGTTGTCGGCGTGCAGGAAGCACCACACCTGCCGCAGGTCGATCGGTGGCGTACCCGGATCCGTTTGCACCAGCAACCGCAGTTCGGAGACGGGCGGGGCGACCGACGGATCGAGCGGCCGGCGCCCGATGCCGATCACCCAGTCCAGATCGTTCAGGAGGCCGCGCTCGAGCAACACGCGCCGCAGCGTCGAGCTGAAGCGCTGCACCTGGGCGCGCGTGGCGAGATTGGGCAGCTGGAAGGGAATCAGCACGGCGGGGCGCACGCGCGCGGATCGAGCCCCCACCCGGAACCGCTCCACCGGCTCGAAATAGTGAAACGCGAGCGGCCACGGATCCGGATTGCGCACCACCCGTCGCAGGCAGTCCTGCGCCGGCTGATCACCGGTCGCCTCCATCACCCGCAGCGCGCGGCGCCGCAGCGAGCTGGCCGCGTAGCCGGCCCGCTCCACCAGCTCGCGCACCGATTCCGCCGCCGCCGCGGGAATGGCGATGCCGCCGTCGGGGAGATTGACGGGATCGAGCGGCAGCGCGCCGTCTTCGCCGGCGAGCGCGTTGGCGAGCGTCGTCCCGGCGATGAGCCGGGCGATCAACTCCACGGGCCGTGCCGGACGATTCGCCGAGCGGGATGGCCCCCACGTCCAGCGCCAGCGCGCGTCGAAGATGTCGAACGCCATCTCTTCGCCCGCCGCGAGCGTCCCGGTATACAGGAGATCCCCGGCGGCGTAGCCGAGCGACTGCCAGTACAGCTCCATTTCGAGCAGCGCGCCGTAGCGCAGCCCCGACGCGGACGGGATCGGCGCCTGAAAGAAGTCCACCTGGGCCGCCGGCCCATCGATGGCCGGCTCCACGTCGAGCGGCAGCACGGCGAGACGGGAAAACCGCAGCGTCAGCGCGCCGGCGCCCGGTTCCGGCGTCGGCACCCGCCCGCGCTCCGCGGGAAACCGTTCGCCGCTTGGCGTGGGCAGGAGATTGGGCGGCGCGGCGACCTGGGCGCTGCCGCTCTCCAGGGCGGTGGCGAGCACCTCGGTCGGCTCTTCGCTGCGCAACCCCACGCGCAGCCGCACCAGCGTCGCGTCGATGCGGGGAATGGCGACGACGCCCTGCGCGTCCGAAACCCAATACCCCGCCGGATTTCCCGCGGCATCGAGCAGGCTGACGGGTACGCCGGCAGCGGGCTCGCGTGTCTGCGGATGGACGACGCGCAGGGTCCAGCGGTCTTGCAGCGTATCGGTCACGGGGCGGGAAGTGCCTTGGGCTCTGGACGGATCGGGTCGCCCTTGGAGTTAGCCCTGCCGCCAATCGCGCGCTAGGGCACGGGTGGTGTGCAGCGAGTCGCTCGCGATGTTCATCGTCGAGGCAAGACTCATTCCGGCGGGGACTGTTGCGTCGATGCCTCGCCGCGGCAGGAAAAAAAACAGAGGGCCCCGCACA